>Ga0194125_10010032_pt1 | contig 13010 bp, 7 predicted proteins | sample TA2KigC250mmetaG_FD_148626 | JGI IMG/M metagenome (GOLD analysis project Ga0194125, IMG submission 148626) | Freshwater microbial communities from Lake Tanganyika, Tanzania - TA2015034 Kigoma Deep Cast 250m | ecosystem: Environmental > Aquatic > Freshwater > Lake | place: Tanzania: Lake... | reverse complement strand
CGCCCAGAGACGATTCGGGGCGCGGCGCTGGAGACCCGTGGCCCACTCAGCGGCCGAGACGGCCGCCGCCTAACGGTGTCCGAAACGGACCACGCCCAATTGATATTTGAAGATTTGACACCCCCTTCTGGGGCTGGCGGCGCGGAGGCGGAAGAGGCAAGCCCAGAAAGAGGCATGATCGCCCGCGGAATACGCGGAACACACGGAAGTGTCATCAGGGGTGTTCTGCCTCTGGTCCCTCTTCGTGTCGTCCGCGTGTTCCGCGTTTTCCGCGGGCATCCTCCTTCATGGCTCAGCGGAAGCGGAGGCCGAAGAGGTCGGCGTCGCGCAGGGTGAGGCGCAGGCGGATGGGGGTGCCGGCGAGGGCAGAGATGTCGCTGCCGCCTTTCCAGGTGACAGCGTATTCGAGCGAATCGCCGAAGATGTCGGGGCAATCGGCGAGGGAGCAGCCGGGGAGTGGCTTGCCCGCGGGGTCCTGGAGCTCGGCCTTCACGGTGCCCGCTGCCGAGGTGGAGAGGTTGAGGACGAGGGTCTTCCCTGCGAACGTGAGGGGCTTGGTGAGGAGTTCCCCGCCGGCCATCGGGGCGCTGGCGGAGGCGAAGCCATCGAGGCGCAGGGTGTAGCGGCGGATGTGGATGCTCTCGCCCGTCCAGTAGCCCTCGGTGGCGTAGAGCGACAACTCGTTGGGGGAGTTGGGCAGGTGGCTCTTGGTCTCGACGAGGTGCCAGGCTATGTAGTTGTCGCCGTACTTCCAGTTGTCCTTCAGTCGCAGGCCGGGGCGCAGGAACGCCTCGTGCCAGCGGTGAAAGGTCAGGCCGTCGCGGCTGGTCATGAGCAGGCCCTCGGTGAGGGCGGTGCCGTAGCGGTTGTTGGCCTTCGAGCGTAGGCGGCGGTGCTCCACTTCGGACAGGGCCTCCATTGCGGGGGACCAGCCGCGGTCAATGTAGCGGGTGGGGAAGCCGACGAAGATGTGCGGGGCGCGGTGGTAGGGCCGAATCTGGTTGGTGTAGAGGTGTTCCTTCGGGGCGCCGGGGTAGACGAGCCAGGTGGGCTCGGTCCAGTGGATGAAGTCCTTCGAGGTGGCGGTGCGGATGTCGCGGAGGCCGTCGCGGAAGTCGCGGACGTAGGCCCGGTACTCGCCGCGCTCGGCATCCCAGAAGGTGATGTTCTGGGTGTCGAATGCGCCCTGGGTGATGATGGGCTTGCCGTCGTTCACGGGCGACCAGCGCAAGCCGTCGGGCGACTGGTAGGCGAGGAGTCCCTTCCGCCATCCTGCGGCGGCGACCGCCTTGTAGCGCGCCTCGGGCGGGCAGGCGGGATTGGCGTCCACGAACGGCGAGAAGTCGTGGCACAGCTCGCCCACGCGAATGATGTTGTTCTTCTTCGACCCGCCGAACTCGACGAGGCCCAGCTCGGGCCGCGTCCAGCGGATGCCGTCCTTGCTCTCGGCCACGCAGGTGACCATCGGATGGCCGTCCTTCACCTTGTTCCCTTCCAGGTTCATCTGGTGGCCGCGGTAGTACATGCGATAGGTGTCGCCGTCCTGGAGGACGGTTACGTATCCGCAGCCGTTGCCTTCCCAGGGTGCGTCGAGAGCGAGGCAGATTTCGCGGGGGATGGGCGATTGAAGGCGGAGCTGCGCGGCGCCGCTGAGGCGCTCGGCCAAGTGGTCGTCCACCATCAACTCCAGCCGCGAGCCGAGCGCAATCGGCTCCGCCGCCTGGGCGAGGGCCACGACCAAGGCCACCAACGCCAACGCAAGGTCAAGCCGCGCGGAGATCATCGCTCTTCCCCCAGCGTCCAGGAACCCCCCGTCCCCAACTCTCCTCGGCCGCCATTCTATAGCTGAGGCTACGGCGCGTCAAGAGTTTGCTGCTAAATGGCTTTCAGCGATTCGGCTCATTGGGGCGAAGACCGCCTGAAGGCGGGACTCCAAACGAGCCGTGCTCCCGGTTCGGAGTCCTGCCTTTAGGCAGTCTTGTCCCCAGTGAGGGCGCCGCCGAATCGCTGAAAGCTATTTGGGCGTATCAGCAAGCGTCCCGCTTGCTGACCGCTACATTGCGGCGTCGCCGCGCTTGCATTCTCTCCGCAAGGCGGGTAGAGTGCGGCAACGCGGATGAGGTGGACGATGAAGCGGACGCTGGTGATCCTGGGTTGCTTCCTGGCCGTGTCGCTCGGCCTGCTGGTCGTCGTGGAGCTGCTGGCGCGCGCCACCTGGGCGCTGTCGGGCGCGGGCGACACGCCGCTGGCCTCGCTCGAAGGCATCGCGGTGCCCGAGCGGAACCCGCAAGAGCCCAAGGCCCTCCACGCCGTGGCCGAGTGGCCGGCCGAGCGAGGCCGCGCCTTTCAGGAAGCCCCGAGCCTCGCCGAACAGGTTAGGGCCGGCTCGCTCCCGCCCGTGGCCGAGCGGCTTCCCGACAATCCCCTTGTCATCGTGCCGCCCGAGCAGCGCGGCCCATACGGCGGCACGTGGGCACGCTTCGCCACGGACACGAACGACGCCGGGGTGTATGAGGCACGCCTGTCCTACGACGGCTTCGTGCGCTGGGATCCGATGGGCCGCCGCATCCTGCCCAACCTGGCGACACGCTGGGAGATCGCCGATGGCGGCCGCTCCTATACCTTCTGGCTCCGACGCGGCGTCCGCTGGTCCGACGGCCAGCCGTTCTCCGCCGACGACCTGATGTTCTGGTACCGCGATGTGCTTCAGGACCCCGAACTCACCCCCATCGCCCCTGTGGACTTCCGCCGCGGCGGCGAGCTGGTCAAGCTCGACAAGCTCGACGACTACACGGTCCGCTTCCGCTTCAAGGCGCCCCACGGCCTCTTCCTCCAGATGATGGCCTCCGGCCTCAGCTACCCCCTCCTCGACTTCCCCGCCCACTACCTCAAGCAGTTCCATCCCAACTACGTTCCCAAGGAGAAGCTCGAGGCGGCGGCGAAGGCCAAGGGCTTCCACTTCTGGTACCAGCTCTTCGGCGAGAGGCGCGATTGGAGAAACCCCGAATGCCCCCGCCTCTGGGCCTGGCTCATCCACGATGCCACCTCGCTGCCCATCTCTTTCCGCAGGAACCCCTACTACTGGAAGGTGGACCCCGATGGCCGCCAGCTCCCCTACCTCGACCGCGTGACATTCGGCATCTTCGACGTGGAGACCATCAACCTCAAGGCCATGAACGGCGAGGTGGGCATGCAGAGCCGCCACATGGACTTCGCCAACTACCCGCTGTTCATGGAGAACCGCAAGAAGGCCGGCTACCGCGTGCTCCACTGGATCAGCGCCGGCGGGAGCGTCATGCAGCTCGCCCCGAACCTGAACCTCAAGACGGACCCCGTGCTTCGTAACATCTTTGCCGACAGGCGCTTCCGTATCGCACTGTCCCATGCGATCGACAGGGAGGCCATCAATGAGGTGGCCTACTTCGGCATCGGCAAGCCTCGGCAGTGTGCCCCGCCGCCAGCTTCGCCATATGCCTCTCCTGAGTACGAGCGCGCCCATATCCGGCACGATGCGGCGAGGGCCAATGAACTCCTCGACGAGATGGGCCTCTCGGCGCGCGACGCCCACGGCGTCCGCCTGCGCCCCGACGGTGCGCCGCTCTCCCTCTTCATCGAGACCACCTCGATGACGGGCAACGCCAGGATGCTGGAGATGGTCGCCCACGACTGGACTCAGGTGGGGGTGAAGACCGAGGTCAAGGTGACGGCTCGCCAGCTCTTCTACACCCGCAAGACCGCACTGCTGCATCAGGTCGGCGTGTGGTGGGCGGCGGACGAGTTGCTGCCGCTGATTGACCCCCGCTGGTTCCTGCCCTACTCGGCGGAGTCGATCCACGCCATCGGCTATGCCCGCTGGCACAGCTCTGCCGGCAAGGCCGGCATTGAGCCACAGGGCGACCTCCGCCGGTGCATTGACCTCTACCGCGAGATACAGCAGACGCCCGACGAGGCGGAGCACCGGCGCCTCTTCGCCGAGATCATCGAGCTGAACCGCAAGAACCTCTGGGTCATTGGCACCATTGGCGAGGTGCCCACCATCGTCATCGCCAGCGACCGCATGCGAAACGTCCCCGAAGTCGCCGTCTACGGCTGGATCTTCCGTTCGCCGGGGAATACTGCCCCGGAGTGCTATGCACTTCAGGACTAGGGTCTCAATCGTCCTCGTCCTCGTCGTCGTCCTCGAATGTCTTGTTCGACGACGACGACGACGACGAGGAGGACGACGACGAGGACGATCGAGCAATCTGGAATCTGGCATTTGGAATCTGGGATTGCCCTGAGATGTTCGCCCTGATCGTCAAGCGTGTGCTCTGGATGATTCCGACGCTGATCGCCATCTCGGTAATCACGTTCGCCATCATCCAGCTCCCGCCCGGCGACTACCTGACGAGCTACATCGCGGCGCTCCAGGAGACCGGTGAGACGGTGGACGAGGCGCAGGTGGCGGCCCTTCGCAAGCAGTACTCGCTCGACCAGCCGGCCTACGTGCAGTACCTCAGGTGGATGGAGGGGATGATCTTCCGGGGCGATCTTGGCATGTCCTTCGAGGAGGGCCGGCCCGTTGCTACGCTCATCGGCGAGCGGCTGGTCCTCACGGTCGTCATCTCCATCGCCACGCTCATCTTCACCTGGGCCATCGCCATCCCCATCGGCATCTACTCGGCGGTGAAGCAATACTCCGTGGGCGACTACGCCTTCACGTTCCTGGGCTTCATCGGGCTGGCCACGCCAGGCTTCCTGTTGGCGCTCATCTTCATGTACGTCGGCTACACTGTGTTCGGCGTGAGCGCGGGCGGCCTCTTCTCGCCCGAGTACCAGGGCGCCGCTTGGTCGCTGGGCAAGGTGTGGGACCTGCTCAAGCACCTGTGGATTCCCGTGGTGATCGTGGGGCTGGAGGGCACGGCGGGCCTCATCCGCATCATGCGCGGCAACCTGCTCGACGAGCTTCGCAAGCAGTACGTGCTCACCGCGCGAGCGAAGGGCGTGGCCCGCCTGAAGCTCCTGCTCAAGTACCCCGTCCGCGTGGCCATCAACCCTATCGTCAGCACGATCGGCTGGCTCCTGCCCGCCATCGTGTCGGGGGCCACCATCACGTCGGTCGTCCTCGGCCTGCCCACCACCGGCCCGCGCCTCCTCCAAGCCCTGATGAACCAGGATATGTACCTGGCCGGCTCGATGGTGATGATGCTGAGCTTTCTCACGGTGATCGGCACGCTGATCTCCGACCTGTTGCTCCTCTGGCTCGACCCCCGCATTCGCTACGAGAAGCGGGGGGAATGAAGAACGGAATGGACTCGCCAATGTCGCTCGGAACCGAAGAAGACCTCAAAGCCACCCCTCAACCTGAGCCCGCCGACCGGGTCTCCACCGCCTCGCAGTGGAAGCTGATGTGGTGGAAGTTCCGCAAGCACAAGCTCGCCGTCGTCGCCGCACTCATCATCCTGAACCTCTACTTTGCCGCGCTCTTCTGTGAGTTCCTGGCGCCCTACACGCTCGAGCACCGGGACGTGGCGAACGCCTACGCCCCGCCGCAGAGGCTCCGCTTCTTCAGCGACGACGGCTTCCACCTCCGCCCCTTCGTCTACGGCCTCGAGTGCAAGCGGCACCCCGAGACGCTGCGGAAGGTCTACGTGGAGGACCGCACCCGCCGCTACCCGATTAGCCTCTTCGTCCGTGGCCCCAAGTACCGCTTCTGGGGGCTGTTCGAGACGGACATCCACCTCTTCGGCGTCGAGGGGGGCGGGACGGTGTACCTCCTCGGCACCGATTCGCTGGGCCGCGATCTGTTCTCGCGCATCCTCTATGGCTCGCGGATTTCGCTCACCATCGGGCTGATTGGCGTGGCGATGAGTTTCATATTGGGCCTCACCATCGGCGGCATTTCCGGCTACTTCGGGGGCTGGGTGGACCACGTCATTCAGCGGCTTATCGAGGTGCTGCGTTCCTTCCCCTCGATTCCGCTCTGGATGGCGCTCTCGGCCGCGCTCCCCGCACACTGGTCGCCGCTCAAGGTCTACCTCGGCATCACGATCGTCCTGTCGTTCCTCGGCTGGACGGGTCTTGCCCGCCAGGTGCGGGGCAAGATCCTGTCGCTGCGCGAGGAGGATTTCGCCACGGCGGCCCGCCTGTGCGGCGCGAGCAAGTGGCGCGTCCTCTGGCGGCACCTTCTGCCCTCTTTCATGAGCCACATCATCGTCAGCCTCACGCTTGCGGTGCCTGGGATGATCCTGGGCGAGACGGCGCTGAGCTTCCTCGGCCTCGGCCTGCGCCCGCCCATCACCAGTTGGGGCGTGCTCCTCAAGGAAGCGCAAAACGTCCAGGCGGTCGCCCTCAACCCCTGGCTTCTCACCCCCGTGGCCTTCGTGATCGTGACGGTTCTGGCCTTCAACTTCGTCGGCGACGGCCTCCGCGACGCCGCCGACCCGTACGCAAGATAGGAATCTCACCACGGAGACACGGAGAACACGGAGAAGAATGGAAGAGAGAAGAGAAGAAAGGAGATTTGGATGGGTGAGACAGAAGAGCTGTACGAGGTGGACTTGACTGAGGAGATCATTGGGGCGATGATTGAAGTACATAGGCATCTGGGTCCGGGGCTGCTCGAGTCGGCGTATGAGCGCTGCGTGGCACACGAGCTCGAGCTCCGCCAGATTCCTTGGGAGGCTGAGAAGCCGCTGCCCCTGGAATACAAGGGCGTGAAGCTCGACTGCGGCTACCGCCTCGACCTCCTCGTGGCTGGCCGGGTCATCGTGGAGATCAAGACTGTGGACCAGTTCGCGCCCGTCCACGAGGCGCAGTTGCTCACGTACATGCGGCTGACCAAAGTTCGGGTCGGTCTTCTCGTCAACTTCAACGTCCCTGTCCTCAAGGACGGCATCCGCAGGCTTGTCCTGTGAACCCAATTATCCTCTTCTCTATTCTTGTCCTCTCCGTGTCCTCCGTGTCTCCGTGGTGAACCTATGCCTGACCCCTCACACCCGCTGCTGACCATCGCCGACCTGAAGGTGAGCTTCTTCCTTGACGAGGGGACGGTTCACGCCGTGGAAGGAGTGGACCTGGCGGTGCCGCGGGGCACGACGCTGGGGCTGGTCGGCGAGAGCGGCTGCGGGAAGAGCGTGACGGCTCTCGCCATCCTGCGCCTGATCTCGCCCCCAGGCCGCATCGTGGGTGGGCGAGTCGTGCTCCACCGCCCCGACGCCGACGTGGTGCTGACCGACCTAAAGGCCGATGGCGAGGCGATCCGCCGCATCCGGGGCAAGGAGATCGCGATGATCTTCCAGGAGCCGATGACCTCGCTCAGCCCCGTCCACACCGTCGGCAACCAGATTCGCGAGGCCATCACGCTCCACACGCCCAGGCGGGGCGCCGAGGCACGCGAGCAGGCCGTCGAGGTGCTCCGCCACGTGGGCATCCCCGACCCTGCCCGCCGCTACCGCCAGTACCCCCACGAGATGAGCGGCGGGATGCGGCAGCGGGCGATGATCGCCATGGCCCTCTCGTGCCGCCCCTCGCTCCTCATCGCCGACGAGCCGACGACCGCCCTCGACGCGACGATTCAGGCGCAAATCCTCGACCTCATGCGCCGTCTCCAGGCCGAGCTCGGGATGTCCATCCTCCTCATCACCCACGACCTGGGGGTCGTGGCCGAGATGGCGAGCCAGGTGGCCGTGATGTACTGGGGCCGCATCGTCGAGCAGGCCCCCACCGAGGCCATCTACGCCGACCCCCAGCACCCCTACACCCGTGCCCTCCTGCGCTCCATCCCCGGCCGCGGCACGCGCCGCAAGGCCAGGCTCCAGGTCATCGCGGGCTCCGTCCCCGACCCCTTCGAACATCTCCCTGGCTGCCCCTTCCACCCTCGCTGCGACGAGGCCAGACCCGGCGTCTGCGACGCGGGCGAACCGCCGCCGCTCCACGAAGTGCGTCCCGGCCACCTGGTCGCCTGCTTCCGCAGGAATCCCACCACAGAGGGCACGGAGTGCCCATCGCGGCAAGCCGCAACCAAGCGGCGATGCGGCGAATGAGGACAAGGGGGGACGGAAGCCTACGAACATCCAGAATCGTGTCTTTCTGAGAGAAATTCGGGAGAAGAGGAATCGAGGACGAGGACGACGACGAGGACGCGCGTTGGCCATCCTGCTGCTAGTCACTAATCAAGGGCGTGTTGCCCAAACCCGGTTCAGGGGAACCACCCTGTTCGGAGTCCCGCCTTTAGGCGGTTTGGGGCAAGAGAAGACCGCCTGAAGGCGGGACTCCCAACGAGTTCACCCTTTGGGCAACACGCCCTCAAGATTTGACACCTAGCGGAATTTGATTTGACACCTAGCGGAATTTGACACCTAGCGGACTACACCTAGCGGACTACGGCCGGCGCCCTTAGGTCCAGGCGCCGCAGAGATGCCCGGTAGCCGAGGAGGGGTCCGTGCTCCACACGGTCGAAGATCACCTCGTGCTCATTCAGCCAGTCGAGGCAGTAGATCCGCGCCGGCGATGGGGCGGTGGCGCGGACCGCGAGCGTCGTCACCACGTCCACGACCCAGAGGTCGGTCGGCCCGATGCGGGAGTAGTGGACCCGCGAGTCGGGCTGCCACGCAACATAGGCCACACGCTGGCCGTCCCGCGACAGCGTGGGCCACGCCTTCGGCCCGCCGTCGAAGGTGAGCTGCCGGGCCTGGCTGCCGTCGGGCGCCGCGATCCACACCTGGCCCTGCCGGAGAAAGGCCAGACGCGAGCCGTCCTTGGACCACGGGTTCCAGCGGCACTTGCGGTAGTCCCAGTCTCCGTATCTCGGGAGCGGGTCCGCCTCGATGACCCCGCACCGCCAGGCTGGAGCTTCCAGGACGAGCGGCGCGTGGCCCGGCCCGACGAGGGCGATGCGCCGCCCGTCGGGCGACCAGACTGCCTGTCCTCCGGCCAGCGCCTGCCTTACTGAAACGACCATACGGCTTTTCAGCGCCCAGGTCCCATCGGGCGCCGGGTCCACCTTCCACGGCGGCTGCAACGGCTCTTCGGGGATTGCGAGGGGCCTCGTGGCGCCGTCTGCATCCAGAAGCCAGACCTCGTCCTTCGCCCCGACGAGCGGGCCATACTGCTTCCCGTCGGGCGAGAAGGCTCCGTTCTCGCCGAAGCTCATCTCGTTCAACCCGGCCAAGCGCTTGCGGTGCGGCATCTGGCTGCCCATTTGCTGGCGGAGTTCTCGCTTCCGCCAATGGACGCGCTCGTCGGCGTACTTCTGCCATTCCGCGGAGACCGGCTCCCCGAACTCGCCGACGATGTTGCCGTCCAGGTCGCTCACCGCGGCGTAGCCGTCGCGCGCGGAGCCGATCCGCCGGCTGTCCGCCAGCCAGCCGACGAGGAACATGTCCGAGACGACCCGGTCGTCGGTCCCGTCCACCCGAACCACGTGGACGATGCTCGGCAGGTTGGACCGGCCGAAGCCGCCGGTGCCGCCGGGCCGCCCCCAGCCCGTCTCGACGTAGGCCAGCCACTTGCCGTCCGGAGAGACCATCGGCACCGTGCCGTTGCGCGACGGGAATTCCGTCTCCTTCGCCGCTGTGGCCCCACCCAGGAAGGGGAAGAGCCGCCGCTCGGCCAGCTCGGACCGGACCGCGGCCGCGAGGCCGGCCAGCTCCGCGGGCGCGGTCCGGGCGTACTCCTCGACGAGCAGCAGCGTTGTCTCCTTGGGGAAGGCCAGGAGCCGCAAGAGGGCCGCGCGCTGCACCCCGGCGTCGGGGTCGCGAAGCCCCAACTTCACCAGGTCCAGAGTCGCCGCGTCCCTGTGCCCGGCGACGGCCGCCAGGATGGCCAGGCACTCCGCTGGCGAGCGGCCGGCGAAGCCAGGCAGGAGCGCCGCAGGCAGGTCCGCGTCCTCCCGCTCGACGAGCAGGGCGAGGAGACGCAGGGCCGGCTCGCCTTTAGCCGTGCCGAACGCCTGTCGCAGCAAGGGCAGCGGAGGCGGCTTCGGGCTGCGCTCGAGCGCCGCCAGCGCCCCATCCTGCACTTTCGGATCGGGGTCCGCCAGCGAGGCCACAATCGCATCGGCCGCGCTCGGCGCAGCGGCGAATTCCTTCAGGTAGTCCAGCGCCGCCTCCCGCACCGAGGCGTCGGGATCGCTCGTGAGCGCCTTGACGTCGTTGAGGGCGGCCTCGACCCTTCGCCACGTGAGCACTCGAACCGCCGACCGCCGCACGCCCGCGTCGGAGTCCTTCAGGCCCGCGAGGGCGAGGTGGTTGCAGGTCTTCTCGGGGGCGGCGGGGTCGCTCTTCTCGAGGCCCTCAATCCAGGCGGGCCGGAGCTTCTTGCGGCGGAGGTCGTCGAGGATGGCATTGAGATTCCCAACCGACCACACCCCGTGACGATAGGCTTCGATGGCCTGCGCGCGGACGACGGGGTCGGCGTCCCGGGCCGCCTCCTCGAGCAGGGGGAGCGCGGCGCTGGCCGTGTAATCGAGGACGCCTTCCACGTAATGGCTGTCACGCCAGTTGCGGGCCGCGGCGCGGAGCCGGAGCAGGTCGCGAATCTCGGGCCGCAGCTTCTCGCGCTCCGCCGGCTCCTTTGCTTTGCGGATGGCCGACATCAGGGCCGATGGCCCCACCTCGAACTCGACCGTGAGCCGGCGTTCCCCGGGCGGGAGCCGCCGCTCACCCAGGGCCTTCGCCTGAAGCACAAACTCGGCTTTCATCGGACCCATCGAGAGGACGGTCACCTCTCGCACGAGCGCGACGAAGGCGACGCTGCCGCCCGGGCGCAGGACGGCCGACTCCTCCGCGGGCTTCTCCAGGACGAGGGGAAGGCTGTTGCCCGGCCCCGTCCCTCCGCGCCCTTCGGCATGCCAGCCGGCCGGCTGTAGCTCCAGGCCCCCTGGGGGCAGTTCGACGAGCGCTCCGCCTCCGTTCTTCACCGTCACGACGACCCGAAGCGGGTCGCCGAAGCAGATGTGGTCCGGCTTCGCCTCGGCCCGGACCTCCAGGACAGCGCCGCCGCCCTCCCCAGCCAGAGCCTGCGACGACAGGAGACCCAGAACCGCCCAGATGGCAAGGCGCCCCCCGCAGAAAGACGCGCCCCGGTTCATGACGGTCTCCTTTAGGTCTGGGTGTCAAATGACACCTACCTCGCCCTGCCGCGGGTCACGGTCAGGGTCAGGGTGAAGCTGCCGCCGATCTGAAGCCCCTTGATCACAAAGAAGCCATCCTTGTCAACGGCCACGGCGCCCTTCTGGGGCTCGGGGGGCTTCTCGCGGCGCTCGCGGGCCGGCACGCTGACGGCCTCCCAGGCGAGGGTCTCGCCCGGCTTCGGCTTGAACTGCTGGAGGCGGCGGAATGCCATGTCCACGGTCGCACCCCGATACGAGGCGCTGATGCTAACCTCGACCGACTGGGGGGACTCCTTGATAGGCTGCCAGGCCATCGGCAGGTTGTGCTGGCCGTCGCCCTCAGTGTTCTTGTCCGTTGAGCAGTTCGCGAAGGCGGGCAGCGGCGTGGTCCGCGTCATGTCCATGCCGCGCCAGAGGCCCGTGTAGCGGTCGGGCTTGATGAGGTAGCCCTGTGCCCAGGTCCAGTCGGCCATGAGCGGCTGGTTGGCCTTGAGCATGGCGTCATAGAACCGCCCCGTGCCCTTTGCGAACCCTCGCACGTGCGGCCCCCAACTGTAGCCGCGGCAGAAGATGAGGGGCAGGTCCTGGCGGCGCTGGGCCAGCACCAGTTCGTCGAGCATGGCCCAGCCCCAGTCGGCGCGGCCCCGATCGTCCTTGATCTCTGGGCACTTCGGCCCCCAGGCGAGCGGGAGGGTGCTCCCCTTCCCCTCCTTGATCGCGAACTCGTCGAAGTTGATCACCATCACGTAGGAGAAGCGGTCGGGGTAGCTCAGCGCTAGCATCACGGCGCCGTCGCCGCCCGGGAGCATGATGCGGTCGGGGTCGAGCGGGAGCTTCTGCGTCGCCCAGTCCAGGAACGCCATGATGCGCTTCTGCGTGTGGTTGCTCACGGTGCCGGCGGCATAGGACTTGAGGGTGCCGAAGGCGTCGTTGAAGCCGTACCAGCCGCTCGGGGGCCAGTCGTGGGGGGCGAGCTGGATGCTGCCGAGGAGGAACTTCTGGCGCGGCTTGGCGTAGGAGAAGTTGCCGCCGTGGAAATACAGCTCGCCCGGCGCCTTCTCGCCGTCCTTGAGGCCAGGAGGCACGAGCACCGACCAGTTGAAGTACATGTTGGGCCGCGGCGAGAGCGGCGGAGCCGTCCACTGCACGTACACCTGCCGCCGCCCGGGGTAGTCGAAGAACGGCCCCCAAAGGCCCGGCCCCTGGTGGACCGGCTCGCCGGGGCCAACCGACTCCTCGACGGGCTGAGCCAGGGAGTTCTCAGCCGAGAGGTCCGCCAGGTTCTCAACTCCTCCCTTGCACGCGGTGACGGCGTAGTAGCGCCTGCCCGCCTCGACGGGGCTCGCCACGTAGAGCCCTGTGCCCGGCGGAAGCGGGCCCGCCTTCTCGTCAATGACCAGTCGGTCCAGCGGATAGCGGTCCATGCGCGGATGGTCGGGACCCCAGGTGTACATGTAATGGTTGTAGTCTCTGGCCAGTTCGCCCATTTCGTCGGACTTCTGCATGGCCTCGCCGATGAGGTACTCCATGTTTCGCCCGTTGGTGTTCCAGCACGAGAGCGGGGGGATCTCGCCCAGGAACTCGGCGTCGAGGATGTTCCTGGCGTCAATTGGCCGGCTGTGGGCGTAGATGCGGTAGGCGCAGGCGTCGCGGGCGTCGGCGAGTGCCTTCTTGTATTCGCCCCAGGTGAGCTTCTCCGCCACGGCCAGCGGCGCGACCTCGCTCCAGGTGAGAAATGTCTGGCCCGCGCGGTGTAACGCCTTCAGCCCCTTGACAGGGGAGGGGGTGCCCGGCGTCTTGTCGCCGTCATAGGCCACCTCGAGGCGCGTCCTGTCCCTCTGCCAGCCGGGGAAGGACTTGACGAAGAAACTCACCTCCCCATCGGTTCGGCGCACCGCGTTGGTGACATCGAAGCAAT
>Ga0194125_10010029_pt1 | contig 13011 bp, 6 predicted proteins | sample TA2KigC250mmetaG_FD_148626 | JGI IMG/M metagenome (GOLD analysis project Ga0194125, IMG submission 148626) | Freshwater microbial communities from Lake Tanganyika, Tanzania - TA2015034 Kigoma Deep Cast 250m | ecosystem: Environmental > Aquatic > Freshwater > Lake | place: Tanzania: Lake... | reverse complement strand
TGAGGGCGGAGCTCCGCGACGCCTTGGTTCCCCTTCGGCCTGCGACGTTCGCCTCGCGGACTTGCGCCCGAGGGCTCGTGGAACTCGCCCCTCCAAGTCCACAGTCATCGGCCGTTGCCGCTCTGGAGGGCGGAGCTCTGCGACGCCTTGGTTCCCCTTCGGCCTGCGGCCTTCGGATCGCTTCGATGGGCTCTTTGCGTGAGTTCATGCAGCCAGGACGTTCTCGATCTATCCCTCCAAACGTCACTCGCCGCTCGACCGGCTCAACTTTTTTCAGGAACAAGGACTTTCCTGGGTCTGACGTCGGTACAGCCAGGCGCGGCAGAAAGCCCAGGAACGCTTGGCCGTGGCCAGGGACAAGGGTAGCAATGCCTCGGCGGCCTTAGGGGAGTCACAGCACCCAAAGGTTCCTCTTGCCGGCGGTTGCATGACGACCCCATTTGGGAGGAACATCGTGCCGATCGCTCTGCTGCTATGGTCAGGTCCTGGTCATCATGTCCGAGCCCCATGACGGGCATCCGCATTTTGGCGTTGCTCGGGTTGCTGGCGGCGCGGTGGGCGCTTCCAGCGGCGGAGAAGGTGGCGATTTACCGGTCTGGACCGCAACCGGGGCACTATCTGAGCTGGCGCGGCCAGCCGCTCCTGCTGGTGGGCGATTCAGTGAGGCAGGGTTGGATGGAGTGCGGGACCAACTTCAACCAGACCGCCTACGTGGACGCCCGAGGCATTGTCGTCCTCCTACGACGATGCGGGACACTGCGCCCGGTTTTTCAACCTGGCCGGGGTGCGGTTTTGGGAACTGGCACCGGATGCCACACTGTCGAGCACGGGCATTTGCCTAGCCCGGCCCCCTGACCGCACCCGAGGAAGCCTATCGCGTTGTCCCGCCTCAACCGTGAAACCGACATGAGACAGAGCGCGCACTTCCGGGCCCTGGCCCTGGCTATCACGGCGTGCCCGAATCCTCGGTGTGCCGGCATCTCAACCTATAGGTCTGCTCTATGAACATGAACAAACTACTCGTCCTAGGTCTGGTTCTGCTCGTCCAGATCGAGGTATGGGACCGGTTCGATTACTCGCAAGACAACTGGCTCAAGCATCCGTACAATCCCACCAACAACGTCAACTACACGACCGCCGACACCGGCCTGGCAACCGCCTATCCCGCCCACGCTTGGATGGACCGGCAGCCGTTCTTCCACACCATTCCCGGCATGGCCCGCTACCAGCCGCGCCACGATCGGGTGCGGCATTACCAGGAGAGGTTTGTCGCCCAATTGCTCTCTCACAGCCTGCCCTACGGCCACGTGCTCTACTGTATGAACAACGAGACCTCCACCCACCAAGCCTGGGGCCAGCATTGGATGAAGTTCATCCAGGACAAAGCCCGCGAGCAAGGCGTGCTGGTGTTCACGACCGACATGTTTGACGACGTCTATGCGCCCCAGAAATCGGCCAAGCTCAAGCAGGCCATCGACCAACCGGCGCTGTATCCGTTCATCGATGTGTCCCAGGTGAACAGCCGCACGTTCAATGAGGATCACTGGAACAACATCTTCTGGATCGCGCAACAGGTCCAGACCACGCCCCGGCCATTGAACAACACCAAGATCTACTCCGACGGCCAGACCACCTGGGGCTCCCCACCCCCAAGGACGGCGTCGAACGGTTCTGGCGCAACCTCATTGCCGGGGCGACGTCATGCCGCTTCCATCGCCCCGGTGGGGGCATCGGTCTGAATGAGGTCGCCCAGGCTTGCATCCGGGCCGCGCGCAAGATCGAAACCCTCATTCCCCTCTGGGAGGTCGAACCGCAGATGGCCCTGCTGTCCGAACGCGAGCTGGACGAAGCCTATCTCGCGGCCAAACCCGGTGAGAAGTACCTGCTCTTCTTCACCGACGGCGGCGCGGTGGGGTTGGACCTCCAAAACGCCACCGGCGCGTTCACCGTGCGCTGGGTTAACATCAACTCAGGCGAATGGGGCCCGACCGAAACCGTCCAGGCCCCGCGGGTGGCGCAACTCGCCGCGCCCGGTCCGGGCCCCTGGGCGGCAGCGATCGTCCGCAGCCGCGGCGCGCAGAGGACTGCGCGCCCTACCGCCGACTTGTAGTCCATCTCACTCAGGGCGTCGCGGAGCTCCGCCCTCCAAGCGGTTGACCATGCAGGGCGCACCGTCCTCTGCGCGCCGGCGACAGGACAGGGTAACGGCCCGCTCAGGGTCAGAGCTCGAGGACGCGAACCCGATAGAACCGGTACCGGTCTTGGGCCGCTGCCGGGTCTGGGTCGTCGATCTGCACCCGGCCGGCCCCGCCCATCACGCGCACCAACGGGGTCCAGCGCTGCAAGTCAGTGGAAAACTCGACCTCGTACTCGAAGCCCGGCGTCACCTCCAGCGACAACGACCAACGGCCCGTGGTCGGGTTGCGTGCGAGTCCGCCTTTGGCGAAACGGGGCGGGGCCAGGACCCGCACCCAGGCCGCTCGGCTCACGACCGCCGCACCCGCGTTGCGCACGATCGCCCGGTACTGCCCGCTGTCGATCAACTGGACCGATTGCAGCCAGAGCGTGTGAGCGGTCGCCCCGGGCAGGTCTTGCCAGGTGCCCGGCGCCGTTTCGCGCTGCCACTGATAGGTCATGGGCGTTGGACTGGTGGCAACCACCTGAAGCGAGACACTCGACCCCACCAACGCCACCCGGCTCAGCGGATGCGACAAAATCGTGGGCGGCACGACCCGTGTGAGTTGGAAACTGCGCAAACCTGCCAGATCGGCCGGGAACGACGGCGGTTCGCCAGCGCCGCCTGTGACCAAAGCCAGCACATCCGACAAGCCCACCTTACTCCCCGCCGCCACCGCGTCCTCGAACGTAATGCCTTTGCCCAACTCCCACACCCTGGCCTGCACATATGCCACGGCGCCCGGCTCGACCGTCGGGATGCTGCGCACCGCCGAGGGCGTCACCACCCAGTACCCGGCGGCGTTGCCAGTGCGGAAGGGCACGGCGGGCCCAACGGCTTCGAGGTCACTGCTGCTCGGCCCGGCGTACAATTGCGCCAGGTAATCGTCCCCCTCGAGCCGCGTGGTGCCGTCTTCGTCGAACACCGGCGCGTCGATCGCAGCGACCAAGACGCGATTGTTGAAGTTCACCGTGCCACCCGGCTGGTTCACGTTGAGAACCGCCGGGCCGCTGGTCACACACCCTCGCGGGTTACACACCACCACGCTGTAGGTGCCGGCCATGCGCGGCTCGACCGCGGGCAACCGCAGGCGCGGCCCGACCGCGCCGGGGATAGGCACACCATTCAAGCGCCATTGGTAGTCGAGAAAGCCGCCACTGGCCACCACCTCGAAGATCGCCTCCTGTCCCACATGCAGGTCCAGCGACTGTGGGCCGACGAGGATCACCGGCGCCGAGAACAACGTGAAGCTCTGCAACCCGACCATGTCTGCTGGAAAGGACGGTGGCTCGCCCGCCCCGCCCGTCATGACCGAGATCACCTCCGACATCCCAGCGCGCGCCCCCGCTGCCCAGGCGTCCTCGAACGTGATCCCGTAGCCGGTCTCCCACACGCGCACCTGAAAGAAGGCCACCCCGCCGGGCAACACCGAGGGCACGTTCCGCACCGGCCAAGGGCTGACGCTCCAGTAGCCCGCGCCCGCCCCGTCCCGGAAGATCACCGCCGGGCCCACGGGCATCAGACTTTGCGCGGTGGGACCGGCGTACAACTGGGCCAGGAACTGATCTCCGGCCAGCCGCGTGGTGCCGTCTTCGGTGAACACGGGCGCGTCGATGCCGGCCGTTAACACGCGGTTATTGAAGTTCACCTGCCCGCCCGCCTCGTACACATACAGCACCACCGGCGGTTGCATCACGCAACCGACGGCGTTGCAGATCACGACGTCATAGCTGCCGGCCATGTCGGGCAACACGGTCCCCAGCCGCAGCGTGGCGTCGGTCGCGCCCGGAATGTCGACCCCGTTAAACCGCCATTGGTAGCGCAAGCCGCTCCCGCGCACCGTCACCTCGAACACCACATCCTCCCCCACCATCACCAACTGGTCATCCGCCGGCGTCACGATCACAGGCAAGGCGACGAGCGAGAACGACGTCAACCCCACCAGGTCCGCCGGCAACGACGGCGGGTCCCCGGCCCCACCCGTACGGACGGAAAAGAGCTCCGACACCCCCGCCTTGCCCCCCGCCGCCCGTGTGCCCTCGAAGGTGGTCGCCAAACCCGCCTCCCACGCACGCACCTGGACAAACGCCACCTCGCCGGGCTGCACCGACCGTACGTTCCGCAGCCCGTTGGGCGCCGTGCTCCAATAACCTGCTCCACCGGCGTCGCGGAACGGCACGGCGGGCCCGACCGCTTCGACTCGGTCTGGGGCCGGCCCAGCGTACAATTGGGCCAGGAACCGCGGTCCGGCCAAGCGGGTCATCCCGTCGCTGTCCAGAACGGGCGCGTCGATCCCGGCCGTCAGGACCCGGTTATTGAAATTGACCGTACCGCCCGCTTGCGACAGCGCCAGCAGCGCCGGTGCGCTCGACACACAGCCTTGGTTGTTGCAGACGCTCACCGTAAAGGTCCCCTGGACCGACGCGTTGAAGCTGGGGATCGTCAGCGTCGCCGCCGTCGCGTCTTGAATGATCACCCCGTTGCGGCGCCATTGATAGGTCAGCGTCGGATTGCCCGTCGCGGATACCTGCAACGTCACCACCGCCCCCTCCGCGGCCCATTGACTCTGCGGTTGCTGCGTGATCTGCGGTGCGCCTGCCACCTGCTCGATGACCACTACCGCCGGTCCGCTGGCGACCGACCCCGCCGCATTGCTCACGGACACCGTGTAGCTCCCCGCATCGTCCGACCCCACGGGATCGAGCGTCAGGTTGGCTGCTGTCGCCCCCGCAATGTTCGCACCGTCTTTGCTCCACTGAAACCTCAATGGCGCTGTGCCGATGGCGATCGCCTCGAGAGTCACTCGGGCGCCGACGGCAAATGTCCCGCCCTGGGGTTGCAGCGCGAAGCTCGGCGGCAGGCCCGTCCCGGTGACGACCAACTCGACCGGCCGACTGATGACGGATCCCACCGGGTTAGTCACCGTGACGGTATAGCTGCCTGCATCGGCCGGCTGCACGCTGGCTAGCGTCAATGAGGAGCCCGTCGCACCCTCGATGGCACTCCCGTTCCGACTCCACTGGTAGGTCAATACCGGCGCACCCTCCGCCGCGACGCTGAACCTCATCGTTGCGCCCACGTCGGCCGTGCCGCCTTGCGGTTGCGCGATGATCCACGGCGCAGCCAAACCCTTGACGATGGCGCCGCTTTGCCCCACAGCAAGCCAGGTCCCGTTCGCGTAGGCTACATCGTAGAGCGAAGGCAACCCCGCCAAGCCGGCGCTCTGCCAGTCGGCGCCGTCGGTCGAGACTTGGATGGCGGAGGTGCCCCAGCCGGCCTCGCCCCCAGCCACCGCCACCAACCGCCCTTGGCCCGCCGCGATGCCCGCGAACATCGTGCTCGCCACCGTGCGCACCAACTGCCACTGGGTTAAATCGCCCGAGGCGAGCAAGATCCCATCGACCGTACCGGCCCGCCCTCCGACAATCCATTTTCCGAACCCGTACCCGGTGGCGGGCAAGTAGTAGCTCGGCTCCAAGTGCCGCACGGTCCAGTCGCGGCCGTTGGCCGAGAACGCCACGCTCCCGTCATTCAGGCCGCTCAGGAACCAACCGGCGTTAAAACTCACATCCATCAGCCAACCGGTCGTGTTCACTGTCTGGCGGGTCCACGGGGCATTACCGTCGGGGGAGGTCAGCACCACGCCCGGCCCGCCCACCACTACGAACGTGTTATTGCCGTAGGCTGCGTCCGCCAGGTTCTCGACCACGCCGGAGTCCACGCGCTGCCACTCTCGCCCGTCGAGTGAGGTCAAGAGCGTTCCCTCAGCTCCCGTCGCGACGAATCGGCTGTTGCCGTAAGTCAACCCCCAGAGCCGATTTGCCGTCGGGGTGGACGGGGCTGTCCACACCTCCCCATCGACTGAGGTCAACACGGTTCCCCGATCTCCTACCGCCACGAACCGATCTGCTCCATGAGCCACGTTCCATAACCAGGCGTCGGTCCCAGCATTGATCTGCTTCCACTCGAAGCCGGCCGCCATGACAGGTAGCGACTCGAAATACGCGGTGACCCGCTTGTCGCCATCCATAGTCAGGTTGGCAGTCGGCACGCTTCCGCCCAGGTCCCCTTCCCACCGCGCCAACCGCCAGCCCGCCGCCGGCCGAGCCGTCAGTTGCACGATGCTCCCCAGGGGGTACTGCGCCAGGCTGGGTGCCACGTCGGCGGTGCCCTGCCCCACCGCAGCCACGGCGAGGGAGTAGTTGGGAATAAGCACCGTCAACGTCACAGGATCGCTGGTGACTGAGCCGACCGGGTTGCTCACCACCACGCTGTAGTCTCCCGCGTCACTTGGTTGCACATTCGACAGCGCCAAAGAAGCCTCGCTCGCGCCAGGAATCGCCGCGCCTCCCTTTCTCCATTGGTAGGTCAGGACCGGGGCGCCTTCAGCCGCCACCGTAAAGGTCGCCTGGGCCCCGAGGCTCACCTCGAGCGGCCGCGGCGGCTCGACGATCACCGGCAACGACAAACCCTTGACCACCGCCCCCGCCTGCCCCACTGCCACCCACATCCCGTTGCCGTGGGCGACGTCAAACAGCGACTGCACCTGCCCAAAATCCGCCTTCTGCCAACTGCTGCCGTCCACAGTGACCAACACCGTGCCCGTACCTCCAGCCCCCTCCGCCCCCCCCACCATCACCAACCGCCCCTCCCCGAGTGCCATCCCCGCGAACATCGTCTGCTGCCCCGTCACGACCGGCTCCCACTGCGTGGCGTCCGTAGAGGCAAACAGAGCGGCATCCGACGTCCCCCGCCGGCCACCCACCAACCAGCGCCCAAAACCGTAACCGGTGGCCGGCAGATAGTAGTCCGCACCCAGGTTCTTCACCGTCCAATCCCGGCCGTTCTGCGACACCGCCACTGTCCCGTCATTGGCGCCAGCCACGAACCAACCCGCGTTGAAGCTCACGTCCATGAACCACCCGGTCGTGTTCACCGTCTGCCGAGTCCACGGCGCGCGGCCATCTGGCGACGTCAAAATCACTCCCTGGCTACCCACGACCACATAGATCCCGTTTCCGTAGGCTGCGTCCACACAGTTCGGTGTCACACCCGACGGCATCGATTCCCAGGCCACCCCGTTGGCTGAGGTCAGCAACGTCCCGTCGTCGCCACAGGCCACAAACCGGTTGTTGCCGTAGGCCACCCCCCAAAGGGTCTTGCTCGTCGGCGAAGCGCGCGGTGTCCACACCTCCCCGTCCGGCGAGGTCAAAATCGTCCCCCCATCCCCTACCGCCACAAATAGACTCCCACCGTAGGTTACGTTCCAGAGCCAGGCGGAAGTGGCAGCGTTGAGTTGCTTCCACGCCCCACCGGCCGAGACAACCGGCACGGACTCAAAGAACGCGGTCACCGACTTGTCCCTGTCCATGACCAGGCTCGCCGTGGCTGAAGCACTGGACAGGTCCCCTCCCCACCGGGTGAACCGCCAACCTGCGTCTGGCTCCGCCCGCAAACCGGCCACAGCCCCAGCCTCAAACCAAAACTGATCCGGTGAGACGACCACCCGCCCGCGCCCAGCGACTGAGGTCTGGAGGCTATAAGGGCCAGAATAACTGAACTGGACCACGTCGGCGCCTGTGTCCACGTAACTGGCGGCGGCAGCTCCCGGGTCGAAAGCGAATGCGCGGGAGGCGCCATCTCCCGGATCGTTCGAGGCGTCGATGTAAACCGCACCCTGGAGCGAGTAGTTGACGATCTCGAGCAGGAGGTTCCCCTGGGCGGGATCGTAGAGGAACGGCGTGGTGAAAGCCACGGAGAGCTCGAATGGATTCGGCCCACCGCCAGGCCCCTGCCCCGTCGCGCCCAAGGCCCTGACACCACGGAACACTAGCTTCGCATCGGCCCCCAAGTTCGCGTCGAACGTTGAGCTCAATCCATCAACCGGCTTCTTCGTCGTCGAGAGTCTAATCGCAAGGTCAACATTCACTGGGGCCTTCGGGGGGGCACCGATATCACGACGGAATTTGCCCCATGTCAACAGCAAGGGCTTGCCGGGGAAATGGGAAGCGGCGTACACATCCTGGAGCCGCATGCGAGACACCAGAACTCCGCTGTACCCAGCCGCCTCCTGAGCCGCGTACTGTGGGGGCATGATCAACTCTCCAGCGGCACAGCCCACTCCGACAGACAGGACCAGAGGTAAGCACCGGGCAGCCAAAGCCGGCCACAACGTCCGACGACCACAGCTCGCATTCATCTCCTTCCCTTCCCTTCGATTATCGATCACAGCCTTCCCGAGTGCCACGCAGAGCTACCAAGCACGATAGAGGAGCACGTCTGCGCTACAGCGGCCCCCCCCCCCCGCAGTGACTTCTCGGCCTAGGATGGCGGAGACTAGCCTTGCCACCAAGTTCCTGTCAAGCCAGGTCAAGCGCCCGACAGCCACCTTTATGCTGTCAGAATGGGGCTTGACTCCACCTGGCGCATGGCGTGACATTCACGCTGCTTTAACAAGCTCAGATTCACTCTCACCCTGTCTGCGTCATGAACGCCGACGAGAAGGCTTCAGGAGGATTACCATGATCCGTAGGACGAGGATTGTCGCAGCGGTTTTGTTTTTCACAGCACCGGTTGTCGGGTCGGCCGCAAGCCCGATGACGGTCCCCGTGACCAACTCCAGCTTCGAGGAACCGGTGTTGGCCGACGGCGGGTTTGCAGCCTCGATCCCGGGGTGGACGCTCAGCGCCGGTTCGCAGAGCGGGGTGCAGAATCCGTCGGACTCCATGTTTTCCGGCGCCTCGGCCCCCGGGGGTGGCGTGCCGGACGGGCACCAGGTCGCCTGGATGAACATGGCGGGCACGGTGTCCCAGGTGCTCAACGCCACCGTGCAAGCGGGTACGGAGTACACGTTGGCGGTCAGCGTGGGCGATCGGAAAGACCTCGGCGTGGGGAACTACTCTGTCCAGCTCCGGGCCGGAGACCAGGTGCTGGGCTCGGCCAGCCCGCCCACGGTCAACGATGGGTTTGTCACCGCGACCGTCCGGTACTCGGCGCTGCCGGGCGACCCGCACCTGGGCAAGGCCCTCGAGATTGTCCTGGCCAAGAGTACGACTGTGCACGGCGAGCAGGTGGTTTTCGATAAGGTCGTGCTCGCGGCCCGCACGATCGGCACCCCGCCTACCGCACCCAGCGGCGGATTGATCGCCCATTGGCGATTCGACGAAGGTTCCGGCCGCGCGGCCCGGGATGCCACAGGACGCTATGACGGCGAGTTGTCCGCGGCAGGGGCCTCGTTCGCAGCCGAGGGGATTGCCGGTGGCGCGGTGGTCTTGGACCGGACGCAGAACGGGATGGTGGTCATGCCCTCGCTGGGCAAGGCCCTCACGAACGACTTCTCGGTGGTCGCTTGGGCCAGACTGCCTGCCGGAGACACAACGCCCCTGACCGTGCTCCTTGGACAGCACGAGGCTTGGCACGCGAACGGCTTCTTCATTTTAATGAGCCAACACGGCACCCTGGGCGCTCCGGGCAAGGCCACCTTCGTCGCCAACGACATCTCCCACACCGCCACCTCGACCACCGCCGTCAACGACGGACAGTGGCATCAGATCGTCGCCGTTTATGGCAAAGCGGGGCAAACGGCCATCTACGTCGACGGAGCGCCAGCCGAGGCCGCCATCGCCAGCGGCGCCATGACGGATCGCTCGGCCCCCTTCATCGTTGGAGGTCTGATGGGCAACCGGGTTGCAGGCGTGCCCGACGGGTACTACACCGGTTGGGTCGACGACATCCAGGTCTACAGTGGCGCGCTGTCCGACGCCCAAATCGATCTCATCTTCCGGAACCCTGGCTCGAATCTGGCCCAGTTGGAGCAGGCCATTTCCATCCGCCCCCCTGGCGGCGAGTTCGCGGGCTCGGTCGAGGTGAGTCTGACGGCCGACACGGCTGGCGCGAGCCTTCGCTACACCCTGGACGGCGGCGAGCCGGGCCCAGGATCCCTCCTGTACCAGACGCCTTTCACGCTGTACGAGACCACCACGGTCAAAGCGCGGCTCTTCGTCAGCGAGTTCCCCGCTTCGGCCATCGCCACCGCCACCTTCACCAAACTACCCCCCATGGTCTTCGAGCCCGCCGGAGGACGGTTCACCAACGCGGTGCAGGTCACTCTCCTCAACCTCCTCGGCTTGGGCGGACTCCGGTTCACGACCGATGGCAGCGAACCTCTTGCCACCTCGCCGCTCTACTCCGCCCCGCTCACCTTGACCGCGGCGACCACTCTCAAGGCCCGTCTGTACCTGAACGCCTTCCCCATCTCCGACATCTACACCGCCACCTTCGCCCGCGTGTACGCCCTGGACGACGGCATCCCAAACGAGTGGCGCGAGCGCTACTTCGGCCCCGGCTATCTGACGGACCCGCGCGTCGCGCCGGAAGCCGATCCGGACGGCGACGGCTGGATCAACCGCCTCGAGTATCAGGCCGGCTCGGACCCAACCGACCCCCAATCCACTCCCGCAGTGATCGCCCGTATCCGGGCTGTCCCGTTGGTCTCCTGGAACAGCATCCCCGGCCTGACCTATCGCGTGCTGCGCAAACCCAGCGTCAACGCACCGGATTGGGAGATCGTCCTCCCCGCATTCCAAGCCACCGCCACGACCTCCCGCTACCTTGACCCCGACGCCCCACCCACCGCGATCTACCAGATCGAAATGGTGCCGTAGTCTCGGAGACAGACCAACCCCCGTCGAAGGTCCCACCCCGGGTGGCGAGGGCGCCGGTTGATCCTGCCGATCGATCGGTCGTTGCCGCGCGGCTAACGCTTAAATGCGGCTTGATCTAGCCCCACTCCAGTCCATGCTGCGGCCGCTGAGCGGGCGTGTGAGAGCTGTCTATGGGCATGACGTGTGAGGCGACGCGGTTCCTCCTCGAGGGCGTGCGCGCGGGGATCTCCGTCCGACGCACCGTGACGCTGGGGCGTCAGGATGTGTGGGTGGGACCCGAGCGACTCGAGGCGTTCCTCCGCGAGTTTCAACTCGTGCCGGCCACGCTCGGCGGGGCGGCCTGCCGCGAGGCGTTGGCTGCGGCGCCCGGGCGCTTCGAGGCCCTGCTGCGCCTGCTCGGAGCCGAGTCGGTGTCGGCGTGCGACGCCTCCGGCTATGAAGGGGCAACGCTGCTGCACGATTTGAACCAGCCAATCCCACCGGAGTGGATCGAGCAGTTCGATCTGGTGCTGGATGGCGGCACGCTGGAGCACATCTTCAATTTCCCCGTGGCACTCGCCAATTGCCTGCGCATGGTCAAACCCGCTGGCCACTTGATCCTGCTCACCCCAGCGAACAACTACTGCGGGCATGGCTTCTACCAGTTCAGCCCCGAGTTGTTCTGGCGGGTGCTGTCGAGCGCGAACGGCTTCGAGCTCGAGCGCATGCACGCTGTGGTCGACACCGAAGGAATGTCGGAGGTGCTTGGGGTCCGTTACTCCTTTTCCATCCGCGGGCCGCGCTACGCGGTAGCGGATCCCGCGGTGGTGCGCCAGCGGGTGCTGCTCGCCAACGATGCCCCCGTTTTACTCTTCATCCAGGCGCGCAAGACCGCCTCCGTCCCGCTGCTGACCGCCGCGCCGCAGCAGAGTGACTACGTCCCGCTTTGGCAACGTGGGACGCCTGACCGACCGCTGGAACAAAGCCCGGCTGGCCACCGGTTCGTCGGGTGGTTGCGGCGACACTTGACGGAGTCGTTCTGTCGAGAGGTCCTGCCCAAGCTGGCCTGGGCGATGGACCCGCTCCGCAACGCGCGGTTTCGGCGGCGGCTTTCCTTTCGCAATCGAGCCCTTTACCGTCGGGTACCAAGATGACTCGTCCGCCTCGTCAAGCGGCCCTGACCGTGGTCTACGGCGCGCATGCGGCGCTGCTGGATTACAGCTTCAGCAGCTTCGCTCGGAACCCCTTTCTCGAACTGCACGCGTTCGTCTTGGGCGACCGACTCCCCCAGGCGCAAGTCCAGGGAATCACCTACCATCGGCGGGCGCCGGACCCGACCTTCCGGCACCCGATGCGCGATGCGGATTTCCGTCGATGGCTATTCCTGGACGAACTGGGGGTCGACTTCGCCCTGGTGGTGGATGGGGTGGACGTGTTGTGTTTGCAGGAGCTACCGCCGATTCCGGAGCTCTTGCGCGGCGGCTGGGTAGGCGCCTGTGTTGAGCATGGCGGCGGTCGCTTTCTGGCTCAGGGCCTTTACACCAGCAACTTCCTCAACGCGGGAGTCACCTTCTGGGATGTCGCCGCGACCCGGCAACTCCGCCAGGAGATCGTCGAGCGCGGTCGGACCTCGTTCCGCAACCTGGTGGACGACCAACTGGCCTTCAACGAGCTCCTGCACACTCGCTACTTCGATCGCCTCACCGTGCTCCCGTGCCAGTACAACTTCCGCGGCTCGTTGGGGCCCAAACCGTGGGGCTGGCCCCAGGTGCGCTCGCTCGACGGCGTCCGCATCTACCATAACGGACATTGGATTGACGCGGCCAAACGCCTCTTGCCCGTCAAGCCACAGGCCGAACTCCTAGCCCTGCCGCCAGACCACCACGCCCCTGGCCGCTGCGCCCAGTGGTGGCGGCGCTGGTTGTGTCGCTGGCGGCGGATCGGGTGAAGCGGGGCGCCGGCCAGCCAGGCGCGGTAGCTGGGCAGGGTGGGATCGGGTGGCACGAGACCTGAGCACGTTGCCCCACGCCCCCCCCGCGCGCGCGTTGCTAGCCTTGTGCCGCGTTGGTCGCGGGCGTAGGGTGCGGGCATGGCGCGATTTTTCAACACGACCGGCCCGTGCATTCCGGGCGAGCACTACATGCTGCTGGCGGAGGAGCGGTGTCCCGGTTTGGGGGAGTTGATCGAGCGCAA
>Ga0194125_10010028_pt1 | contig 13013 bp, 11 predicted proteins | sample TA2KigC250mmetaG_FD_148626 | JGI IMG/M metagenome (GOLD analysis project Ga0194125, IMG submission 148626) | Freshwater microbial communities from Lake Tanganyika, Tanzania - TA2015034 Kigoma Deep Cast 250m | ecosystem: Environmental > Aquatic > Freshwater > Lake | place: Tanzania: Lake... | reverse complement strand
ACCGCCTCTACAGGCTCCACATTTACAGGATGGTCTGGTGGTGGATGCTCTGGCACAGGTACATGCACTGTAACAATGGATTCAGCCAAGGATGTAACTGCTACATTTACATTGAATCAGTACACACTAAATGTAACAAAGGCAGGCACAGGCTCTGGTACTGTTACAAGTAATCCTGCAGGCATTGACTGTGGTACCGATTGTACTGAAAACTACAATTACAATACCTCCGTTACACTCACTGCCACCGCCTCTACAGGCTCTACCTTCACAAGTTGGTCTGGTGGTGGATGCTCTGGTACAGGTACATGCTCTGTTACAATGACTGCTGCTACCACAGTAACTGCTACATTTACATTGAATCAGTATGCATTAACCGTTAATAAAACAGGTACAGGCTCTGGTACTGTTACAAGCAATCCAGTTGGAATTGACTGTGGTACCGATTGCTCGGAGAACTACAATTACAATACCTCAGTTACACTTACTGCTACCGCAGCCACAGGCTCTACCTTTACAGGATGGTCTGGTGGTGGATGCTCTGGTACAGGTACATGCTCTGTTACAATGACTGCTGCTACCACAGTAACTGCTACATTTACATTGAATCAGTACACATTAACCGTTAATAAAACAGGCACAGGCTCTGGGACTGTTACAAGCAATCCTGCAGGTATAGACTGTGGTACTGATTGCTCGGAGAATTACAATTACAATACATCCGTTACATTAACTGCAACGCCATCCACTGGATCAACCTTTACAGGATGGTCTGGAGGTGGTTGCTCTGGCACAGGTACATGTACAGTTACAATGGATTCAGCCAAGGATGTAACTGCAACATTCACACTGAATCAATATGCATTAACTGTAACAAAGGCTGGCAATGGAAGTGGTACAGTAACAAGTAATCCTGCTGGTATCAACTGTGGTACTGATTGCTCGGAGAATTACAATTACAATACATCCGTTACATTAACTGCAACGCCATCCACAGGCTCCACATTCACTGGCTGGTCTGGAGACTGTTCAGGCACAGGTGCCTGCATCGTAACCATGGATGCTGCTAAAACCGTAACTGCAACATTTAAACCATTCTCACTTAGTTCCACAGATACCGGTATCCAGTGTCTTGAAAGGGCAGATGGAGGCACCGATGCTGATAACCTTGTGAATGGCAAGCCAAAGGTGGATGTTGAGTATGAATTCAAGATAGTAGTACAAGATCAAGGTGGTACACCACAATATGTGAAGCTGTATATGACCCAGCGGAACAATCCCCTGCCCGCTGATTTCTATGAATACGCGATGACGTGCAACGGGGACTTTAGCACCGGAGCAGACTGTTCTTATAAAACGAAACTTGGCCCGGCTTCAGTTCACAAATTCTATATTGAGGTAAAATTTTCTGATGATACAATCATTACATACCCACAGGCAGGATACATCACAGGCCCACAGGTTCAATTGTTAACAAATTATAACCTTGTAAGTGTGCCAAGAGAAATAAGCACCGCAGGGCTGGATGGAATAAATGCATTCGGAACCAGTTATGCGTACCGATGGGTGTCTGATGGGCTTACAACAGATTCGAATAAAGGGCATTATGAACAAGTAACTATTACTATACCAGTTAAAACAGGCGAAGGATATTTTGCAAAGAAAGAAACCAATCTAACCCTGCCTGAACTGGGAACGCCTACTGACATATCTGATTCCACCTTTACAATAACCCTCGGCTCTGGTTGGAACATTATCAGTAATCCATATGGAGGGAATGTAAAATTGAGTAATGTTCTGGTGAAAAAAGGTGATGGCAATCCAGTTTCCTGGGGAGAAGCCGCGACAAATAAGTGGCTTTACAATGCTATCTACTACTACAACGGCAGTGATTGGGGAAACACCTATGCGTTCGAGAGTACAGGGGGTAATCCTGATGCAACACTCACTCCCTGGATGGGTTACTGGATATATCTCAATAAAGGAGATGATACATACAAGCTGGTAATTCCAAAACCGTAGAAGAAAGGATTCGATGTGGGAGGATATGGATATTATGAAGAGTAAGATAGTAACTGTGACATCATTAGCAATAGTGCTTTTGCTATATAGTTCTTTATTTGCAGCAGACAACTGGGAAGCAAATTTGACCGTGTCTGTTTTGAATGCTTCTAACAGACTTTCTTTAGGACAGAAGGCAGATGCAACAGATGGCATTGACGGCCAATATGATGTCCCGGCCATGCTGAACGGCGATATCAGTGCATATTTTTTGCAAAGTGAAGGAAGATACTGGAGAGATATAAAGGCCCCTTCATTCAGGAAAATCAAGATTTGGAAAGTAAGGATAGAATCTCCACTGAGTGGTGAAACCATCGTTTTAATATGGAAGCCCGAAGCCTTGCCCAAAAAAGCTGAGGTTTACCTCATAGATCCAATAACAAAAAGGGTTATCAACATGAAGGTTCATAAACAATACTCGTATATAAATAACGGACCGAGAGATTTAAAAATTAAATTGCGATACAAATTGAAAGGGCAGAGAAACAGCTTCTTATAAGGCCGAATCTGTTCATCCCTCCAACAAACTTGTCCCCGGAAATCAAGTCTGGATAAGCAAAAACCAAATTATTGTATAATAACGTTTATGCTCCTTGTCGGCCTTACCGGGAATTATGGCATGGGGAAGAGTACGATTCTTCCCATGTTCAGGAAGCTTGGTGTGATTACACTTGATTCAGACAGAATCGTTGAATCACTCCTTATGGAGAAGGATGTCCTAAAAAAAATTCGGGAACTCTTAGGCAATAAGGTTTTTCAAGAAAACGGCAGGCTGAATAAAGAAAACGTTGGAGATGTCATCTTCCAAAATAATGTATTGAGACTATCTCTTGAAGATATCCTTCATCCACTTGTATTTAAAAGGATACAAGATTTTCTGAATACGTTAGATGAGGATAATAATATCGTCATGGTCGAGATACCTCTTCTCTTTGAGAGGGGATATGAAAACAGGTTTCATAAGACGATTACCGTATATACCAAAGAGGAGATTGCATTAAATCGCCTGGAGCAAAAAGGCGTTACAAGGGAAAAGGCTCTTTTGAGATTAAAGACCCAGCTTCCAATAGATGAGAAGATTAAGCGGTCTGATTTTGTCATAAACAACAACGTCACAATTGAAGAAGCAATGACACAGGTTGAAACAATCTATAAGAAATTACTTGAAGAGGCAGACGAATGGAGATTATCAAGGGTCTTGAAGCATTAAAGAACAGGTATCCAAACATAGTTCTCACAATAGGTAATTTTGACGGTGTCCATCTCGGGCATCAAAAGATCCTGCACAGTGTAATCAGAAGGGCTCAAGAGATTCAGGGGACATCAATGGCTGTTACTTTCGAGCCCCATCCCATGAAGGTTCTTGCACCAGAGAAGATATTAAAAATACTCACCCCGTTTGAGGAAAAAACAAAGCTCATTGAGGAAACAGGAATCAATGTCTTGCTCTGTATAACCTTTACAAAAGAGTTTGCCAATATGCTTCCTGATGATTTTATCAAAGATGTGCTCGTTACAAAAATACATGTGAAAGAAATCATTATAGGCACTCACTATGCCTTTGGAAAGAATAAAAAAGGCACCATTGACCTCTTACGGAGAAGGGGCAGGAAATATGGTTTCGGCGTCAAGGCAATAAGGAATGCAAGACTTCATCGAGGTATTGTCAGTAGTAGCAGGATTAGAAGCCTTCTCTCAAGGGGAACAGTCCATGAGGTATCGACCTTACTGGGAAGAGCCTATTCAATTATGGGCAGGGTGATTAAAGGGAAAGGCAGAGGTGCAAGTATTCTCAATATACCAACCGCAAACATAACAACACCTGTTGAGATTGCTCCAAAGGAAGGTGTATATGCAGTGAGAGCAGGCTTTGATAGTCATGTTTTCGATGGAGTTGCCAATATCGGTAAAAATCCGACCTTTGGGAATGCTGAAGTAAGTTATGAAGTGCATTTGTTTAACTTTTCGGGCAATCTTCTCGGAGAAGAAATACGGATATTTTTTATCGGTATGTTGAGGGGAGAACAGCGCTTTCCTGATGTTCAAACCCTTGAGAAACAGATTCGAAAAGATATCGAAGATGCAAAGGAAATCCTGAATAAAAACCACCCAAAATTGATATAGACTGACTCATTTCCGGAAAGAAATTACCTTAGTCTAACGGTGTTCCGTCCCGTAGCTCTTCATAATACTCCCTGAGATTGGGCATCTTCTTTGATTCCATAATCTTCATTGCACTTCTTGGATGCTCATTCAGGGTTCCGGTAATCATATAGGGTATATGATACCCCCATTCTGTCTCTGCTTTTATGGGAATAAATATTTCTTGAATGACTTCAATAAGAGGTCTGATATCAAATTTCGGGTTCTTGAGAAAGGAAAGCAACAGTTCCAGCGGACAGTTGCCTGCTCCCCTCCCCATGCCATAAAGGGTTGCATCAATACGGTTTACTCCAGCAATGATTGCTTCTATAGTATTGGCAAATGCTAACTGCTGGTTATTGTGCGCATGAATTCCAAGCTCCTTGCCAGGGAGTGCAGCGAAGTATTTCTTAGCAAGGAAATGTATCTGTTCAGAGTACATGGCACCGAAACTGTCAACAAGATAAACAACTGGAACATGACTTTTGGAAAGATCATCCAGGGCTTCATCCAGGTCTCTTTCCAACACCTTGGAAACTGCCATCAGGTTTATAGTTATCTCATACCCTTTATCAAGGCATTGGTGTGCCAGGCTGATACCTTTATCCATCTCTTTCGCATAACATGCCACGCGTATCATATCAAGGACACTGTCCTTCTTGGGAGATATGTCTTCAGAATCAATACGGCCTATGTCAACCATGGCTGACAATTTCATCTTATGATCATAATCCCCAATAATCCTCTTCAGATCTTCTTCGGTACAGAATTTCCATGCACCGTTTTCATCCCGTGAAAAATATTTCTCAGATGATTTATATCCCATTTCCATGTAGTCAATACCAGCTTTTGAAAGGGCGATGAAAACCTTTCTGACAAAATCATCGCTGAACTGCCATTTATTTATTAAACCACCATCGCGTACTGTGCAATCCAGAACCTTAATCTGAGGACGAAACATAAATTTAAATACCCCCTGTTATTGCTGAAATAATCTGCCTAAACCTACATGAGCAAAATGCTCACAAAAAAACATGCAAAATGTCCCGAACAATATTTACACATGCTCAACAACTGTCATTCCCGCTTGTCGGGAATCTTTTTTAATGAAGGATTCTGGACAAGCCAGAATGACATTTTCGGGGCAACATAAATATTATAACCAATTTATACCCTTTATGTAACAGTTAGTAGCGGCTTTTCATAGATCTCTCTTGTATCTTCTGAATAAACCTTTTTGAAAGCTCGGTAATAGAAGCCCAGTCTTCAGCCATCACAAGTTCACGCTTGATTATAGCGGATCCGACGAGTATACAGGAGGCCTTGACTGCAAGGTATCTGGAGATATTATCAAGCGTAACGCCTCCGGAAAGCATATATTTTATAAATGGCAATGGCCCTCTGATGACCTTAAGAAAATCCAGTCCGCCGATTTCAACAAAAGGAAAAAGCTTGATAATATCTCCACCTGCCTTATACGCCCTGTAAATCTCAGTGGGTGTACATGCCCCGGGTATGGATAAAGCACCCTCTTTTTTAGTAAACTTCACAACTTTTTCATCAAGATTTGGACTGACAATATATTCAGCGCCGGCCTGAATCGCCTTTTTTGCTTCTGAAATGCTGAGGACTGTACCAGCACCGACCACAACCGAATTGTTTCTTCTTAACTTCTTTATCACTTCCGCTGCCTCCGGGACAGAGAAAGTAATCTCTACGAGATTTACCCCACCCTTTATGCATGCTTCTGCGGACTTGAAAGCACTCTCGGGTGTATCGGTGCGCACTGCAACCATCAATTGATATTCCTCAATCCTTTCAAGTAGCGTCATTCCGCCCTCCGTTATAGTGTTATCGGATCAACGTCCACTTTTATAGTAACATCCTTCGAGCCTTTGAAGGCATCTATAAAGGTTCTGGCTACAGAATGAAGGCTTCCACTGATAGAAGACCTGAGAAGTATTTTGAATACCTTTCGTCCCTGAGAATTCTTTGACAGAGATGGACCAAGTATCTCGACATCTTTCTTTGATCTTTCAATAATCTCTGCCAGCTCTTTCACTATCTCCCTTTTACTGATACATTTCATAAGGAGAAATCTTGTGTAAGGAGGATAAAGGAGGGACTTTCGTCTGGACATCTCCTCTCTCAAAAATAATGGATAATCATTATCTTTCACAGATTTAAAGACATAGTTCTGAGGCATCCTTGTCTGGATAAATACCTCGCCATCAGGTTCAATGGAATCTCTAATGGATACTATTTCCTGAAATGTCTTTTCAGCAGATCTGAAGTCAGGGAGATGAAGCAAGATGTCAACATTCAGAATGACAGCCATGGAAAATCCACCAACACCCCCTACCCTCCTCGTCATAAGTTTTGTCCCGACAATTATCTTATTTTCATCACTGAATATTGTCCCCATGGATTTTTCTATATCTGTCCTTTTCTTTGCTCTGTCACTGTCAAGCCTGATGGTTTTTACTCCAATTATCTCTTCAATATCTTCCTGAACCTTCTGTGTACCTGCACCGAGCATCTGTAAATTGTACCCCTTACATCTGCCACAACTCCCAGGCACATCAGATGTATATCCGCAATAATGACATCTCAAAATCCGTGGCCCGTGACCGTTCCCCATTTCAGATTTATGTAAGACCAGCGGGATTCGACAATGTGGACATTCTTCTATGTAATTACATTCAGAACATTGAAGGAGTGTTGCATATCCCCTTCTGTTCATAACAAACATAATCTTTTTATTGTTTTTGATATATCGCAGAGAGGCATCAACAACTGTCTTAGATAGATATGGCTTAAGAAGTTTTTCATACCTCATATCTATTATTCTGACCCTGGGTTTTTTCATATCAACTGGTGGTTTTATGAATGTGTATTTCCCTTTCTTGGAATTATAAAGCGACTCTATGGATGGACAAATGGAAGAAAGAAGCACGGTTGCCTTTTCAAGATATGCCCTCATGACTGCAACATCCCTTCCGCTATAACATAGACTTCCCACCTGTTTATAAGAGTTGTTGTGTTCTTGAAGGACTGCAATGAAAGAGACCCTTTGGAGAGGAGCAAAGATTGCAGACCGTGTACCAATTACAATGTCAGAATAGCCTGATAGAATCCTCTCTATTGCTTCAGATCTTTTGCCCCTGCTCATCCCGCTGTGGAAAAGGCATGCCCTTTCTCCAAACCTTTCATTGAAAAGTGGATACAGGTTATGAATGATTGATACCTCAGGAATAAGTATGATTGTATTCTTGACATCTGCAAGTATCTTTATCAAAAATGAACATTCATAAGCAGACGATGGAGCATGGAGAAGGAATGCCTTATATATGTTTTTATTGATAGAATCTGTAATACTGGAGACAGTCCTGTCATTCATAATGTCAATGGTATAATCCCTCCTCCCACCCTTTACTAAAGGAAGGCAAGGGGGGATTTTTGTCTTTCTTTGCTTTACCTTTGTGAATGCCTCTCTTGGTAGCATGTTTTTTAAGACAAGACCTTGTTCTGCGATATAGTATTCAGACATCCACCTGAGAAGGCTCATCATCGAATTGCTTAATACCGGGGCATCACCATACACTTTCTGAATATCTTTCATATCCCCAGGCGGGACAGTTAGGGACTTTTCTATAATGACCCCTTTTGCAATCCTGTTCTTCAGCGGTGCACCTACAATCATACCAGGTTCTGCAATGTCTGCGAATTCTTCAGGACACCTGTAGGTGAGAGGGCCGAGATTTATTGGGAAGAGGACTTTGAGAAATGTCATGGGAAAATTTTATCACAAACTCTCAAAAGTCTCACCACAGAGGTCAAACATACGCCTATTTTTAAGATCAACTACTTCTGGATTCTTGCTACCCAATCGCAGCCAAGGACAAGCTTTGCGGGAATTACGACCAAAACATGATAAACACACTTTTGCAAGAGGCTCTATTTACCTTGTAGATTCTTGAAACGCGATGCTACATGGACAAACCCATGACCCGGCTTCCTTTCCCCCGGCATCTATAAGTCTTCCAATATATAATATTGCATCAGTTTTACCTTCACGGATGATAAAAACAAATGGCCTTGCATCTGCGTTACCTTCCTTTCGATAACAACATGGCTGGCCGTCAAAGGTAAAGATACCATATCCATAGTCAGACCATAGATCATTTGGCTCATCGATTGTTGCTTCAAACACAGCAGCAGTTACACTGCCGGCATAAACCGACTCTTTGCTGATCCCGATTGTTGCATTTTCCAGATAATTCTTCAGATAACAGTAACCGCGTCCATTAATACCTGAAAAGTCGGCTGATTTTTCATCGAATGCTTTATTTACGCCAAAATCCTTCATGAGTTTATCTATATAACTGGCTGAATTGAAGTTAAACAACGGCAAAACGATCTCAACATTTTTGGGTGTGAGTGCACTGATAATTGAAGGGATACGTTCTTTAAGTTCTTCGCTGAAGGAATCGAAAGTCCCTGCGCCTGGCATAAATACTACCATAGATATGTCTGATGAGCCAATCGGTAGTTCAAAGGCAGTTATAGTATTGTCGCAGTAAAAATTGTACATACCTTGAAGTCGCACCATCGGAACCCAATATTGCACCCCATTATTCCTTTCAAAGATGCCCTCAAAGAATTGTATGTTATCAGGATTAGTTCCCCAAGTATTTTCCAGCCATACCACATTCCCAAGGAGCAGTCGTGTTCTTTGTGGCGTATCGCTATATAAATACATACCCTTTATGTGACCTGAAGTTACACCGGAGACCCAATCATTAAGATAGCTGTTATATGTAGAGCCAAGAGCTGAATAATCTATTGCGGAAAGTTCAGGTGCATAATATTTTATGACTTTATCCAGATAGTCCCTTGAAAAAAGATAATTTTTGTGCCCCCATGCAATATTCTTAACAGTAATAGGCTTATTATATTTCAATTCAGATTGATTCACGATTGCTATGCTCTGTCCCAGGTGGTATACGATATTAAGCCAATCATCTGCATCCTGACCGGCAAAGAACACTTTTTTAATTTCTTCAATAGTCTCTGTTTTAGCACCTATAGCGGTCATGCCAAGAACTTGTAGAAAGCTATATGGCCCAAATACAAAATTACCAATATTATCATCTGCGACAGAATATCTGTAAATATCAAGGACTATATCGTTATATAAAACCACATAATTTTCAATCTTTACTGAATTATTTAACGTTTCCGTTGTCATCTGTCCTGGGGTATAAGACTCAATGCTTACAAGGTAAGAAGGTGTGTCATTGTTTGTTTCAGTAGTCTTTTTACCACAGCCTGTAACACAGACTGCAAGAACAAAAAGGATTAACAGGTAGATTGAACATATGGTTTTTATTGGAAGCTTTTTTGTATTTATTTTGTCAGGAATCATGGCAGCAGATGAACAGTAATTAATCGTCGCATCTTTTATAAGTTTTGTGACCATTGCAGTCCCCGCAACTGTTTTATATAAGGTTGCGTATCCCCTCCCTTTGAATACAAATAAGTAAAGGGGTTAATTTACCTATTATAAAGCGTAATTATCGATTTTGTCCATAAGATAAGGTTCTTCAGACTTTCCTGTGGATATTCTTAGACCCCTCTTTGGAAAAGAGGGGATAGGGGAGATTTTAAGAATCACAAATACCCCCATATTCTTTCGAGAACACCCTGTGTATTCTCAAATACCTCTTTGTCAGAAAACCTGATGACTCTTAAACCAATGTCTTTCATATATCCATCCCTTGCCCTATCTTTCGCTTTTCCTTCAGAACTGTAATGCTGTCCTCCGTCAAGTTCTATAAATCCCCCTCAGTCCCCCTTTATTAAAGGGGGATTTAGGGGGATTGGGCAATAGAAATCAACAATATAGTTACCTATTGTCTTCTGCCTGTAAAACTGGTATCACTTCAATTGTTCTCCTCTTATCTTCTCCCACAATAATCTCTCAGCTTCAGTCATGTTTACTCTGAGTGATCTGGAACACTTTTTAAGACTCTTGTTGTAACGTAGCATCTTTCCTTTAAATCCCCCCTCACCCCCCTTTTCCAAAGGGGGGCTTACCAACAAATATACCTTTCTGTAAGATTATACCCACTCACTTCCACGAAGACCTGGAAATTAAGGAGATTTTATTCTTCTCTGAGAACTCTGCGTTCTCTGTGGCTAATTGTATTTATAGACAGTTTACCAGAAATGCCAGCTTCCGGTTTTGATTACATATATACCTAAAAGAAAATTCGTAACCCCGTGTGAGATAATACAGCAGGTGATACTCTTTGTACGGTAAAGCACAAGATTATACAGAACCCCTGCCATAATGCCAGCAAGCCATAGGGTATGTTCAGCACCAAAAAGAAGTACTGTTACTAAAAACGATACCCATGTGAATGTACCAACGGAAACAGTTTGAAATCGAGTATTGATAATATAGCGGATTACAAAAGATCTCCAGAAAAGCTCCTCCATAATAGGTACAACAACAGATGCTCCAAAGAGCCTTACCACAATGAGCAGAAGGACCAAATTGCTGTTCTTAAAGACATATGGGTTAAAGGGTTCGGTCTTCCCTAAAGTTGCAAAGGGCCAGTCCATATGTATCCAGAGATAAAATACAACCACCCCTGCTGAAATGCTGAATAGTAAATCATGGAACCTGATTTTAAAGGTAAGTTCATTGTATTTCTGCCTGAAGTAAATGATGGCAAAGACAATAAGAATGATTTTTACAGGATAAAATACATAACTGGCGTATTCATTTAATAAAGTAAAAAAATTGAGATAAGGAGCAAGATAAGAAATAAGTGATTGCAGTGCTATAAAAAGTATATAGATGGAAAAGGGGATTACCCTTGGAGTCCAGGGTATGTTATTTAAAGGTTTCATAGAAAATAATTATAACTTAAATCCAGGCATAAAGGCTTCAATGAGCAGGATTGGCTTTCGCTTCCGGGTTTGACCATGTTATACCTTTGTGTCATAATGAGATATGCGATTGAGAGCAATATTACTTTTCTTCTTGCTTCTATTGACAATTTCATGCACTCCCAGGCAGGTAAAGGTTCAGGAGGAAACGCCCCCTACAGGAGATGCTTATTATCTCTATATGCTCGGGTACAGTGCAGAAAAGGAAGGAAAGTGGGAAGATGCGATTGAATATTACAAAGAGGCCCTCGGGTTAGACCCTTCTTCTGCATATCTCAAGACTCAGATTGGCTATGTACTTTTACGGACCGGGAAAGTGTCTGAGGCTATATCCCTTGTTGAGGAGATTATGAATACAGAACCTGATTATATCCCAGCACTGATGCTTCTCGGTGAGCTTTACAATAGTCAGAAGAGAATTGATGATGCAATAACCATATATGAAAAGGTTCTTAAGATACAGCCTGATAATTTAGAAGCACCCCTTTTTATTAGTGTCCTTTATGCCGCGAAGAAGGACTATGATAATGCTGTTGATATTCTCAAAAAACTCATAAAGCAATCCCCCGAAAACCTGCTTGCAATTTATTATCTTGGTTCAATATATATTGAAAAGGGCAACCTTGAGAAGGCAGCCGAATATTTTCAGATGGCTATAGACCAGAAACCTTACTTTGATGCAGCATATCTTAATTTGGGGCTTATCAGTGAAATGAAAGAAGATTTCAAAAAGGCAGAGGAGTATTACATCAAGGCAGCCTCTCTCAACCCGCACAATCTCCAGGCCAAAGACAGGCTTGCACATCTCTATGTAAAGCAGAAGGAAACTGGCAAGGCAATCGAACAGTTTGAAGAGATGAGCGCACAGCTGCCTGCAAACATTGATATCCATATAAAGCTGGGATTACTGTATTTTGAGGAGAGGCAGTATGACAGAGCAATAGAAGAATTCAGGATCGCACTCGAAGGCAAACCTGATAATACTTCTATAAGGTACTATCTTGCCATATCACTGGAAGAAATGGGGAGAAATGATGAGGCTATTTCTGAATTAAAGAGGATCATTTTACAGGAGCCAAAGAATCTGGGTGCATTCCTTCATCTCGGATATTTATATTCAAAGCTTAAGAGGGATGATGAAGCCATTGCTGTTTATGAAGAGATACTCAGCTTCGAGAAGGAAAAACCTGAAATCTATCTTTACATCGCCGTTACGTATCTTCATCTGAAAAATTACACAAAGGCAGAGGCAGTCTTACAGGATGCCCTCAACCGTTTTCATGACCATGATGATTTAAATTTTAATCTTGCCATAGTATTTGAAAAAACAAACAGACATGACGAGATGGTGAAATACCTGAAGAAGGTGATCGAGTTGAACCCAAAACATGCAGATGCCCTCAATTACCTTGGCTATAGTTATGCTGAAAAGGGGATACACCTTGAAGAAGCATATTCACTTATTAAACGGGCACTCGATCTCAAACCTGATAGTGGTTATATCATGGACAGCCTTGGCTGGGTTTATTTCAAATTGGGGCAGTATGATGAGGCATTAAAGATTCTCATCAGAGCGGCTGAAATGGTAAAAGACGATCCAGTTGTGCTCGAACATATCGGAGATGTCTATCATGCTCAGGGACATAAGGAGCAGGCAAAGGAATTCTACAAAAAGGCAATCGAATCCGATGAGAAAGAAGAAGGACTGAAAGAACGTGTAGAGAAGAAGATTCAAGATTTAAAATGAACATCTCATCCCTCACCCCTCATCCCTCATCCCTGCATCTGAGGGCTCCTGCAAAGATAAACTGGTTCCTATCAGTTCTCGAAAAACGGAAAGACGGTTACCA
>Ga0194125_10010023_pt1 | contig 13014 bp, 15 predicted proteins | sample TA2KigC250mmetaG_FD_148626 | JGI IMG/M metagenome (GOLD analysis project Ga0194125, IMG submission 148626) | Freshwater microbial communities from Lake Tanganyika, Tanzania - TA2015034 Kigoma Deep Cast 250m | ecosystem: Environmental > Aquatic > Freshwater > Lake | place: Tanzania: Lake... | reverse complement strand
TAATGGACATCTTCTCAGGATGAGTTCTATAATTTAACACAGAAAAAAGGTGGGGAATAAACCTGAAACTGTGTGGGGAATAAAATTGAAACTCGAGAATTCGGCTTCTCCATCCCAAAATCGGTGCATCTCCAATATTGTTTTGTGTTTAAAGATGTATCTGATTCGATAAGTACCTATCTTCGAAAACGCACGAAAATCGTATTCGTTATCAACTTTTATCTCCTCATCATTGAGCGGATACCGCCAGGTTTCGGTAGGCATGATTTCCCCAATAGGTATCTTTCCATGCCCAAATGAGTAAACAGGGTGATGTATACGGTTGGTGATGCCATCTTCTTCATAATATGCTGTAGTCAGAAGGTACTGTTGTAAATAGGGCGAACTAGCCATTCTAATCGGCTTATCAGAGATATTAGTTATTTCCAAAAAAAGCGGAACTCGCTCACCGACTATAAATTCCTGTTTTGGTGATGTTAATTTCAACATGACTTCCATAAGTTTCAAACTGCTGTCGCTCTCTTGTGCTATCTCTGCATGAATGACAGAAGCAAATATCAAGACAAGCAAGCTTACAAGAAGTGTTCTTCTCATTTTTTCTCCTTAGGCCCTAACGTGAAATAAGCTGGCAGCCAATTATCGCCTAACGGGGCGGGTCGGCGAAGCCCCGACGGAGTCGGGGTTTGGGCGTAGCCGTTGACCCAGAGATAGGCGGCGTCGCTACGCTTTATGAATGCCATTTTATACATTGATAACCTTTACTTTATAAGGCTACGCCCTTTTTAGGTCGCCATCAGGCGACCTGCCGACCCGCCCCGATAAGGCGGTCGAGCGTAGCGATGACCGCCTTATCTTGTTCACAAGCGAAATAAGTTCGTTTATCCCCCCAAAATTGGGGTTGTAGACGAACCTGTTTCGTTTATCCCGATTCTGGCTGAGATGCCAGAAATCCCATCTACTGACAGTTTCTGTCAATTACCACCTCCTTCCGTGAGTTTTAAACTGTCCAATGGATTAAGAATTTTCCCCAAGCTTTTACGGTCTTATAGCTGTATTTTCTTGAGAGGAGTTCTCTTCTGAGGTCTTCAAATCCCCCCTTGCCCCCCTTTTCTAAAGGGGGGATTATAAGTGGTTGTTTTGTTAAAGGGGGGATTATTTTTATAGATTTTTGAGATTGCTTCGGGACTTCGTCCCTCGCAATGACAGGCGAAGAATCTTTGCTCTTTGCAATTATACGTGTGGGGAGTTTAGTTTGCAATACAGGGTCTATCATACAGGGTCTATCTGAATTTCTTCGCCTTCAAAGACCTCCAAAATCTGCTCAAGTTTTCCGTCTGAATCAGGAAAGCTCCAGTGTTTTTCCGCAGGATGCCATTTGCGACCTTCGATGGTCTTGATCTTATCAACGAGCTTGGGGTCGTATTGGAAGGAAACGATTATTCTTCCGTAATCATTTTTGCTGACTGTTACTACCCCATTAATAATACCTCTTAAAGGAAAGATGAGGATTTAATGGCTTAATTATTGATTAAAATATCAGCATTGTCAATAGCAATTTGGCATATATTTATCAGGGTTTATAGAGAAGAAAAATCAACCTATAATGCCCAGAGGGAAAATCATGGAAGATATAAGAAAAGGTTTGGGTAAAAGAATAAGGGCGTAAAAAATCCCTTCGGATTTTAATAGAACCTTCTCAAAGGTTTAGCTCAGAAATATTACAAAGTTAGGTTTTAAACTTAAAATACTTCAGAAAGATCATGTGAAGACTCAGAGAATCAGGTTTTAACAATGCATAGATAGATTTAAAGGGTGCTACTATTGCAAGATTAATTTTTCTATCTCATACAATATTTCTTTCAGTGAAGGCTCTTTTGATGCTATTACCTTCTTATTCCCCTCGTGTTTGTGATGTGGAAATGTCTCAATATCTCTAAAATGTGGAGCCATATCATATCTGAAAATCATTACACTGTTATCATCTTCATGATGGTATGAATATTTATACTTTTCAACCTTTTCGCTAACATCCACAAATTCCATGAAATACAGGGTAGAATTATCTATAAACCTGATAGACCCCTCTATGAAACCAATATGAAGTGAACGCTTGTCTTTGACAAGATTATAGCTGTGAATAAATGGGCATGAGTTAATATCATGTTCAATCTCGCCGAAATACTGCTCAATCAGCAAACCTTAGCCTCAGATAGTTCTTTGAGATTCCTTTGAAGTTTCTTTAGTGTCTCAAACTCACCTGCCCACCTGATATATTCAATATTGTCTCCAATCTCTCCAGTAGAATATCTCTCATAAAATGTACTGCTATCCATTTTATATCTTTCTTCCAGTTTTTGAAGATTTTCCTGAGTCTTTTTAAGCCCGATGGTAAGTATTTTTATTTCATTCTCCAGGGCACCTTTTACAAGTGTCTTTAACTCCCCAGGTCCTTCAGGTTTTATGATTATCTTAGGCATAACTGTTCTCCTTTTTGTTTTTAGTATACCACATCTATTTGCAAGGGAAGCACATGCAATTTCCCGCAGAAAATATCCTGATCTGGAAATCTTTTTTGATGTTTACGCGATAAATAAGATAGAATGAATACCAATCATGAAATCCATGCCAATGGACAAAAAGAGAAATAGTATGTTTTCTCAGGAAGAACTCAATCGCTATAACCGCCAGATGCTGATGGAGGGATGGGGATTAGAAACACAGGGAAAGCTAAAACAGTCCACGGTCTTTATTGCAGGTGCAGGCGGGCTTGGCTCACCTGTTTCCATATACCTTGCAGTTGCAGGCATCGGCAATATCAGGATATGCGATTTTGATTCGATAGAACAGAGCAACCTCAACAGACAGATACTTCATAATCCTGACCGTATAGGTACGGAAAAGGCGCTATCTGCTCAAAAAACACTCAAAGAGATTAATCCGGATATCCAAGTATCTGCAATTATTGATAAGATTGTGAGTGAAAATGTTGATACCATCATCGGGAACTCAGACATCATTGTTGACTGTATGGATAATTTCCCAACGAGGTATATCTTGAATGAGGCTGCGATAAGGAAGGGAATTCCTCTTGTTTTTGGAAGTATATGGGGGATGGAAGGAAGGATGAGTTTTATAAAACCTCCTGAGACACCATGCCTTCAATGCATATATCCAGAGGCTCCGCCATCAGAGACATTCCCGGTTGTTGGAGCAACCCCAGGGGTTATCGGATCTCTTCAGGCACTTGAGGTCATAAAGTATCTTACAGGCATTGGAGATAATATGAAGGGGAAAATCATGGTCTGGGATGGACTGAAGGGAGAATTCAAAAACTATAAGGCGTACAAAGACCCTGCATGTCCTGTTTGCAGCGGTTTGAAAAAATAAAAGTTCAAATACTTTTTATTTTGGCATTTGAAATTTATTTTCGATGTCCCGGATTGTTTGCATAAACAATAACCTCTGTGGTTGTTATGGGCTTTTTCTTGATGAGATAGCCATACCACTGAATGGCTGAATCAATGAGGATAACCACTGACAGAACAAGCATTGTCCCCATCAGGAACGTATTTAATTGAAACACAAAAGGATGAGGGGATGTTGATGCCTTCAGGGAAAAGGTTTTCATAAGCTTCAGTGATGCCGTAAAGGTTGTAGTTGCCATAAAAAGCATGGGGACGAATGTTATCCATACATATTTAGCTTTACCCATCTTTATGATCAGGGTTGTTCCAATACAGAGGGCAAGCATACCAAGGAGCTGATTGGCTGTTCCAAACATAGGCCAGATTGTAGATATGGAACCGGTATAGATGAAGTACCCCCATGCGAAGACAACGATTAAGCTTGCTACGATGTTTCCGGCAAGGGACCTGAGATCCCCGAATGGTTTATAGACATAGCCTCCATCTCCTGAACCACATATCGGGCAACCCTTGTTCCTGCATCAATGGTAGTAAGGATAAAGAGGGCTTCAAACATGAGGGCAAACTGATACCAGTATGCCATGAGATTCTTTAACAATGGTATGGATGAGAATATGTATGACATACCAACTGCTAATGATACAGCACCTCCTGGTCTTCCTGCCAGATCAACACCAACCATGGATGACAGTTTATTAATCTCTTGAACAGGAAATCCAAGTGATGCAAGTTCTGAGAAGGAAAGCTTCGTATTGATAGCAAAGTAATCCCCCGGGATTAACACCGCTGCTGCTATCAATGCCATTACTGCTACAAATCCTTCTACAAGCATCGCTCCGTATCCTATAGGTAATGCATAACTCTCTTTTTCTATCATCTTAGAAGTGGTCCCTGAGGAAATGAGTGAATGAAATCCTGATATTGCACCACAGGCGATGGTTATAAAAACAAAAGGGAAAAGTGTTCCAGGTATTATAGGCCCGCCGCCATGAATAAATCTTGTAACCGGGGGCATATTGAGATTAGGTGATACGTACAGAACACCAACAGCAAGGAGAAATATGACACCTATCTTCATGAAAGATGAAAGATAATCCCTTGGTGCAAGAAGCATCCATACAGGAAGGACAGAAGCCACAAATCCGTAGGCAGACAGGAGGATGGATAACGTATTATTATCAAAGTCAAATAAAAAGGCGATCGAAGATGAAGGGATAGTTCTTCCAAATATCACGGTGAGAAGGAGCAAGATAAACCCCACGATAGAGATTCCAGCAATCCTGGCAGGCCGTATGGATTTCATGTATATCCCCATGAATAAGGCAATGGGAATTGTCATACCGATGATAAATGTTCCCCATGGATTATGGAAAAGGGAGTTTATGACAGCAAGCCCTAATCCTGCAATAGCCACAATCAGGATAAAAAGTATTGCGACAAGTGCTGCAATACCTGTTAATGGACTAACCTCCTCCCTTGCTATCTGAACAAGGGACTTTCCGTTCCTCCTCATCGAGGCGGTAAGGACAATAAAATCATGGACACCTCCTGCAAGGGCTGCTCCAATAAGAATCCATAAGAAACCTGGGAGATAGCCAAACTGTGCGGCAAGAACAGGACCGATGAGGGGCCCAGCGCCTGCTACAGCAGCAAAATGATGTCCGAATAAAACCCATTTATTTGTCGGATAGAAGTTCTTTCCATCATTCAAGCGATGAGCAGGAGTCACCCGCATATCATCGAGTATAGCAAGCCTGGCAGCAAGGAAGGCTCCATAGAATCGATAGGCAAGTATGTAGAAACATGCAGTGGCAGTAATTAGCCAGATAGCGTTTATCTTTTCCTGGGGATTAAAAATTCCCGTAACAAAGGCAAAGGAAATTACAAATAGGATTGCAAGTAAAGTCCAGATGACTAATGCCCATCTCTTCATAGAAGAAGTATAAAAATGCAGAATACAGGGTGTCAACCAGCATCTCAACAGACAGAGGCTTTCACTACATAACCCGCCATACAAAATTACGAAAGCTGAGTTGATTAAGATTCAATAGTCTTTAACAGCCTGTTGAAAAAATTCTTTCAGTAATATTGTCAATTGTCAAGGTGTGACGTTTTAATTGTGACGTTTTAATATTCTGGCTCATCATTTAAAATTATGATGCACTATTTTTTATAAATAGTTATCCCGTTCTCTATTATTTCTCTGACAAATCCTTTTTTCCCTTTAGCCTGTTCTGGAGTGAATCCTATTGGTTCAAGGGGTTCTCCAAAATTGTGGTGTGCCCTGCTTAATATCTCCTGACGTTCAAAAATATCTAATTTATTAAACACCGGAGAGATAACCGCAATATCAATGTCACTGTATTCTTTCGGTTTTCCCTTTGCATAAGACCCATACAGGATAATCTGAGAGACTTCGATACCAAGCTTTTCCAGTTCATTTATGTATCTTTCGATTATCTTTATAATTTCGGTTCTTTTTTTAACCATTTCAATAGTTCCTTTGTTTTCTTAAAATAATCCGCTACCTTATCCTTCTTAAATGCCCTGACAATAGCTTCAATATCTTCGGGATACCTCGTCAAGATACTTAAATCATTGAGAGATTCAAGTGTTTTTAGATGATTTCAGGTAACTCAAGATTAACAGCTTTGGTTAGATAGATGAGATTATGTGTTTTGGGAGGAACTTTTCCTGAAATCGACTCATATAGTGCCTTTAATAATTTCTCTACTGCCAGGTGGCACATAAAAAGTACATATATGTACCTTCCTGTCATGAACATGTGCTCAGCAGTTTTAATGTCATAATTGGATGATTTAATCCAGTTTGTTATGCTGTCTTTTGATTTCGATGGCTGTTTCATATTTGTAAAAGTATATCACAGTTCCATATTTATCATTTTAAGTATAAAACCGCAAAAGAGAGGGTGTCAACTCATAGAAGTCATAGAAGTCATAACGAAAAAATATTTGACAGGCATTGCTTTTTTGGTATAGCATTGAGTGAGCACTCATTCATTTCTAAAATAGGATATGAGAATTTAAAGAATGTCCAGGAATTCTGACGATAAATCGAAAGAGCGTCGTAAGGTTATCCTTGATGCAGCCCTGAAGACCTTTGTTAAACGGGGTTATTCCGAGACAAGAGTTTCTGAGATCGCTACAGAAGCAGGCGTAGCAGAAGGTACCCTCTATAATTATTTCTCAAGCAAAGAAGAGCTTCTGTTGGCCCTCTTTGACGAAAAATGGGGAGGTATAATCGAGGAAATCAAAAAGAAGATCGGTCGTCTTGACGACCCGAACAAGAAATTAAAGGCCATGTTTTCCATGGTTGTCACGATGTTCAAAAGGAATCGTCATTTAGCAGAAATATTTCTGGTAGATATAAAACAGAGCAGCATATTCTTGAATAATTATCCGATTAACCGCGTGGTCGAATTCCTTGACCTGATTGAGACAATCCTGGAAGAAGGTAAAAGAAAAGGCATATATCGTAAGGATTTAGATACCCGCGTTACGAAGATGATCATCTTCGGAGCAGCTCAGGGTATCATCTTGAGCTGGGTGTTGAGTGAATCATCAGCGGTTAAAAATAAAACCTTTCAGTTTTCTCTCTTTCGGGCAGCACGGGCCCTGCGGGATATCTTTAAATCCGGATTGGTTGGAGAAAAACGGTGATATGTAACGACCTGAGAGAGTTTATAGATTTTCTCGAAGACAAAAAAGAACTGGTTCGCATCAAGGCAGAGGCTGACCCAATCCTCGAAGTAACTGAGATTACTGACCGCATATCAAAAAAAGGAGGGCCGGCTCTCTTTTTCGAAAAGGTTAAGGGATCACGGATACCGATAGTCATTAACCTCTTTGGTTCTTATCAAAGGATGAGCTGGGCACTTGGTGTGAATGACTTTAATACTATTAACCAGAGATTCTCCTCGCTCCTCAAAGTTGACATGAATCTCAGTCTCCGGCAGAAGATAGAAGTCCTTCAAGAACTTTACAAGATCAGTAATTCTAAACCAAAAGAGGTTAAAAAGGCACCTTCACAGGAAATCGTAAAGGAGAATAATTTTTCTCTCCTTGATTACCCAATTCTGAAATGCTGGCCTGAAGACGGCGGCCGTTTTATTACCCTTCCTCTTGTTATCACGAAAGACCCTGAAAGCGGAAAACAGAATATGGGTATGTACCGCATGCAGGTCTTCGATGAAAAAACAACAGGGATGCACTGGCATACACATCATGATGGTGCTGTTAATTTTCGAAAGGCTGTAAAACTTGGCAAGAGACTGGAGGTCGCAGTTGCCTTGGGTGGTGATCCTGTAACAATCTACTCAGCAACCGCCCCACTCCCTTATGGTATCGAAGAACTGTTTTTTGCCGGTTTCTTAAGGGGAAGGCCGGTCGAAGTGGTAAAGGCAAAAACGGTTGATCTGCTTGTGCCGGCCAGAGCTGAAATTATCCTTGAGGGATATGTTGAGAAAGGAGATGAAAGATTAGAAGGGCCTTTTGGTGATCATACCGGTTATTATTCTGTTGCTGATAACTATCCTGTCTTTCATGTAACCTGTATAACCCAGAGAAAAGATCCTATTTATCCTGCAACAATTGTTGGCAAGCCGCCGATGGAAGACTGTTATATGGGAAAAGCCACTGAAAGGATGTTCCTGCCTTTCGTCAAGATGCAGCTTCCCGAGATCGTGGATATAAACCTGCCGATCGAAGGGGTATTTCATAACTGCGCCTTGATCTCTATCAAAAAATCCTATCCCATGCACGCAAGGAAGGTAGTAAATGCGATATGGGGATTGGGCCAGATGATGTTTACCAAATTTATCTTCATCTTTGATGAAGACGTTAATGTCCAGAATACTTCTGAGGTTGCATGGAAGGCATTTAACAATGTTGATCCTGCAAGAGATATTATGGTAGTCGAAGGTCCCCTTGATGTCCTCGATCATTCTTCAAATAAGCCGATATATGGAGCAAAGATGGGGATTGATGCGACCAGGAAATGGCCTGAGGAAGGGTATCAGAGGGAGTGGCCGTTAGAGATCCAGATGTCTGAAGAGATAAAGAATCTTGTTGATAGACGCTGGAAGGAGTATGGTCTTGAATAAGATTAAGGTTTATCTCGAGATGATAAAATTTCAGCACAGTGTTTTTGCGCTTCCTTTTGCCTATCTTGGTGCCTTCCTGTCAGAAATGAAGGTCCCGAAATTCATGACAATTTTCTGGATAACCCTTGCGATGGTAGGGGCAAGGAGCTTTGCCATGGCATTGAACCGATTGTTAGATATGGAAATTGATCGCCGCAACCCCAGGACCGCTGAACGGGCTTTGCCCAGAGGGCTTCTTTCTGTTAGCAATGTAATCATTTTTTCATCCGTCAGTCTGGGTGTCTTTCTTTTGGCTGTTTATAATCTTGCACCAGTATGTCGTTATCTATGGCCGATTGTTGTAATCCCATTTGTTGTCTATCCATACACGAAAAGATTTACATGGCTTTCCCATTTTGTGCTCGGACTCTGTCTGGGGCTGGCTCCTGTTGGTGCATGGATTGCAATAACAAATACCATCCGTCCTGAACCGTTTCTGATAGGCGCAGCAGTCCTTTTCTGGGTAGCAGGCTTTGATATCTTTTATGCAATTCAGGACATAGACTTCGACCAGAAACATAAACTCTATTCAATCCCTGCCCAATTCGGAATAAAAGTCTCTCTCTCTATTATTAAAGTCCTCCATGTTACCTCAATCATCTTGTTAGTTTGGCTTGGTATGCGTCTTACTCTTGGTTTATTCTATTATATTGGCATACTGTTAACAGCAATCCTTCTCGCTTATGAAAATAGTTTAATTAAACCAAACGATCTCTCAAAACTGAATGTTGCCTTTTTCACCATGAACGGGATTATCAGTATCCTCATGTTCTTATTTGTTGTTTTTGATGTAATTTTCGGGAGGCCGGGCATTGTCTGATTATGTAATTGGCATTACAGGGGCAAGTGGAAGTATTTATGGTGTAAGACTGATCCAGGAACTCGGGATGAGGGAGCACAATGTCCATGTGGTTGTAACTCATGCCGGTAAAAAGGTGATGTCCGAGGAGCTTGGAGTCGGAGGCATTGAGCAGATGGACAGTCTTGGTCTGTCTGAAATCAGCAACTACATAAGGATATGGGAAAATGATGATTTTGAAGCTCCCTTTATGAGCGGCTCAAATGTACAAAAAGCAGTGGTTATCATCCCATGCAGTGTAGGAAAGTTGGCAGCAGTGGCAAATGGTATCTCAGGTAATCTTCTTGAGAGGATGGCTGATGTAGCTCTCAAGGAGGGGAGACAATTAATTCTGGTTGTACGTGAGACTCCTCTCAGCCTGATCCATCTGGAGAATATGGTAAAAGTGGCAAGGGCAGGGGCACAGATTTTACCGGCCATGCCTGCCTTTTATCATCATCCGAAAACAGTTGATGACATGGTCAATTTTGTAGTGGGCAAGGTATTAAATCTTTTAGGCATTGAACATGAGTTGTTTAAAGAGTGGAGGAAGGAATAATTTTTTTGAATTGTAGCCGCAACCTTTAGGTTGCGTTTTTTAGATTTTTTAAGGTTTTTAAAATGAATTCAAACGCAGGCTAAAGCCTGCGGCTACACAGGAGCTATAACAATATGAAAGATAATAATCTGAGTGAAATCTCAGAAAAAGTAGAAGAAGGCATAAGGCTTTCCAAAGATGATGCATTAACGCTTATGAACTCAAATGACATCATTTATATTGGACAGCTTGCCAATAAGGTTAAAGAGAAAAAAACGGGTAATCATGCATACTTTAACGTAAACCGTCATATTAACCTGACCAACATTTGCATATCGCGGTGTAAGTTCTGTGCTTTCAGTCGTGACAAAGGAGACCCTGATGCATATGCGATGACAACAGATGAAGTAATGGAAATAGCCATGTCAGCAAGGGACCTTGGGATAACCGAGTTTCACATTGTCAGCGGACTTCATCCTGACCTGCCGTTTGACTACTATCTTGAGGTTATCTACCGACTTAAGGATATTATGCCGGATGTTCACATCCAGGCATTCACTGCTGTCGAGATAGCATACTTTGCGAAAATCTCAAATCTTTCAATCATGGAAGTATTGACAAGATTGAAAAATGCCGGATTAGGCTCACTTCCCGGTGGCGGTGCAGAGATATTAACCCACAGGGTAAGAGAGGCGGTATGTTCTAAAAAAGCCACTTCCGAGGAATGGCTGGAGGTAATGCGTACAGCCCACAATCTTGGCCTTAAATCGAATGCCACGATGCTTTATGGACATATCGAAACAATTGAGGAGCGGATTGATCACCTTTTGACTTTAAGAGCGCTTCAGGATGAAACAGGTGGATTCCAATCCTTTATCCCTTTACCGTTTCATCCACAGAATACACAGTTGACTGATTTTAAAAAGCCAACTGCTTTTGAGAATCTGAAGATGCTTGCTGTTTCAAGGCTCATACTCGATAATTTCCCGCACATCAAGGCATTCTGGATAATGCTCGGCTTAAAGGTCGCCCAGCTTTCGCTCCTGTTCGGCGTTGATGATCTTGACGGTACAGTTGTCGAGGAGAAGATAACACATGCAGCAGGTGCCGAGACCGATCAGTCTATTTCAAAAGAAGAACTATTAGATTTGATTTTTACTACTAAAAGGGTACCTGTCGAAAGGGATACCTTATATAATGCCATAAAGGTTTATAACCCGAATAATACAGACATTGTTCAAAAGACACGGGGTATCCATTGAGACCTAAGGTTGGACACATCCAGTTTTTGAATTGTCTTCCCCTTTATTATGGACTGGTTAAAAGTTACGCATTACTGGACATCGAACTTATCAAGGGAACGCCGACGGAACTGAATAATCTCCTGATAAGCGGAGGACTCGATATTTCACCGATCTCATCCATTGAATATGCCCGTCACCATGAATCACTCGTCCTCTTCCCTGATTTTACCGTGAGTTCTGACGGTGAAGTGAAAAGCATCCTCATGCTCAGTCGTTTCCCGATAGAAGAGTTATCAGGGAAAAAGGTTGCCCTTACCAGCACCTCTGCTACATCACATGTTTTGCTAAAACTAATCCTGAGCCGTGGATATGGTGTTGAACCTGAGTATTTTATCTGTCTTCCTGATTTGAACAGGTTGTTTGAAAATGCTGATGCAGCTTTACTCATTGGAGATATGGCCTTGAAGTATTCTGTAGATGCAAAAGATTTCTATCTCTATGATCTGGGAATGGAATGGAAGAAATTGACCGGGAAGAAGATGGTTTATGCAGTCTGGGCAGTAAACCGCAGGTTTGCTGAGACACGAAGTGAGTTAAGCGAGTATGTATTCGATATTTTGAAAAAATCAATGGTTTATTCAATGGAACACCTCTCTGAGATAGCTGAATATGCTGCCAAGTGGGAACCGTTTAGTTTCTTTTTCCTTAAGGAGTATTTTAAATCCCTTCGATTTGATTTTGGAAAGGATTACCAGGATGGACTTCTCTATTTCTACAGGTTAGCCACAGAGATTGGGGAGCTTAAGACGGTTCCAGAACCGGAATTTATCAATTTCCATTCAGGGGTAAAGACATGAAGACCCATGAGATTTTTCATGAGGCGAGAAAAGAAAAAAGATTAAACCTTGAGGAAGCACTATTTCTTTTAAAAGAGGCTGATTTATTAGAGCTTGCAGAGGCAGCAGATGCTGTTTGTCATACAAAACATCCTGATGGAATAGCAACTTTTCAGATAGACCGCAATATTAATTACACGAATATCTGCCAGAATCAGTGTTCCTTTTGTGCCTTTTTCAGGCCAAAGGGACATCCTGAAGCCTATGTTTTAAGCCAGGAAGAGATCGAAAAAAAGGTTGCCGAGACCCTTGAACTCTCCGGCACGCAGGTAATGCTTCAGGGCGGAATTAACCCTGAACTGAACATTGATTATTACACAAAGATGTTTTCCGAGATAAAAAGCAAATTCAATATCAGGATTCACAGTCTGTCTCCTCCGGAAATTGTTCATATTGCCGAATCAGCAGGGATATCTATTTCAGAGGCATTGAAAGAGCTCATGGAAGCCGGCCTCGATTCTCTCCCTGGAGGAGGCGCGGAGATATTGGTTGACAGGGTAAGACAAAGGATAAGTCCAAAGAAGATATCCTCTTCAGAGTGGCTGGGGGTTATGGAAGAGGCTCATAATATGGGGCTTCAGACGACTGCAACGATGATGATTGGAACGGTTGAAACCGCCGAAGACAGGATAACACATCTTCAAAAGATAAGAGACCTTCAGGACAGGACAGGAGGGTTCCTCTCATTTATCCCATGGACATTTCAGCCAGGAAATACCTCTTTGGGAGGCAAGTCGGTTTCATCCATAGAATATCTGAAAACACTATCGGTAAGTCGTTTATTCCTAAATAATTTTTCAAATATCCAGGGGTCATGGGTTACTCAGGGTAAAGATATTGGACAGATTTGTCTCTCATTTGGAGCCAATGACATGGGGAGTATCATGATCGAGGAGAATGTTGTGAGAGCTG
>Ga0194125_10010020_pt1 | contig 13017 bp, 16 predicted proteins | sample TA2KigC250mmetaG_FD_148626 | JGI IMG/M metagenome (GOLD analysis project Ga0194125, IMG submission 148626) | Freshwater microbial communities from Lake Tanganyika, Tanzania - TA2015034 Kigoma Deep Cast 250m | ecosystem: Environmental > Aquatic > Freshwater > Lake | place: Tanzania: Lake... | reverse complement strand
TCAGGGAATTTATACACTAATGCGAAATCAGGATAATAATCGACCCTCTATCGATGTTAATGTTCAAGATCAGGAGTTTACTGTTGGCGGATATATCTCTGGCAAAGGAACTATTTCAATAATCCTTAGTGATGCAAACGGAATTGATGTGTTTGATAATTCAATAAAACTGCATCTTGATGGAACCTTGGTTCCTGATGTTAATTGGGTTAAGACTATTAACCAGAATGATATCAACAGAATTCCAATAAAGTATCAATTAAATCTCCCAAAGGGTATTTATTCACTTGTGGTTGATTGTAAAGATGTAAATGGAAATTTCAGTACAAGAACTATCAGTTTTATTGTAAACGACAGATTTGATGTTATCAATATCGCAAATTATCCCAATCCTGTCTTAGGTAATACAAACAAACCTAATAATGCGGGAAGAACTAGGTTTACCTATGTCCTGACAGACGATGCTGATGAAGTATCGATAAAAGTCTATACAGTTTCAGGTAGATTAGTAAAGACATTTGACAATCTACCTACCGGGGTTGGCTACCATGAATATCCCAGAACAGTTTATGCTTGGGATTGTATTGATAAACACGGATTCTATCTTGCCAATGGAGTATACTTCTATAAAATCATAGCCAAGAAGGGTAACAAAACGATTGAAAAAATCCAAAAAATGGCAATATTAAAATGAGGAAATATGAATAATATAAAAATAACCTTGATAGTTTTCCTGCTTATTAGCTCAGCAGTTTTGTTCGGTGGCAGATACGCAGGAGACTTTATAATTATTGGAGCAGGTGTCCGGCCTTTAGGTATGGGGGGCGCATTTTGCGCTGTTGCTGATGACGGTAATGCAATTTATTGGAACGCCTCTGGAATATCTCAGATCAAAGAATCTGAAATTACCGTTATGCATGTGTTTCTATACAACAACATTGCCTCATATGATAACATATCGTATTGTCAACCTTTACCTAATGATGTTACTATCGGGTTGAACTTAACACGACTGACAATTGATGATATTCCGTATTATAGAGAAGAACCATTGAACTTACATAGTATTGATGAAAGAATAAACAACAGTCTCTATCATCTTTCCGGTGTTCCTGATAAGTTCTTTAAAAGTATTGATGACATATATCAGTTTGCTTTCAGCAAGCATGTCCCTTACATACTGAATTTGGGTTGGTTGTTTTTTGAAGTGCCTATAGATTTTCATTTCGGTGCCAATATCAAATATATCAAAAGGCAGATGTTTGATAGGATTGGGACGGGTACCGGGTTTGATTTATCCTTTATGTTCAACACAGATTTATCTTTGCTGCTTGACGTGGAAGGACTTGGAGATATTGCTCTGGCAGCAAATCTGCAGGATGTTTCTGGTACAGAAATCACATGGGGAGAAACAGACAATTTTCACAAAGACGAGATTTTATTCAACACAAAACTCGGGTTGGCAATCAAACAACCGGTTAAAAAGCTATCCTCAAAAGTAACAGTTGCCTATGATGTTGATTATATTTACAAAACTGTTAGTCACTATGGTGTGGATTGGGAGTATAAATCTTTGGCTAATTTGAGATTAGGCTATTACGATAAAAATTATACCGCCGGGGCTTCAGTAAATGTATACGGTGCATATGTTGATTATGCCATCATCACCAATCCGCTTGGTTTATCCAACAGAATCGGATTAAGACTCAAATTCTGAGTTTAACAGGGCAGATTATTATGAAGAGAATCATTTTATATCTGATTATACTTACTGTAGTTTTAATTGCCTGTTCAGGAACAGACAAGATAACGGTAGATAAGGTGCCACCCTTGAAACCTATTTTGCGACCGCATTTAGGTGATTTAGGAGACCCACCTATTGTATATAATGATGGAGCTTTGGAGATCACTGATGAAAACAACGGAATTGATGCATATCCTGACGGTAACTTTATCAGACTAAATTGGGACCATTTGCTTGATACCGATTTAGACTTTGTTAAAATCTTCAGGTTTGATGAGTTAAATCCCATTCCCAACCATATTGCAACTATAAGAGCATATACAATTGGAGATTATGTAGATAACTTTATAGATACAAGTCCGGATTTGAGTACCCATCTAAAATACTCATATTACATTGAAGTGTTTGATAATGCAGGAAATTCAACTGTCTCGGACACTGTGTCTTATGAATTGCTTGACAAACCAATTTTAAGAGAACCCTTACCCAATGCAGTTACAAACCCCAATAATATCACATTTAAGTGGAGCCCAAGCGGTTTCGCCTCCAAGTATAGACTGCTTTTATTTAAAGTTGATGATGATAATAATCAGTATTTGTGGCACAGGGACCTTGATGTATCTTTTGAGGGAGATAGTCTGGAACTTACCGGACCAGCCAACCTTGCTCAGCTAAATCCTGGAAACGTTATCGTATGGCGTGTAGATTCATTTGAATGGGATGAAGAGTTGCAGTTTTACAAAGGAGCAGAATCAAGAGAACAAACTCTTTATCTGCAATATGCTAAAAACAACCCCGATAAGCCTTCAAATAAGGGATTAACCTTTCCTTCCCTGCATAGATATCACGAGTTATACCCGAAGCCTCCCGGGAAAAACTCGGGAGGTTTCGGGAGGCTTCGGGATATTTTATCAGGAAAGAAGTAATCTGGTAAAAAAGTCTTGACTGAATTGTATTTTTTTTAATAATTACATAAAGTATTAAAAGAGGCTATGGTGAAAATATTTATTACTGTTTTACTAATAACACTTTCCTGTCTTGGTCTTCATGCTCAGGATGCTTCAAGTTTTGTTCCCATGAGCACATCTTCAGCATATTCATTTGAAGGAACGGGCAGCAATGTGCAAAAGCTAAAGATCAAAACTTATGTATGGGGGCAGATTGTTAAACCGGGACTATATTCTGTACCAGATGATACGGATTTACTTACACTGATATCTTTAGCCGGTGGTCCAAAGGATCATGCCAAACTGACTAAGATTCGTATTGTCCGCCCAACTGAAGAAGGCAAAAAAATCATTTTTATCAATATGAAAAAGTACCTCGAAACCGGTGATGAATCTATGATACCTATTATGCAACCCGGTGATACTGTCATAGTATCGGGTACTACATATTACGCCTTAACTCAGTTTACAGGATTTTTATCTCAAGTAGCGCTAATTCTTAGTTTTTACAATTATATTTTAATGCTTCAGTAGTAAGAGGATAGAATGGAGAATCAAATTCAGCATATACAAAAAGATGACGAGATAAGAATTGGTGATTATTTACGAATTGTTAATCAATATCGTTACCTTGTCATTATAGTTTTTATTTTAATATTAGGAATAACAATCCTTTACACTGCAAAGTCTCCAAAGATATACTCAACCTCCGCAAAGCTGTTGCTTGAAGAAACGAAAGGTAGAGATAATCTGATGCTGGTGCCTACAATTGGTATCGGAACAACATCAATCAATAACCAGATTGAAATTGTTAAAAGCACACCGATAGCTTCAATTGCCTGGCAGATAATACAAAAGTATAAGGACGCAGATACATTTCCTGTTAGTTATTCAGCTAATCCAATCGCAACGTTGAGAAGTTCAATAACTGTTACTAATAAAAAAGATACTGAGATTCTCTTTGTCGGATATCAATCTACAAATCCAGTCGAAGCTATGGCTGTGGCAAATTCATATGCAGAAGCAATACAGCAACAAAATACTCAGTATGCAAGACTGGAATTCACAAATATTAGAGAATTTCTGGAATCCCAACTTGATGCGATCTCAAGAAGGTTACAAACTTCCGAAGAAGACCTAAGAGCATTTAAAATTGAAAATGGATTTACTGAATTGCCGGAAGAAACTAAAGCCTTGATAAACAGATCTGCAAGTGTGGACGCATCTTATGAAACTTATAAGACTGATGCTTTAGCAAAACAAAAAACATTAACCCTATTAACTCAAAGATTGCAACAGCAGGATTCTCTGGTCGTTAATATTAATAACCTTGTCTCAAATTCATACATTGATGAATTGCGGAAACAGATTATTAATACCCAGGTTACTATTACCAGACTTCTGACAAAGAATGAATACTCCTATGATCATCCACAGATCTTGTTACTAAATAAGGAAATTGATAATACGAAAGCAAAACTGGATTTCGAAGTTAGAAAACTGGTTGATAATATAGTAGAGTCCGACCCTATCTCTAGAAGGAATGAAACTATTAGTCAAATTATTGTGAACCAGGTAGATTTGGAAGTTCTTAACTCAAGAATTGATGCCTTAAAAACCTTATCTGATGAATATAAACAGAAATTTTCCTTATTGCCAGATACACAACTTGAGTTTGCTCGATTAAGTAGAAATCAGACAATTGACCAAAAAGTTCACTCTATGATGATTGATAGATACGAAGATGCCAAAATTGCTGAACAGGCAAAAATGGGCAATATTAGAATTATTGAAAGTGCTACAGTTCCCACAATCCCTATCAAACCCAAAGTCACTAATAATATGCTGATCGGAATTGTTCTGGGTTTACTCTTTGGCATGGGTTCAGCTTTTCTTATTCATTCCCTTGATACAAAATTAAGAACTTTGGATGACATGGAGAATTTTGTTAAACTACCGATTATGGGTACTATACCAATAATTCAAGAGTCTGAATCGAGAATTGATGATTTTAACAGAATGATTGAACAGGCAGAAGGAGAAAGCCGCGAACAATTGACTAAATCTCTGCATTATGTTATGATGCAATTAGTATCACATTATGCTCCAAAATCACCCGTTGCAGAGTCTTACAGAACTTTGAGAACAAATATCATTTCCAAAAAAGCCGAAGGTCCTGCTACGATAATGATTACTTCATCTGGACCAAAAGAAGGTAAATCCACGACTGTTGCAAACCTTGCAATTACTTTAGCCCAAATGAATGCCAAAGTTATGTTGGTTGATATGGACTTAAGAAGACCCATGATTCATTCCAAGTTTGCCAAAGATAAAGAAAATGGGTCAAGTGATTATCTTATAGATTCTGATATTAATCTTGATATGATTATCAAGTATTCCGGATTAATGAATCTTGATATTATTACAAGCGGATTTGTTCCTCCCAATCCCTCAGAGTTACTATCTTCTCCCAGAATGGACCAAATGATTGAAGAGCTTAAACAAAGATATGATTTCATATTATTTGATACACCCCCCATTATTGCGGTAACAGATGCACTGATTCTCACCAAGAAGGTAGATATGACCTTTATCATCGTAAGAATTGATCAAACAGAAAAAGGCATCATTAAAAGAACCAAAGAACTTATTGATAATGTTGATGGAACAATAGATGGAATAATTGTAAATGGTATTCTAGCCCAAAAATATTATAGTAAGCAAAATTATTACTATTACTACTACTACTATTATTATTATTATTATGGTGATGAGGTTCCTCAGAAACAAAAGAAACGTGTTAATCGATTCTTACGCAAAAATAAATCTATTTCTTGATGTAATCTGTAAAAGAGACGATGGATATCACGAAATTGATACAATCTTCTCTACTATTGATTTACATGATACATTGAAATTTGTTTTGACAAAAAAGCCAGGTATAAAGATTTTGTCAAACATTCCGGAATTGGCTTCAGAAACCAATTTGGTATATAAGATTGCAAATCGGATTGTAGCTGATTTTGAAGTAAAAACCGGATTGAGAGTTAATCTGTTTAAGAGAATACCTGTTGCGTCCGGACTCGGAGGAGGCAGCAGCAATGCTGCGATGACGATATTAGCACTTAAACGATTACTAAAATTGAATATAAGCAATGAATATATGTCAATGATAGCCTCAGAATATGGCAGTGACATATATTTCTTTTTATTTGGTGGAAGAGCCCGTGGAAAATCCCGGGGAGAAGCAATTACTCTGTTGCCTGATGTCAAACAGGTTAATCTTCTCTTGGTAAATCCCGGAATAACAATATCCAGTAAAGAAGCTTATGATTTGATTGAATGGAGTTCTGAAACACCGAAATATAGATTGTGGTACAATAGATTAGAATCAGGGATAGAATTGAAGTATCCCATAATAAGTTATTTAAAAGCAGATTTGAAGAAAAATGGCGCTAAAAAAGCCATGATGTCTGGAAGTGGAGCAACATGTATCGGCAAGTTCACAGACGACAGGCAATTAAGAGAAGCCTACTATAAGTACAGGCAAAAAGGAATTTGGTGTAAGGTTGTCCAATTAATAGGACGGAGTCAATATAAAAGATGTATTCAAAACTTAAGCTGATAACAGGAAATGCAAACAAACCCCTTGCAGAAGAAGTTGCCAGATATGCTGGCATCCCTCTCGGGGATATTGATTTGTTTAAGTTTTCCAACGATGAAGCTTTTGTTAAAATCAACGATAACGTTAGGGGTTCGGATGTATTTATAATCCAACCAACTTGTTATCCGGTTAATGATAATCTAATTGACTTATTGATTATAATTGATGCACTTAGAAGAGCATCTGCTCAGCGGATAAATTGCGTTATCCCATATTTTGGATATGCTCGATCTGATAAAAAAGACCAACCGAGAGTACCAATAACAGCCAAATTGGTTGCCGATTTAATTACAGTCGCCGGCGCTAATAGGGTTATTACTGTTGATCTACATGCTGACCAAATTCAGGGTTTTTTCAATATCCCTGTAGACCATTTATACTCAATACCTATCTTTGAAAGATATTTTAAAAGCTTCATGAAAGGTGAGGATATAGTTGTTGTTTCTCCTGATTCTGGTGGAGCAAACAGAGCCAGGAGTTTAGCGAAGAGATTAAATTGCGGACTTGCTATAGGAGATAAAAGACGTAGTGGCAACAATGATCAGACAGATCTTTTAAATATTATTGGTGAAGTAAAAGATAAAGTTGCTGTTTTGTATGATGATATTATTGATACTGGAGGAAGTCTGATAAAAGTAGCAGAAGTACTTCAAAATATCGGCGCAAAAAAAGTATATGCAGCATGTGTACATGGAATATTATCGGGAAAGGCAATTGAGAATCTGGAAAACTCTCCTATAGAAAAATTGTATATCACTGATACAATTCCCTTAAGCGATGAGAAAAAAGCTTGCAGTAAAATTGTCCAGTTATCAATAGCTGAGATGCTATCAATCGCAATTAAGAAAATACATATTGAAGAATCAATTAGTATTCTATTTAGATAGATGTTAATTCATGGAGGAATAAATGATACTGAAAATTGATGCTGAGTTAAGACACACAGTAAAGAAATCAGATTTAAGCAAACTAAGAAAAAGCGGTTTCATTCCAGCAGTAATTTATGGACGAGGGCTTGATACCATAAAAATCAGTTTGGTTAAGAACGAATTTGTAAAACTCTATAAGAAGAGTCTCAATGAACTGGCTTTTTTTGAAGTCAATGTGGGAGGCACAGAATATCACACTTTATTAAAAGCTAAGCAAATACATCCCGTTACAAGAGAAACTCTTCACATGGATTTTGTTGTAGTACCTTCTCATCAAATGATTGAAGTTGATATGCCGATAAAGTTCGTTGGAACTCCGGTTGGAACAAAGACCGGTGGCTTTATTGATGTTGTACACCGAACTTTGAAGATCCAATGCCTTGAAGAAAACTTGCCTGAGGACATTGAAGTAGATATCAGTTCACTTATTGTGGGAGAAGCCTTACACGTACATCAACTTCCGAAAGGAAACTGGGTTGTGAAAGAACATCCAGACACAGTTTTGATTACAATTCATGCCAAGAAGGTTGAAGCTCAACCTGCAACTGATGTAAAAGTTGAAAAAGCGGAAGATAAAACTGAAGTTTAGACATTGATTAAGTTCTTTTTTTGCATATATATGTGTTTGTTAAACTAATATGAAACTGATTATTGGTTTAGGCAATATCGGAAAAAAGTATGTTAACACTAGGCACAATATTGGTTTTTTGTGCTTAGAAAAATTAGCACATAAGCATAATCTGGATTTTGAGTCGTCCAAGTACTACTTCCATATCAAGCATAAAACTTCTCTGTTGTTAATGCCAAAAACCTATATGAACAGAAGCGGTGATGCATACAAACACGCTGTCTCTAAGTACGGGTGTTTTGATGAAGTACTTGTTGTTATGGACGATATTGATTTACCCGTTGGAAGTTTCAAAATCCTGCCCAGAGGTGGGAGTGGTGGACATAATGGACTTAATTCCATTCTGGCTGAAGCAGACGATATTGATATTGCTCGAATCAGGATAGGTATCGGGAAACCGGAATCTAATACAAGGGAATATGTGTTGGATACTTTTACCGCAGATGAAAGTAAAGCAATCAATGAAGTGCTTGATATAATTGTAAAATGGATAGATTTATACTCTCAGACCGGTGTTAAGTCTTTATTGGACGAATACAGTAAGTGGAAAAGAAAACCTATTCCATCAGAAAGTGATGGAATCGATAGACCAAAGGAGGAAAAAGTATGATTAAGGATTATGAATGTATGATAATCCTCAAGCCTCAACTAAATCAGGATGAGGCTGTTAAGCAAAATGAAAATGCCGTTAATATCATAATTGATAACGGTGGCGAACTCATTAAAACAGACAATTGGGGAAAGCGACAATTAAATTACCCAATTAACAAACAAAACGAAGGATATTATTTCATTAATTATTTTCGCATGGAATCCACTAATGTAAAGCAGATTCAACGGCTCTATAATATCAATGACAATATCCTGCGTTTCATTATCGTCGACAGACACCAGAAGTGAGGTAGAAATGGCTGATTTAAAACTTCCCAGATTGAACAGAATTCTATTGTCCGGTAGAATCGCCAATGATTTGGAAATGAGGTATACTGCCAAAGGAACACCTGTTATCAGAATAACTCTTGCAGTTGACAGAGCAGTTAAAGATGCCACAGGACAATATCAGAATCAGACCAGTTTTATTGATGTCGTCGCCTGGTCAAAGTGGGCAGAAGCAGTTAACAACAATGCTCATAAAGGCAGCCCGATAATTGTTGAAGGCCATATAGAAGCCCGCAGTTATGTAGACTCAAATAATGTTAATCGCAAAGCTGTGGAAATTATCGCCGAGTATATTCAGTTTCTGGAATATAGAGCAAAACCTGAAGATGGAACTCCAATGGATGCTTCTGATAATGAAGTTCCCTTGCCTGATGAAGATACAGCGCAACCGCCAATTACAAATGATGATGTTCCATTTTAACTAAGGAGAAAAAATGATTGCATTTGATAAAAGAAAAAAGTTTATGAAGAAGAAGTATTGTAAGTTTTGCTCCAATGCAGAACTTGTAATAGATTATAAAAACATTGATATCTTAAAGCAGTATATTTCCGATGTTGGGAAAATTGAACCGGCAAGAATGACGGGAAACTGTGCAAAGCATCAAAGACAGTTGACCAATGAGATTAAACGCGCCAGACAAATGGCTTTGTTGCCTTTTGTTATTGAATAATACAGGAGTGATAAAATCCCGGCGATTCTTGGCTTGATTAGTCTTTTTTCCCCGTTTCTGGGTTTGATCTTTGTAGTTTCATATTGTGGAAAAATCTGGCACTGGGAGTTTCGAAAGCAAATACTGGTAGCAGCGTTGTATTTTGCAGTTATTATTATTGTTGTTGCTTATGACGGGGCATTGGCTGTAAGTCTGAATGCAAGTGATGCACTTGTGGGTATTGGATTGGGAGCAGTGCTCTTTGTCTTGATTGTTAAGAATCGACTGGATATCAACAAAGCCTTAGCCTTGCTGGTTGTTTATGAAACAGCATATTGCTTTTTCAGAAGCTGGTTATTCGCACCAACTTTGTTGGCATTATCAAAAGAGATGACTCCTGTTTATGAAGCATATATGCATAGAATACCAGCATTGCAAAAGAATAAAGAAATGCTTCAATGGATTCAGAACTTTATGATATCTTATCAATCGGCAATTTGGGGTTCAATCCAATTAACCGGAGTATTTATCGGATTTTTGCTGTTTAATCGGATATCGGTTTTGAAACTCCAAATCAGGTATGTTCGATTTCCTGATCGACTCGTTTATTTGATGATAATTGCTCTGGCTCTCAGTATCTATTCGCATACAAGATTGTTTGGAATTAACCTGCTGATTTGCAGCAGTGTTATATATTTAATGCAGGGCGTTGCAGTTTTGAGTTTTGCCTGGGGTAACTATTTTACCAAAACCAAATTATTGCGGACTCTCTTAATTATAGCTATTATATTAAATTATCCGATATTGATTCTGATATCATTTATCGGGGTATTGGATGTATGGTTTGATTTTAGAAAACTAAATTCTATTATGGAGGAAAAAAATGAAAGTGATATTAACTGAAAACATACACAAACTGGGTTCAAAAGGTGACATTATCAATGTCAAAAGAGGATTTGCCCGCAATTATCTCGTGCCCAGAAACTATGCAATTTATGCAACTCCCCTCAATATAAAAAAACAGGAAGTGCTTAAGAAGCAATTCGCAGACGAAGACAGCAAACAATTTGAATATTTCAAGCAGATCGGAGATAAAATTAGTGGTCTGAAACTGGTCTTTGTTAGAAAAGTTGATGAACACGATAATCTGTATGGTTCAGTTTCAGAAATGGATATTCTGCATGAATTGAAAAACCTGGATATTGATATTAGTAAAACAGCTATCCACATGGAAAAACACATTAAACATCTTGGCGACTTTGAAGTTCCCATTAAATTACACAAAGACATCAGTGTAGCTCTGCATGGATTTATTGAAAAGGAAGTTTCTGAAAGAGAAAAATCTGCTCTAAACGAAGTAGTTGACATAGAACAGCAAATACCTAAGTCTGAAACCAATGTGGAAAATGATGTTTCCCTATCATCTGCTGCAGATTCAGAACAGGTAACTGTGCAAGAGGAAGCATAAGAACATAATTATATGGGGAGGTCCCATGAAAGATAAAATGTTTATTATTGGAAAACTAATTGGTTTAGCCATTTTCGTTCTTGCATTTTCTATGATTGGTCTGGCATCCGGAAGACCTGTAATGATACTTGCTTATGCCGGTTTTTTTGTGCTTGTTATGTTCTTCATATTCATGTTTGTGAAAAAGAGACAAAGGCACTTTGAAGTTATTAGTGAAAAGAACAGAAATATTCAAAAAGCTATTGGAGCGCTGTTAATCCTTGCAGCAATTGCCATACCGGCTCTTTCGATAGCAAATATGCAGTTGTTTGACTTAGGAGTAGAGAAAATCGGTTTTGGACTAATGGCAGTTATTGTAATACTCACCATATTATTGATAGCTGCTGCTGCCTTCGCGGTAACATTAATTAACCGAGCGTCTTCCAATAAGATGAAAAAGTTAATCGGTTATGTAATAGTTATAGTCGTTTCCGCAATTCCTGCTTTGTTGGTAATACCAAATGACAGGACAACAACCGGAATCGGCTCGGTATACTATCTGGCAATACTTGTGGCAGTCCTCAGTTGGAGCGGATTGAATTTAGTTCTGAATAAAGAATAATCATGCCTTGGGTAGAGGTCGGCAGTTTTTGCAGAGAACTAATTCTCAAAATTGCCGGCGATAAATACAGATTACTGACACTGATATGTTTGAACTGGAAAGACATAGTTGGGAGTCTGCTGGCAGAGCATTCAAACCCAAAGAAATATGAGCATCACATCTTGTTTGTGAAAGTTTCCAATCCTACTTGGATGCAAGAGTTAATCCTTATTAAGTCTATAATAATTGAGAGACTTAACAGCAAATTGGATATGCAAATCAATGATATTATTTTCATTACAGGGAGTAAACGTGGAAGGAAATAAAATACTGATTGCGCCATCGGTTTTGTCTGCTGATTTTCGCAGACTGGCAGAAGAAATCAAAGCAGTTGAAAAAGCTGGTGCAGATATCTTACATCTGGATATAATGGATGGACACTATGTTCCCAACCTTACATTTGGCAGTGTAATTATTGAAACTATAAAGCAAGTATCGTCTTTGCCTCTTGATGCGCATCTGATGGTTACGAATCCGGGTGATTATGTTGTTAATCTGGCTAAATTGGGTGTAAAGTATTTTTCTTTTCATCCCGAAACCGACTATCATCCTCACAGATTGATTACCTATATCAAAGATAATGGTATGTTTGCCGGGGTTGCTTTAAATCCCGGAACTCCCATTTCCACCATTGATGAATTACTTTCTGAGCTTGATTTCGTATTACTGATGAGCGTTAACCCCGGTTATTCTGGTCAGCAGTTCATACCATCAGTAATCAATAAAGTCCGAGAGTTGAAGTCAAATATAAATCTACAGAATCTACCCACTCTGATTGAAGTTGATGGCGGCGTTAACAATGTTAATGTTCTTGATTTGATTGATGCCGGAACTGATATTATCGTTTCTGCTTCATACATTTTCTCACAATCTGATTATAGTCACGCCATTACGAGTCTGAGAAATGTTCAATAGTCTTTCCGAACGGCTGGATAAGATATTCAGAAACCTAAAGGGTAAAGGGTATCTTACCGAGCAGAACATCAAAGACAGCATGCGTGATATACGCCTTGCCCTGCTGGAAGCGGATGTTAACTTCAAGATTGTCAAAAACTTCATAACAGAAGTGGAAAAACGCTCTCTGGGTCAGGAAGTTTTAAAGAGTCTTACTCCCGGTCAGCAGGTCGTCAAAATTGTTTATGAGCAGTTAATTGCTCTGATGGATACCGGTGGTTTTGAGCTTAAAGTCTATGATAATAAACTGACCAAAGTAATGCTGGTCGGCTTGCAGGGTAGCGGTAAGACCACTGCCTGCGCGAAGCTTGCTTCTTTTTATCGCAAGAAAAAGATAAAGCCCATGCTCGTTGCCTGTGATATCTACAGACCTGCAGCCATCCACCAGTTACAGGTTTTGGGAAAGCAGCTTGATATCCCTGTCGTCACTTCCGATGTCATTCCTGCGAACCGA
>Ga0194125_10010016_pt1 | contig 13024 bp, 12 predicted proteins | sample TA2KigC250mmetaG_FD_148626 | JGI IMG/M metagenome (GOLD analysis project Ga0194125, IMG submission 148626) | Freshwater microbial communities from Lake Tanganyika, Tanzania - TA2015034 Kigoma Deep Cast 250m | ecosystem: Environmental > Aquatic > Freshwater > Lake | place: Tanzania: Lake... | reverse complement strand
TCGTAGAACACCGACACCACCGCGTTGAGAAGTTGACAGAGAACTGGCGAAGTCCTAGACTTGCCACGTTTGTCAAGCGGCAGACGGACACTATGGAACTGAGAGAGATCCTGTGGGTGGTGCTGATCTCAGCCACGCCCATTGGTGAACTGCGAGGTGTTGTTGTGAGATTGTTTTTCGGTTATGACTTCCCCTGGTACTATGCCTTCCTCTTCTCCGTGCTGGGCAATCTCCTGCCCATCCCCTTCATCCTGCTCTTCCTTGACCGTGTGATTGCCGTCCTGGGCAGAATAGGGTTCCTGGACGGAATCATCAAGTGGGTCTTCGAGCGCACCAGGCGGCGGGGCGAGAGAATCAGCAAGGTGGAAGGAATAGGCTTGGCCCTCTTCGTTGGGGTGCCGCTGCCCGTCACCGGGGGCTGGACCGGCGCACTGATCGCTTTCCTCAGAGGGATGGAGCGCAAGAGGGCCTTCCTCTATATCGCGCTGGGGGTGTTCATCGCGGGAGTGATCGTCACCGCCCTCTGTGTCACCGGCAATCAGGCGTTCCTCTGGCTGAGGGAGGAGTAGCGGGGCCGGCGAAGGTCGCTCAGACAGCTTCGTTCCGTGGAGGCGGTTGAGCCAGCGGCTTCGGTGGACTGCTCACCGAGAATCAGTCAGACCGGCGGAGCCTGTCTGACTCTCCCCGGTGATAGAATGGGCGGAGGACCTGCGCCGGCGAACCGAAGGGAGTCTGGCCTGCCGTGCATGCACGGTGCTTCGTCGGCAGAGGTACAGAGGTCCGGTCTGAAGCAAGGCGGTAGGACTTGAGCAGAAGGCGCAATGCAGACAAGCGCCGGGCGGGCTGCCGGCATTTCCTGGAGCGGGCCGGTTGTGGAGCTGCCCTGCTGGGAGTGCTCGGCAGCTGTGCCGGGGCGATATGGAGTGCCGCCCTGGGTTTCGGGGGCGGTATCGGCGCCCTTTTCGGAGGGCTCGGCTTGGCCGTTCCCGGCTTCCTCCTGGTACCGCTGGGCATAGAGGCCCGCGACCTGGGCTTCCCGCCGGCCTTCTTCTACGTTGGACTGCTCCTCTTTGCCATGCTCCTCGGTGGCCTGATCTGGCTCATCCGCGTGCTGTAGGCGGAGCCGTCCTGCATCCTCCCCTGTATCCCGAACTTGCCATTCTCGCTCCGGCGACTCTGCCTGGCTGTGGCTGGAAGCGCCATGTCCTGAGGGGATAGCATAGGTCCGCGGTGGGCGCGGTTGCGCTGCCCTAGGCCAGGTCGATCTCCACCTTCATGTGGTCCGGACGCGATGCCGAGGCTGTGTTGAATGTCAGTGTGGTCCTGGCCGCCTGTCCTGGGGAGCGGGACCCGGCTGCTGGCCAGAGGATCTGTCCGGCCTCCTTGGTGCCATGCGTTCGGGTCTGGTCCATCAGCTTGACTCTGACCACCTTCTCCTTCAGGCTGCCGGGGCTTGCCTCCTGCAGCGTGACGGAGACGTTCCAGAAGTTGGCGGCGTCTCTGGAAAACGACACCCTCTCAACCATCGGGTCGCTCAAGCTCCAGCCTATCTCTCCCATGCTACTGCCTCCTTCCGGCTTCCAGGCCGCAGTCTCTGACTGTTGGTCGCTCAGACCTGCAGCGGGTCACATCCCGCTGTGAGCAGGCGTTGTATGTGTGTCACGGCGGCCATGTCAACCACGTGCTTGCTGTCCCTGTGGCGGCAACTCCCTGAAGCGGTAGCCCAGCCCGCGCTCGCTGAGGATGTACTTCGGGTTCTTGGGGTCCTTCTCGATCTTCTGCCTGAGATAGGTGATGTACAGGCGCACGTACTGATCCTCGTCGCGGTATTCCGTGCCCCAGACCCTGGAGAGCAGGGTTTCGTGGGTCAGCAGCTTCCCGGCGTTGGTGACCAGTTGATACAGCAGACGGTACTCTGTGGGCCTCAGGCGGATCTCCTGGCCGCGGGCGATCACCTTCCGTTGGTCGAAGTTTATCTTCAGCTCTGAGTCAACGACGATGTCCGATCCGCTCGCCGGCGGCGCCGGTTCCGTTCTGCGTAGCACTGCTCTTATTCGGGAGATTAGTTCCCTGGTGCTGAAGGGCTTGGTGATGTAGTCGTCCGCCCCCAGGTCCAGCCCTCTGATGCGGTCGGCTTCATCGCTCTTGGCGCTGAGGAAGATGACCGGCACCTGTGAAGTCTCCCGTAGTCTCTCCAGGGTCTCGAATCCGTCCATGTGCGGCATCATGATGTCCAGGACCACCAGATCGGGCATCTCCTTGGCTGCCCTCTCCAGAGCCTCATAGCCGTCTGATGCTCCCACCACCCGGAAGCCCTCCAGATCCAGGTTCATGGTGATGAACTCCACCATGCGTGGCTCGTCATCAACGACAAGAATGGTCTTGCCCGGGACGGTCATGTCTCGCACTGTCTTTCTGGCCATGTCAGCTCTTGTCCGTCAGAGGCAGCGTGAAGGTGAAGCGCGAACCCTTGCCCGGCTCGCTGGCGGCGGTGATCCGGCCGCCGTGAGCCTCCACAATCGACCGGCAGATGTACAGTCCCAGTCCCACGCCCCGGACATTCTGCACCTGGCTGGCGTCTCCCCTGCGGAACCGCTCGAAGATGCGTTCCAGATCCCTCTGTGGGATGCCCGGGCCCTCATCTTCCACGGCTACAGCTACCTGATCTCCCTCCGCCCGGCCGCTGATGACCACTCTGCCGCCCTGCGGTGAGTATTTGATGGCGTTGTCGACCAGATTGGTGATCACCTCCTCCACCCGCTCTGGATCGGCGCGGACCACTGGGAAGTCGGCATCGAACTTCACCTCGAAGGCGTGCTTGCCGGAGGTGGCCTTGAGCCGGCGCACTACCTTGGAGGCGATATCCGGCAGCTGGACCTCCTCCTTCTTCAGTGTCACTGTGCCGGTCTCTATGCGGGAGGCCAGCAGCAGCCTGTTCACCAGCCTGCTCAGACGGTCGCACTCCTCCTCGATCACCTCAAGGCCGTGACGCATCGTGCTTCTGTCCCACTTGCCATCGCTCCTGGCCAGCGTGTCGGTGTACCCCTTGATGATGGACAGCGGCGTCTGCAGTTCATGCCCCAGCATGGACAGGAAGGTCGACCTCAGGCTCTCGATCTCGCGCAGCCGCCTGATGTCCCGGATGTTGATCACGGCGCTGGCTGGCTGCCTCCGGTCGTGGGAGCGCACCAGTGAGTAGGCCATGGACACCTCGATATCTTGCCCGTCGGCTCCCTGGATCCTGCCCTGGAGTTCGCAGTTCGACCGATACTCGCTGGGGTGCGCCAGCAGGGGGCACCGGGCTGTGTTGCAGATGGATTTCCCCTCCCAGTCGCGCAGATTCAGCGCCTGGTGGCAGGCCTGTCCCAGTACCACGTGTCTCGGATAGCCGGTGAGCTCCTCCATCGCCGCGTTGAAACCGGCGATTCTGCGCCGGGAGTCAATGCTCATGATCCCCTCGGCGCTGCCCTCCAGCATATACTCCATCTTCTCTTTCTCTTCGAAGAGGCTCTCTATCAGCCGGGCGCTGTCTGCTGCCACCGCGGCTTGCCTGGCGAAGGCAGCCAGGGTGGCTTGGTCAACGACAGAGAAGGAATCCGCGCCCAAGGGACGCAGGACGTAGATCAGGCCGATGGATCTGCGGCCGACCTGGAGCGGCAGAGCGATTATGGGGTTCAGTATCAGACCCCGGTCGGACTTGGGCAGCGGCGGTTCCAGCCGCAGGGCTGACAGGAGATTGAAGTTGTGTACGCTGGTGGCCAGGTCCGGTATGGCCTCGTTTAGCAGCGGCAGGAGGCGATCCCTGGTTCTCTCGTCCAGTCCGTAGCAGCCTGCGGTCACAAAGCAGTGCTCTGTCTCGCTCCACGTGGCCACCACTCCGGCACTGCCCCCCAGCGCCTCGATGGCGTTTCTGAGGACGATGCGGATGTTCTCGTGGAGGTCAACCTGGCGCGGCGAATGTGACTGCTCCATAGCCTGCCTTGAGACTAGCACCAGGCGTTTTGCCTGTCACCCCGGGGCGGTGCAGATCACCCGCACCGCCGGTTCGTGAACCGATGGTTCTAACGAATTTCTAACACAACTCAAGCATTATTCTAACACAACCCTGCCTATACTTAGGTCAGTGATCAAGCCTGAAGTCCCAGGGATGGTGGATGAGGGGGTGTGCTGCCCGCCTGGCCACAGGCGGGCCACCGGCCGTTCTGCTGAGTGAGGGCCCCGGCGTAACAATCGCCTATGATAGTATCAGCTACTATATGGTAACATATATAGTAATACAGGGAAGGAGGAGTAGATGGCAGCAAAAGGCAAGGCAACCAGCAAAGTCGAGCCGCTTGGAGACCGGGTGGTGATCAGTCCCGCCAAGCGGGAGGAAGTGTCCAAGGGGGGCATTGTGCTTCCTGACACGGCCAAGGAGAAGCCTCAGGATGGCGAGGTCGTCGCTGTCGGTCCCGGCAAGATGACCGATGATGGCAAGCGGATCCCCATGGACCTCAAGGTGGGCGATGTGGTGATCTATGCCAAGTACGCCGGCACCGAGATCAAGGTCGATGATCAGGAGCTGATCATCGTCCGCGAGAGCGACATTCTGGCCAAGAAGAGCTAGGAAAGGAGAAGGAGGAAGAAGGTGGCAAAACAGATAGTCTTTGGGCAGGAATCCAGGAGGGCCCTGAAGAAGGGCGTGGACACGCTGGCCGATGCTGTAAGGCCAACCCTGGGACCGAAGGGCCGCCCTGTGGCGCTGGACAAGAAGTGGGGACCGCCAACGGTGATCAACGATGGCGTGAGCATTGCCAAAGAGGTGGAGTTGCCCGATCCCTTTGAGAACATGGGCGCTCAGCTCCTGAAGCAGGCTTCGTCGAAGACGAATGACAAGTGCGGTGACGGCACCACCACGTCGACGCTCCTGGCCCAGGCCATCGTTGCCGGTGGGTTCAAGAACATCACCGCGGGCTCGGACGCCATGTCCATCAAGCGCGGCATCGAGAAGGGCGTGGCCATCATGGTCGAGGAACTGAAGAAGAAGGCCATCTCCGTGTCCGGCAAAGAGCAGATCGCTCAGGTGGCCACCATCTCGGCCGTCGACTCCTATATCGGCAATCTCATCGCCGATGTGATGGAGAAGGTGGGCAAGGACGGGGTGATCACCGTCGAGGAATCGAAGGGACTGCAGTTCGAGACCGATTTCGTAGAGGGCATGAAGTTCGACCGTGGCTACATCAGCCCCTACTTCATCACCAATCCCGATCGGATGGAGGCCGCTATTGAGGATCCCTACATCCTGATCACCGACAAGAAGATCTCGGCCGTTGCCGACGTTCTGCCGGCGCTGGAGAAGATCCTCCAGGTGAGCAAGAACCTGGTGATCATCGCCGAGGACGTGGATGGCGAGGCCCTGGCCACCCTGGTGGTCAACAAGCTGAGGGGTACCCTCAACTGTCTGGCGGTGAAGGCCCCGGGCTTCGGCGACCGCCGCAAGGCCATGCTGGAGGATATGGCTACCCTCACCGGCGGCAAGGTGATCTCCGAGGAAGTGGGCCGGAAGCTGGACTCAGTGACGCCGTCTGACCTCGGTCGTGCCCGCAAGGTGGTCTCGGACAAGGACGACACCACCGTAGTTGAAGGCAAGGGCTCTGAGGACGACATCAAGGCCCGCATGAAGCAGATCAAGGCCCAGATAGATGAGACCACGTCGGACTTCGACCGCGAGAAGCTGCAGGAGCGACTGGCCAAGCTGGCCGGCGGCGTGGCCGTGATCAAGGTCGGCGCGGCAACCGAGACCGAGCTCAAAGAGAAGAAGCACAGAGTCGAGGATGCTCTGTCGGCGACCAGGGCTGCAGTTGAGGAAGGGATTCTGCCCGGCGGCGGAGTGGCCCTGCTCAACGCAGCGGTGACTCTTCAGGCCCAACTGAAGGACGGCGGGGATGAGGCCGTTGGCATGAAAATCCTCAAGGAGGCTGTGGAAGAGCCTATCCGGTGGATCGCCATCAACGCCGGCAATGAGGGCTCGGTTGTAGTCGACGCGGTCAAGAAGGGCAAGCCCGGCTGGGGCTTCGATGCCGCCAACAACGAGTATGGCGACATGGTGAAGAAGGGGATCATCGACCCGCTAAAGGTTGTCAGAACTGCTTTGGAGAATGCCGCCAGCGTGGCGGTGATGATACTGACCACCGAGGCGCTGGTCACCGATATTCCCGAGAAGGAGAAGGCCCCGGCACCCCAGATGCCGCCCGAGTACTAGACCAGAGGTGTAGAGAGTCAGTCGTGGGGGCGGCGTCACAGCCGCCCCCATGCTGCATAGGTGAGGGAAGCGCCAGCCCGGAATACTGGTTGAAGTGGAGGTGATGTGTCATGACCATGATGCGTTGGGATCCCTACAGGGAGATGCTCAGTCTGAGGCAGACCATGGACAGGCTGTTCGAAGACACCTTTCTGTGGCCGGCGCGCTCGCAGTATGAGATGTCCGGCGGCAACCTGCCCCTGGATATCTACCAGACGAAGAATGACGTGGTCGTGAAGGCCGCCCTGCCCGGGCTGAAGCCTGAGGAGGTGGACATATCCCTCAGCGGCGAGACGCTGACCATCAAGGGTGAGCACAGGGAAGAGAAGGACACCAGGGAGGCGGACTACATCCGCAGGGAACACCGGTACGGCTCATTCAGCCGCACGGTGACCATCCCGGTTGCCATCCAGAGCGACAAGGCCCAGGCCACGTTCGACAATGGCATCCTCACCCTGACTCTACCCAAGGCTGAGGCTATCAAGCCGAAGCAGATCAAGGTGAAAGCCAAGGAAACACTTGAAGGCGGCAAGGCATAGTCACCGGGTGCGTTTCCCTCACATGCATGCCATGCAGCCTGAGAAGACACTGGGGAGGGCCGGAGTGGTCTCCGCAGAGGTGCGGCTTGGTTCGTCTCGAGGTCTGTGGCGGAGTGCCGATGACAGGTCAACATGGGGCCTGCTATGTTGACAGGGACGAGTGGTGGTGCGGGTTATGCTGATTGTGTGCTTGCGAGTTGCCGTCGAGCGATGGAGGATACTGAATGCCGACCTATGACTATCAGTGCAAAGCCTGCTCTCTGAGGTTTGAGCTGAAGAAGCGTTTTGACGAGAGCGTGGAGGCCAACTGCCCTCAGTGCTGCGGAGAGGCCCGCCGTCTCTTCTCCCCGGTGCCCATCGTCTTCAAAGGCCCGGGATTCTACGTCACCGACAATGCGGCGCAGAACAGTGCCGCCAAGCTTGATGAAAAGCGCGATGGCGACAAGCCGGCCGAAAGCAAGGAGACGCCGGAGCCGGCGAAGGACAAGAAGAACGAAGTTGTGGTATGATGCCCCAAGGGAGCGTGGTGACGACGTCCCGGCGGGGCTGAATCGGCGATGACACGGAAGCGTTGTCCATCCCTTCCTTCCGCGCTCTGAATCTGAGAAGACCCCTCTCTGTCCAGAGCCAGACTCTCTGAAGTCGCGTGTGAGCACATCCCCTATGGCCAAGAGAGACTACTACGAAGTCCTGGGCATCGACAGAGACGCCGACCAGGCCGTCCTGAAGAAGGCCTACCGCACCCTGGCCATGCAGAACCATCCTGACAAGAACCCCGGCGATGCCCAGGCCGCGGAGAGGATGAAACAGGTCAACGAGGCCTACGCCGTCCTGTGTGACTCCAGGAAGCGCGCTCTGTATGATCGCTATGGGCATGCCGGCCTGGAGGGCTACACCCAGGAAGATATCTTCCGCGGAGTCGACTTCGGCAGCCTGTTCCGGGAGTTCGGCCTGGGCGGATTCGGCTTCGGATTCGGCGACAGCATCTTCGGAGGTTTCTTCGGTGGGCGGAACTCGGCCCGCAGGGGGCCGCGGAGGGGTGCCGATCTCAGATACGATCTCAGTGTCACCCTGGAGGAGGCAGCCTTCGGATCTGTCAGGACCATCGAACTGCCCAAGGTGGAGAAATGCCCCGCCTGCGCCGGCACCGGCGCCCAGCCGGACGGACTGGCTGATTGCCGCAGATGTCATGGCACCGGTCAGATGGTCACTGAGCAGAGGTCTGGATACAGCGTGATCCGTCAGATTACCGTCTGTGGGGATTGTCGGGGAAGAGGCAAGACCATCAAGAAGGCCTGCAAGGAGTGCCGGGGCAGGGGCGTCAACGAGAAGACCAGGGAGATATCAGTAGACATCCCCGCGGGATGTGATACCGGCTACAGGATCAGGCTCGAAGGCGAGGGAGCCGGGGGAGACGATCTCCCCGGTGACCTCTACGTCGTCATTGACGTGGAGAGACATCCTGTCTTCGAACGGCATGGCGATGACCTCTATCTTCAGAAGGAGATAAGCATCACCACGGCGTCCCTCGGAGGTCAGGTAGAGGTGCCCGGTCTCAAAGGCAGCCTCAGACTGGATATCCCGGAAGGGACCCAGACCGGGACCGTCCTTCGCATCACAAGTAAGGGGATTCCAAGTCTCAATGGCCGTAGCAGGGGTGACCAGTACGTTGTTGTCAAGGTGGTTGTGCCCACCAAGCTGAGCCGCCGGGAGAAGGAACTCCTCAGAGAACTGGAGGCGCTGAGACAGAGATCAGGGGGTGAGAGTCATGGCGAAGATCGAAAAGGTTGAACCCTATCGGGCTCTGGTGAGCGAGGAGACCATCACCAGGTGGAATGGCGTGGTTCGCGTGTGGAGCGATCCGAAGAGCGCCGTGGAGGGGTCTGAGGTGGTGGATCAACTCCGGGAGCCCACGGAAGTGGTCGTGGTGGAGGAGCAGAGGGAGATGTTCAGCAGCCAGCCGCAGCGGGCCCGGGTGCAGTATGGCGAGGGCCGAGAGGGCTGGGTTCTGTACGAGGCACTGGACCTCAAGAAGCGCGCTTCACGGACCGGCAAGAGGAGAACCACCGGCGGGCGGACAAAGGGCAAAGGCGTTGGGAGAAGAACTGGGGCGAATTGAAAAGCCCCTCGTTGCCTCATTCGGACAGGAGAGGAAGCTCTTTGTCGTTCCTCTGCTGTACCATGGTGAAGACCCACCTGCGGAGTACCTGGAGAAGTACCAGCTCTACTGGCAGCAGGTCAGCGATCATGTCGCCCGGCTGGAGGAGAGCCTCGGCGTGGTGCAACGGGTCTATCATGAGTCGCTTCCCTCAGGCGGCGAGGAGGGGTTGTCTGTCCTTGAGAAGCTGAATGCCGGCAGTTGCGGCATTGCCAGGGACAAGTGTCAGAACGGGGCCATCCTCGAGGCCACAGAGGACAGGGAATTGGCGGAGGAGAGCATGGACTGGGAGCGGTGTCTCCTCCTGGGGTTCATGAGCCAGAAGGTGGCCCGGGCGGTCGGCGACGCCTATGTCGAGGCTTCAGGCCGTCGCTATGAGCACATCGCCCGGCGCATCGATGAGACCCTGGGGGCTGCTGAGAGGGCCATCCTTTTCATCAGCGAGGGACACCGGGTACAGTTCCCCGGGGACATCCAGATCTTCAGCGTCTCTCCCCCGGCGCTTGACCAGATCCACCGCTGGCTCCGTCAGCGCTTCGAGGCCGGGGCCGGCTAGCGCCGGGCGGCTGGCCGCTGGGCTGGCCCAATCCGGGAATGGGCTATTCCTCCAGAACGAAGCCCTTCTTCTCGAAGAGGTTCAGGCAGGTGTCCACCACTGCAGGATCATAGAGCACCCCCCTCTTCTCGGAGATCTCCTGCAGTGCCTTGTCTATGCCCAGGGCCGGACGGTAGGGTCTGTGCGAAGACATGGCTTCCACGACGTCGGCCACAGCCAGGATCCTGGCCTCCAGCAGGATCTGTTCCCCGCGGAGTGCCGAGGGGTAGCCGGAGCCATCCAGCCTCTCGTGATGCTGAAGCACGATCTCTGCCGTGGGCGGCGGGTACTCGATGGCCTTGATGATGTCGTAGCCGGCCACCGTGTGGGTCTTGATCATGGTGAACTCGATCTCGGTCAGCCGCCCGGGCTTGCTCAGTATCTCCGTGGGGATGTATATCTTGCCTAGGTCGTGGAGCAGTCCGGCCACGCGGATGGTGGCGACCTGCCCTGAGGAGAGATTCATGGCCCTGGCTATGGCGCAGGCGAGTTGTGTCACCCGGCGCTGGTGACCGGCTGTGTAGCGGTCCCTGGCCTCAACCGCCATGGAGATGGCCCGGATGGTCGCCTCCATGGTCTTTTCCACCTTCACCAGACTGCGCTCCAGTTCCTCAGAAGCCTTCTGTCGCTGGGCGATCTCCTCCTGCAGTTCCTCGTTGGTTCTGAGCAGATCCGCCGTCTGTTCCCGGACGCGCTTCTCCAGTATCTCGTGGGATGCTTTCAGGGCCACCTCCGCCTGGCGCCGCTCTGAGATGTCACGGAAGGCCAGGACTGCGCCCACCGCATTCCCGGCCTCGTCCAGGATGGGCGCCGTGCCATCGTCTATGGGTATCTCCTCCTGTTCGCGGCTGATGAGCAGGCCGGGGTGGTCCAGGGTGATGATCCGCTTCTCGCTCAGAGAGCGGGCCAGCGGGTCGGCTATGGGCGACCGGCTGTCTTCGGTGACTACCTGATAGACGTCTGAGAGACGCTTGCCGATGGCTTCATTCTGCGCCCAGCCCGTCAGCGCCTCCGCGATGGGGTTGATGTAGGTGATTGTGCCTCCGGTGTCCGTCACGATGACGGCATCGGCGATGCACTTCAGCGTCGTGGCATAGCGCTGTTCGGTTTCCTTGACCCTCTTCTCCATCAGGTGCCGGTAGAGGGCCATCTCGATGGTGGCATACAGCAGACGGTCTTCGAAGGGCTTGAGCAGGTAGCCGTATGGCTCGGTTGCCCGGGCCCGCTCCAGGGTCTTCTGGTCGGCGTAGGCTGTGAGGTAGACCACGGGTATGCTGAATCGACTGCGGATCTGCCTGCTGGCCTCAATCCCATCCATGCCGTTCTTCAGCATGATGTCCATCAAGACCAGGTCGGGGCGCGTGTCTGCGGCCTTCTTCACTGCTCCCTCTCCCGTGGCAGAGGTGGCGCAGATCCGATACCCCATGGTGGTCAGCCTCTCCTGGATCTCCATGGAGATGATGCTTTCGTCCTCGACCACCATGATGTTTGCTTTTGCCATCTCACCGGCCTCCTGCCGCCGCCTGGGAGGCGACAACGGCGTCGCCGTTGCCCCCTGGGGGCTGCTGTTTGATCTCGCGGAATGTGATTCTGAACTCGGTGCCGCCTTGCCGGTATACCTCGATGGTGCCGCCCAGTTGCTCCACCAGGGAGTGCACCAGCTTCAGCCCCAGGGAGGGGGACTCCCGGTGGTCGAAGTCCCTGGGCAGACCGATCCCGGTGTCGCTGACTACCAGAGTGAAGCGGCCGCCTCCGTCCTTTCTCATGGTCACGACTATCTGGCCCTGCTTGCCGTCGGGGAAGGCGTACTTCAGGGAGTTGGAGACGAGTTCATTGACGATCAGACCGCACGGTATGGCCGTGTCCACATTCAGGATGATCCCGTCGATCTGCTGCGTCAGCCTCACCATGTCTCGCCTGACTCCATATGAAGTGAAGAGGGCATCTGTGAGGTCACGTATGTACTCTGCGAAGTCGACGGTGGCCGCGTTCTGGGACTGGTACAGCTTCTGATGGATCAGGCTCATGGACTTGATCCGGTTGCTGCTCTCGTTGAACATCTCCATCAGTCTCTGGTCATCGACCCGCTTCGACTGAAGATAGAGTAGGCTGGAGATCACTTGGAGGTTGTTCTTCACCCTGTGGTGGATCTCCTTGAGCAGCACCTCCTTCTTCCGGGCATCCTCGACTTCCCTGCGTTCGGTGATGTTGCGCACCATTATCAGGGCTTCGTCGCGTCCGCTGATGGCCACCCGGGCCTCATAGTTGGTGGCGGTGTGGTCGAAAGTCAGGGGGAACTCGAACACCTGGGTCTCTCCGGTCTCCAGGGCACGCAGAACGTGAGGCAGTCCGCGCTGTTCCACCTCTATGGACAGCATCTCGTACTCAATCGAGGGCTTCCTGTCGACATGGGAATGCCGTCTCAGCCCCGGCTTCTTGTTCCCCCGTCCGATTGCCTTGGCGTCGAGCAGCACCCCGTTCTTGTTCATCCGGAACATCGTGTCCGGTATGGCGTTGACAAGAGCGGTATTCTGCGCTTCGCTTTGGAGGAACTCCCGCTGCGATTGCTGGAGAGATGAAAGCATCCCGTTGATGTTCGCTCCCAGGTCGGACAGTTCGTCCTTTCCGTGTTCGGGCACCCGCTTCGAGAGGTCCCCGCTGCCGCGGATCTTGCTGATGCTGCTGCTGACAGTGAAGAGGCGGGCCAGCAGGAGACGGTTGATCAACAGGATGGTCACCAGGGCAAACACCACCGAGACTGTCATCAGGAAGACCATGAGCCAGATAACGGTGGTCTGCCCCTCTCTGTAGATATCCCGGGGCACTTCCGCTTTCATGATCAGTGCCGGATCGCCATAGATGTCGGTCAGCAGGCCATAGCCGGCAGCACTGTCCGAGTTGAGCGGGCTCACCACGGTGGGGGCTTCCACGGACAGCACTGCTTCTACTTCCCGGAAATCGCCGGGCATGTCCGGGTTGTCCAGGCGGGTCAGTGACAGAGAGAGATGGGTCTGCTCCGCCAGCCTGGCGATCTCAGTGTCGTCCAGGAAGCGGACGAAGAGCACTCGGCCTTCAAGGGGACCGAAGTCCGTATCGGCCACTAGGGGGTACGATTGGACCAGCAGAGTGTTGTCCTGAAGGGCCAGTATCCCTGTTACACTGCTGTCACTCACTGCTGGGGGCTGTGAAAGCGGGCAGTCTCCAGTGGTGAGTTCTCGCACCAGGGTGGCGGGGATGGGCAGAGCCTCTCCCGTCTCCAGATCGAATCCCATGCCCTGGGGTGGAGTCCTCGGTGACGTCACAAACAGGATGTAGTTCACGCCCAGTGTGTCAAAGGTTGGCTGGCTCACCACCATCTTCATGTACATCTCTTCCCCATCCTGGACCATGGCGAATGCCTCCCTCTCCAGCATGAGGGAGCTGAACTCGATGCTTACGGTGGAGAAGTCCCC
>Ga0194125_10010008_pt1 | contig 13033 bp, 9 predicted proteins | sample TA2KigC250mmetaG_FD_148626 | JGI IMG/M metagenome (GOLD analysis project Ga0194125, IMG submission 148626) | Freshwater microbial communities from Lake Tanganyika, Tanzania - TA2015034 Kigoma Deep Cast 250m | ecosystem: Environmental > Aquatic > Freshwater > Lake | place: Tanzania: Lake... | reverse complement strand
GGCGTGGCCGGCCGCTTGTTTTCGGCGCTGGCGAGCGCGGACATCAATGTCGTGGCGATATCCCAGGGATCCAGCGAGCGGGCGATCTCGGCGGTTGTGGATGGGGCCGGCGCCACCCGAGCGCTGCGTGTGGCGCATCAGTTCTTTTTCAACACCACCCGGTCGATCGACCTGGTGATTATGGGCGTCGGGGCAGTGGGCTCCGAGCTGCTCGATCAACTCGCAAGGCAGCGTGCAAGCCTGCTTGGACAGGACATCGAGCTGCGCGTCATCGGCGTTGCCAACTCGAGCAGACTGCTCCTGGACGAGAGCGCGATCCAACTCGATAACTGGCGCGAGCGCCTTGCGGCATCTCCGAAGCCAAGCACGCTATCGGAGGTTCGCGATTTCATTCGGCAGGTGAAGCCGCTGAACCCGGTGCTGGTGGACTGCACGAGCAGCGATGAGATAGCGGGCTCCTATGTCGATTTCTTTTGCGCGGGACTCCATGTGGTGACGGCCAACAAGAAGGCCAACTCCGCCGGTCTCTCCTATTACCGTGCTTTACGCCGGACCGCCAACGCAAATGGCCGCCGCTTTCTTTACGAAGCTACGGTCGGCGCCGGCCTTCCCGTGATCGACACTCTGCAGGGCCTGATCGCAAGCGGTGACCGGCTCGAAGCCTTTTCCGGCATTCTCTCCGGTTCGCTGTCCTTTTTGTTCGGCCTTCTGGAAGAGGGAGTCGAATTCTCGGCGGCGGTTCGCATTGCGCGAGAGCGCCGGTTCACCGAGCCGGATCCGCGGGAGGATCTGTCGGGTCTGGATGTGGCCCGCAAACTGCTGATCCTCATGCGCGAAGCCGGAGGTGAGCAGGAACTGCCCGGTATTCGAATCGATCCCATTCTGCCCGCCGACTTCGACTGCACCGGAAGGACGGAGGACTTCCTCCTTCGGGCCAGGCAGTTGGACGGACATTTTGCCCGGCGCATCGACCGGCTGAAGGCGGAAGGGAAAGCGCTGCGTTTCGCCGCCGAAATGCGCGGGGGTCGCGGCCGCGTCGGACTGGTGGAAGTGGACCGTTCACACCCCCTATGCTCCATCCGCGGGGGCGAGAACACACTCGTCTTTCATACCACGCGCTACGCGCCGATGCCGCTGGTCATTCGCGGCTACGGCGCCGGGGCCCAGGTCACGGCGGCCGGCGTCTTCGCCGACATCATGCGCGTGAAATTTCGGGGACAGGCGCCATAACCTCGAAATTCAGGTCGAACCAACCTGCCGTTGTGCGCTCTCGAATATCGAGGTTATGGCGCCTGTCCCCGAAATTGTGACAAATATGGGCCGCGATGGAGACCTCACAACTCTGCTCCTCCCATCGCCGGACCTGGATCCTCGGTGCGGGCATGACCGGGCCGGCCGCCGGCATTGCATCATCTTTGACAGCCCTGGAAGCGGAAAATCAGGCGGGCGGGATCTGCCGTTCTCTTCTTGTGCCCGCCGCCGGCGGCTCCTATCGATTTGAGATCGGCGGCGGGCATTGGGTTTTTGGCGCCGATCCGATGCTGAGACTCTGGCTCGGCCGCTTTGCCGAATGGCAATCCCGCCGGCGCCGGTCGGCAGTCCATTTCCCCGACCGCCGGCTACTGGTTCCTTATCCCATTACATGACCGGACGGTACGGCAGGTGGAGATCTCAGGGCATTGCTGAGTCCTTGGGCGACGGCCTGGTGGCGGGAACGATCCTGAGCCGGACGGGAAACCGGTAATGGATTCTCCCTGCATTGCAGTCATGCCGGTTTACAACGAGGCGTCCTGTGTGGAGACTGTCTGCCGTGCGTGGCTCGGGGAGATGCACAAGATCGGCGGTCGTCTGGTGGCCGTGGATGATGGTTCCCGGGATGCCACCCCGGCCATCCTGGCAGAACTCGCGGCCGACGATGAAATTCTGCCGGTAGTCCGTCAAGAGAATGCCGGACACGGCGCAGCCATTCTCTGCGGATACCGGCGCGCCCTTGCCTCAGGCTGCGAATGGGTGTTTCAGGTGGATTCCGACGGGGAGATTCCGCCGCAAATGTTACGGGACATCTGGTCGGAGCGTGAGAAGGCTCCGATCCTGCTCGGACGACGCGTCGGGCGCAGGGCCGACCCTGTGAGAACCGCAATGAGTGCGCTGCATCGCTGGCTTCTGACGGCCCTGTTCGGAGTGAGTATCCCCGATCCCAATGTTCCGTTCCGGTTGATGCGGGCCACGGAATTGGGGCGACTGATGGCTCATGTCCCCGCGAACGTTTTCGCTCCCAACGTCTTCCTGGCGCTGTTGGCGGCAAAGGCCGGCATCCTGGGGGAGGCACCGGAGGTCCCGGCGGTGCCTCGTGCCGGAGGAACCTCATCGATTCGCGGTTATCGCGCACTTTTAATCGCAGTTCGTTGCAGTCGAGAATTGTGGAGTTTCCGGCAGGAGCAATGGCGTCACCAGGCGGGCACCTAAGTAAATAGTCCCATAAGGGTTCGCGCAAGAATAAGTTCACATTTTTTCCTCGGCTGGATGATCCTGTCGGGAGCGCTCGTGGCGAGAGCGGCGGCATGGCAGCCTGCCGGCAGCTGGTTGGATTGCAGTCTCTTTCTTTACGTTTTGGGCTGGACTTCCCTGCCCTTATATATCGCCGTCTCCTATGCGGCCGGGAACCATGGCGTATCCGTCCCGCTCACCATGACGGCTCTCGGTCTTTGCAGAACCACTGAACCGCTCCCGACGGAGTGTGGATGGCATCCAGGTAGTGTTTCCCTGCGCCGCGTTGAGAAGCGGCCACCGCGTCACCTGCGATTCAGACAGTGGGGAGCCCCGAAGGGGGCGAACCAGGACAGCCCCGAAGGGGGCGAAATAGGGGAGCCCCGAAGGGGGCGAACCAGGACAGCCCCGAAGGGGGCGAAATAGGGGAGCCCCGAAGGGGGCGAACCAGGACAGCCCAGGGCGTGAGCCCTGGGAATAACGGCGTGGTTAGCGCAAGCCCTGAAAGGGGGGCACCGCATCCGGACCGATCCCTTTCGGGCGCGGCCTGCGCATGGGCCGATGCGGCGGCCACGGGAGCGATTCTCATCTCGGGTGTCGCCCCTGCAGGGCTCCATATCGCTTCATTCCGGTTCTCCCAGGGCTTTCGCCCTGGGCTGTCCTATTTCGCCCCTGCGGGGCTCGCCGGCCTCATGCACTCCACTGTCTGAATCGCAGCGCAGTCACCTCGAACAATGGGTGGCCGTCGAGGGCTGCCAGAAACTGCTGACCGCCAATGCCCGTGGCGCCGCCGCCGGCGGCGTTGAGTTTTCTCATTGGCAGTCTCCTGTTGTTTTGACGGCAGGGCATCCATGGCGGCCCCCTGTGCGGCGACCGGTTGCGCCCGGCCCGGACAGCTCCGGCAAGGATGGCAACCAGGCTGGGCCGAAGCGCTGTCGCTACCAGGCCTTGCGGCGGAGTATGTCGGAGAGCATTTTCTCCATTCGCTCCTCCGTCAGGCGCCTCCCGCTCGTCTCCAAAGACCTGCCGCCCGGGATTTTGTGCGCCTGGATTCGGGCAACTGAGCTGCTCGAATCCAGGCGCAGGTCATGGAATCAGAACAATCCGGTAACCTCACCGGTGCGGGTGTCCACATCCACGCGACGGAAGCCCGGGCTGGAGCTGGTTCCCGGCATCAAGCTTATGGCGCCCGCGCACGGGCAGAGGAACTTGGCGCCCGAGTAGATCAGTACATCCCGGATCGGGAGGATCCACCCTTTCGGGACGCCTTTGAGCGTGGGGTCGTGCGTGAGGCTCAGGTGCGTCTTGACCATCAGGGTGACGTAGTCATCGTACTTCGGATCCGATTCCAGCATCTTCGCCTTGGCCTCCGCCTCGGCCGTCCACGAAACTCCGTCGGCACCGTAGACCTCGCGTGCGACCGTCGCCACGCGCTCGCGGAGCTTCATTTCCATCGGATAGAGGAACCGCAGTTCGCTCTTGTCATTGCAGGCGTCGATGACCACGTCGGCCAGCTCCAGCGCTCCTTCACCCCCTTTGGCCCAGTGGTCGGAAACGGCGCAGCGCGCGCCGGCGGCCTCCGCCGCCTTCCTCACCAGCGCGATCTCATTCTTTGTGTCGGTACTGAAGCTGTTGATGCAGACGACGGGATTGATTCCCGATTTGCGGATGATGCCGATGTGGTGCACGAGGTTGCAGAGCCCCTGTTCCAGAAATTTCAGGTTCTCCTGGCTGTATTCGGAGGGAATGGCGAGTCCCGCGACAACTTCGGGGCCCCCGCCATGCATCTTGAGCGCGCGGATGGTCGCGGTCAGGATCGAGACCTGGGGTTGCAGTCCGCTGAGACGGCTCTTGACGTTCCAGAACTTCTCGAATCCGATGTCGGCGGCGAAACCGCTCTCCGTGACGTGATAATCGAAGAGCTTGAGCCCGACCCGGTCTCCGATGATCGAGGACTGGCCCACGGCGATGTTGGCAAACGGGCCGGCATGCACCATGCAGGGCTGGTACTCGCCGGTGCTGCACAGCGTCGGATTGATGGTATTGCGCATCCACGCGCACATGGCTCCGGCGACTTCCAGGTCCCCGGTGGTCACCGGTTTGCCTTTTTTATCGAATGCCAGCGTGATGCCGGCCATGCGCTTGCGCAGGTCCGCCAGATCGGTGACGATCGAGAGCATGGCCATCAGCTCCGAGCTGACGGCGATGCCGAAGCGGGACTGCATCATGAAGCCGTCGTTCCTGCCGCCTATGCCGATGACGATGTTGCGCAGCGCCTGGGCGCAAAAGTCCATCACCCAGCCGAACTCCACGCGCGTCGGATCGATGTCGAGGCGGCGCATTTTGGTCAGCTTCGCGAGCTGTTCGTCGCCGTAGTTCCTCTCGTGCTGCATCCGGGCGGTGAGCGCGACCATGGCCAGGTTGTGGGCGTTCATGATGTCGTTGATGTCGCCCGTGAGGCCCATCGAGAACTCGGTCATGGGAATCAGGAGCGCGTTGCCGCCCCCCGCCGCGGTGCCCTTGATGTTCATGGTGGGTCCGCCCGGAAGGCTGGCGCAGGCACCCCCCACGTTCTTCCCTCGCTTTCCCAATCCCTGCATGAGACCGACGGAAGTAGTGGTCTTGCCTTCACCCAACGGGGTGGGAGTAATCGCGGTGACCTCGATGTATTTCCCGTCAGGGCGGTCCTTCAGGCGCTCGATGACCTTCAGGAAGTCGAGTTTTGCCATCCTGCCCATGGGGATGATCTCGTCTTTTGCCAGACCGAGCCGGTCCGCCCATTCATCGGGCGTCGGCATGTCCTTCTCCACCTTCTGTGCAATCTGCCAGTCAGCCATCTTGGTCGCATCGTAGTAGGCCACGTTTTTTCTCCTTTGTAGTAAAGGCCTCGGTGGAAGCGGCTATGGAGAGGCGGGATTCGAGAAGCCGCCCGGTTCCTGTCCGTGCCGATCCCATTCATGCCGGTACGTTGAGTATATGACTGCTCCAGTTCATCGCTATGCAGACTGCAGAGTACGCAGGGGTTTATCCGCGTCCCGCAATCCCTGCTGCGTCGATCTCTTCGAGGATCCCCATTGCGGCTCCTGTGAGAACGGGGTCCAGCACCTGCATGCCGCGGCTGGACGCCCGGCGCAGTTCCGCGCTCTCGGGCAGGCAGGTCAGGACTTTCATTCCCGCCATGGCCTCCTCGATCAGGCCCCGTTCTTCGGGATCGCGCACCTTGTTGCCGACGACGTAAAGGCGCGAGAGGCCGATTTCGGCCGCCAGCTGCCGGATGCGCAGGCCTGTCTCCATGGACGACCGGCTGGGCTCGACGACAACGATCAGCGCATCGGCGCCCCTGGCGGTCGCTCTGCCGAGATGTTCCAGGCCCGCCTCACAGTCGATGAACACCCAGTCCGAGCGCTCGAGCATGACATGCTGGAGCAGGCTCCGGAGAAACGCGCTCTGGGGGCACGCGCAGCCTGCGCCGCCCTGGTCGATGCCGCCCATCACCAGCAGGCGGATTCCGTCCTTCATGAGGGAGAACTGCTCGGGAATGTCGTCGACCCTCGGGTTGAGCCGGAAGAATCCCTCCAGGGATCCGAGGCGCTCCTCGATCAGCTGTTTCATCCCCACCAGCGGCGGCGGGGCGGAAGGGAAGCCGAGCGCCAGATGCAGGTTCGGATTCGGGTCGGCGTCGATCGCCAGGACCGGGTTTCCCCGTCCGGCAGCAATGCGCGCGAACAGCGCTGTCAGCGAGGTTTTGCCGACTCCGCCTTTGCCGGTAACCGCAATTTTCATTGGCTATGCGCCTCCCCGGGGAGCGCGGGCGTCCCGCCCGCAAATCCCTATGAGGATTACATTGTCGAATACAAAATCAGCCAACCCGGGTGCCTGGAACATGCACTCTCCTTGCCTGTAGCGGGCGGCACGCCCGCGGTCCCGGGAAAGCGGCCCGCATTGCGGGGAAGGTCAAAGCCGTGCCTTGACCAGCCGTCCGCACAGGGTGCCGCCGATGTGCGCCAGCATCTCCACCGGCTGGTAGTGGCCGGCCGATTTGTCGAAAAGCACCTGGGCATCATCCGGAAACTCCTCTCCTCCGGACCAGTAGACGACGGCGACCGGGACTCTGGGAAAGGCCCAGAAGCGATACGCGGCGTTCCCCATTTCGAGCGGTTCTCCGCCGATGCGCTCCGCGGCGGCGCGGAAGGCATCCAGATCGCCGTCAAACGATTTTGCCAGCGGCTTGCCGCTGTACCCCTGGAAGGCCTGCTCGTAAAAAGCGCCGTGGGGGAGGTTGCGCAGCGAAACCCACGCATCCTCGAGCGGCGCGCCGTCAGCCAGGTGAAGATACTGCAGCAGCGCGGTCTCGACCGGCAGGGGACAGGGCTCACCCTCCAATCCGCTCACGGTTACCTCGGGCCAGGAGATCCTGTAAGGATGCCCCCAGAAGTGCACTTCGAGGCGTGTTTCTCCCTCCAGGGTCTCGCAGGCTGCGCCCGATCGCGCGGCCACCCCTGCCGGGTCGCGCCCCCGGAGGGCTGCGCGCGTCTCACGCATCTGCCTTTCGAGGCTGGCTGCCCAGGTCGGATTGATCCGCATCCCCTCAGCCATGATCAGGCCTTGACCGTAACTCCCTGAAAGCTCTTGGAAGGAGTATACATGGGAGGCGCCAGCTTCAGATCCGCGCGCTTCCGATCCAGGTGCTCGATGATCGTGGCAGCGGTTTTCACCGGATCGCTTTCGAAGAAGAACCTTCCTCCGACGATCTCCTCCAGGTCCTTCGTGATGTAGCGATGCACGTTCGGGCTTCCGAGCACGGGGTGTGGAGTACCGAAGTGTGTCAGGACGCCGGACGCGACGAAGTAGAAGCCGATCGCCACGGCCTTTTCCGACATCCACTCGGGTGCGGAGCCGGCCACGGGAAGTTTCGAAAAGTCGTCGCCCAGCCCTCCCTCGCTCACGATTTCGATGAGGGTGGTCAGGATGCGGGAGTTGTCGACGCAGGACCCGACGTGGAGAACGGGGGGAATCCCCACGGTCTCGCAGATTTCCCTCAACCCGGGGCCCGCGCTTTCGTAGGCGGCTTCGGGGCGCAACAGGCTGCACTTGGCGTCTGCGATGGCGGCGCATCCGGTGGAGACCACCAGGACATCGTTCTTCAGCAGCTCGCGGGTGAGTGCGATATGCGCGTAGTCGTGCATCATGTTCGGGTTGTTGCAGCCCACGATGCCTACGGCGCCGCGCAGCCGGCCGTCGATGACGGCATCGTTCAACGGGCGATAGGTCCCGCGGAAGCGGCCGCCCAGGAACTGGAAAACCGACTCGGTCGTGAAGCCCGCGATCATGTCGGAACGGCTGTCGGGGATGTTTACCTTGCGCGGATCGCGCCGGGAGTAGCTTTCCACTGCCCGGGCAACGATTTCTTTCGCCGTTTCGAAGGCGCTTTCTTCCTGGAATTCGACATGCTCGACGTTTGGCATCTTGGCCTTCTTCGAGGTCGTGACCAGCTTGGTATGGAAGCAGCCGGTGAGACTGGCCACGGACGGCATGACGCACTGGACGTCGACGACCATAAGATCCACGGCTCCCGTGATGATCGCCAGCTCCTGTTGCAGGAAGTTGCCTGCTACGGGAACGCCGTGGCGCATCAGGATTTCGTTGGCCGTGCAGCAGATCCCGGCCACGTTGATCCCCGCTGCGCCCTGTCCGTCGGCCATGGCCAGAAGATCTTTATCCCGGCTGGCGGCCACCAGCATTTCCGAGAGCACGGGCTCGTGGCCGTGCACGATAATGTTGATGGCATCTTTCCGCAAGACGCCGAGATTGACCTTGGAACGTATCGGCTGCGGCGAGTCGAACAGGACGTCCTGTATGTCGGTGGCGATCATGGAGCCGCCCCAGCCGTCCGCCAGCGCCGCGCGCATGCCATGCATCAGGATATTCTTGTAATCGTTGTCGACTCCCATGGTGCTGCGGTGCATCACTTCGACAACCTCGCGGTCGATGCCGCGCGGGACGATCCCGAGCTTGCGCCAGAGCTCCTGCCGCTTGGCCGGTGCACGCGAGATCAAGGGGAGCTCGCCTTCCTGCTGGCCGAACATCTTCCCCGCAAAGCCCGCGACCGCACGGGCCACCTCGGCGTCGCTTTGCCCATCCACCTTAATTCCAAATTCGACGGCAAGCCTGCGGAGCTTCAAGGGATCTTTGATGACGTACCCTCCCTTGCCCTCGGCTGCGAGGTGGAGAGTATGGACGACATCGCGGCCGTGGTCGGAGTGCGCGGAGGTCCCTGCGGCGATCATGCGCGACAGGTGGCGGGCGACGAAGGTGTCGGCATCGGCGCCGCAAGCGCCGCGGCGGGGTTCGCCGCCGAACGGGTCGATCCTGCAAGGGCCCATGTTGCAGATCCGGCAGCACACGCCGAGCTGGCCGAAGCCGCACTGCGGTTGCTGCTTTTCCCACCGGTCCCAGGTTATTTCCAGATTCTGGTCAGCGGCTATTTGAATCATTTCCTGTGTGGCACGGTCAACGCTTTTCTGAGTCATTACGTCCTCGCTATTCTGGTTCTTGATGTCTAGGTCCCCTGGGCCCCCCCAGGACCATCGGGTTCCCGTATGGATCGATGATCATAGGACTCTCTCCGATGTTGCTGTTATGCCGACGTGCTGCTCGCCCTCTGGCGATACGCTTTCAAATATGCGTCGCTGTATATTTCCTGTCCCAGCAGGATCTCGGCCGTGGCGATCGCCTGCATCATCTCCTCGTCGCAGACGTTCAGGATCGCCGCGTCGAGGCCCATGGCCATGGCCATGACCATGTAGGTGCGGTTGATGAGCTTGCGCTGCTCGGTCTTGGAAGCCACGTTGCTCAGACCGACGGAGATGTGAGGCGGCGGGTCCGAAAGCATGGTCATCTGCTGTACGGCGTCGAGCACGTACTTAGCCTGATCCTGCATGAACTTCACCGGCATGACAATCGGATCGAGGAAGATCTGTTCCGTGGAAAGGCCCGCTTCCAGGGCCGCCGCGAAGATCTTACCGCCCAGCTCGAGGCGCCGGTCCACATCCTGAGGGCTGCCCCGCTCGTCCATGACCACACCGATGATGCTCGCCTTGTATTCCGCAGCCAACTCGAGCAAGGGGATGAGCTTGGAGTCCTCGGCGGTAGTGCTGTTGATAAGGACCGGCCGCTCCCCGACCGTCTCCCGGTGGGCCTTCAGCCCCGTGCTGAACATGTCGAGGCGGTTGCAGTCGATCGAGAGAGGCAGCATGGTCGCTTCGGCGACCGTCCGGACCAGCCAGGCGAAGTCGTCCGTGCTGCGCGAGGCCGCGCCCATGTTCACATCCAGATAATCGGCTCCCGCTGCAGTCTGCTTCGCCACCCAATCCAGGATGACGCTCTTGTTTTTTTCCTGAATCGCCTTGCCCACATCTTTGAAAGAACCGTTGATGCGCTCACCGATAAGTATGATTCCCATGGCTTAGCCTCCTTCAGGCTGTGGCTGGGGCAACCGATGCTCCAGCAAGTTCGGCAACAGTTTTCTTCACAGCTTGGAGCGCTCCCGGGTGTCGCAGGATGACGAGATCGCTTCCACAGACCAGGTAGACGCTTGCCGTGGCCGCCTCCCAGAGCGGCGCCCGGCGGCTCTGGTCACCCCACTCCGGAATCTCCGCCTCGCTGACGCGAGCTTCCTTGACGCCCCAAGCCTCGGCCCCGATGTCGCAGAGGATGGGCTGCCCCAGCATCCTGTCACCTTTCAACCCGGCCAGACGAGCCCGTTCCATCACCGAATAGATGTACTCGAGGCCGTAACCAAGGGCTGCGGTGGTGGGGTAGATAACAATGTTCTCGACCGAGAATCCCATGTCCTGGGCGAGGATGTTCACCTGTTTGGCGATGTTGACGTCGCAGGGGGATTCCGCGATGAGCTTGTGCTTGTAGGCGGTGCAGACCGCGGTGAGGGTTTTGTAGTTGCCTTCCGTGATGGTGCCGATCAGACAGTTTTCACCGGCCGCGGCTTCCGCGACGGCAGGGAAGATGTCGTTGTCCTTCTCGGCATTTCCCGAGCCCCAGATGATCAATGGCAGGGAGACTGCCTTCAGGACCTGCTTGACCGTCTCAGCCGCCTCAGCCGCGGAACGGTTGGCGCGATCCGGGTGGCAGCCGGCCAGGCGCAAGCATATCAAGTCGGCACCCATATCGCAGCAGGCCTTTGCCCAGCGGGCGGGATCCTGCATGGCATCGCCGAAGGGCTCCTTCAGGAGATCGGGCCAGTCCTGCGGATAAACATCCCAGACCTCCATGGCTAGTGCCGGCTTGCCGCAGGCCCCTTCGAAGTTCAGGTAGGGAAGGGTTGCCGAACCACCGATGGTCACAGTGGACGAACGGGTTCCTCCTTCGTCCTGGGTCGCACCGATCGTTACCGTATGGATCCGTCCCCCCCAGGGCTTTTTCGTATCTGGTATCATCTGCACCCCCTCGTGCTTGAGCACGCGATCAAATGGATTCGAGATTCGGGATTCCCATTTCGAATCTCGAATCATGTTCCATGGCCCCTGATGCACTCCGAGAGCCGGCTATCTGGCCTTCTCGAGCGCGGGTGCCATCCGTAACAATGCAGCTTCAAGGATGGTACGCACCGCCTTGCGCGCGGCCGAATCCCCGGTCAGTCCGGTCAGCGGCTCGCCTCTCCGGCTGCACTCGCGCAGCGCGGGATCGGCGGGTACAACCCCCAACAACTCCAGTCCTGTCTGGTGTGCCTGTTCCGCGCACCAGGCCTCGTCGCCGGCGTCCAACGCGTCGTTGAGGACGAGATACTGCCGCCCGATGCGCAGGGCGAGTTTCTCGGTCAACTCCCGGATCCTCAGGGCTGCCTGCTGCGAGGCGAGGTGGCCGTTGCTGACGATCATGAGCACATCGATGTCCTGCGTGGTGCATCGCGACAGGTGCTCCAGTCCCGCCTCGTTGTCCATTACGACGTAGGGATAAGCGTCTCTGAGGCGGTCAATACAGCGCCGCAGGACGCTGTTGACCGCACAGTAGCAGCGAGGCCCCTCGCCGGCGCCCATGGCCAGCAGGTCGAAACCCCGCCCTTCGGAGAGGCACTCCTGGATGCCCATCTCCAGGTAATCGTCCTTCGTCACTCCCGGCGAGAGCTTGCGGATACGGTCGAGCAGGTCGTTGCGCAGCTCACTGATCGTCTTTACCGCCGGGTGTCCGAGGGCGAATCCCAGACTCGGGTTCGGATCGGCGTCGACGGCGAGAACCGGTCCGTCGGCCCGGTCCATCAGGCCTTGGATCAGCAAGGCCGCAATCGAGGTCTTGCCTATGCCGCCCTTGCCGGCGACGGCGATTGTGAATGTCATTTACGCCCCTGCCTCCACTTCCTGAAGCTGCCTGACCGATGGAAACCGGTCAAGGTCGGTATGCGGAATGAACCGCGCCGCCAGAAATTCGTCGTAATAATCCGGGAAGTTGATAAGGTCGTAGTAGGTTACGGATTCCGCGATCTGATGCATCTCCTCCCATGCCTCATTGGAGAGCAAACCCAGGTCGGTCCCCAGGATGGAGGTGTTACCGGCAAAGCGGATTCTTTCGGGCGGAAGGTCCGGTATCAGGCCGAGCGCGATCGCCTTCTCGCGGTCCAGGTAGTTCCCGAATCCACCCGCGATCAGGATCCGATCGACCGATTGGAAATCGAGGCCGATGGATCGAGCCAGCACCTGGGTGCCGGCATAAATCGCTGCCTTTGCGCTCAACAGGTTCGAAAGGTCCGCTTGTGTGATTACGATATCCTTGCCGGTGTCCGAGCGGGAGGCCGGCACCAGGACGAATTCCCATGCGCCGTCGAGCTCCCGCAGGCGCGGCGTCGACCCGGGCTGGAAGCGGCCCGATCGGTCGATGAACCCGGCCTTGCGCATTTCGGCAGCCAGGTCGATCAGCCCGGAGCCGCAGATGCCTCTGGGTCGCGTGTTTCCAACGGTCCGGTAGTGCACGGAGCCTTCAGGGCTGATGTCGACACGTTCGATTGCGCCGTGCATAGCCTTCATGCCGTGGCGCACGCCGGACCCCTCGAAAGCAGGTCCGGCCGAAGAAGAGCACGCAATGGTCCACTCGCGGTTGCCGATCGCGATTTCGCCGTTGGTGCCGATGTCGATCAGCATCTGCACCTTTTCCGACCGCCGCAACCCAACGGCAAGGATCCCCGAGGTAATGTCACCGCCGACCCATCCTCCGATGTTGGGAACCGTATACAGCAGACCGCGTGGATTGATCTGGATGCCGACTTCCATGGCTCGGAGGGGAGGAGGCATAGTCGATGGGGCCACATAAGGAGACCTTCGGATCGGGGTCGGATCCAGGCCGAGCAACAGATGCGTCATCGTGGTGTTGCCTGCGCAGATGATCGCCGTGATGTCGTGCAATGAGATGTGGTTGCGTTCTACAAGGGCGGAAATCATTCCGTTGATGTCGTCCACTACGGCTTTTTGCAGCTCGACCAGCCCTCCTGGGGTGGCGGCATGGACGATCCGCCGCGTGACCGTGTCGCCCCAGGCCCGCT
>Ga0194125_10010004_pt1 | contig 13034 bp, 8 predicted proteins | sample TA2KigC250mmetaG_FD_148626 | JGI IMG/M metagenome (GOLD analysis project Ga0194125, IMG submission 148626) | Freshwater microbial communities from Lake Tanganyika, Tanzania - TA2015034 Kigoma Deep Cast 250m | ecosystem: Environmental > Aquatic > Freshwater > Lake | place: Tanzania: Lake... | reverse complement strand
CGGCTGTTCGTCCCAATCCAGGCTCGTAGTGAGGTTCGCTCCCGCTTTGTCGCTGTCCGGGGCGTTCAGGCTAGTGCCTTGGCCCATGACGAACGCGCCCGCATTGAGCCGGACGAACCCCATGCCCAGCGAATTGGTGTAGGTCGGCCCGGTCGGCGGTTCCGCGGCGAAGCCGCCTCCCGCCCCCGCCAGCCAGAGGGCGGCGGTCGCCACGGTGGTGAGTACTCGTTTCGTTCTTGCGATTCTGTCTGTCTGTGTCATTGCGTCGCGCCTTTTCAAACCCTTTTCCCGCACCTTGTCCCGAACCCTCTTCCCGAACTTTGCCCGCCGGGCCGTCGCGCCTCGGCGAAGGCCGGTCCCGAACCATAATCTAATGGGCGCTTCCGGGTTTGTCGGCGGATTTCTTCTTTGTCGCGAGCTTTGTCGCGAGCTTTGTCGACTGCATCATCCTTGAATCCCCGCGATCTCAGTAGAAAATCCCCCACTATTCCCGGAAGGACCATTGTCACTCCGCATTCCGTCGCTCTCACGCCATCACGCTCTCACGCTTTCACAGCACCCCGCCCCGTCACAACGATGATACAGGCGCCCAACTCCAGCAGGCGCTGCTCGATCTCGGGTGTCGGCAGCTTGTTGTTCCAGATGATAAACGGCACCCGGTCCGGCTTGTCGCCGGCGAGAGCGGAGAGAACGAGGTCGCGGGAGGATTTCACGGTTGTCACCGGTTTCCTTTCGACGCCAATCGACTCGAGTCGACTGGAGTCGATTCCGGTCGAGATTCCGCGACGTCCACATCGAGCAACCCGTCGCATTCCGGGTAGTTCGGGCAGCCCCAGAACTTGCCGCCGGCGCGCGGGCCCTTGCGGGTGCTTCGCAACCGCATCGGCTCGCCGCATTTCGGGCAGGCGCCTGCGGCTCGACCCGGGCCGCCGACCGCACACGCGTGAGGCGCCCCTTGAAACCACCTTCCTCCAGGAAGCGTTCGCCCTGGGCATCCAGTTGTTTACGGGTCAGGAAGTCGGCACGGTCGCAGAGACGGATCAGCGCGTTGGCCACGATTTCGGGGTCCGCGGAGTCGAGCCACTTGGCGAACTTGGCGCGGTTCTGCGCAACGGTGCGCGAGAAAATGAAGTCCGTGAGGCTCTTGGGAAAAGCGAAATTCTCCGGCCGGATGGGCTCCCACCACGAGAGCGTGGCGATCTTGTCGGCGCGCAATGCCTCGCAGTCGGCCTTGAACACCGCGTCGGTTGAGGCGGTGTAGTACGGGAACGGCAGCGATTCGCGCGGGTAAAGCGTGGGGTTCTCCACGACGAAATGGATCGGACCGAAGGTGCCGTCCGTGCGTATCTCCCGCACGGCAACGCCATAGGCCAGCCAGTCGCAATAGTTGCCGCTGGTGTAGCCGGACTGCGGAATATAGTCCGCCATGGCGTGGAGCCGGCCGGCGGGTGCAATCCAAAACCCCAGGCGCATCGCGTTGAAGGTCCAGTCGCCGGGCGCGACTTCGCGTGCCGGGAAGAGCACGGTGGGGCTCGACCACGTCCGCGCTTCGTCGTCGGAGGTGGAGAGCAGGACGCACCCCGGAGCCATGTCCTCGTCCGCCGGGTTGGTTTTGAAGGCCAGGCAGAACCGTCCCTTCCAGTAGGTGATCATCGGCTCGTGATGGTACGTCCAGCCAAACCCGTCGGAAGCGGCAGGGTCGTTGCGGAAAGTGCGCAGCACTTGGCAGTTCTGCGCGTCCGCCGCCCAGGCGCTTGTCATTCCCGCCAGCCAGAAGGCGGCCAGGGCCGCGGTGGTTAGTACACGGTTCGTTGCTGTTGTCTTGCTTGTCTGTTTCATCCGGGCAGCACGTTCCACGCGCCCAGGCAGCGCTGGCCGATCCAGCCGGTGACCGCCACGGGCCCCTTGCACGCGCCGCCGGGCGGCAGTACCGCGGTGGCCATCATCGCCTTGCCATCCTCGTCGCTGTTCTCCCGGAACAGCACCCAGAGTTCGCCATTCTTGAGCGCCAGCGCCAGATCCTTCGCGCCGTCCATCCAGGCCTGGTTCGATCCCTTGTTGATGCAGGGCGAACTGGCGGCCGTGTTGTTGTACACGATGCAGTTCCTGACCGTGCCGGCGGTTTCGCGGTAGATCCCGCCGCCGCCCGAGCGAATTGGTATGCGTGGGTCCGCCCGGCGGCTCGGTGACAGCCCCTTTGTCAGGGGTTTGCGTTGTGCCTGCTGTCTTGCCAGCCTGGTTCATCGGCATGATCCCTTCGAAACCTTTCGAGACCTGTCGACGCCAATCGACGCCAATCGACGGCGGCCGACATTGTTAATCAGCCATTCCCCTTCCCCTCCACTCGCCGACATTCCGGCGGCGCCTGGCAGGCGATTGCCAGCTTGCCGTTTGCATCGCGCGTCCAACTCGCGTGAATCGGCCCGTAGGGTGTTGCCACGCATCCGCGCGCCCACTGCAACGCGCCGGGGCAAGGGTCAACGCGAAACGTGCGGAATCCGGGTTCCAACGGGCGAATGCCCAGAACACGGGTGGGCAGGTAGACCGCCGGCGCCGCACCCCAGGCATGGGCCGCGCTGCGCGGCCAGCCGAAGGTCTCCGGACAGGTCCGGAATCCCATGGCGGCCATCTTGCCCCATTCACGTTGCATCACTTCCAACGCGAGCGGGCCGTCTCCAATGTGAAAGAGCGCGCCCAATGTGAAGAAGAGAAAGAATGGGGAACCGACGGCCACGATACCGCCCGGGGCTTCCTGCTCCGACGGCGGGCCCATGCTGCGACCGGCCGGCGAACTGGAAACGAAATGGCCGCGTTCGACCCGCCTGATGATCTGCCGGACCGACGCCAGTCGCGCGGCCGGCACGCAGTCGCACAGCGCCGCCAGGGTGTTGGTCTGCTCGCTCACGCGCAGACAACCGCGGTACTGCTCCCAGGGCAGGACGTTCCAGCCCTTCTCGCGGCAAAGCGCCTGGTACTGCTGGTAGGACCACTCGTCGCGCGCCGTGTCCACATACGCCTGCCGCTCCTCGCTCCAGCAGAAGCGGTTGACCGCCGCGAACCGCTGATCGGCTTCCGCCGCCAGGACCTTGGCCTCGTCCGGCAGCCCCAGGGCGCGCGCCATTTCGGACGCCGCGCGCAGGCAGGCCACGAGCAAAACGTTGTTGGCGGTCACCTCTCCATAGGGCGAGAGATCCGTGGCCGCCCACTCGATGAGATTCCACGCGCCGGGCACGTCCAGCAAGCCGCGTGCGTTCGTCATCCGCCGGCAATGGTCGAACATTCCGCGTAGATACCCATAGTTCTCCCGCGCGTCTTCGAGGTTGCCGCCGTGCAGCCAGTGATCCCAGCACTGCAAGCCCCAGAGCAGGGCCCACATGGGGAGGCCGCCTTCCGGATAGTTCGGGAACGCCGCGATCGGCAGGTAGCGGCCGGCGGTGTAGCGCGAATCCCGCGGGAAGTACTCCTTCACCCACTCCGGCCGGAGCGACCGGCCGACGATGCGGATGCAGCGCTGGTCGAGGTCGTACCCGCCAAAGGCCAGTTGATTGATCTGCGCGGTGATGCGCGCGTCGCCGACCCAGAACGCCTGCTCGTGGCCGGGGCAGTCCACATAGGTGTCGAGCATGCAGACGGCGGCGGTGTCGAGGCTCATGCGGTAGGCCTGGTTGAGTTGCCAGTCGCTGCACTCGAAACCGCCGACTTCCGCCGCGGGATATACCGCGCGCCGGCAGCGCAGGGCGTAAAAGCGCACGGGCCGGTCAAAGCCGCGAACGGTGACGGAGAGATAGCGGAACCCGCGCCGGATATGCGCCGTGAAGGTCTGCAGTCCTTCCCGGCAGACGTAGCGGAAGCCGTTGTACCACATCCAGGCGATGCCGCCGGAATTGATCAGTTCGAACCCCTGCGCGTCGATTACCGTGCCGGCCGGCGCGTCTACGGTCAGCTCCACGTACCCGATTGTCTCGCGGCTGAAATCCACGATGAAATGCGCGTCGTAACCCGGAGTCGGAACGAGCGTGGCGGCATCGGCGTGCGCATGCAGCAGGTTCTGCGGCTGGAGCAGCGGCGAGGTGAACGTGTCGTCAGCCGGCGGCCGCGGTTGCGCCCGCTGGATGGCCGGGTCAATCAGACCGCCGCGCACGGCGAGGAAGGCTTGCGTCATGACTTCGCGATAGACGCTGCCCGGCTCCACGGGCGCGGCAACGAAGCCGGTCCGCAGCGCACCTGGAATCTGCTCGACGTTGGCGGCGGCCAGCAGGTCCGCCAGACCCTCCGGTTGCGGAATGGTGTCCGACGTCTCGTGCCAGGGGTAGTTGACCGCCGCATTCGGGAACACGTAGAGCGCCCAGGCGTCCGGCGGCCCGGACAAGATCCGCTGCGCGGAGAAGGTCAGCCTGGCGTCCGTCTCCAGCAGCAGTTCCATCTCGATGGCGAAGTAGCCGACCTGTTTGACAACGAGCAGGCTGGTACCCACCGGCAGCGCGAGCACACCGCCCTCCACACGCTTGCCGTTCAGGAAGGCCTGATCGCCCGCGTGCAGGCGGACGGCGGTCACCGCAGCACAGGTAATCTCCGTGGCATAGACCTTGATGGCCGTGTGGTGCCGGGGGGGCGAGCCCAGCCGGAAGCGGTACCCCCGCGGGCGCCGCGCCAGTTCGATAGCGGCGAAGGCCACGGGGTGGGTCGGGTCATCCGAGAGCAGGCCGATGCCGCTCGGCTCCAGCGTTGTCCAAGGCGCCATGCCCGCCGGGCCAAGTTCGGTCGCCGCATCCCAGCCGACATCGTCAAACCCCGTATTCGTCCACCCCGGCAGTTCGTGGCGGGCGTCGAACCATTCCTCGCGCCCCAGAAGGAGCCCCTCGCTGAAGGAGCGGCCCGCCGTTCCGGCCGGGAAGGCGTCGTGCCGCCGCACCTTCCATTGGCGATCCGTAGCCACGCCCGACGGGCGGCCGGCGGCATCCCGCCAGGTCAACTCGGCCAGGACCCCTGGCGAACGCGACGCGGTATGCGGCGACTCCGCGCCGGCCGCCGGCGCGAGGATGGCGATGACGTTGGCCGCGCCGGAGCGCAGGTACGGAAGCGCGTCCACCGTGTCATAAGCTTTGCAGAAGTCGTAGGAACGGGCCGGCCCGCGCGTGACCAGCGTGCCGTTGACATACAGCAGATAGTTGAACGATGCCGTAACCCGCAACGTCGGCGCACGGCAATCGGCGGGCAGGTCGAAAGACCGGCGGAACATCCACCACGCATCGCAGGCCTGATCGTTCGCCCAGATCCAGCGGGTGACGGGAGAGAAGTTGGATGTGCTCATGGCGGCGGATGCTGGCACAGGGCGAGGCGAACTGACAAGGGCGAAAGGTCAATAGACTTCGGCGCAGAATTCGGCCATCGATGCATCGGTGGTCAGACCGGAATGGCGCTAAGACAAGCCTCTTCACCCTCTTTGTCGCGAGCTTTGTCGCGAGCTTTGTCGGAGTCGCAAGGGGTTCGCGCATAGCGGGTTCGACAAAGCTCGCGACAAAGGACGTCATGCGGAGCCGTCTTATCTCAGCGCCATTCCCCCTACCCCTTCAACACCATCACGCTGTAAGGCGCCAACTCCACCACGCCCGTGTGCCGTTTGCCGGTGAGCAGGTCGGTCATGGGGCGCGGCAGCGTCAGGCTTCCCGGCTTGTGCTCATGTTCGATAACGACCATCCCCTTGCCAGCCTTGCCGGCGCGCGGCACGGCAAGCACGTTCGGCGACGCCTCGGCCACGGGCTTCACACCCGCCTCGCCGGCGACTTCCAGCAACAGCCGCTGCAGATCTTCGTTCGATGGCATGGTGCCGAGCAGGATGACCTGCCCCTTGCCCAGACGCCGGCGGGTGACCGCCGCCAGTCCGTTGAGTTCATTGTCCGTGAACGTGGCCAGCGCCTTCGCGCCGCGCAGCTCGAAGCCGTAGTGCCAGATCGAGCCCGCGGCATCGCGGCCGTCCGCCCAGCGGAACTTGAACCCGCGCGGATCGCCGGGGATCTCGTACTTGCAGCGCACCCCACCCCACTCCTCCAGACTCCCGAACGGGGCGTGCGTGAACTTGGTTCCGTCGAGCGTGCGCACGTCGGTGAGCGGCCCGGCGATCCACGTGCCGCCCGCCTTGATCCACGCCGGCAGCCGCCCGCGCAGGCCACCGTCATCCAGCGCCGGCAGGTAAGGCGAAAAGACGACCCGGTAGGAATCGAGATCCGCCGCCGGATGGATCACGTCCGGCCTCAGTTGCATCTGCAGCAGAGGACGGTACACCGTGTGCATCAATTTGCCCTGATAGTTGAAATCCTTCACCATCGGCTGGAAACCGAACATCTCGTGGGCATTCGTGGAGAAGTGCAGCGCGATGCCATTATTGGAGGGACGCGTTCCGTTCAGGAACCTGGCGGCGGCGCGGAACCCGCGCGACACCTCCTGCACCTCGCCAAACATGTGCAGCGGCCGGCCGCAGCTCGACACCACCGACCCGTGCATCAGCTCCTGCCCGCTCCAGTGCGCGCGCCACAGCCAGTAGAGGTTCGCCTCGCCGCCCAGCGCGATGGGCATCCAGGAGTTCACCCTGTTGAAACCCGGCTCGCGCCAGTCGTCAGCCTTGCCGTCAATCACGACGCCTTCCAGTCGGGGCACGTCGCACACGCCGGCCACCGCAGCCGTCTGCAGGAGGCCTGCGAGCAGTCCTCCGAATACCGACATGCCCATGATCCGTTTCGAAGTTGTCTTGCCTGCGAGTTGCATGGTGTTGCTCTCCTTTTCGAAACCCGTCGAGACCTGTCGAATCCCATCGACAGCGGCCGGTTGCGGACAGGAATCGCTGGCCGCTATTCCGCCAGCCGGAAGATCCCGAACCCGACGCCCGGGACGGTCAGGTTCTCGCCCTTCACGACGGCGGTGCCGAGCAGGCGTTTGGCGTTCTTCAGTTGGGGCCGTGCGATCGTGACCTCGGCTTCGCCGGGGTTCACGGCGATCGCGAAGCTCCCCTTGGCGTCGGAACGCTGGTACACAAACGGATAGCGCCCGCCCTCGGCATAGAGCGGACAGAACGCGCCGTCGTTGCCCAGCGCGGAGTGCTTGGCGCGCAGGGCAAGCAGTTTGCGCGTGAAGTTCAGCAGGGAGTCCGGGTCGCGCTCCTGCGCCGCGACCGTCGGCGCATCCGGCGCCGGGTCCACGGGGAGGTAGAGGGCCTTGCTCTTCCCCGTCGAGAACCCCAGGTTCGGCTTGGCCCCATCCCACTGCATGGGCGTACGGCAGGGCGCGCGCCACATGGAGCCTTCCTTCTCCGTGATTCCGGTCAGGTTCCGCATGCCGATCTCGTCGCCGTAGTAGATGAACGGGACACCCGGCATGGTCAGGAGCATGGCGTAGAGAACGCGCAACTCGCTCGCGTCGCGGCCATGGCTGTTCCGGTAAAAATCATGATTCCCGGTCGGCAGGGCAATGTAACCGCGCCCCTTGGTGGGCTCATAGTGCTTCTGGTAGATGCGGAGAAACTCCGTGATGTCGCCTTCCCCGGCGCGCTCGAAGAAGACGTGCGGCCGGCGCGCCTTGCCGTTCAGCGCGTAGCCCGGCCCCACCAGCGGGCGGTAGGCGGAGTCGCTGAAATGAATCATGAAGTCAATATGGTAGCCCGAGTCGATGGCGTTGATCGGATTACACCACTCGGAGACCAGTACGGCTTCCGGATAGTCGCGGTCGAGCCAGGCGCGGAATCCCTGCCAGAGGCAGCGCAGGCCAATGGCTTCGGGATCGTTCTTGATCAGCGAGGCGGCCATGTCCACGCGGAAGCCGTCGCACCCCAGGTCGAGCCAGAACTTCATGACATCGCGCAGCATGCCACGCACCGCCAGGCAGTCCGGATGGTCCGTGGGCAACTGCCAGGGCTTGGCGGGGTCGGGATTCATGTAGCCATAGTTCAGGCAGGGCTGGAACGCGAGGAAATTGGGCTTGTAGTACCCCCCGCGCCGCCCCTTGACCACCGCCGCCTGATAGTAGTAGCAGGAGCGCTGCTCCTCCTGGCCGGTGAAGATGAAGTAGTTCGAGTAAGGGCTCTTCGGGTTGTTGCAGGCGTCCTTGAACCAGGGGTGCTGGTCCGAGGTGTGGCCGGCCACCAGGTCGAGCACCACCTTCATCCCGCGCTTGTGGGCGGCCTTGAAGAGGCGTGCCAGATCGGCGTTGGTGCCGTAGCGTGGCGCCACCTTGCAGAAATCTACCACGTCGTACCCCGCGTCACCGAAGGGCGACACGAAGACCGGGTTCAACCACAGCGCGTTGACGCCAAGGCTCTGGAGGTAGTCCAGTTTCGAGATGATCCCCGGCAGGTCGCCGATCCCGTCGCCGTTGCTGTCGCAAAACGACTGCGGGTAGATCTGGTAGAAGACCGCCTTGGAAAGCCATGACGGCTGTTTCGCGGTGGCGGTGCTCATGTGTTTTCTCCTTTTAGTTTCGATTCCCGTCGAGACCTGTCGAGGCCTGTCGAGACCCGTCGGGTTGGGTTGATGGGGGTTGGTTGACTTCGATCGGTTTGGTGCCTTTACATTCCGGATAGCCGGTGCAGCCCCAGAACTCCTTGCCCGCATTGCGCCCGGCGCTTGCCTTTCGTCTCTTCATGGGCTTGCCGCAGTCGGGGCAGCCTGGCGCGCCCTCCTGTTGCGCACGGGCCTCCACGCGAATCTCGGTTAGCTTCTCGCGAAAACCGCCCTGTGCGGCAAACTTCCCGCCCTGTGCCTCGATCTGATGCTTCAGCATGTTGATGGTCCGGCTCAGCAGGATCAAGAGACAATTGGCAGCCGTTTCATGATCGTCGGAATCCAGCCAGCGGCTGAACTTCGCCTGCTGCGTGAGAATGTGGGCACAGGAGTCGCGCACCACGTCCTTGCCATAGGCCGGCCTGTCGAGCCGGGTGCTGTAGATCTCGCGCGAGGCATCCGATTCTACACTCCACGGCACAAGGCCGTGCCGCAGGAGCCATTTCTCGTAGTCGCCCTTGAGCTCGCTGAGGCTCGCGTGGGCGACATTGGTGAGCTTCATTTCGGTTTCCTTCGACGTGCTCGTACGCTCGCTGCCCTCCACGTTGTTCATCACGCCGGAGCGCGCGGCCTGGGTCATTTGGTCGTACTGCCGGCCGGTGGGGTCAAGCTTGCGCGTCAGAAACTTGTCGCAGAAGCGGAAGGTCGCAAGCTGGATGATGCTCCCCATGACCCAGGAATCGAGCCAACGGAAGCCGCCGGTCTTGTCGAAGTGCATTTGAGAGATCCTTTCTTCTGTCGAAACCTGTCGAGACCCGTCGATTCCCATCGAAACCCATCGACGGGTCTCGACAGGCCTCGACGGGTTCCGACGGGTTTCGAAAACTCCTTTGCTCGCCCGCCGCGCGACCGCGGCCAATACCCGCTGTCTTGAATTCATATCGCGAAATCCATGGCCTTTCCCTGCCGAAACAACTCCAGATAACGCGCTCGGAAGGCTTTGACGGCGTCCGGTTGCGTGACCAGTTCTGCCCATGGCAGGCGCACCTTGCATGTCGCCGCGGCGCGGACCGGACGACCCGCTGTGATCTTGGGCGCCATTCGCGCAAAGGCCCGTCCCCAATCCTTCAGCTTGCCGGCGGCGGAATAGAGCCCACTGCCGCGGCTGAAATCCGAGGCCGGCGGCGTATCGCGGTAGGGCCAGAACAGCCAGCCGCAAACATCGCCGCGCGTGGCTTTCACAAGCCGGGTACACCAATCAGTCTGCTGTACCTCCGAACGCCAGGGCTGCTCGCGACCTCCGATTCGCACGTCGCCGCCCGAATACCAGCCGCATTCCTCCATCACCACCGGCTTGCCGGGGATATGCATGTAACGGCAGATGGCGCGGCCGTGCCAGAGCGTTTCCCGCATGCCTTGCGCCGTCTCACAAGGGTCGCGATAGAGATTGGGATGCCAGTTGTGATGCGGATAGTAATGGATCGAAGTGTAGTCCAGGTACTCGGCCATGCGATGCGGGTTGAACGCAATGTATGAATCCGGCGGATACCAGTCGAACGGAGCGCTCTTCTGATGCATGCCGATCGTGACCAGATGGGTGTCGTCGGTCTCGCGAACAGCCGTGGCCATGCGCCGGACATACTCCGTCGCCAGATCCTCGCGAAAGCGTTGAACCTCAGCCAGCCAGCGTTCTCCTTCCCGGGCTGGCGGCCGCGGGAGAGCCGACGGTGCCTTCGGGGCATGCACCGCGCGCCACTGCGCCCAGCGCCGGTTCATGGCCGGCGTCGGCACGGACGGGGCATACGGCTCGTTCTGCAACTCGTACGAGAACAGCGCCGGATGTCCGCGGAACGCCTTGCCCATGGCCCGCCAGGCGGTTTCCAGGGCGGCCATGAGATCGTCGCGGGCGCAGACTTCGTAGGGCGCGTCGGGTCGCCACCAGGCTGGCCGGCCTTCCCACGTGCTGGGGCCGGACCAGATCACGCGCAGACCTCGGGCTTCCGCCAGAGCGAGCATATCCACCATCTTGGCGATGCCGGCGGAACGGACGCGCCGGGGGCTCACCAGAAGATTTCGGATCGTGCTGAAAACGCGGATCGTGTTCGCGCCAATGACGGCGATGTCGTCAAGTTGCTTCGCAACCCGAACCGGATTGTACTGCTCCCAAATGCGCGGCGACCACCCGGTGCCGGGGTCATAGTAGTTGCACCCCCACGGCGTGAACGCCTGGCCCGCTCCGGCTTCGGCAAAGCCCCATCCCGAGGCATGGACCCTGACAACCCTCATCGTCTTCTCCACCGTCCGCTACCGCCACCGGTCGCCGATGCGCGCGGCGGCCTCGATTTCCTCGATCGTGTTGATTGAACCGTAGATCTGAACGCCCTTGGAGCCGATTGCCTTGAGCACCGGCTCAATGTCATGAACGCCACCGCCCAGAATCTGCACCGACTTGCCGGCATCGAGAATGCGCTTGTAGAGCGGGAACCACCGTTCGTGCTGACCCGGCTCGTCCGTATTCGGCGTGAACTCCACGGCCTTCAGTGGCGCTATATCGAGAATGTGGTCCAAATGACAGATGCACTGCGTGCCATCCAGATGAAACACGGGATAGTCCAGCCAGGCGCATTGCTCTGTCAGGCTTGGTTTGACAAAATCCCGGAACATTTCCGGCGAGATCATGGCGCCGGTGTCGCACGTGACCAGATCGGTCTTGCCGGGGCCCCAGTTCGAGTAGCCCCACACGCCCACGCCGCCCTGCGCGTCGCGACACAACCGGTAGAGCGAATCATACGCCTCGAAGTAGGCCTCGTTGATCTCCCGCAACGTTTTCATCACCCACTCGGGGTTATCCAGCATATCAAGCATGAGCATCTGCGGATCGCGCAACGTGGCCAGAATGTCGAGGTTGGATACGAGCAGCGGCATGCCAATCTGGTAGCGGCCGCCACTGAGTTCCCGATGACGGCGTGCCTGGTCGTGAAGAATCTTCCACCAGCGCCCGTCTTTGTTCAGGCGCAGCGGCGGCAATTGAGTCACGTCCGGCGCGTCCCGCAGGATGGGGTCTATCCAGACGGTAGACCCCTCGAAGCGTGGCTCCGCACCCAGCAAAATCGCTAATGTGTTGGGGCCAAGCTGCGTCTCCGCCACGGGATAGTGGTCGGCTCCGAAATAGCACTTCCCCAGCCAGGCGAATGCCTGTTGCGCCCTCCACTCCACGTCTTCGTATTGTGCCTGTATACCGCCGGCCGGCTCCTTGGGCAAAGGCGTGGGATCGTTCGGCACCGGAAGCGGAGGACACCCCCACCCGCTCAGCACCAGACCGGTATGGTTCCACCAGTCGGTAAAATGCTGGCTGGTTTCCGCCCAGTTGGGTTTCTAGGAACAGGTGGTCGTTTGGTTTTTCATTGTTTCTTGGCCTTGCGATTCCTTTCGAGACCCATCGAAGCCCATCGATGGGTCTCGATGGATATCGACAGGTCTCGCCGGGTTTCGACGCTCCCCCTACCCCTTCAGCACCATCACACTGTAAGGCGCCATTTCCACTGCACCATGGTGCTGCTTGCCGGTCAGCAGGTCGGTCATCGGACGCGAAAGCGTCAGGCTTCCGGGCTTGTGCTCGTACTCGATTACGACCATTCCCTTGCCAGCCTTGCCTGAGCGGGGAACCGCGAGCACGTTGGGCGACGCCTCGGCCACGGGCTTCACGCCCGCCTCGCCGACGGTTTCCAGCAGCAGACGCTGGAGGTCTTCGGCTGACGGCATGGTGCCGAGCAGGATGATCTGCCCCTTGCCCAGACGCCGGCGGGTGACCGCCGCCAGTCCGTTGAGTTCATTGTCCGTGAAGGTAGCCAGCGCCTTCGCGCCGCGCAGCTCGAAGCCGCTGTGCCAGATCGAGCCCGCGGCATCGCGGCCGTCCGCCCAGCGGAACTTGAACCCGCGCGGATCGCCGGGGATCTCGTACCTGCAGCGCACCCCACCCCACTCCTCCAGACTCCCGAACGGGGCGTGCGTGAACTTGGTTCCGTCGAGCGTGCGCACGTCGGTGAGCGGCCCGGCAATCCACGTGCCGCCCGCCTTGATCCACGCCGGCAGCCGCCCGCGCAGGCCACCGTCATCCAGCGCCGGCAGGTAAGGCGAAAAGACGACCCGGTAGGAATCGAGATCCGCCGCCGGATGGATCACGTCCGGCCTCAGTTGCATCTGCAGCAGAGGACGGTACACCGTGTGCATCAATTTGCCCTGATAGTTGAAATCCTTCACCATCGGCTGGAAACCGAACATCTCGTGGGCATTCGTGGAGAAGTGCAGCGCGATGCCATTATTGGAGGGACGCGTTCCGTTCAGGAACCTGGCGGCGGCGCGGAACCCGCGCGACACCTCCTGCACCTCGCCAAACATGTGCAGCGGCCGGCCGCAGCTCGACACCACCGACCCGTGCATCAGCTCCTGCCCGCTCCAGTGCGCGCGCCACAGCCAGTAGAGGTTCGCCTCGCCGCCCAGCGCGATGGGCATCCAGGAGTTCACCCTGTTGAAACCCGGCTCGCG
>Ga0194125_10010002_pt1 | contig 13035 bp, 6 predicted proteins | sample TA2KigC250mmetaG_FD_148626 | JGI IMG/M metagenome (GOLD analysis project Ga0194125, IMG submission 148626) | Freshwater microbial communities from Lake Tanganyika, Tanzania - TA2015034 Kigoma Deep Cast 250m | ecosystem: Environmental > Aquatic > Freshwater > Lake | place: Tanzania: Lake... | reverse complement strand
GCAGATTGCGAAGATCCGGGCGGAGATGGTGAAGGGGGCCTTTGAGAAGCCGAAGCCGGACTGGACGCACCTGGCGCGCACGCGCCGGGTGCTGCGCGAGGGGGGCGACCTCCACCTGATGGCCGTCGGCGACAGCATCGTGAACGACACGATGCGGTCGGGCTGGCTGGCGGACCTGGCGGAGGCGTATCCCAAGGCCCGGATCCGCGGCACCGTCTACGTGCGCGGCGGCGGGGGCTGCCATCACTACCGCGAGGAGGGACGGGTCGCGAAGCACATCGTGCCGCGCAAGCCCGACCTCGTCCTGATCGGCGGCATCAGCCAGAAGAGCGTCGACGACATCCGCGAGGTGATCCGCCAGATCCGCGCCGGCCTGCCGGAGGTCGAGGTGCTGCTCTTCACCAGCGGCTTCGGCTCGGCGGATCCGAGGGACGACGCCGAGATGGCGAAGCTGCGAGACCCCGCCGGTTACGCGGTGTCCCTGAAGAAGCTTGCGGCGGAGGAACGGTGCGCGTTCCTCGACATGCGGACGCCGTGGATCGAGGCCATGCGTTCCGCGGGTGTCCACCCGCATGTCTTCTACCGCGACCGCGTCCACGCGAACGAGTTCGGCGAGCAGGTCCTGGCCCTGATCCTGATGGAGTTCTGGAAGCCGTGAACCGCGCGGCCTTCACGGTCCTTGTCGTCGCGTTCGCCGCGGCGGCGTACGGGGCGGAATCCCCGCTTCGCGCCGGCGCGGCGGCGGTCGACATCACGCCGCGCGAGTTCCCGCTGGACCTGCCGGGCGGCTTCAGCGCGAATCCGGCGGAGACGGTGCACGACCCGCTCCACGCCCGCGCCCTGGCTTTCGCCGACGGGGCGGTCACGGTCGCGGTGGTCGTGGTCGATACCCTCGGCGTGGGACGCGAGACGGGCGACGAGGCCCGCGCGCTCGCGCAGGCGCGGTGCGGCGTCGCGCCGACGAACGTGATGATCGCCGCGACGCACACACACAGCGCGCCGCCGTCCGGCAGCCGGGATGCGTCCGGCCCGTCCGCGACGTACCGCACGAACCTCGTCGAGGGGATCGCAGGTGCCATCGAGCGCGCCTGCGCCGCGTTGCGGCCCGCGCAGGTAGGGCTCGGGGTCCGCGCGCTGCCGGACGAGGTCTTCAACCGGCGCTGGTTCCTCAAGCCCGGCAAGATGCCGCCCAACCCGTTCGGCGGGATGGACCAAGTGAAGATGAATCCCGGGACGGGCGCGGACGTCCTGGACCGTCCCGCCGGTCCGACGGACCCGGACATCACGGTGATCGACGTGCGCGCGGCGGAGGGGAGGAAGCCCCTGGCGCTTCTCGCGAGCTACTCGCTTCACTACGTCGGCGGCGTGCCGCGCGGGCAGGTGTCGGCCGACTACTTCGGAGAGGTCTGCCGCCTCCTGCCGTCGCGCGTCGGCGCGGGCGAGGGATTTGTCGGGATCATGGCGAACGGCACCTCCGGCGACATCAACAACATCCCGTTCCTCGTCGGCCGCCCGCCCCGCGAGCCCTACGAGCAGATCCGCCTCGTCGCCGGCCGCGTCGCCGACGCGGCGTGGGCGGCGAGGAAAGAGATCGACACCTACCACGGCAAGGCGCGCGTCGATTCGGCGTGGCGCGAACTGACGCTCCGGCCGCGGCGGCCCACGGCGGAGCAGGTGGCCTGGGCGAGGCGCGTGGCGGCGATCAAGGATCCGGCGGAACTGGCGCACGAGCCGAATCACGCGGATTCCTATGCGCGGCGGGTGCTGGGTCTGGAGAAGGGCGGGGAGACCGTGACGGTTGCGCTGCAGGTGCTGCGCGTCGGCGACCTGGCGGTCTGCTCGATCCCGTTCGAGACGTTCGCCGAGATCGGCCTCGACCTGAAGCGGCGCAGCCCGTTCCCGCGGACCGTCGTCCTCGGCATCGCCAACGGCTCGCACGGCTATCTGCCGACGCCGGAGCAGCACAAGCTCGGCGGCTACGAGACGTGGCTGGGCACGTCGAAGGTGCAGGAGGACGCATCGGTCCTCATCACCGACCAGTTGCTCGCGATGTTGAACGAACTCAGGAAGGGAGACGGGGGATGAGGGCTCATCGGAACGAACGGGCCGCCGCTGCGGCAGGCCGGCGAATGCAGGCCTCCTCGCTGGCGGCGCTGCTGATCTCCGCCGCCGCCGCGGGCGCGGCGGAACTCCCGGCCTCGCGCACGACGTGCCGGATGGAGGACGTCCGCATCGGCGGCCACCTCGGCGCGACGATGGACGCCTGCATCGCGAACAACGTGAAGACGACCGACGGCGCCTACCTCGCCGCCGTGTTCGAGAAGCACCTGGGCACGCGCGACTGGCAGACCGAGTTCTGGGGCAAGTGGATGCACGGGGCCGTGCCGGCCTACCGCTACACGAAGGACGAGGCGCTCCGGAAGAACATCGACTCGTCGGTGAAGATGATGCTCGCGGCGCAGCGGGCGGACGGATACCTCGGGAACTACAAGGACGAGTGCCACTTCCAGGGATGGGACATCTGGGGCCGCAAGTACACGATGATGGGCCTGATGCACCACCACGACCTCACCGGTGACAAGGCGTCGCTCGACGCCGCCCGCCGCGTCGCGGAGCAGCTCATGACCGAGGTCGGCCCGGGAAGCACCGGCCGCATCCAGACGGTCGGCATGCACCACGGAATGGCCAGCTGTTCGGTGCTCGAGCCTGTCGTGTGGCTCTACAACCGAACGCAGGACGCGAAGCTCCTCGCGTTCGCGAAGCACATCGCCGCCGCGATGGAGGACTTCGAGGACAGCCCGAAGCTCGTCAGCAAGGCCCTCGCCGGCGTGCCGGTCGCCGAGCGATTCCCGCATCCGGATCCGTGGTGGAGCTGGAAGAACGGGATCAAGGCCTACGAGATGATGTCCTGTTACCAGGGTCTGCTGGAGCTCTACCTGGTCACGGGTCACGCGCCGTACCTCCAGGCGGTCGAGGCGACCGCGAAGAGCATCCTCGACGACGAGATCAACGCCGCAGGCTCGGGCGCGGCGTTCGAGTGCTGGTATCACGGAAGCCGGTTCGAGACCGCGCCCGCCTACCACATGATGGAAACCTGCGTCACGACGACGTGGATGCGCTTCTGCGAGACGCTGCTCCGCGTGACCGGCAAGGCGGTCTACGCGGACCACCTCGAGAAGACGACGTTCAACGCCTACCTCGCGACCCTCGCGCGCGACGGTTCGACGTTCTCCAAGTACTGTCCGCTCGGCGGCACGCGCGGCCGCGGCGAAGACCAGTGCGGCATGACGATCAACTGCTGCGTCGCAAACGGCCCGCGCGGGTTCGTCGCCATCGCGGAGTCGGTGCTGATGGCCGACGCCGAGGGGGTGATGGTCAACCTCTACAACGCATCCAAGGCCTCGATCGACGTGCCCGCGGCAAAGACCCGCGTGACCGTCGAGCAGCAGACGGAGTTTCCGAAGGACGGGAAGGTCGTGCTGCGCGTCGTTCCCGAGAGGGAGGCCGCCTTCACCCTGCGCCTTCGGATCCCCGCGTGGAGCGCGACGACGGCGGTGAAGGTCAACGGGGCCGACATGCCCGGCGCGAAGCCCGGCGGCTACCTGCCGATCGCCCGGACGTGGAAGCCCGGCGACACCGTCGAGGTGGCGTTCGACGTCAGCGGCCGCGTTGTCGCAAAGAACGAGCATTTCGCCTTCTTCCGCGGCCCGCTGGTGCTCTCGCGCGACACCCGGTTCGCCGACGGGGCGGTCGACCAGCCGGCGAAGATGCCGGATCCATCCAGGCCCGTCGCCATCACGCCCGTCGCCAGCCCGAACCCCGACATCTGGCTCGCCTTCACGATCCAGCTGCAGACCGGCACGGATCCCGAGTCCGAGGAGATGAAGCCGCACCCGGTGCATTTCTGCGACTACGCCTCCGCCGGCAACACGTGGAAGGCCGATTCGCTGTACCGGACGTGGTTCCGCAACCCGATGAACGTCATGCAGCGCCCGTACACGTCCTACGATGTGCCCGGGAACTGATCGGACGGTCGATCCGGAAAACAAGGGAGGGCCGCGCTCCGTCGCGGCTGTGCTCATACGTACCCGATGCATGCGTCTGTTCGCAGCGGCCGCGATGACGATCGTGACGTGGGGCGGCAGGGCCCGCGGCGATGCGCCGGGCGCCGCGATCCACGTCAGTCCCTCCGGCGATGACGCCGCGGCGGGGACGTCGGGCGCGCCGTTCCGCACGCTGCACCGAGCGCAGGAGGCGGCGCGCGCTGCCGCGAAGGACATGCGCGGCGATGTCCTCGTGAGCCTCGCGCCCGGCGTCTACCGGCTCGACCGGGCGCTGGAGTTCACGGAGGCGGATTCGGGCCGCAACGGATTCCGCGTGATCTACCGCAGCGCCGGCGGGCCCGGAAAGGCGCGGCTGCTCGGAAGCGTGCCCGTCACCGGCTGGACGGAGCATCGCGACGGCATCTGGAAGGCGGCGATTCCGACAGGCACCGTCTTCCATACGCTCTACGAGGACGGGCGAAGGCTTCACAAGGCGCGGTTCCCGAACCTCGAGACGGATCCCGACATGCCGGTCGCGCTCGGGCGCTACCTCGTGTCCGCGGACGGCACGGCGGTCCGGACCGACAAGGCCGCGCCGCCGGTCAAGACGCCGGGCTGGCTGCAGTACCCCCCGGACGACGATCCGCCCGCCGCGGACCTCGCGAAGGTCCGCCTTCACGTTTACGGCGGCGGAAAGTGCGACTGGGGGCGCGAGATCCGGCGGGTCACGTCGATCGACCGGGCGGCGCGGCGGATCGAGTTCGCGCAGGACACGTCGCGCGGCATCGGCGCGGGCGCCCGCTTCTTCCTGGAGGACGCGATGGGCTTCCTCGACGCGCCGGGCGAGTTCTTCGTCGACACGGCGGCGGGCGTTCTCTACCTCAAGCCGGCCGGGCGCGGGCATCCTGACCGGCTCGGAATCACCCGTCCGGTCCTCTCGCGCATGATCCAGATCCGCGGCCGCTCGCGCGATGCCTGCGCCTCCGACCTCGCGTTCGACGGACTCGCGCTGGAGGAGACGGACAATTCGCCGCCGGAGGCCCTGTGGGCGTACACCGGCCTGACCGACGGCGCGCTGGTCTGGCTGAACAACGCGGCGCGGGTCGAGATCCGCCGGTGCCATCTGAGGAACGGCGGACGCAGCGGCATCCTGATGATCGGGCACAACGTCGGCCACCTCGTTGAGGGGTGCTGGATCGAGCACATGGGGCTCAATGGCGTGAGCCTCTGCAACCGGTTCTCCGCGCCGGGGGGCCAGGCGCCGACCGCCGACCGCTGCGAGTTCAACCGCATCCTGAACACGCGCATCCACCACGTCGGCGAACTGCACTCGTACGCCGAGTGCGTCACGGCATTCAACGTCGCCAGCAACGAGGTCGGCCACTGCGAGCTGTCGCGTTCCGTCCGCTACGCCGTGACGGTGCGCGGCAACACCGGCGCGCAGTACGGTCCGCCGGTCACGACGCCGCACCCGCCGTGCCGTGGCAACCGGTTCCACCATCTCCGGGTCTGGCGCTGCGGACAGGATGGCGGCGACATGGGCGCGCTGCATTGCGCCGCGTTGAACAACCCGGGCGACGGCAACGTGAACGTGTTCGAGCAGATCACCGTGGCGGACACGGCGGCCATCGCGTCGGTGAGGGACATCGCGCCCGACGGCATCTTCCTCGACTGGCCGAAGATGGCGGTGGAGCAGGTCTTCCGCAACGTCCACATCGTGCGGCCGCAGGGCCTCGAGCTCCGAAGCCACGGCGTGGACAACGGTGCGTCGGCCGTGACGGAAAACGTGAGTTGGATGCCGGGTTTCTCCGGGACGGGGATGGCCTATTCGGACATCGGGCTGACGGCGGACTTCCCCGCGGAGTTCGGCGGACGGCCCGCCCAGGAGCCGCCGGCGCCCGCTCCGTCGCGGCTGCGCGCGCGCGCCGAGGCGCACAACCGGGTCGAACTGACGTGGAGGGCGGTCCCGGGACGCGGCCCCGTGGAGTACGTCATTCGCCGCGACGGCGTCGCGGTGGGCCGGACGGGCGAGCCGCGCTTCACCGATGGCGGCGTCTCGGAGTCGCGCGAATTCCGTTATGAGGTGGCGGCGCGGGTCGGCGACTTTGCGCACTTCGGCGCGGCCGCATCATGCACGGTTGCGACGCCGCCGGACCGCGCGCCGCCCGCGGTGACGGGCGCGCGGGTGTCGACCGATCGCCGGCGTGTCCGCGTCGCCTTCGACGAGCCAGTCGATCCGGCCTCGGCCGTCGACCCTTCGCGCTACCGGATCGAGCCCCCCGCGACGGTCCGCTCGGCGGAACTGCCGGCGCCGTCGATCGTGGTCCTGCAGGTGGAGGGCCTTCCGTCGAACGGGATTCCGCGCGTGGCCGTGGCGGGCGTCGCTGATCGCGCGGCGGCCACGAATCGGATTGCGAGGGGTGCGTGGATCGCGATGGCGGCAGAGGACGTGGTCCTCCGGTACGAGCCGCTCGCGGGCGCGGGGGGCGGCCGCATGGTGGACGTTTCCGGCGGCGGCGGGGATGCGGCGCTGCGGGGTGGCGCGGTGGTCGAAGAGGGTATCGGCCCCGACGGCGGCGCGGCGCTGCGGCTCGACGGGAAACAGGAATTCGCCGAGGGGCCCGAGGATCTCAACCTCGGCCCCGGCGACTTCACGCTGGCGATGTGGGTCTGGCGCGAGGGCGGGGGCGTGGTCGTGTCGAAGGGCAACGGCTTCGGCCGGCCCGACCAGTGGTCGTTCGGCCTCGGGAAGGACGGCGTCCCCGGGAGCATGTCGCTCCGCATCACGAATGCGTACTTCGCGACCGCGGAGCGCGCGGTGAAGGACCGCCAGTGGGCCCATGTCGCCTTCGTGCGGAAGGGGACGACAGGGCAGTGCTACGTCAACGGCCTTCCCAGCGGCGAGCCGCATGACATGGCGGGCATCGGTCCGCTGGTCAACGACAGGCCGCTGCGCATCGGCCGCCGCGAGCACGAGCCGAACCCGATGTTCTTCAAGGGACGGATCGCGGGCCTGGCGATCTGGTCGCGCGCCCTGTCGTCGGCGGAACTCCGTCGCGAGGCCGTCGTGGCGGTGCGACGCGCGGCTCCATGATGCCGGTGCGCGCCTGGAGCGACCCCGGGGGATGGAGAGAATGGGCATGGGCATGAGGGTGCTGGCATGGGCGGCGGCGGTGGTGGCCGCTGCGTGCATTCGCGCCGCGTCGGGTGCTGCCGGGGAGGCCGTGCTGCGCGGAACGATCGTCGACGCCGCAACGGGCCGGCCGGTCGCATGCACGGTCCATATCACCGATTCCGCCGGCAAGGCGGTGTCGCGCGACGCCGCCTATCGCAACGGCTTCCGCTGTGACGGCGCCTTCACGCAGGCGCTTCCGCCGGGGCCGACGCGCGTGCGCGTGACGCGCGGCATCGAGACCGAGGCCGTCACGCGCGAGGTCGACCTGGTCGCGGACAAGGAGACGGGTCTCGCCATCGAGTTGCGACGGCGGGTCGACCTGCGCGCGCGAGGCTGGTACGCCGGCGACAGCCACTGCCACATGATCCATGGCGAACGCGATGTCCCGACCGGGTTCGACGCCGTGGCCCTCGCCGCGCGCGCGGAGGATCTCCAGTATCTCTCGCTCGCGCAGGCATGGGACCTCGCCGACCCGACGCCGGAACGGCTCGAGGCCGAGCTGTCCGTCCGCTCGACGCCCGGCTGCCGCCTCTCCTGGAACCTGGAGGCGCCGAAGAACTACTACCGGGGCGACGCGGGCCGGTGCCTCGGGCATTGCTGGACTCTAGCGATGCGCGGCCGGACGCCCGCCGGCGCCGATGTGATCCCGATGCTGGCCGCCGCCAGCGCGCACGACTACGAGGCCGACAAGCCGCCCTTCACGTGCTTTGAGTCGCACCGGCTGATCCGGGAGCAGGGCGGGGCGGTGTTCTACACGCATCCGGCGCGCTGGTGGACCGGCACGTGGGGCGGGCGCGGCGGCTATCCCGTTGTCGAGAAGATGCGGATCTCGAACATGGCGGTCGAACTGCCGCTCGACACCGTCATCGGGCCGACCTACGACGGCCTCGACCTGTTCACCAGCGGCGGCGAGGTCGCGGCCAACGCGAAGGCCTTCGCGCTGTGGGCGCTGCTGCTCAACCATGGCTACCGCCTCGCCGGGACCGCGTCGTCCGATGCGTGCTTCGATCGTCCCGGCGGGGCCGTACCGGGTTCGGCGCGGACCTACACGTACCTGCCCGACGGCTTCTCGTGGGACGGCGTGGCGAAGGCCACCGCGCGCGGGCGGACGTTTGCCACGACGGGCCCGCTCGTCGTGACCACGCTGGGCGGCGAGCCCCCGGGATCCTCCATGCCCGCCGACGGTCGCGAGCGCGAGCTCTCGATCGAGGCGTGGGCCTCGGGCCGGGACAGCGCCGGGCTGCGCTCGGTCGAAGTGCTGCGGAACGGCGGGCCGTATCGCACGTTCGACCTCGCCTCGCTGCCCGTCGCCTTCAGCACGAACCTGGCGATCCGCGAGACGGAGTCCTGCTGGTACTGCGTCCGCGTCAACGGGACGGCGTCGAACCAGCGGGCCATCAGCGGTGCCTTCTTCGTCGATCGCGAGCCCGCGTCGCCACCGCCGCCGACGCCGGCCCGGGTCCGGGTGCGGGTCGTCGACGCCCGCACGCGCGCGCCGCTGCCGGCCCGGATCACCGAGGTGACCTGCCTCGCCACCGCGCAGCGCGACGGGGCGATCCACTCGCTGGAGCGGGGCGAGGGGACCGTGACCGTGCCCGCCACGGTGCGCCTCCGCGCGGACAGTCCGGGCTACGCGGGCCGGTTGCTGAGCCCCGTCCTCGACTTCCCGCCGCTGATCGAGGCCGTGACGCGGATGGAGGACAAGGACCTGCTGGACTGGGCGACGTTTGAGCGCCTGCGGGGCCTGCTGGGCGGGGTCACGCTCGAGTTCGCGCTGGAACCCCGCGCGCCCTGACGCGTCGCACCGCAGCTTGCTGTCCGCTGTGGCCGCGATCGCTGATCGCGGTTGCGTCGGTCAGCCCATGGAAGTCCGCGCTCCGTCGCGGCCGCTTCCGGACGCGCTTCATGCGTTCTTCCCTGCACCCATCCGGCTTGCCCTTGGAATTGGAGTGGCTCGACGGTTCGTGATTCCGGCAGGCCGGTGTGGCACAATCCGCCATCCGGCGTCGGCCCGCCATGGGCCGGCCGGCAGGGTTGATGCGACAACGAGGACCATGATGAGCGACAACGACGGATCGCAAAGCCTGCTGCAGCGCGAGGCCAAGATGATGAAGCTGGAGAAGCTCATCGCCGCGCGGGAGGGCGTTTTCACGAAGCCGTTCCCGGTGCCGGTCAAGGAACTGCTGTCGCGGTACGAGCAGCTCTACACCGGCGCCATCAGCGACGTGCTGCGGGAGTTCTGCCTGCTCGACCAGGCCCTTCCCGGCCATCTGCGGCCGCTGCGCGACAGCGACGTCGTCGCCGGAATCGCCTTCACGGTCAAGAGCGCGCCGAACGTCAAGATCACCGGCGAGATGACCTTCCGCACGCAGATGCTCGACGACATGCACGAGGACTCGTTCGTCGTGTGGGACACCTCGAACGATGAAAAGGCGACGCTCTGGGGCGGCGTCATGACCGCGACCGCCCACGGCAAGGGCGTGCGCGCCGCGTGCATCGACGGCGGCATCCGCGATACGAAGCAGATTCTCGAGAAGCCGTTCCCCGTCTACTACAAGCACCGCATCCCGAACGGATCGCTCGGCCGCTGCCTGATCACGCACTACCAGGTCCCGATCAAGATCGGCGACGTCGTGATCCGGCCCGGCGACGTGGTCTTCGCGGATTGCGACGGCGTCGTCTGCGTACCGCGCGACATCGCCCACGACGTGCTCGTCCGCGCCGAGGAGATCCGCGCGAACGAGAAGAAGATCTTCGGATGGGTCGCCGAGGGAAAGTCGATCCACGAGATCACGGACAAGGGCGGATACTTCTAGCAACATCCAACACCCAACATCCAACAACCAACAGCCAACGCGAGGGCGGAGCACCGAGATTTGGACGGCGGAGAGATCGGGCGAATGATGTCCAACAGCGAACGGCAGAAAATCGGACGTGCAAGGACGGCCTCCAGGCCGGTCGTGCGGAGGATGTGCGGCGTCGCATGTTTGGCCGGGTGCTTGGCGCTGACGGCGGTCGCCCCGGCGCTTGCGGCGGACCCGCCTCGGATGCAGGCCGTGCCGCAGCCGTACGACCAGGTCGCGTTCGAGCGCGACGGCGCAGAGATCGCGCGATACCACTTCGGGCCGGGGCTCCAGCGGCCGTTCGTGTTTCCCGTCGTCGGCCCCTCGGGCCGCTGCCTGACGCGCATGGGGCACCCGCACGATCCGGTGGGACACAGCCACCACAACTCGATCTGGTTCTCCCACATGAGCGTCGACGGGATGAGCTTCTGGGAGGACCGCAGCGGCGCGCGGATCGTCCACCGGCGGATGGAGGCCCTCGAGGACGGCCCCGACGAGGCGGCGGTCGTCTGTCTTAACGCGTGGGTGGGGACAAACGGCGTGGACGTGCTCCAGGAACGGCGGCGGACGTGTGTGCAGGCACTCCCGGACGGCGAGTGGATGCTCGTCATCGACCTGGAGATCTCCGCGGCGGGCGCGGACGTGACCTTTGGCCAGACGCCGTTCGGACTGCTCGGCGTGCGCATGGCGAAGTCCATCGGCGTCAAGGACGGCGGCGGCGCGATCCTGAACTCGGAAGGCGGGGTCAACGAGGCCGGCACGTTTCGCAAGCCGGCGCGGTGGATCGACTACTCCGGCCCCGTCGCGCCGGGCGTCACCAACGGCATCACGATCTTGGACCACCCGTCGAACCCGAACCATCCGTCCGTCTTTCACACCCGCGACGACGGGTGGATGGGCTCGTGCATGACCTTCGACGCCCCGCGCGTCGTGACGAAAGCCGCGCCGCTTCGCCTACGCTACGGTCTGCACATCCACGCAGGCGCACCGGCGGCCGCGTCGGTCGAGGCGCGATGGAAGGCCTTCGCGGGCACCGCGCCGTTCGAGTTCAAGGACCGGGCCGGGAAACGATGAACGGAGGCGAGGCATGAGACGGATCGTTCTCCCGGCGGGCGCAATCCGGAACTCCCACCTTTTGACCTTTCTTCGCGCCATGGGAGGGCCGCACTCCGCGCGGCTTCGGTCGCACGGAGCGCGACCCTCCCGGCGGATGCCCCGCGTCGCCCTGATGTGGCTGGCCATGGGATCGGCGGCGTTCGCCGCCGATCTCTTCGTCGCGCCGACCGGCGACGACGCGAGCCCGGGGACGGAGGACAAGCCGTTCGCGACCCTCGCGAAGGCGCGCGATGCGGCGCGCGCGGCCGGCACGAACGCGGCGCGACGGATCGTCGTGATGCCCGGCGATCACTTCCTCGAGGCGACGCTCGTGCTGGACGCGCGGGACAGCGGTCTCACGATCGAGGGTGCGGGCGGAGGAACGGCGACGCTGGTCGGCGGATCGCCGGTGACCGGGTGGCGGCGCGACGGCGAGCACCTCTGGTGCGCCGACCTGCCCGGTGTGAAGGAAGGGACGCGCGACTTCAGGGCGCTCGTCGTCAACGGGCGGATGCCCGATCGCGCGCGCCTGCCGGCCGAGGGCGCCTTTCTGCACAAGAGCGTGTTCGACGTGCGGTGGCTCAGTTCCGTCGGCGGCGGGTGGGAGCGGGAGCCGACGACGAACGAGCTGACGACGATGGTCTACGATCCGAAGGACGTTCCCGCGACGCTCGAACCGCGCAACGCCGAGGTCCGCGTCTACCACATGTGGGACGAGTCGCTCGTCGGGGTCATCCGCAACGACACGGCGCGGCAGACCCTGGTCTTCTCGCCGCCGGCCAAGTCGCCGCCGGGCGCATTCGGCGTGAAGAAGTACGCGATCTTCAACACCCGCGAGGGCATGACCCGGCCGGGGCAGTGGTACCTCGACCGTGCGGCGGGCCGGCTCGTCTACTGGCCGTTGCCGGGCGAGGACATGGCGAAGGCGAAAGTCATTGCGCCGCGGCTCGACCGGGTCGTCGAACTCCGCGGGACCTCGAAGGCGCCGGTGTGCGGCGTCACGCTGCGGGGCCTGTCCGTGGCGGCCACGACCACGCCGTTGAAGCCCGGCGGCTTCGGCGCCTACGCATTTGACGGCGCCATCCATGTGACCTGGGCGCGCGATTGCGTGCTGGAGGGGCTCGACGTCGGACTGGCGGGCGGGCAGGGCATCGCGGCGTGGGACATCCTCAATTGCCGCATCTCCGGCTGCGAGATCCATGACATCGGGGCCTGTGGCATCAAGGCGGGCGGGGCGGCGTCGGTCGTCGCCTCGAACCACGTGCATCATGTCGGCCGCTATCACCCGAGCGCGATCGCGCTGTCCGTCAGCCACTACGCGAAGCCCGCCCTGACGAACGGGTTCCGGGTCTTCCGCAACGAGGTCCACGACGCGCCCTACAGCGGCATCGTGGGGAGCGGCGGCGACCACGTGTTCGAGCAGAACCTGATCCATCGCGTCATGCAGGAGATGCAGGATGGCGGGGCGATCTACGGCGGCATGAAGCGCTGCATTCTTCGCGGCAACGTCGTGCGCGACGTCGTGAAGATGGGCGAGGGATACGGGGTGTCGTCCTACTACCTCGACGAGGGCGCCGAGGACTGTGTGGTCGAGCGAAACGTGTCGATCGGCGTCGAGCGGCCGCTTCACGAGCACATCGCGCGGAACCTGCTGATCCGCGACAACGTGTTCGTCGCCGACACCAACATGACCCTGTCGTTCGCGCGGTCGCGCGACTGCGTCCTCTCGGGCAACACGTTCATCACGCCGGGCCGGGTGACGGTGAGTCCGCCGAACGCGATCGCGGTGTGGACGAACAACGTGTTGTTCCAGGGCGGCGCGGTGACCGGCGGCGCGCCGCGGGCCTTCACGATCGGCGAGGCCATGCCGGCCGCGACG
>Ga0194125_10009996_pt1 | contig 13045 bp, 10 predicted proteins | sample TA2KigC250mmetaG_FD_148626 | JGI IMG/M metagenome (GOLD analysis project Ga0194125, IMG submission 148626) | Freshwater microbial communities from Lake Tanganyika, Tanzania - TA2015034 Kigoma Deep Cast 250m | ecosystem: Environmental > Aquatic > Freshwater > Lake | place: Tanzania: Lake... | reverse complement strand
CTGAAGGAATCCATGATATTTTTTCAATTCTTCGATATTCTGCTCTGTCAGCAAAGTTCGCATCACGGCAGCGCACTCTTCTATTTCTTCGACGGTGGTCACTCCCGGTACAGCGCAGGATACATTCTGATCCATCAGCACATATTTCAATGCGGCCTGGTGGGGATTGAGGCCTCCCATCTTCTCTTTCTTATATCCACCGGACTGTGTCTTCATGGCCACAATCCCTATTCCCGACTTGGCGGCAAGGGCAACAGCCTCTTTCAAATTCTTGGAATGGGTAAAATTGTAGGAGACGAGCGCCACATCATGCTGGTTCGATTTCGATGCTTCTTTCAAAAGAGCAGCCATGTTGCTGTGTGATGAAAAACCGGTGAACCGTGCCTTTCCCTCTTTTTTCATCTTCGTCATGAATTCGAAAAGTCTCGGGTCAGAAACTTCTTTCGCCGTATGAAAATCATGCCAGACGAGAACATCGATATAATCGGTCCGAAGCCTACGAAGACTTCTCTCCACGGAAGCCCTCATCTTCTTTTCATCGCCGTCATGAACTTTGGTCTGAATGAGGACCTGTTGCCGTTTCCCTTCAAAGACCTTCCCCACCATCTCCTCATTCCGTCCGCCCATATAGCAGTCTGCCGTGTCATAAAAATTGATGCCAAGATCAAAGGCCCGTTGGAGCACGGCTGGATCGCTGCAGTTCATCACTCCCATGGAGACAGAGGTCACTTTCAAACCTGTCTTTCCTAAAGTTCTCTGCTCAACCTTGGCTCCCTGCTCAGATTTTCCAAGAAAAGTACCTTCCAACCATGGGATCGTGGCAACTCCCAAAACCGTCGCAGAAAGGTTTTTCATGAATTTCCGGCGATCCATCTTGTTTGATGACATAATCCCTCCCGCAAATTATTAGTTAATTAATTATATCCTACATTATTCAATTGGCAATGGTTCCATCTGCGCTAATTTTCTTATTGTCTTATTGGCAAGGATGCGGTATCTATTTCTTCGTTCAAGGATGAATTGCTAATCAGTTCATAATTGTATTGACAATAAGACTGAGCCCAAGCCGTTCATGCTGAGCTTGTCGAAGTATGAATGACCAGGGATGCACCCTTCGCCAGTCCTGTCCTGAGTAAACCGTTCACCCTTCGAGAGCCTCAGGGCGAACGGTTAGTCGAAGGGCTCAGGGTGAACGGAAATCAGGAAGGTGGGATATGAAACGCAGACGCTTTGTTGATCTAAGCTTGCCCATTGAATCAGGTCTCCCGAGCGATCCTCCAAGGATGATTCCAAAGATTGATTATATCGACCACGTCCAGGGGGCCGACCAGATGAAGGATTACTTTCCAGGCGTTACCCCTGACCATTTGCCTCGTGGTCTGGGTTGGGCCATAGAATCCCTGACGCTGACCACCCATTCGGGGACACACCTGGATGCGCCCTATCACTATCATCCAACCATGGATAGGGGGAAACCTTCATTGACGATTGACGAGATCCCTCTCGACTGGTGTTTTAGGAATGGGGTGGTCCTCGATTTTCGCCATAAAGCGGATGGCGCACGGATTACAGTAGGTGACATAGAAAAGGAATTAGAGCGAATCAACTATGAAATTCATCCCTTGGACATCGTTCTGATTCAGACCGGGGCTGACGATGCATGGGGTACACGGGAGTATTTAACCAGAGGGGCGGGAATGGATCGGGAAAGCACTCTCTTTCTAACAGAAAAAGGAGTGCGGGTGGTGGGCATTGATGCCTGGAGTTGGGATAGGCCCCTTCCTTTTCTCGCGAAAGAATTCAAAGAAACCGGGGATTCGAGGGTCATCTGGGAGGCTCACTTTGCAGGGATTGAAATTGGATACTGCCATATGGAGAAGTTGGCGAACTTGTCAGCCATTGGAAGGCCTCATGGATTTACGGTCTGCTGTTTTCCTATCAACATCAAGAAGGCCAGCGCAGGCTGGGTTAGACCTGTCGCCATCATTGATGAAGAATGATGAATGCCACTTTTGAATAGTCAATTTTAAGGTCAATCAGGAGGCCCTGGGCAGGTGTGGCCTGATAGGCTGGCCTTGAAGCCGTACTGGGGAAAACCCGCTGTATGGGATTTTAGGAGGGGCGATGGAAACGCCGGCATCATTCAAGCCCGGACCGCGCTATCGTCCTACCCGACGTGCCAAAGCCGGGTCGTCCTGGTGGTAATCAACTGGTGGGCCCGGTTCCAACAGTGGAGCGAGATTTCGACTCGCCTCTGAGTCGGGAGCTGTTGGCAGGAAACTTCCACCTGCGACGGTATAGATGAAAAAAAGGCCAGCGCACCACACGATGCGCTGGCCCAACTTTAAGTCTGACGAACGCTGAAAGGCTACCGTTTCCTCCGCGCCAGGGCAGCAAGTCCAAACAGTCCTGATCCCACCAGGACCAGCGAAGAGGGTTCGGGGACCTGCGCTATCTTGCCACCCTCGATCCAACCACTGTCGTTCCCGCTAGTTCCGATCCCCTGGATGTGGGCAGCAGCGTTGAATCCGGTTTTTCCTACCGGTCCGTTCACGCTTGTGAAATCGAAGTCCGCCGTTGTTAACCCCAGCCCTATCCACTCCAGGACGAACGTCTCTCCGGCGGTGAAAGTATCACCCGGAGGCGGGAGATTGAGTCGAAAATCGAAGAAGCCGTCGCCATCTGGTTTCCATTGGTCATTACCGGAACTCATGCTATTCCATGCTGTTTGCGTGCCTAACCCAGTCCCGATGGCAGTTGGACTGAACACGGCTGCGTTCTTGGAAGGGTCGAAGTTCCAATAGACTCCGGTATTGAATTCAGTGCCGACAAGCCCGACATTTTCGATCGTCAGCCTCACCCCACCTACTATGTCCAAAAAGGTCAGTGTCACCCAAGGAGCAGTCCCTGCGGGAGGGGTTGCGCCGCTAAACTCATTGTCCAAGTAAAAGGTTAGCGTGTCAGCCGAAGCAGGCAACGCGACCAATCCCAACAAGGCAAATGCAAACACAAACCTCGTGGCCATCCTCATCATCGGACTCTTCCTTTCACGGTATTTGTAACGTTTCATAATTACCTCCTCCGTTTGACTTAGCACCTTCGAAAAAAGGTATTAAGCAATTATCATACCATATTTTATCTATTTGTTTTTAAAGGACTATTTATTTTTGCGCTGAATTTCAGAAGAGTAAAATTGTAAATACTCCCGACACTTCCTAATAAGATTTGAGAGCTAAACATATAAGATATAATAATCTCAAGGACATAGTTGATTATTTTGAAATTGTAAGGAAATCGGACGTATTTCACGGCTTTTACATAAATTTACAACTTAAATTGGATACTCTTCTGTAATATTACTTACTGTCCTTAAGAATGCACCTATCTGCTATCTATATGCTGTTTTTAGACTTCTGAAAATGTTTGAATTGGATTTTCATATATTGAACCAGCATGCATCATTCCTACCGGAAATCTTCGATTCCTGAAGCATGCCTCTTTTGCGCAGTAGCAGTGTTGTCTTTCAAATGGAGGGGTGGTTGATAGCTTAACTCAAGTCGATTTTATGGGTGTCTTCCCTTTCGTAAACCTGAGGACTGTATTCGACGACCAGTGTGTCTTCCAAACCCAGAAAAAGATGGCCACAGCGGGGCTTCACCCTTATTCTATCTCCTTTTTCCAGGATCTTTTCTTCCTTTTGAAGTGTGTCCATATCAAGAAATATCGCTTTTATCTTTCCCTCAAAGACATAAAAAATTTCTTCCTTCTGTTCATGGTAATGGTTGCCCCTTGAAAACCCCTGTCTGATCTCAAAAGCAGCTATGTGGAGCATTGCCTCCTGATAGGAAATCTGGACGAACTCCCCTCTTTCCTCATTCCACCTCTTTGCTCCAGGGATTTCCTTTGTGTCAGGCAGTCTCTCAATGATCACTTTATCCATAAACTTCTCTTGATACCTCACCTGCCTGCCCTGCTTGACACAGGGGGCGCAGGCAGTTTAAAAAAAATGATTACAAAGATATAATCGGATAGCCGGCTTGTTTCCAGGATTCGACACCGTTTTGATAAACTTTTCCGTTCCATCATTTTTAAAGACATCTTCACCTCCGTGACAAAAATGCTTAACAATTTTATTATTACCTTATCCATTCTCATTTTCAATGACACCTCAACAAGAGTGGATGAAAGGTTCATGAAAGAGCCAATTTAAAATGATTATTCTCCATGCAACCTTTCTTGAAAGAGTATTTTCCCTGTGGGGAGAAAAACCCGATGAACCTGAAGTCTCAGCCGCTAAAAAACCGAAAAATAAGCTGAAACATCGTCAAGCGAAACCAGTATCCCTTTGCTATGATGCAGGCGCTGAGAAATTATCTTTGGTTCTCAAAGAAATCGGCCTGGGGTTTAAAGTCACCGCAAAATCCATTCGACCGATGGTTGCATGGCTTCCAACCATAGACAATCAACCTGTCCCTTCCTCACGACTCATTGGTGAGTTTCCGGAATCAACCACTCAGGCAACGTTGGCTCCATGGAAAGTGACCGTCGTTCAATTCCCTTTCGAAAAGGGAATTGAATTTTTATGTCGCTGCATCGGCAAGCAGACCCTGGGACCGGGGATGATTGTAGGAAAGGACCTATCTTTCTGGACAATGGCTTTGCGGTTTGCTGGCGCAGTTGCAACAAAGGGTCAGTTTCTTCCAGACATAAACGATCTTCATGGGATCCCGCAGGCTCGCTGGAGGTCGTTCCTCTCCGGGTTAGAGAGTGAAAGGCTTTCAAATCTTGCCAAGTTGATACCAGCTGTTGCACGGGCATTGAGCCTCAAAGATGCTTCATCCCCCACTGTCTCTTCCATCACGCTTCTCTCCGAATTTATTGACAGCGCCGTAGATTATCTTATTCGATCCACAGGAAGAGATGATTTCGAACACGCCCTCACTGCAAAACGCCGCTCCTTGAAGGCGATGGATGGTTTTTACAGCAGCCATGATCAATGGCTTCATGCATTGCGTTCACACGACGGCAGAATGGAGGGAAAGTCTGCAGAGTTGGATCAACTTACAAATCACTTGAAAAATTGGATCCGTCCGATATCGGTCTCCGCTGCTTCACCGTTCCGTCTCTGCTTTCGTGTTGAAGAACCCGACGATGGAAATGACAAATGGTATGTCCGGTACCTTCTGCAGGCCAATCACGATCCAAGCCTGCTGATCCCGGCTGAAAGGGTCTGGAAAGGGAGAGAGATCTTGCCATTGGCAAATAAGAACTTCAACTCTCATGAATACCTTCTGCTCTCTCTCGGTCAGGCATCCGGAATTTGCCCTCATATCGAGGCCAGTTTGAGGACACCTGGGCCCTCAGGATACCGGCTCGATGCTAAGGGAGCTTACGAATTTCTCACACTGAAGGCATCGACCCTCGAACAGTCTGGCTTTGGGGTCATGCTGCCGGCATGGTGGACGCGCAAGGGGACAAAACTCCACCTTACAGCCCGGGCGCATGTGAAGACACCCGAGATGCAAAGTAGAAGCGGCCTCTCTCTCGACCAGATTGTTCAGTTCGATTGGGAAGTGGCCCTGGGCAGTGAAAAACTCTCTTTTGAAGAACTCCAGAAACTGGCGAAATTCAAAGCTCCTCTAGTGAAGGTTCGCGGTCAGTGGGTTCTTCTCGATGCAGAAGAGATTCAGGCGGTAATCCAGTCCTGGAAAAAGAAGGCAATGGAACAGACGACCCTCCGGGAAGTTGTCCGAATGGCCCTGGGAGGAGAAAAAGGTCTTGGCAATATCCCGGTTGAAGGAATCTCAGCATCAGGCTGGATCGCCAATCTTTTTAAGGAACTGGAGGGGAAGAGTCCATTTCAGGAGCTACCCCAACCCAGAGCTTTCCAGGGAACGCTCCGGCCCTATCAGAGGCGCGGTTATTCCTGGTTGAGTTTTCTCAGGCAGTGGGGGTTGGGAGCATGTCTGGCCGATGACATGGGATTGGGCAAGACCATCCAGGCATTGGCTCTTATTCAGAAGGATTGGGAATCAGGGGAACGACGTCCTGTGCTCCTCATCTGTCCCACATCTGTCGTCAATAACTGGCAAAAAGAGGCCAGCCGCTTCACTCCGGAAATTCCCGTCATGGTTCATCATGGAATCGAAAGAACAAAGGGCGAAGCTTTCACAGCAGAGGCCAAGGAGCATGCCATTATAATCTCAAGCTACGCCTTACTGAACCGCGATGTCGAGACCTTTAAAGATCTCCAGTGGGCCGGAGTCATTCTTGACGAAGCTCAGAATATCAAGAATCCTGAGACCAAACAAGCCAGGGCCGCAAGGGTTATACAAGCAGGCTACCGTATCGCCCTTACGGGCACGCCGGTTGAGAATAATGTGGGGGATCTCTGGTCTATCATGGAGTTTCTCAATGCCGGGCTTCTTGGAACCCAGACAGAGTTCAAGAACAGGTTTTTTATTCCTATCCAGGCAGCCAGGGACCCTGAAGCCTCCGAAAGGTTAAAGCGCCTTACTGGCCCCTTCATCCTTCGTCGACTCAAAACCGATAAGACGATCATTAACGACCTTCCGGAAAAGATGGAGATGAAAGTCTTTTGCACTTTAACCAAAGAGCAGGCCTCACTCTACGAAGCCGTTGTAAAAGAGACCATGGAAGCGCTGGATGAAACCGAAGGCATCCAGCGGAAGGGGGTTGTCTTAGCAACGCTTTTGAAGCTGAAGCAGGTTTGCAACCATCCAGCCCACTTTTTAGGCGACCATTCCCCTATCCCCAGCCGCTCAGGTAAGCTTACCCGTCTGACCGAGATGGCAGAAGAGATGGTGGAAGTGGGGGATCATGCTCTTATCTTTACCCAGTTTTCAGAAATGGGCGCAATCCTCCAGAAACATCTCCAGGAAATATTCGGCCGCGAAGTCCTCTTCCTCCACGGAGGAACCCCTAAGAAGCATCGTGATCAGATGGTCGAGCGTTTTCAGGCACAGGAGGACGCTCCATTCCTTTTTATCCTCTCTCTTAAAGCGGGCGGCACCGGTTTAAACCTGACACGGGCCAATCACGTTTTCCATTTCGACCGCTGGTGGAACCCGGCTGTTGAAAACCAGGCAACAGACAGGGCTTTCCGCATCGGTCAGAAGAAGAAGGTTGAAGTCCACAAATTTATCTGCGCAGGCACGCTTGAAGAAAAGATCGATGAAATGATCGAGCGGAAGAAGGAGGTCGCTGAAAGAGTGATTGGAACAGGCGAAGCCTGGTTGACCGAACTTTCCACAGCTGAGTTGAAAAACCTTTTCAGCCTGCGGAAAGAGGCGATAGGAGATTAGGATGGGTTACTGGAGAGATGATTATTTCTTATGGGGGCGCAGAAGGTCTTCTGTCCCGCGTGAAGCCAAGGGGGGGATAAAAGCCCAGTCCAAACATGGCACATTCGGCGAAAGCTGGTGGGCGAAACGTTGGATCGCTGTGCTTGAGAGCTTTAATATTGGAGCAAGGCTGGGCAGAGGCCGGTCCTATGCAAGAAGAGGCCAAGTTCTCTCTATCGAGATAGAAAAAGGGGAGGTTCTCGCAAAAGTTCAGGGATCGCGGCCTAAACCTTACCATATCAAATTGGAGATTAAAACCCTCTCTGTTTCGGATTGGCGGAAACTGGCCAAAATCTTGTCTGGCCAAGCTATCTTCTCAGCAAAACTCCTGATGGGGGAGATGCCTCTTGATATTGAGAAAGTTTTCAGAGAGGCAGGCCTGTCTCTCTTTCCGGAGAAGCCTAAGGACCTTAAGACAGCCTGCTCTTGTCCGGACTGGTCAAACCCGTGCAAGCATATTGCTGCAGTCTACTACCTGTTGGCTGAGGAGTTTGAACGTGACCCATTTTTAATTTTTAAACTCCGTGGAATGAATCGTGAAGATCTGATCCATATGTTAAGTGGGACCGATAAAAAAACTATCCGAAAGCAAGTTAAGCCGAAACAGAAAACCCTCCCTAATGAAGAAGAGGGATTGACCTCTGATATTTCCAAATTCTGGAATGGCGAGTCCCTCCCCGACGATTTCTTCGGGGAGGTTCGCATTCCATCTATAGCGGCAGCCCTGCCCAAAAGGCTGGGGAGTTTTCCTTTTTGGAGAGGCGAAGAAAAATTCCTGGATGTGATGGAATTGATTTATGCAAAGGCCTCATCCGTTGGATTAAAAGTATTTCTCGGCGAACAGATGTGGAAGGAACAGATCTGATCCTATCAGATTTTCTTGTTGTTTTATTATGAAGAATATGATATTTATTTCATCGTTCAGAAAGTTAAGAGGGGTTGATGATGGACAAAGAGCTGAAAGACTTTTTAGACAAAAAATTCACTGAAGTAGATAATAATTTCTCACGAATAGATGGGAAAATAGATAATTTAGATAAAAAAATTGCCCAGGTTGATGAGAAGGTCGACCAAAAGACAGAAGAAGTGCTTCACCAGTTCCATATTATCGCTGAAGACTTGGGAACAAAAATTAAGCTGGTGGCTGAAGGGGTTGTAAACCTGAATGAAAAAATGGATCGCAACCTTGATCAACTGAACAAAAATATGGAGCAAAAACATCAAGATGTCCTGGCCGCCATAAAATTTTCCTATGCCGAATTGGATAGAAGAATTACAACCTTAGAAGTCTACGTCAAAGAACTAGACAAAAGAGTGAGACACCTCGAATCCCACTAACCGTCAAAATGTTTGTTCCTATCTCAGCTACTACCAGATTGGGTACTATTTTTTAGTTTTAGATTCTTACACTTTAAAGCCTAAGAAATTATCTCTAACATTTATAAAAATAACTTCCCCTCCTCCCGGTGGGAGGGGACAAAGGGGAGTAATGCGGTATGGAGTCACCCATTATTCTCTCATTGAGGTCAATGAGTAATAGCTATCCGGAGCAACCCTCTCCATTCTTTCTTCCTGTTATCAATTTTAACAAATGATTCAAACACAGAAAATCCCAAATTCTTATAACCATACGATGATAGCGGACAGTCTCCGTAGGTGAAGGTTAGGACATCCCAGAAATCCCATTGACAAAAAACAGGTGAATGAGTAGGATTTTTACAAATTCCACCTTGAAGTTCAATAATTGTTAGCATCAAAACGAAAGGACATAACAGCATGAAACAATGGTATGAAGAACTATTCGAAAATTATGGAAGGAAATATGACAACGAGTGCTTCACCCAAGGCACCGTTGGCGAATGCGACTTTATTGAAAAAGAGATTGGTTATGATAAGAGCTTAAAAATACTGGATATTGGGTGTGGAACAGGCAGGCATGCAATTGAGTTGACAAAAAGAGGCTACACCGTTCTGGGGGTTGACCTTTCAGATTCGCAGTTAGAGCGTGCAAGAGAAAAGGCATCTATGGATAATCTCCAAATTCATTTTCAAAAGCATGATGCCAGAAATCTTCCATTCCTACATGAATTCGACTTGGTAATCATGTTGTGCGAAGGAGGGTTTTCGCTGATGGAGACTGATGAAATGAACTATCAGATCCTCCGGAATGCTTCTAATGCCCTAACGCAGAAAGGGAAACTGATATTTACTACTCTGAATGCCCTATTTCCTCTGTTTCATTCCGTCAAAGATTTTCTTGATTCAAACACAAAAGAAGGAAACGCAAAATGCGACAGTATTTCATTCGATTTGATGACTTTCCGGGAACACAACACCGTACATGCCGAAGATGATCTTGGGAATAAAAAGGAACTCCACTGCAACGAAAGGTATTATACGCCATCGGAAATAGCATGGCTGTTAAAAACCGCTGATTTCAACGTCATTGATATTTTCGGCGCGAAGCTTGGTGCTTTTAGTCGGAATGACGAATTATCGACTGAGGATTTTGAAATGCTTGTAATCGCAGAGAAATGATTTGGAAATGCTAACCTGGCGCTGGAGCCGACTCGCAAACTCGCGGCTCAGCTTTTTGTTAGGTGCACGGATGTCGGCAGCAGGGGTGAGAAGACGACAACTAAGACCAGGAGGTAACGCATGAGGGTAACCCACGGAGGCGTTCTCGCCGGCATTGGCAACACCCCGCTGATTGACATCAGTGACTTGACGCCGCCTGGCTCAGCGAGGCTCCTGATCAAGCTGGAGTATGCCAATCCGACTGGTAGCATGAAGGATCGCATGGCCCGAGCGGCGATCGAAGGCGCCGAGGCAAGCGGACATCTCGTCCCTGGTGGTACGGTAGTCGAATACACTGGCGGCACCACCGGCATTTCCCTTGCGTTTGTTTGCGCGGCGAAGGGCTACGGCATCGAGATCGTGTTCTCCGACGCGTTCAGCGATGAGAAGCGTCGAACGATGGAAGCATTTGGTGCCAGGATCACAGACGTCAAGAGCGACGGCAAGAAGATCACCGAGGCGCTCATCAAAGAGATGATTCGCACGGCGGCTGAAATCAGCGACCGACCCAAACACTGGTGGTGCGATCAGCTCAACAACCATGACGCCATCAGCGGGTATGTGCCTCTCGGGGAGGAGATCTGGTCACAGACCGGCGGGGACGTGACAGCGTTTGTGCAGGCCGTCGGCACGGCACACTCCATTCACGGTGTCACGGAGGCGCTCTGGGCGCACAACCCGCACATTGAGATTACGGCTGTGGAGCCCGAAGAGTCAGCCGTGCTGTCGGGCGGTCCTTCTGGGTCTCACAAGATTGAAGGAATCGGCATTGGCTTTGTCCCGCCGCTCTGGCATCCTGAAATGGTCAATCGGATCGAGCGCGTCTCGACCGCAGCAGCTAAGGACATGGCGAGACAGCTCGCTCGCCAGCAAGGAGTGTTTGCGGGCACCTCGACAGGTGCCAACGTCGTCGCCGCGCTTCGTGTGGCGCAGCGCCTGGGATCGTCTGCAACCGTCGTCACGATTGCTTGCGACTCCGGGCTGCGCTACCTCAGTACCGACGTGTTTCGAGGCAACGAGGTCGGCGCCTAACATTCCTAGGCCAGTGAAAGGAGACGATGAGATGGTGTTTCATACTGCTGAAGGTGGATCTGATACTTCCGAGTCCCGTCCCTGGTTCAAATATTATGATCCTGAAGTCCCTCGCCACCTGACCTATCCCCGTATTCCCCTTCATTCCCTGTTAGATCAGACCGCCGCTAAGAACCCTGCCAATCCATGTACAAACTTTTTCGGCAAACAACTTACCTACCAACAGATCAAAGAGCTATCCGACCGGTTTGCCTCCAACATCGGTCATCTGGGCGTAAGGAAAAGGGACAGGGTGATTTTAATGCTTCCCAACTCACCGCAGTTTCTCATCACCTATTACGGTCTCCTCAAAGCAGGGGCTGTGGTCGTCCCTTTGAATCCTCTCTCTGTTGAGCGCGAGCTTAAATTCTTCCTGACGGATTCAGGAGCTGAGGTCGTCATCACCATTCCACTCTTTCTGGATAAAGTGGCGTCACTTAAAGGGAAGACGCCTTTAAAGCATATCGTCTGCAGCCGCATTGCTGACTTCCTTCCATTTCCTTTGAATCTTGTTCAAGGCTTTCGGGAATGGATGCTCATCCGCAAAGTAGGTGATTCAAACGTGGTGGATTTCAAAGAATTGTTGCAGCAACCACCTCTGCCGGATTGGCGTCCAGACCCGGCTCCGATTGATGAAATGGCTGTGGTGATCTATAGCGGCGGCACCACAGGTGTTGCCAAAGGGATCATGCTCTCTCAATATAATCTGGTCGCCAATGCTCATCAGAACATCGCCTGGGCAAATCTCACGGACGAGCAAGGGGTGCTGGCTGTCATTCCTCTCTTTCACGGCTTTGGCATGAGCGTCATCATGAATTCCGCAGTGAAAGCCGGAGGAGAGATTTTTTTGATGCCACGCTTCAGTGCAAAGGCAGTGGCTAAGAACATCCAGAAGTATAAACCATCCTTTTTTCTTGGTGTGCCAGCGTTATTTGTACAGTTGAGCAACCTGCCGGACATTGAACGCTATGATTTCAGCAGCCTGAGGGGAACCTTTGTTGGCGCAGCGCCCCTGACCCAAGCCATTAAGGATGAGTTTGAGAGAAAAACAGGGGGACGGATGATCGAAGGTTATGGCCTGACAGAGGCAGTCACAGCAATCATGGCGAATCCCTACCATGGAATGCACAAGGTCGGCAGCATCGGCATCCCATTTCCTGATGTGGATGTTAAAATCGTCAGTATTGACGACGGACACGATCTTGCTCCGGGCGAGTTGGGAGAGATCGTTCTCAGAAGTCCATCAGTGATGCTCGGCTATTACAATAATCCTGAAGAGACCCAGAAGACCATTGTGGATGGCTGGCTTTTCACGGGCGATATTGGCTATATCGACCAGGACGGTTACTTCTACATCACCGACCGCAAAAAGGACCTCATCATTGTCAGCGGATTCAATGTCTTTCCTCGTGAGATTGACGAGTTGGTTTATCAACATCCCAAGGTCAAGGAGGGCATCACCATCGGTCTTCCTGACCTTCGCAAAGGAGAGCGCATCAAGGTTTACATCGTCCTCAAGGAAGGAGAGGTTGCTACGCAGGAAGAGTTCATTGCCTACTTCAAGGAGAGGCTTACCCCTTACAAGGTTCCGTCCGAGGTTGAATTTCGCAGTGAATTGCCCAAAAGCATGATTGGTAAAATCCTCCGCCGTGCGCTTCGAGAGGAAGAGAGTCGCAAGGCGAAAGAGGAGGGATGAGCTTCACCCCGTTAGAAAGCCCTGCTGCTTGCCCCGTGCGAAGCTTAGCTTCTATCGGGGTGTGAGCAGTCTCGTTAGAAGGGCGAAGCTCTTCTAACGGGGTTTACTTCTCAAGCTCCAATAACCAATAACGCCCCATACCCCCTCTTAAGAGGCCGTATCCCATTAGGGGAAACCGTAGAAAATGTCATGCGAACTTGTTTCGGCATCTAATAGAATTAAATAGTATGGTGGGTAAAGATCATCAAATCTCTAAATTTTGGAAAAGAACCTCATTTCCCCCTTGACAAATATTTTAGACTCCGATATAAAAGTATAACGAACGTTCGCTATACTT
>Ga0194125_10009995_pt1 | contig 13045 bp, 11 predicted proteins | sample TA2KigC250mmetaG_FD_148626 | JGI IMG/M metagenome (GOLD analysis project Ga0194125, IMG submission 148626) | Freshwater microbial communities from Lake Tanganyika, Tanzania - TA2015034 Kigoma Deep Cast 250m | ecosystem: Environmental > Aquatic > Freshwater > Lake | place: Tanzania: Lake... | reverse complement strand
TTTGCCACAACAATATTATTCATCTCTTTATCTGCAATACTCGTAGCAGGGATGGAGAGAATCTCGTACTCTCCAAGTTTCACTCCTTTAACCAGATCCGAATCGATGACCAGAAGTCCTCCGGGTTTGATCTTGGGCATATATCTTGCGACCGCATCCTCTGCCATGAGGATGAGAATATCTGCTCTTCTTACTTCAGGGTCAGTTACCTTTTTTTCCGAGATGATCACTTCTGCCCTTGCTGATCCTCCCCTCAACTCCGAACTATAGGACTGTGTTTGAACCGCCTGTTTACCATCATAGAGAGAAGCAGCTGTCCCCAATAGAATCCCGGATAACACCACACCCTGCCCTCCTACCCCTCCGATCAATATCTCTGTTCGACCCATTCAAAACCTCCCGAACTTTATTCCGCTCCTATCTTCGAACCCTTTGCTTAACCTTTCATTTTTGAATAACCTCAATTACAAGGGTTTGGATATATCCTTGGCCGGGTTCAATATAACGCCATTAGATACTTTCACCAATAACTTGAGAATTTATCTCTAACATTAAAACAACAAAAAGTTGTCATGCCGAACTTGGTTCGGCATCTCGTTTTGTTCAAAGGAGAGAGATCCTGAAACAAGTTCAGGATGACAGGCCTGGGAAATTTCAAATATTTTTGGCTAAATTACCCTCTTCCCGTATCGACCGCTGCCTCGGCCCCTCCCATGGCCTTCTTCCTCATTCTGGTGACCTCTTCCACCATTTCAGGCTTATCCAGGTCAACCAATTCTCCAACAACGATTCGCCCTTTTAGTTCTTCTTTGGAAAGTTTTTTGGCCTCCTGGATGGAGATTGATCTATTTTTGTAATCCTCAAGCATCTGGACTGCATTCCCTACTCCCATCTTTCTTCCGAACTGAATCGGACACTGAGAGATAACTTCAATGAAAGCAAACCCTTTTTTCTGAATCGCTTTTTTGATTGAGGCTGTGAGCTGTCGTGGATGAGCAGTCGTCCAGCGAGCGACAAACGAGGCGCCTGCGGCAACGACCAGTCCTGAAATATCCTCGAAAAAATTCTCGAATGTCCCGTATGGAGTCGTGGTCGTCTTCACTCCCATGGGTGTGGTCGGAGCCGCCTGCCCTCCAGTCATGCCATAGATCCCATTATTGGAGCAGATCACCACCATCTCGATGTTTCTTCGGGCATTCTGAATCAGGTGATTCCCGCCGATGGCCACGAGATCTCCGTCTCCGCTCACCACCATCACCTTCTTGTTGGGAAGTCCCATCTTGATCCCAAAAGCAAACGCGATCGGTCTGCCATGAGTGGTATGAAGCACATCGGCATTGAAGAGAGGACTGGGGATCCATGCTGCACAACCGATCCCTGAGACAAAAACAAAATCATCCATGTCCATGCTTAGACCGTCAATTGCTCGTAATATGCTCTGGGCGATGGTCCCATCTCCACAGCCCGGACAGAATGATGAGTGGGTGACGGTAGGACGAATAAAACGGTGATAGGGGTGGACAAGTTCACTCATTTTGAGACCTCCTCAATCTTTTTCAAAATATCTTCCGGATCCTGAATCTCGCCCACCAACTTGGGAGGGAGAAAGGAAACTTCCGAAAAATGGGCTGCTTCGGCTTTGATGTAGGGATAAACCTGACCCAGATTGTTTTCCAAAACAATGACATGCTTGGCCTTTCTCGCCATCTTCTCAATCTCTTCTCCTGGAAAAGGCCAGACCGTAATCAATCGGAGAGTCCCTACTGGAATTCCCTTTTCCCTTGCCGTAGCAGCGGCTGCCGCGGCTGCACGTGCAACTCCTCCATAAGATACCAGAACAATCTCAGCTCCTTCATAATCCCGCTCCACCAGCGTGATCTCCTCCTTATGCTTGAGGATCTTTTCGCTCAACTTCCGAACGAATTTATCCAGAGCAGAAATATCGATCAGGTTCCGTTTCCCATATTCGTCATGACAGGAACTGGTCACATGAGCCTTAAATCCCTTCCCGAAAATGGGCATCGGCGCCACATTCTCATCCAGGAACCCCTTCAATTTCAGAGGATCTGTGCCCAATTCGGGAATTTTTCGGTAAACTGTTTCGATCTTTTCCGCTTCAGGGATAACCACTTCTTCACGCATATGCCCCACAAACGCATCGGAGAGAATGAAGACAGGCGTTCGATACTTCTCCGCATAATTAAAAGCGATCACTGTGTGATCGAACATCTCCTGCGGCGACGAAGGACACAGGGCAATGATTTCATAATCTCCATGAGATCCATGCTTCGCCTGTACCATGTCTCCTTGAATCCCGATCGTTGGCATCCCGGTCGTAGGGGCGCCCCTCTGAACATTGACGATCACACAAGGCGTTTCCACTCCGATCGCAAACCCGATATTCTCTAACATCAGGCTGATTCCGGGACCGGATGTGACGGTCATTACCTTCTTTCCAGCCCAGGAGGCCCCGATGACTGCAGCAATTGAACTGATCTCGTCTTCCATCTGGAAAAAACCACCTCCCACTTGGGGAAGTTTCTCGGCCAATTGGTTTGCAATCTCCGTGGCAGGTGTGATCGGGTAACCCGCTACAAATTCACATCCCGCAGCCAGAGCCCCTTCGGCACAGGCCACATTTCCCATCATAAAATACCTACCCGTGCGAATTCGTTTTTCGCTCATCATCTTGCCCCCTTCTTTCGTTTTTTTTCTAAAACCACGATCGCCAGGTCAGGGCAAAAGACCATGCAGTTCCCACACTGAGTACACTGATCCTCATTTGCAACAACAGGGGGCCTGTAACCTCTCTGATTCAAACTCTCTGAAGGTTTAAAGACTTCCTCCTTGCAGACATAGATACAGATCCCACACTCTTCCACACCCTTGCATAGGTGATCAAAAATTCTCAAAACAGCCAATGTCTTTCTCCTTTCATGGTTCTTTGGTCAGGGTTAAGGTTAGGAGGCCAGTCTGGTCAAAGGGCAAAGGTTAAGGTCAATGACATAATACACATTACCCTAACCCTTGGACACAACCAGCATCTCTAAGAGTCGAGTCTCCGACCTTACCTTAACCTGAACCCAAAGACTTTATTTTCTATATGATCCGGGTTGATTGACCGGATACACAGGTTTCTTCCCCTCCAACACCCTGATGACATCTTCCGCCACCAGACTCATTCTCTTCAGAGCCTCATCGGTATGAGCAGCCATATGGGGTGTCCCAATGAAATTTTCAAACTGCAGCAGAGGATGATCTTTCGACGACGGCTCTACCTCAAAGACATCTGCTCCTGCTCCAGCGATTCTCCCCTCCTTTAAAACTTTAACAAGGGCCTTCTCATCCCAGACCGGGCCCCTTGCGAGATTGAGGATATAAGCCGTGGGTTTCATCAGGTTGAACTCTCTTTCTCCTACAATCCATTTCGTTTCCGGCAACATCGGAAGGTTGATGGAGATGTAATCCGATCGGGACATCACCTCCTCCAAACTCATCTTGACAGCCCCGATCTCCTTCTCTATTTCTTCAAATCGAAATGCATCATAGTAGAGAATCTTCATATCAAACCCTTTATATCCGATGCGGCCGATGGCCTTTCCGATCTTGCCAAATCCAAGGATGCCGAGCGTCTTTCCATGGAGTTCATTTCCGATATATTGATAGCGGGCATCCCATCTTCCTTCTTCACGAAAAGCCCTCTCCCCTTTCCTCAACATCTTAGAAAGCATCAGGGCCAACCCGAAAAAATGTTCGGCCACAGAAACATCATTCGCATCGGGCGTATTGACCACCCATATCCCTTTCTCAGTGGCGGCTTCCAGATCGACGTTCTCCACCCCGACCCCATGCCTGCCAACCACCTTCAGCCTTGGAGCAGAATCCATGATCTTACGAGTGACCTTCCCGTTGGCCCGGATGATGATTCCGTCTATCTCCTTTATCTCACCGATCAAAGAGCTTTCTTCGACCGATTTGGCAAAAAGGACCTCTCCTTTCTCACTCAAGAGGGACTTCCCGGCTTCATGCATATCTTCATAAAGCAGAAACTTAAATAATCCCGTCATTCGACCTCCAGAGCCCTAGAGCATCGATTTCAGCATTTCCGCGAAGAGGGGTGGGCTGGCGAGAACGGGAATGTTGACCTCTTGGCTTAAGGGTGCTCTCAGGCGGGCCATGGACCCCTGTGCGAGAACAAGGACATCGACCTCTCGAGCCAGCTTAACCGCTTCTTCCGTAACCATTCGATCATGCTTTTCCGTATCCCCCTGAAGAATCGCCTTAAAAGCCTCCTGGCAGAGCGCGGTTGAGATGGAAATCTTCTTTCCCATCTCTTCTCCCTTTTTTCTTAAAAGATCAGACGTGGGTTCCAGAGTCGTATTGACCGTTGCTATGATGCCGATCCTTTCCGCACTTTTTACAGCCTTCTCAGCCATGGGTTCATCAATCTTCAATACCGGCCGACTCACCAGTCTCCTTGCAATATCAACTATGGGGGAAAGGCTTGAACAGGTTATGGTAATGATATCGGCCCCAGCCTCCTCGGCCGAAAAGACGTGTTGACATAATCTTCTAACGATCCCCGGATGCAACCTGCCCTCCTTCATCAAATCCATCAGGAGGCTTTCATCTACCATATGAAATGCCTTGACCTCTACCGAATGGTCTCTGAGTTCCTTCTTGATTACCTCTACCAAAATCAAAGCAGTATGGATGAATCCGACCGTCTTCAACAGATTACCTCCCTCTTCCCCCATCTCGTTAAGCCCTCGGGACTTTTCGTAGCAACTCTCCATATCCCTCGATGGGGTCATTGATCTTAAGAAGTTTCATCAGATGCCATGCCGTCGCCTGGTTGGCCGTCACCACAGGCTTTCCGGTGTCCCTCTCTATCTCTTCAATCACATCACTGCAACGGAAATTGGTGCAAGAGATGAAAAAGCCGTCTGCCTCTGGAGCAAAAGCGTCCATGGCAATCTGGTAGGCTTGCGAAGGTTTGGTGGCCCCGATTTCATAGAGGTCTTCGATTCCCAAACCAGCCACCTTCAACACCTTGAACCCGGAGGCCTCATAGAATTCCTTGAATTTCTTGTCCACCTCTTCGATATAGGGGCCTGCGATCACAATCTTCTTAAAGCCCAGGAACCGCATGGCCTCCTCGACGGCCGTCGCCGTCGTCGTGCAGGGAATGCCTTTGCTGTTCGATTCCATCGATTCAATCTCTTTCTTATCCCAGCCGGGCCCTCCGACGAGGCTTCCTGCTGTACAGGCAAAGGCGATTGCACTCCTGTTTCCCAGGAGGGGTGAGGACATGCCTTCCGTTAAAAGCCCTGCAGGCTCAGGTAGCCGGGCACTGAGCTTGGAACACTCCTCAACATTGACCACAGGGTCCATGTGGATCCTTGTCTCCCGGACCTGAACATAGGGAGGTAACATCCGGCATATTTCTGGCGTAGGATTGAGATTCGGCCCCACGACGATCAGTCCTACTTTTGCCCGATACCCATAGGGTACTCCGTAAGCTTCTGAATCTCTGTGAATCATCTCTTCATCCTCCTTTTTTCATTCTATCTCAAAAGTCCGAACATCTTCGGAAGCCACATCGTTACATCCGGAAAATAAGCGATCAACAGGAATATTCCCATGAGCAACAAAATAAAAGGCCAGATTTCTCCCCAGGTATCATCAATGCCGATTCCCGCCAATTTGCAGGTGACAAAAAGGCTGAGCGCCACCGGAGGTGTAATCAGGGCAATCTGAACCGACATGATGAAGACGAGTCCAAAATGGTGAGGTTCAATTCCATAAGACGCAGCGATCGGTGCCAGCACCGGAACGAACATGATCATGGTCGCGATGGCCTCGATGAAGAAGCCTAAAAAAATGAGGAAGAGAATAACGATCGTCAGGAAAAAGGCCGGATTCGTCGAAAGGGACATGAGAAAAGTTCCGCAGGCCTGCGGAATCTGGGCACTGGTGAGTAACCAGGCACAGACTTTGGCTGTGGCCATCAGGAGGAAGATGACGGAACTGGTGATGGCTGTATTCAAAATCGCGGGGATAATCGTTGAAAAGGTGAGCTTTCGGGTAATGAAGACTCCTATGATCAATACATAGGCTACGGCCACGGCACCGGCCTCTGTCGGCGTAAACATCCCCGACAGAATCCCTCCCAGGATGATGATCATCACTATGAGGCCCAGAATGGCTCCCTTAAAGGTCTTCAGGACATTGAGGACCCTGAACTTCTCATGACTCATCGGATAATTTCGTCTCTTTGCCAGGACATGGGAAAGGATCATCAAACCCAAACCCACCATCACCCCGGGCACGAATCCAGATAAGAAGAGAGCGGCCACGGAGACTGTTCCTCCCTGGACATAGGCGTAAATGAGCATCCCCACGCTCGGCGGAATGATTGGACCCATGGTGGAGGCTGCGGCGGTCAGGGTGGCAGCAAATTTTTTGTCATATCCCTCTCGGACCATGCTGGGGATGAAAATCGATCCGATGGCTGCTGCGTCTCCAACGGCCGTTCCCGTCACACCGGAAAGAAGCATCTCCGTTACAATACTCACATGAGCCAACCCGGCTCGAAAATGGCCAACCAGCGACTTGGCGAAGTTCACCAGGTTGGGAAGGACGCCACTTCTTTCGGCCAGATCTCCTGCCATAATGAAAAAGGGAATGGCCATCAAAGGAAAAGAGTCGATTCCCGAGAAGATGAGCGTGGGAATGATAAGAAGGGATTCCCTCCCCGTTATCAGAAGAAATGCCAAGGCCGCAAGTCCCAGACAGAAGGCCACGGGCACTCCAAGGAGGATCGTTAGAAAGAAGGCAATGAAGAGATAGATCATAGGAAATTTTTCTCCTCTCCAGCGGACAGGAAGGACGATCTACCCGAAATCCCCTTCAGACTTTCCCATATCTTGGGCAAAAGATTTAAAATCATGAGAAAACTTCCCACAGGAATAGCAAGGTAAAACCAGAAGATCGGCAACCCTAACGAAGGGATGATTTGATCCATCTGGAATGAAAGAGCAATGATGCCCTCGATCATCAGGAAGATAAGGAAAATGCCCAGAAGAATTTGTGCGATGAGGTTCAACCATGAACGGATTCGACCCCGGAATTGATTCACCAGAATCCCGATGCTGATATGCGAATCTCCCCTTAAGGCCAAACTCGAAGCCAGGAAAACGACCCAGACCATAAGGTATCTCGTAAATTCTTCGGTAATGTAAAGGGACTTTCCGAAGAGATACCGAAGAAAGACTTCGATCGGTACGATGACCGTCAGGGTAGAAAGAAAAAGGATGGTGACGACTTTAATCGATTGGTTGAGAATTCGAAAGAACATCCGCCCCCCCCTTTAAAAGACAAAGGGTAGGTTCCTTCTTCATGGAACCTACCCTTGAGGATCAAATCGATTATTTATTGGCCGCCACAAATTTATCCGTCAGTTCTTTGCCATCTTTTCCAAACTCTTTCACCACATCGGGGTAGACCTGAAAGGCAATCTTTCGGAATTTCTCCAGTTCGGAAGCAGGAACCGTATTGACCTTCATGCCTGCCTTCTCCAGTTCCTTGAGAAACTTCTGATTGTCCTTCTCATTCTCCACCCGCTGCCAGAGGGTGACCTTCCGCGCCGCGGAGTTCACCGCCGATTGGAGATCTTTGGGGAGTTTGTCAAAAAAGGTTTTGCTCATCACAAATGCTCCCACCTCATTCACATGGGCTGTCAATGAATAATACTTCTGAACTTCATAGAATTTGGCTGTATAGGTCATGGAGGGTGGGTTCTCTTGGGCATCGACCACCCCTGTTCGGAGAGCCTCAAAAAGCTCGGTCCAGTCCAGAGGAGTTGGGGCTGCCCCGGTGGCTTTAAAGTACGCAATATGAACCGGAGTGGGAAGGGTTCTGATTTTGAGCCCCTTCATATCTTCCACCGCAAGAATGGGTTTACGGTTATTGCTCACATGGCGAAATCCATTGTCGAAAAATCCAAGGTTATTGAAACCGGCTGAAAGCAATCGCTTATCCAATTCCTTTCCAAGGGGCCCATCCAGCACCTCGAAGAGCCTCTCCAGATCCTTCCAGAGGAAGGGCAGGACCGTTATTCCGAGCTCAGGGACACTTCTTTGGATATGGGCCACTCCTCCGATGGCTGTCTCCAGTGTCCCCATCCGAACCATCTCCATCGTCTCCCGGACCTTTCCCAGGGCGCCTGCGTGATGGACATCTACAGCGATCTTTCCAGCAGTCAGTTTTTCCAACTCTTCTTTGAAGGCAACGGCTGCTCTTCCCCAAGAGTGATCAGGAGCAACCGGGTTCGCCACTCGAATCTTATAATCGGCAGCGTAAAGACTGACCGATAAAATCAGGATGAGAAGAGTGGCCATAAGGGCCATAGAACAAGACCTCAAACTCCTTTTTTTCATAAAAACTTACCTCCTTTCAGACAACGTTCATAAAACGATAGGACTCCGGTTTTGCCATTCTAAGGGAGCTCCTGCTTGTGAAATTACCTCCTTTCAACTGGGACATGTAGCTCTCTTTGGAAAAGGTGAGGTGTTTAACAATGAGCTTTTCAAATTGGGAGAGGTCTCTGCTCTCGATCGCTTTGATCATTTCACGATGTTCAATAATGGACTGTTCGATTCGATGGGGAAGCGACCAGGCATTAAATCTGACGATATGGGCTTTTGTACGAAGAAAATCAATCATTTCATAGAGGTAATTATTATGGCAGGCCCTAAAGATTTTCCGATGAAATTCAGAATCCGCTTCAATCATCTGATGCGTTTTTTCCCGAAGATGCCTTGCCACTTCTTTGGAAAGTCTTTTCAGCTCCTGAATCTCTTTCGAGGTAATATGCTCGATGACGAGTTTCGCAGCAATTCTTTCCAATTCGGTTCGAACAAAATAAATTTCCTCAATTTCTTCGGTCGTCAGGTCCGCCACCACCACCCCCCGGTAGGGAGTGGCTCGAACGAGCCCTTTTGCCTCCAGACTCTTAAAAGCTTCACGAATCACCGTGCGGCTGACCCCGTACTTTGAAATGAGATCCATTTCGACCAGTCGTTCTCTCGGCTTGAAGAATCCTGAGAGGATGGCGTCCTCAATTTCCTTGAGCACCTTCATTGTATTTTTACTTGACATGGGCGGTCGGTTAACCTAATATGTAAAAAGATTTTAATACAATTTTGTATACACTCTTTAGAAAAAACTGTCAAGTTTTTTTTCAGGAGATTTCTGAAAAAGTCCAGAAATCTCTGGAAAATCTGTGAAATCGGAGAGCAAAAGATAGTTTTTCAGAGCTCTCTTCAGGAGGTCCCTTCATGATACGATTTAAAGCTCTCTTCGGCTCTTTCCGTGTCGGAAATATAGAATTAAAGAATCGAATTGTTATGCCACCGATGGCGACCAACTTCGCAGATTCGGATGGATGTGTGAATGATCGCCACATCGCTTATTATACTGAACGGGCAAGGGGGGGAGTCGGGTTAATCATTTTTGAACACACCGGAGTACTAAAACAGGGGAAGGCTTTCCCCAATATGGCCTTAATCGATTCAAATCCATACGTCCATCCTCTTAAGACTTTAGTCGAAGCCATTCATCGGGAAGGGGGAAAAATAGTGATCCAGATCAATCATGCGGGCCGGCAGACTTCCTCCTTGATCACCGGTTCTCCCATCGTGGCTCCCTCAGCCATCCCCTGTCCTGTCCGGAAGGAGATGCCACAAGCTCTTTCCACCGAAGAGATCCAGAGGATCATCGGGGCCTTTGCGGATGCAGCAGGACGTGTCCAGGAATCAGGGGCGGACGGTGTAGAAATCCATATGGCCCATGGTTACCTGATCAATCAATTCCTCTCCCCCTTCTCCAACACGAGGCAGGATGAATACGGAGGCGATGCCGAGCGGCGGATGAAGATGGCGATTGAGACCCTGAGGGCCGTTCGAAACCGGGTGGGTCCTGACTTCTTGGTATCCTGCCGAATCAGTGCAGACGAATATGTGGATGCCGGGCTGAAACTGGAGGATTCAAAGGAGATCGCAAAAGCCCTGGAGAGAAATGGCGCTGATCTCCTTCATGTCTCGGCCTGCGTGGCTGCCTCGGGATATCTGAACCATCCTCCCTATTATGCGGAGGAAGGGGTTTTTGCCCATCTCGCTCAGGGAATTAAATCCATGGTTGGCATTCCTGTGATCGCGGTGGGCAGAATCCGAACCCCTGCTCTGGCAAACCAGATCCTCGAGGAAAATAAAGCCCACCTTGTCTCCATGGGAAGGGCATTGATCGCCGACCCGGACCTTCCCATCAAGGCCCTTCAGGGGAAGACGGATGAAATCACCCCCTGCATCTCATGCAATCGCTGTATCCAAAGCATTCGAAAGGGTGCCCTCCAGTGTGCGGTCAACCCAGAAGCCGGTCATGAAGGAATTTTTAAACTTCAAAAGGCAGATCACCCAAAGAAGATATGGATTATCGGGGGAGGTCCGGCAGGAATGAAGGCGGCCGAGATCAGTTCACAGCGTGGCCATCAAGTCACTCTGTTTGAAAAGGATGGAAAATTGGGTGGCCGATTCCTCCTGGCTGCCATCCCTCCCAAAAAACAGATTCTTAAAGAATTCATAGAGTACTTCATAAGGCAACTTGAGAGGCTGCCTGTGAAGATTGTATTAGGAAAACCTTTTGATGCCATTTTATTAGAAAAGGAAAGGCCTGATGCTGTCATCCTCGCCACCGGAGCCAAGCCATTCTTTCCACCGATCGATGGGATTGAAGATGTCCAGGCCCTCTCCGTAGAGGAGGCATTATCAGATCCTACCCGTCTTGGCAAAAAGATCCTTATCGTGGGGGGTGGTGGAATCGGGGCAGAGTTGGCAGACCATCTTTCTGAAGATGGAAAAGAAGTCACACTCATTGAGATGAGAGAAGGGATTGCCTTGGATCTGGTGGGCCATCTTCAGCACTTCTTAAATACACGGCTAAAGGCAAAGGGGGTTCAGATCTTGATCTCTACGAAGGCCATCCGATTTGAAAAAAAGGATATATGGGTAGAAGACGCTCAGGGAATTAAGAAGCTTGAAGGGTTTGATAATATAGTGATGGCATTGGGATCGATCCCCAATGATGAACTGGTGGATTCGATCAAGAATAAGGTTCTGGAGTTCCATGTGATTGGTGATGCTTCAAAACCGAGGGAGGTGATGGAAGCGGTGCTTGAGGGAGAGGAAGTCGCCCTCAAAATTTAGAAAGAGGAGGTGAGGGAGGAAAAACAATTTGATAGAGGTACATTTTCATTTCTAAACGGCTTGAATACTTCAATAAATGAAAGGGGGTTTAGCGATGTTAAAAAAAAGAAAGTCTTTGGGAATTGGCATTCTCATTCTTATATCCATTTTATTTATTCCCATGATGGTCTTATCCGCAGAGAAGAAGGTGGTCCGGATCTGGCACACGGAGACCGAGCCTTTGTCCGTGAAAGCATTCCAGCAGATCATCGACGACTTTGAAAAACTGCATCCGGACATCACAATAAAACAGGAGGCCCTGGCCTGGGGTGATCTGGAAGCGAAGCTCACAGCGGCCCTTGCTGCTGGCGCGCCGCCGGATGCCTCCCATGGACAGGCCGTTACGTGTGCGTCCTTCTATGCTAAAGGCCTTTTGCGAGACCAGGAGGATATCGCCGCTTCTATCGGCCGGGACAACATCTGGGAAGCTATTCGGAGGCAATGCTTTCACGACGGGAAATATTACGGAATTCCCCATTCGGCAGCGACCTCCCTCCTGATCTACCGGAAGGACATCTTCAAGGCAAAAGGGTTGAAACCGCCGGAGACATGGGATGATTTCATTAAAGTGGCCGAGGCTTTAATGGAGAAGGACAAGGACGGCAGGGTTACCCGTTATGGCCTGTCCCTCCCCGGCGTGGGCCTTTTCATCAATATTGCAGTCGGAGAATTGACCAAGGCCAATGGCGGACGACTCTTCGACCTTAAGACAGGCCGACCCACCTTTACCTCGAAAGAGGTCATCGAAGTCCTCGACTTCTACAAAAAACTGACTGCCACCGTCCTGCCACCCGGATGGTTGGGACATGGTTACTTAGACACCTTCGCCAACCTCGCTACTGGCAAGGCCGCCATCCTCTATCAGGGTTATGGTCGAGGGGCAGGCTACATCGAAAGGTACACGCCCAAGGAGATGGCCAACACCGATCACTTCGGAGTACTGGTAAAACCCCATGGCCCATCCGGTAAGGAGACAGCTGCACAGATTGATGCCGAACCCTGGATGATCTTTAAAAATGCAAAGTACCCTGAAGAGGCGGCGACGTTCCTAAAGTTTTTCTTCAAGGAGGAGAATTACATCAAGTACCTCCACACCGTGCCGATCCATCTCCTGCCGACTCTCAAGTCCGTAAGAAACAACCCGACCTACCAGGCTAATGATATGGTCCGCAGATGGAAGGAATGGCAGGACATGCAGTACCGCTACTTTGACACGGGTCAGGCGAAACCGACCTTGATCGTAGAGTGGGATGATCTGAAGCTGCCTTTCGGTCTCGAGGTTCTTGGGTCTGGTATTGTTCCAGACATGGTGACCGATGCTGTTCGCGGAATGCCATCCGCACAGGCAGCTGCCAAAGCGCAGGCACGAGCCGAAGAATTAATCACAAAGCTTGGCCATAAGCGGTGGTAATGAAGAAGTTTTGATAGGCTACAGGCCGGGTATATTCTCGAAACGGATTTGTAAAACGAGTGCGTGCCCGGCCTGATCATTATGAAAAATTATCAGACTGACATCTCAATACAACCTCCAGGCAAATCAAGGCGGCGTGAGGAATGGATGGGATACTTGACTATTTCTCCCGCCCTCTTTCTCATTCTGGCCCTTACACTCTATCCGGTTGCCTACTCCATCTGGCTTAGCCTTCTGGAGAAACACTCCTTCTTTCCACAGGAACGCTTTATCGGCCTGGAGAACTATTTATACCTATGGACAGATGCAGAGTTCTGGTCGAGCCTCTGGC
>Ga0194125_10009990_pt1 | contig 13047 bp, 8 predicted proteins | sample TA2KigC250mmetaG_FD_148626 | JGI IMG/M metagenome (GOLD analysis project Ga0194125, IMG submission 148626) | Freshwater microbial communities from Lake Tanganyika, Tanzania - TA2015034 Kigoma Deep Cast 250m | ecosystem: Environmental > Aquatic > Freshwater > Lake | place: Tanzania: Lake... | reverse complement strand
GCTCGGGTATGTATGACCAGATCATCGAGCGCAGCACGGCGCGGATCGACGGGCTCAAGAAGCTCATCAACGACATGCTCGACCTGACGCGGATCGAGTCGGGGCAGCGCAAGCGCAAAGTGGAAGAGATCGACCTGTACGAGGTGGCGAGTACGTGCGTCGAGGTCGCGAAGGTCGATGCCATCGAGCACGACATCACGGTCTCGTTCACGCCGGACCAGGGGCCGATCCCGCTGCTCGCGGACCGCAGCGAGATGGAGATCATCCTCAACAACCTGCTCTCCAACGCGGTGAAGTACAACCGCGAGGGCGGCACCGTTGAGGTCGCCATCGAGCCGAACGAGGAGCAACTCGCGATCCGCATCGCCGACACGGGGATCGGGATGACCCCCGAGGAGGCGAACACGGTCCTCAACGACTTCACCCGCGCCAGGAACGAGAAGACCCGCAACATCCCCGGCAGCGGGTTGGGGCTCTCCATCCTCAAGCGCATTGTCGCGCTCTACGACGGCGACGTCTCCGTCGAGAGCGGGCCGAACGTCGGCACGCAGTTGGCCGTCCACCTGGAGTGCAACGTGGCCCCCGAGCCTGTCCCGGTCACTCAAACAGCAGCGCCCTGAAGTCGTGCTTCTTCAGCGGGAAGCTCACGCGTCCGCCCGCGCCCTCGACAGCCTCCCCCGACTCCACGTCCTTGGCCTTGACGGTTGGCGGCAGGCCGAGGGCCTTCAGGTCCAGCTCGAGCGCACATTGACCTCCCTCGCTGTAATCGGTGACGATCGCGATGGCGCGCGGGCCGTTGGCCATCACGATTCCCTTCGCGTCTACGCCGGTGACCTTCAGCGGGAAGCCCTCGTCCCAGTAGTTGTAGACGCGGCAGTCGGGGCTGCCGTAGCCGAAGTCGAAGAGCTTCTCGTACATCGCGTAGTGCGAGGCGGGGTGCCAGTCCCAGACGCGAATCTCGTGCACGAGGCAGACGCCGAGGCGGGTCCTCATGCACCATTCCCAGGCGGGGTCCTTCTCATCGTAGAAGCCGCCGGCGAGGATGAGCGGGATGTTGCCGCACTGGCGGCCGATGGTCTCGGCGACGGTGAGGTCGGGGGTGAAGCGGTCCTGGAAGTCGCGCTTGCCGTACTGCCACTCCCAGTCGAGGTTGATGTTCGCGAAGGAGAGGATCGGCACGATGTTCGTGTTCGTCATGTGGGGGACGTTGGCGAAGACCGGCCGGCCCTCTTCGTTGAACAGGACCGCCGTGCGCTTGATGAGGTCCCGCATCGCCCACAGGCCCATGCTCGGATGTGTGCGGCCCTTCTCATCGACCCACGCGCCGCCGGCGACCGTGTCGAAGTTCGCAGCCATGAAGATGTTGTCCCAGTAGATGCCGTCGAAGCACTGCATCATCTCGCGGTAGTACCACATCGCCGCGTCCTGGAAGCTCGTCACGGGGCAGATGTCATACGCGAGGCCGCCGGACTTCGAGCGCTCGTGGTAAGGGAAGTTCACCCACTCATCCTGGAAGGTCGGCCATTCGGCCATCTCGTAGCCCATCCCGCGCGCATTCGTGTAGGGCGTCCACAGCCAGCCTTGCGCCCGGGGCGTGCCCGCCGCCGACCGCATCCCCGCGCTGATGTGGGCGTTGTAGAAGGCCCACTGGTCGGTCCCGGGCTCGATCCCGTACCTGCGGTAGCCCTCCATCCACTGCGTGACGAAGGCCTCGTCATACTCACCTGTGTCGCGCGCTTTCGAGAAGGCCTCGTAGATCGACAGGTCATGCTCGCGCGGGTAGAAGTCGAAGTTCATGCAGCCGTAGTAGTACGAGGCCCCGATGATCGAGAAGGGCTGGACCTCGGGTGACTCGTAGGACTGGCCGATCCAGCGACGCCAGTTGACCGGATCCTCGGGCATCGGCTTGGCGGGCGTGGCCTGGAGGCCGAACTCGATCTCGCGCGGCGCATCGAGCGAGGTGCTTCTCGTGATGAAGTTCACGCGCAGCAGCAACACGCCGCCCTGACGCTCGATCTGCACCGTGGGTGTCGTGTCATCGAGACTCCAGCCCTTGTCCGAGTCGGCGAACCACGCCAGCCCGCGCTCCCCTCCGCCGAGCCAGACGTAGGGGTAGAACGTGCCGACGATGTTCGTCCGGTTGGCCTTCGAGGAGTCCCAGATGAGCCCGTCGCCCTCGGGGGTCTTGCCGGCCAGGTTGAACCGCAGGCCGTCCCCGCAGGCGTGTATGTAGGGCATCTGCGAACCGTCGAGGGGGATCTCCAGGCTCAGCCCGTCGATCTGCTTGCCGGGCGCGGCGTCGAGCGTGACGCGCACCTTGGCCATCCCGTCCTGCTCCCACTCCGACCTCACCTTCGCCTTGATTGAGCCGGCAGAGAAGCTCCCGATCGTGACCGCGAAGCTGGGCCGGCTACTCTCGACCTTCAGGGCCCCCGGCGCGACCAGAGCCTCCTCTCCTCCTGTCTGCACGCGCCAGAGCATCGGGCCCTTGAGCAGCGGCTTGCCGAGGCTCGTGACCTGATCCCACGTGCCAGCACCGCTGAGTTCATGCTCACGAAGGACCGTGGAGAGAACCTTGCCCTTCACTTGGATGGGCGTGAAGGGCGGGATGACGCGATCCGACAGCCCGAGCCGGTTGTGCTCCCAAGGGAAGACCTTGCGTTCGTACTTGCCGATGACGGGTTCAGTCGGGACGCCCTCCCCTGCGAGCGTCACGCGCACCTCGTAGTCGCCCGCGGTCAGCTCGGGCGTGTCGAGGATGATCTCGACGGCGTAGTCGGCGAAGGCCAGCCTCTCGTGCGCGATGGGTTTGGACTCTCCTGCCCTCGCGAACGAGACCTCGGCGCCGGTGACCTTGTCCTTCGAGGCGAGGGCCTCGATGCCGACACGCACCTTGAGCTTGCGGTAGTAGGGGTAGACCTTGTACTGGAGCTGGACCGCCTGCTTGTCCTCGCGGGTCGTCGCCCAGCGCTCGACGGGGCGCTCGAGGCGCCAGGTGAAGTCGCGGAGGTAGAGCGGGAACTCGACGCCGGGCCGCGTGACGCGGATGATCGTGTGGTGCGCACCCTCCGGACCGCCATGCGGCGGCTCGAAGGTGACGGTCTCCTGCGCGCCCGGCAGCACCGGGAAGGTCCGCGTGAACTCCGAAGGAGGGTTGCGGCTCCAGGTGTCCGAGATGAACACCGCAAGGTCCGCCGGCGCAGCAGCCGGGTTGCTGATCGAGAGCTCGATCCTCGGCTTGCCCTCGCCGTGCAGGCTGAGGACCTGCACGACGGGCGCCGCGGGATCGAACTCGACGCGGGGCATGGTGGGGATGTCCTCGTAGGGGGCGGCGATGCTCTCCCAACGGCTCTGGTCCCACTCGCGCTGCCAGTTGCGGCAGACGCGCAGGCCCCACGGGTGCCTGAGGTCCTCCGCGGTCGCGCCGATTCCCGCGAAGGGGATCGCGATCTCCACATGCCACGACCCGTCGAGCAGCTGGTTCGCGAACTGCCAGCCTTGCAGCCGCCAGGCGGTCGAGATCGCGTCGTTGGGCTTGGCCTCGTCGAAGCTGCGGTCGAACATTGCGCCGCGCGCGTTGACGATCAGGTGGAAGTAGCGCCGGTCGCCGGTTGTCGCCCCGAGGTGAGGGTGCACCACCAGCTCGACGGAGTCATCGCTGAGGGCCGCGATGATGTCCCGGTCGCCGTCGGGCACACCACGCGTGAGAAGGTCGCCGGTCGGAGGCAGTTCCGACTTGAGCGCGATGTAGAGGTTCTGCTGATCCGCGCCGACCCAGAGGATCGCCTCGCGGGCGCACAGCTCCACGTTGTACTGGCTGCACAGGCCGACGCTCCGCACTGCGCCGGCCCACTCGGCGTCGTCGATGCGGCCGTCGATGGTCGGCGCCTGCTGCAGCGGGCGCAGCGTGATCTGGGGAATCGCCGCGTCGCAGTGCGCGGATGTCGAGGCCAACGCCAGAGCGAGACCGATGCCGATCATCTCTGTCCCTCCGCCGGGGGCTTGAGTGCGTCGTAGAGGTGCCGCGCCTCGTCGAGCGTCAGCGGCCTGCGGTAGATCGTGAGTTCATCCATCAGCGTCTTCTCGCCGCCTGCCGAGCCGACGAGAAGGTCGCCGAAGTTCGCTTCGGTCGGGCTCTGCTTGACGGACACGCTCTGGAACTCGCCGCCGTCCAGCGAGAAGGACATGACGGGCCAGCTCCAGTTCGCGACCAGCAGCCGCCACTTGCCGAGCGGCCAGTCCTCGGTGCCGAAGGCCAGGCAGTTGTTACCCGTGACCTCCGAGAGCATCAGGAACTGCACCGCCTCCTGGCGCGTCACGACGCCCTCTTCGTTGTGCAGCGGGCCCTGGCGCTGGAGGTAGAGGCTGAAGTTGGTGGTCATCAGGAACTCGGTGTTGCCGCCGTTGACGTGAGTCCATTCGAGCGGGCAGAGCCACAGCGAGATCGCGCCGCGCGTCTCCAGGGGCGCGTTGAGCCTACGCGCGAGGAAGGCGCCGCCGCTCTCGCCGCCGGCCACGAGGGCGCGCCCCTTGACCCCCTCGGCGAACTGCGGCGTGCCGTGGAGTGTCGGCTCGAAGGCCCCGGCGGCCATGTCAGGCAGCATGGAGTCGGCGTCAAAGGTCAGCCGGAGCGTGACCCAGTCCATCAGGGAGCGAAGCGTAGGATCGGCGACGTATGGGTCGGCGCGAGGGTCGGCAGGCGCTTGCGGCGCTGCGACGTTGGGCAGTAGGGCAAGCGTAAGCGGCAGGCCCATCCAAGCGATCGCCATGAGCGGGTCCCTCCGCGCGGGGCGAGTCGGTCACCAGTCCGCTACCGAGCCATCCTCGTGCCAAAGCCTCGGGTTCTCCCAGCCCCCGTCGCACACGTGCTCCTGCAGCGCCTCCTCATCGACCTCGATGCCGAGGCCGGGGCCGGTGGGCACATCGACGTGGCCGTCCTTGACGACGAAGGGCTGCTTGAGGTAGCCCTCGCCGAGGCAGACGTGCTCCTGGCAGAGGAAGTTCGGCGTGCAAGCATCGACCTGTAGGCCCGCCGCGAGGGAGATCGGGCCAAGCGGGCAGTGCGGCGCGATGGCCGCGAAGTAGGTCTCCGCCATTGCCGCAATCTTGCAGACCTCCAGGATGCCGCCGGCGTGGGAGACGTCTGGTTGGAGGATGGCCGCCGCCTGCTTCTCCAGCACCTCGCGGAAGCCCCACTTGGTGAACAGGCGCTCCCCCGTCGCGATGGGGATGCTCGTGCTGCGGGCGATGGTGACCATCGCATCCACGTTCTCGGGCAGGCAGGGCTCCTCGACGAACATCGGCCGGTAGGGCTCCAGGGCCTTGCACAACTGGATCGCCATCGCCGGTTGTACGCGGCCGTGGAAGTCGATGCCGATGTCCACGCTGTCACCCACGCCCTCGCGCAGGGCGGCCATCCGCCGCACAGCTTCCTCGACGAAGGCCGGGCTCTCGACGAAGCGCACGGCGCCGAACAGGCCGGTCTTCACGGCGTTGAAGCCCCGCTCGACGCCGGCGCGGCCGGACTGCGCGTAGCTGTCGGCATCGGTCCCGCCGACGTGGCAGTAGATGCGAATCCGGTCTCGCACCGCGCCCCCGAGAAGTTGGTGGACCGGCACGCCGAGGGACTTGCCGAGGATGTCCCACATCGCCTGCTCGATCCCGCTGAGCGCGCTGCAAAGGACCGGGCCGCCGCGGTAGAACGCGCCGCGATACAGCGCCTGCCAGTGGTGCTCGATGCGGCGCGGGTCCTGGCCGATGAGATAGCGGCCCATCTCCTCGACCGCCATCGCGGTCGTGCGCGACCAGCCCTCGACGATGGGCTCGCCCCAACCGACGAGGCCCTCGTCGGTGTGCATCTTCAGGAAGACCCAGCGCGGCCTCACGAACAGCGTCTCCAGACGGGTGATCTTCACGGTCAGTGGTCCCTCAGCAGTACAAGCAGTCCGCCGTCCACGGCGAGCGAAGCGCCGTTGACGAACGAGGCCTCGTCGGAGGCGAGGAAGCAGATGGCGGCGGCGATCTCGTCGGGCGAACCCTCGCGCTGCAGCACCTGGGCGGGGTTCCTGTGCGGCGCCCAGGCCTCGCGATCAACCGGGCGGTTCGAGCGATGGTAGAGCGTCGTGTCGATGGTGCCGGGCAGGACGCAGTTCACGCGGATGCCGCGCGAGCCCAGCTCCAGTGCCAGCGCGCGCGTCAACCCGCAGAGCCCGGCCTTCGAGGCGGCGTACACCGCCCCGCCGGGATACGTCTCCTCAGCATGCACGGACGCGACGTTCACGATGGCCCCGCGGCCGCGCTCCAGCAGGCTCGGCAGAACGCGCTGGGCCATGAGGTACGCGCTCTTGAGGTTCGTGTCCATCACCTGGTCCCAGAGCGCCTCGTCGATCTCCTCCACGCGCCGGAAGCGCGTGATGCCGGCGTTGTTGACCAGGACGTCAAGCTGCCCGAAGGCCGCGAGGGTCTGCTCGACGACACGGTCACAGTCGGCGGCCACGCTCACGTCGGCCTGGACGAAGAGGGCGCGTCCGCCGGCGTCCGCGATCTCCCCGCGCGTCGCCTCCCCACCCTCAACGTTGCGGTTGGCGACGATGCAGACCGCCGCGCCCTCCGCGGCCAACTGCAAGGCAGTCGCCTTGCCGATCCCGGAGGAGGCGCCAGTGACGACTGCGACCTGGTTCTCGAAACGTCGGCTCACAGGCTCCCTCGTCTCAGGGGTTCAGCGGGATGACGGCGGCGGGCATTCCCTCGGGGGACGCGCGATTCCTCTGCCGCCACACGGTTGCCCGGACCGTCGCGGGTAGGAGTCGGCGGCTGCAGCCTCGAACTGGGGAAACACGGCAGGCATCTTGCTGGAGGAACCCGCGCACTCCCCCATGTGGGGGAGGGGCAATTCCCCCGTTCGGGTAGACGTTCAACGAGATAGGGGGGCTACAATGACGCGACGGCGGAGAGCCGCCCCGGCCGATGCGGGGGCGGCGGACCGGCATCGCGATTGCCCGGAAGACACAGATGGTTGAGCAAGGCGTCGTTGCGGAGCAGATCATCGACGAGGCCGCCGTGTCGGATACCCTTGGCGCGGCCCAGGCGCCGGAGGCGGCTCGCCTGGACGAGCTGCTGGCCAAGGCGCGGGAATGCCAGGGCCTGACGCGGGACGAGGTCGCGGAGCTGGCGCAGGTCGAGGCGCCGGACGAGGTGGAGGCCATCTTCGAGGCCGCGCGCGAGGTGAAGAGCCGGATCTACGGCGAGCGGGTGGTGCTGTTCGCTCCGCTGTACGTGTCCAACGAGTGCGTGGGCAACTGCCTGTACTGCGGCTATCGGCGCGACAACCGGGAGCTTGAGCGCCGCACGCTGAGCCCAGACGAGATCGGCGCCGAGGTCCGTTGGCTGATCGACCACGGCTACAAGCGGCTGCTGCTCGTGTTCGGCGAGTACCACTGCAACGACGTACATGCGATGGTGCGCGCCGTGGAGGCTGTCTACGAGACGCGCCGAGGGCCCGGCGCGATCCGACGGGTCAACATCAACGCTGCGCCCCTCTCCTACGAGGACTTCTGCGTCCTGAAGCCCGCCGGAATCGGCACCTTCCAGGTCTTCCAGGAGACGTACCATCGCGCAACCTACCAACAGGCGCATCCCTCCGGGCCGAAGGCGAACTACGACTGGCGGCTGACCGTCTGGGACCGCTGCTTCCCCGCCGGAACCGACGACATGGGGCTGGGCGTGCTGTTCGGACTGCATGACTGGCGCTGGGAGCTGCTGGCGCTGCTGGACCACGCCGCGTACCTGGACCGCACCTACGGCGTCGGCCCGCACACGATCTCCGTGCCGAGGCTGGAGCCGGCGCTGAACGCCCCCTGGGCGAACGATCCCCCCGCGCCGGTGAGCGACGATGAGTTCAAGCGGATCGTCGCGCTGATTCGGCTGGCAGTGCCGTACACAGGGATGATCCTGAGCACCCGCGAGACTGCCGACATGCGGCGGGAGTGCATGAGGCTGGGTATCTCGCAGATCTCGGCGGGCTCACGGACCTCGCCGGGTGGCTATACCGACCATCACCCCGATGAGGACGAGCGGCAGTTCACCATCGGCGACGGCCGGTCGCTCGACGAGGTGATGCACGACCTGTGCCTCATGGGCTACCTGCCGAGCTTCTGCACCGCGTGCTATCGCGCGGGCCGCACGGGCGAGGACTTCATGGCGCTCGCGAAGCCCGGGAAGATCCACCAGATGTGTCTGCCGAATGCGCTGCTGACATTCAAGGAATACCTGCTCGACTACGCCTCGCCCGCCACCCGCGAGGCCGGGGAGAGGATCATCCGGGGGCACTTGCAGGACATTCGGCGCGCGAGCCTGAAAGAGCAGACCGAGGCGCGGCTGCAGAGGCTGGAGGCGGGGGAAAGGGACCTGTACTTCTGAGAGGCAGGAGTTTGGGAGTGTAGGAGTTCAGGAGTTTGGGAGAACGGCAAAGGCGACGGCAACGACGAGCGGCGCGGCACAACGGCAGGACGACAACGGCGAGGTGCTGTGAATGAACGAGATCATCGCGAAGGAAGAGATCGCCCCCAGTACGTATGGCTACGACATCTACCACCCCCGAATCGCCAAGAAACGCAAGGCCGGTCAGTTCGTCATCATCCGAACCCATGACGGCGGAGAGCGGGTGCCGCTGACCATCGTGGGCTCGGACGTGCAGGCCGGCACCGTCACGCTCATCTTCCAGGCGGTCGGGCACTCGACGAAGGAGCTGGCGCAGCTCGGCGTGGGCGACCGACTGCTCGACATGGCCGGGCCGTTGGGGAAGGCGACACACATCGAGAACTACGGCAAGGCCTGCGTCATGGGCGGGGGCTACGGCACGGCCCCGGTGCTGCCCATTGCCGATGCGCTGAAGGAGGCGGGCAACGACCTCATCGGCATCATCGGGGCCCGCACGAAGGAACTCGTGATTCTGGAGAAGGAGCTGGGCGCGATCTGCTCGCGGCTGGAGGTCGCGACCGATGACGGCAGCTACGGTCACCAGGGCTTCGTGACCGATGTGCTGCAGAAGCTCATCGATGAGGGCGAGAAGATCGCCTTCGTGCTGGCGGTCGGGCCGACCCCCATGATGCGGGCCGTGTCGAACCTGACGAAGACGTACGGCACTCCCACGATGGTCAGCCTGAACCCGATCATGGTCGATGGGACGGGGATGTGCGGAGGGTGCCGGGTGGAGGTCGGCGGAGAAACGAAGTTCGCCTGTGTCGATGGGCCGGAGTTCGACGGGCATGAGGTGAACTTCGACCTGCTGATGAAGCGGCAGGGCACGTACAAGGCCGAGGAGCAGCAGGCGTCCGACCATGCGGCGCACTGCCGGGTGGGGCTGGAGGCTGCGAGGTAACACGAACACGGCAAACGGCTGAGGAGAGAATGCGATGAGCCCCAAGACCGAGACGGTCCCCCGGCAAGCGATGCGGGAGCAACCGCCCCAGGAGAGAGTCGGCAACTTCAACGAGGTGCCGCTGGGCTACACCGAGCAGCAGGCGCTGGCCGAGGCGAGCCGCTGCCTGCAGTGCAAGAAGCCGAAGTGCATCGAGGGCTGCCCGGTCGCGGTGGACATCCCCGGCTTCATTGCGCTCGTGCAGGAAGGCAAGTTCGCCGAGGGCGCGCGCAAGATCAAGGAGACAAACGTGCTGCCCGCCGTCTGCGGGCGGGTCTGCCCGCAGGAGACGCAGTGTGAGGTGCTCTGCGTGCTGGCCAAGAAGAGCGATCCGGTGGCGGTTGGGCGGCTGGAGCGTTTCGTCGCCGACTGGGAGCGCGAACACAACGTGGTGGAGCGCCCTCATACGGCGCCGCCGACCGGCAAGCGGGTCGCCATGATCGGCTCCGGCCCGGCCGGGCTGACCTGCGCGGCCGATCTGGCGAAGCTCGGGCACGAGGTGACCGTCTTCGAAGCGCTGCACGAGATGGGCGGCGTCCTCGTGTATGGGATCCCCGAGTTCCGGCTACCGAAGAAGATCCTGCGCGAGGAGATCGACACGCTGCGCGAGATGGGTGTGAAGCTGGAGACGAGCGCGGTCATCGGGAAGCTCGCAACCATCGAGGAGCTGATGACGGAGGAGGGCTTCGACGCGGTCTTCATCGGCACCGGGGCGGGCCTCCCCCACTTCATGGGCGTTCCCGGCGAGAACCTGATGGGCGTCTACTCGGCCAACGAGTTCCTGACGCGCTCGAACCTGATGCGCGCGTACAGCTTCGGAGAGAAGGCTGACACGCCGATTGCCCGGGGCAAGCGCGTGATGGTGATCGGGGGCGGGAACGTCGCCATGGACTCGGCGCGTACGGCGCTGCGCCTGGGGGCAGACAAGGTGATCCTGGCCTATCGGCGCTCCCGCGATGAGATGCCCGCCCGTGCGGAGGAGATTCACCACGCCGAGGAGGAGGGGATCGAGTTCCATCTGCTGACGGTGCCGGTGGAGCTGCGGGGCGACGAGCGCGGCTGGGTGACCTCCGCGATCATGCAGAAGATGGAGCTCGGCGAACCGGACGACAGCGGGCGACGGCGGCCGGTGCCCGTCGAGGGCTCGGAGTACGAGGAACCGATCGATGTGGCGATCATCGCGATCGGCGCAGGCGCCAACCCACTCATCAGCAGCACGACCCCTGACCTGGAGACCAACCGGCGCGGCTATATCGTCAGCGATCCGGAAACCGGCGCGACCAGCATCCCCGGCGTGTACGCGGGCGGGGACATCGTCACGGGGTCGGCAACGGTCATCGAGGCGATGGGCGCCGGCCGACGGGCGGCGGCAGCGATCCACCAGTACCTCCTCGGCACGAAGGCCGAGGGGCAGCCGACGGCAGACGCGTAGACGGCTGACCGCGGGGGTTCTGTCCTCAGGCTACTGGGCCACCTGCCCAGTCTGGATCAGCCTCACCCGCCGCCGAAGGGGTCGGGGGCCCCCATCTTGTCGGCCAGAGGGTCGGGCGTGACAGGACCTTCCGGCGAGAGCGTCGAGAGCATGCTCGAGTAGTAGGACAGGTAGTCGGAGGCGCTCGTCTGGGCCGGTGGGACGAATGCGGCCGGCACCTCCTCCACCGTCAACTCGAACGCAGCCGATACCCCCGGCGGGGCGACGACCACGACGTAGGAGGGGGCGGCCCCCGTAGTCAGCACAGCCGCGCCCTCACTGCCGCCCGGTGTTGCGGAGGCCCAGACAGGTACGCCCGGGGCCGCGCAGATGAAGAGGTCCAGATCAGCGTAGATGGGGTCCGCCGCCAGACTCACCTTGGGCACGGTTGCGGAAAGCGGCGCCTGCAGTTGGTACACCACCGTTCCCCCGGCCTCGACCTTGCCCTTGACGACCCCACTGCATGTGAGGGCCTGGGCGGTTGCCGGGTCGAAGGCCGGTCCTTGCTGCGCGGACGTCGCAGTGATCCCGAAGCCGCACGCACGGTCGGCTCGGATCTCTAGCAGGCAGCGTCTGCTGTCGCCGAGTGGGATTGGCGCCAGGCTCTTCCCGCCCATCTGCTGCTCGCGCGTGATCCAGCCTTCGTCGTCGCGCACGATGACGGTCAGTTTGGCGTCCGCCTCCGCCGGGCAGATCACTAGCTTCGGCGACCCGTAGCCGGTGTCGAAGAACCACGCGTAGAAGGGCTGGGCCGGATCGGCGATATGCCCGAGGATGCGCTGGTTGGCGAAGAAGGCCTTTGGTTGACTTGCGATCGCCCGCTCCAGCACCTCGGGGCCGGTCTCCTCCTCAGCGAACTTGACCGACAACGCATAGTCGGTCTCCCCATCGGGCTCTCGGCGCTCGAGCCACACGGCAACGTACAGGGCGCCGGTGAGGCCCTCCAGTGGGACGCGCACCGACTGCGTGGCCGCCGCTTCGGACGACTGGCCGAGCACCACGCCTCCCGCGCCGCAGACACCAAACCCCAACCCGGCCTTCTCCGGGTCGCTGGTCGTTAACTCGAGGCGGGCTACGGTCGCCGAGGTTTGGCCCACCTCGAGCGTGTACCAGCGAGCAGCCGGGGAGTCCTTGTCGTCTGTCGGCAGATGGCCCGACGCAGTGCCCCCGTCCTGGAGGGGTGCGAACCCGTCCACGAAGACCGGAATGCCCGCGACCGAGGGTCGGGGCGAGAGCTCCGCGCGGAGGGTGAAGCGGCACTGCTGCCCCGGCGCGGTGGGCTCCTCCAACTCGTAGCGCGCAACGCGCACGAACACTTGCGGCAGGCCCTCGATGGGGGCCAGGCAGCGCTCCTGCGCGCACGTGCCCTCGGAGGAGACCAGTTGGCTACCCTCGGGGTCGAACAGGGCCAGGTCTACATCGAGCGCCGCGTCCTCGGACAGGGTGAGGGTGACCAGAAGCGAGCGGGCGTCACCGGGTTGCTTCAGGTTGACACGGTACCAGACTTCCGGGACCTGCACGCTCACCGTACCGGCCACGTCGCGGCCGGGCGCCAGAGGCGCAGCCCGTCGGGGGACGGCAACCGTCTCCCCCTCGTCGCCCGCGACCGGCTCGGCCTGTTGGCCGAGGGCTGAATCCGTAGCAGCGGCCCCAAGGACGGCCGCCAAAGCAAGACAGACAGCTAGCGCCCAGCAGCGGCCGAGAACATGCTCTGGAGCATCTCTCATCGGGTCACCACCTCTTCCTGGCAATGCGCACGCCTGTGTTGGGGGAGTGGCGCCGCCCTCGTGTGGTTCCTCAGGGCCGGCAGCGCCCGAGGACCAACCGACGGGACGCCGTGGATAGCACTATAGCAGCCCCCAGCCGGGAACACAAGATGGACGTTGGGTGCACCCCTCCGGGAGGGACAGCGACCCGCCGGGTCGAATCCTCGCGGCGGGTACAGACCGGCGACGGCTCGGGTATGCGACAAGGGCTCATGGAGCCCGTATTGGATCGCCCCATAGGGCGGGGCCTCCCCCGGTTGGGGGAGGCCGTTTTCCCCCATACGGCTAGCACAGGATCTACTGGCGCGCGGTAGAATGCGAGGGCTGGCTACAGCCACGTGCCGCGGCCGAGAGGAGCGACGGCCTTGACCTTAGCTCGCGCTGTAGAGGTG
>Ga0194125_10009982_pt1 | contig 13053 bp, 8 predicted proteins | sample TA2KigC250mmetaG_FD_148626 | JGI IMG/M metagenome (GOLD analysis project Ga0194125, IMG submission 148626) | Freshwater microbial communities from Lake Tanganyika, Tanzania - TA2015034 Kigoma Deep Cast 250m | ecosystem: Environmental > Aquatic > Freshwater > Lake | place: Tanzania: Lake... | reverse complement strand
ACAAAGCCGCAATGCTTGCAGGCCGCGGGGATAATGTGAAAGCGATGGCCTTGGCCCGGGGCCTTGGCGATGTGGGCCAGGTGGTCCAACACCTCCTTTTCCGGAAGCCCCAGATGCTGGGAGAGTTCCAGGGATGAGAGGGGCTGTTCCAACAACAGTTCTTTGATGGCTTGGCGGGTGGTGGTCATTTTATAGTGAGCAGTGAGCAGTTATGCCCTTCGTTGAGCAAATACGCCATTGCCGCTTTTATAATTTTTACATATAAAACCGAAAACAAAAAACAAATCCTGATGCCTGAGAGCGAAAACCGAAAACAGAAAACCGAAAACCGTTATTTAATCCTGGGGGCCGGGGCGCTGGGGTCGGTATTCGGCGGATTGCTTCGGCACGCCGGACACCCCGTCACCTTCATGGGACGGGGGCCGCATTTCAAAGCCATCAAGACCCAGGGCCTGGTCATCGACGGCATCTGGGGAGAATTTCGCCTGGGACCGGTGCCCACGCCGGCCCAAGCCTTAAAGGGCGGTGCTTCGGAAGAATATGATGTCATCCTTCTTTGCGTCAAATCTTTCGATACCCTTGCCGCCTGTCGCCAGGTTCGGGGCCGGCTGGCCCCGGACGGCCTCATCATTTCCATGCAAAACGGTTTGGGGAACCTGGAGGTCATCGCCCGGGAGTGTGGCGAGGCCCGCACCATCGGCGCCCGGGTGATTTTCGGTGCCCAGGTTCCGGCCCCCGGCCGGGTGACGGTGACGGTTTATGCCGACAAGGTGCTGCTGGGGGCCATTTCCCCGGAAACCTCCAAACCCAAACTGACCCTGGTGGCCGAACATCTGAACCGGGCGGCTATCCCCACCGCGGTGGTGGGAGATATCCTCAGTCACCTCTGGGGCAAGGTGTTGTACAACTGCGCCCTGAACCCCCTGGGAGCCATCCTGGGGGCGCCCTACGGGTCCTTGGGGGACAATCCCCAAACCCGGCAACTGATGCGGCTGATTATTGAGGAAATTTACCGGGTGGCCCAGGCCCGGGCGGTTGCCTTGAACCCTCCTGAGGCCGGGGCTTATTTTCGTCATTTTATGACCAACCTGGTGCCCCCCACCGCGGCCCATTGGCCTTCCATGTGGCAGGACCTGGAGGCCGGCCGGCGCACCGAAATCGAGGCCTTGAACGGCGCCATCTGCCGCTACGGCCGGGAGGCGGGGATTCCTGTTCCCTATAATGACGCGTTGACCCGGCTGGTGCGGTTTTTGGAAAAGCGCCGGCGTCATCGGGAATAAGCGGGATCTGTTCAAGAGGGTTTGGGGGAGGACGGCGGATTGATAATCCCTTCGGCCTTCCCCCAAAACGTAGCGTTGCGCCGCCATGGACTTTGGGATTGGGCGAAAAAAATGATAATATAATGAAAAATTCTCTATCGAATCAAAGAGTAAGTGAAATGGCCCAGGCCCCCGACAAGTTAATTATAGCGCGTGAAACGCCTAAGGTGGATAGGCTCATCTCCGGGGGAGGGCCTGAGACCGGACTATGAATACGCGCACCGCGGTGGCGGTTTTCCTCCTCGGGATAATCCTGCTGTTCCTGGGAAGCATTACGCTGGGACGAAAAGCTCTCCCCCCGGCCTGGCGGGAGCTGAATCCGGTTTCGTCCGTCCAGGGACCTTATGAACTCGGCCCTGATGGAACTCCGGAAAAAATAACTGTTGCCGATTATAAAAAACTCAAGATTACCTGCAGTTCCTTTGACCTCATGGCCGGGTTGACCCGAAAAGAATTGGAAAACCTGCCGGAGCACCGGGGCTTCGCCTTTTACTAGCTCCTGGCCTGTTTCTTTCTCTTACTGGCCTTTCGCCGGTCGTAAGCAATAATCGAAAAGCAGGAAACCGAAAAACATCCACAACGCACATAAAAAGGGTGGCCAAGGGCCACCCTTTTTCTTTTTACGTATTGGCATGGTATCAGGGATTGATTCTGGTCACAAAGACATCGTTGCCCCCCCGGATGCTGGGCTGGAAAGCGCTGCGGATGGGAAAGTCAAAGGAGTTGGTGATGCCGGTGACAAAGGCCGTGGTAAGCGCGGGGGGCAGGAGCGCCACTCCTTGCGCCTGGTCGTCTTTTTGGCCTCCCAGGAAGGTTGAATAGACCAGGGAGCGGCCGTTGGCGCTGAGCCGGGTGACAAACGCGTCGGTGGAACCCCGGAACACCCGCTGCACCGCACTTCTCACGGGGAAGTCGAAGGAAGAAGTGACTCCCACTACCGTGGTCTGGCTCGTGCCGCTGACGCTGATGGCAAAGCCCTGGTCGTTGTTGCTGCCGCCCAGGAAGGTGGAAAAAATCAGAGAGTTGCCCGCCGCGGCCAGCCTGGTGACAAACGCGTCCCGGCCGCCCCGTTTGAACCCCTGAAAGGCTGTCTTCACCGGAAAATTAAGGGAAGTGGTGTCGCCGGTGACAAAGGCTTGGCCCATAAGGTTCACCGCGATTCCCCGGCCGATGTCGGTGCTGTTGCCCCCCAGGAAAGTGGAAAAAACCAAACCCCCGGCTGGGCCGAGCTTGGTCACGAACGCGTTCTGGGCGCCCAGGTTATTGCCCTGGAAGGCATTTTTAGTGGGAAAGTTTAGAGAGGTAGTGGCGCCGGTGACGTAAGTATTGCCGCCTCCATCCACTGCCAGAGCGTGGCCCTCGTCATTCTTGCTGCCCCCCAGGAAGGTGGAGAAAACCAGGCTGTTGCCGCTGGCATCCAGCCGGGTGACGAAAGCTGCGGTGCCCCCCAGGTTGATGGCCTGAGCCGCGTTGGCCACAGGAAAGTCATCGGAATTAGTGGTCCCGGCCACGGTGGCCTGGCCGGCGGCGGTCAAGGCCAGACCCGCGGCCCGGTCGTCGCCGGTGCCCCCCAGGAAAGTGGAAAAGACCAGGTCGCTGCCGCTGGGATTCAGTTTGGCCACAAACGCGTCAACGCCTGGATTCTTGGTGGGCTGGAAGGCATTTTTCACGGGAAAGTCCAGAGAATCGGTCCAGCCCGTGACATAAACATTGCTGCCCCCGTCCACTGCGATGCCGGTCCCGGCCTCCGCGCCTTTCCCGCCCAAAAAGACGGAGAAGGCCAACCCCTTGCCCTTGGGATTGATTTTGGTGACAAAAACTTCGGGAAAAAAGATGGAATCCTCCACCCGGGTTACCGGAAAACCTACGGAAAAGGTTTGGCCGGTTACATAGGCATTGCCCCCGGCGTCCACCGCAATGGCCAGGCCCTGGTCGTCGCTGCCGCCTCCCAGAAAAGTGGAATAGTTGATTCTGGGATCAATGATCAGGGGGAAACTGCGGTCATAGGCGGCCAATTCAAAGCCATAAGATAAGCCCTCATCCAGAATCTTGAACTTCCCTTCTCGGGCTACTTGGCGGCCGGCAATTTCCTGATAAATGACGGGCTTTTTCTGAACCAGCGAACCGCCCCTGGGAAGGCGCATGGCCAGATCGCCCTCCGGGGTGATTTCCAGGGCCCAAACCCCGTCAACCCGGAATTTCGCCTGGGAAGGCTCGGCCCTGGGCTTGATAATAAGGTCGTATTCCACCTGGGGGCCGGTCCCGTAAAATTTCAGGTCAATGCCGGGAAAAACTTCATGGTAGCGCACCGCGGCGTAGGCCGGCACCTGGGTGCGCCATTTCCGGGGGTCATTGCCCAACAGGTAATTTATTTTACCGGGGAGGGGGGTTTCAGGCCGGAGCGAGGCCAACGCTTGCCCCTCCGGAGATATCTTTATTACGGCTGCCCCCGGACGTCCGCGGGCCTCTGGGGGGACCCACCCGGCCAACACGACCCCCTGGGAGGTGAAAAATAGTCCATAACCAGGACCCTGGGCGTGAAACTTCACCTGGGAGTCCAACTGTCCCCGATTCTCCATGAAGTGCAAAGGGATGCTCCCATAAGTTTGCTGCAGCCTGGGGGTGGTAAACTCTCCGCTGGAGGCCCGCCCTGGCCCGCCAAGAAAATGCACCCCGAAGCAGGCCGCGGCGATGCAGATACAATAAAGTAAAAAACCTCTTTTATACTTAACCATGGGAGTTCTCCAGGAAAGCATTTCGTTTCATACCCTTATTCCCAAGACTAACAGAATCCGCCTTTAGTTTAAGACCCATAATTTAAAAATGGAAGGGGGAAAATCGTATATCAGTAAGTTAAATTTACTGAAAAATTGTTAGGAAATTCCTGAGGCGCCCTATAATTTCTTTAAAGATCTTATTGTTCCCTTTTAGCACCGGGTTAAACATGAAAATAACGTTCGTTAATCCATTGAGTTCTCGATGACTCTGTCATTGCTTTATCGATTGTTGCTTTTAAATCCGGAGGAGTCCTTTAATACCGTTTTCGGTTTTCGGTTTTCAGTTTTCGGTTAAATGAAATTGTATTATCAATAAGTTAGCCCTAGAATTTGTTGCATCTGAAACTGAACTTGGTATAAAAGGGGTCTGCTTCTCGCTGAAATGAAAAACAACAGACAAGGGCATGAGTGGCACAGGCTTCCAGCCTGTGGGAAAGTCGCTGGAGAGAACAGACGGCGTCCACAGGCCGGAGGCCTGTGCCACTAATTTTTTTCTAGTTTTTGACTTCGAATAATGAGATTTCTCCCTATTACGGCCTTCCAGGGCTTCCTTTTCGGAGCACGGGCAATAATCGATTGCTTTATTTCCGCAAAAGTAATACGGACTCCCAAATTGGATATTGGTCATTCTCACGAAGCGAAGGATCTGTTTTAGACCCTTCACTTCGTTCCGGATGACATAAAAACTAGGTTACTTTTTTTCCCACCGCCTCCGGGCCATCTCCGCGGCCAGGGTGATGGCGGCCTGCAAAGAGCCGGGGTGGGCCTTCCCCGTCCCCGCCAGTTCATAGGCGGTGCCGTGGTCCACGGAAGTGCGGATGATGGGCAGCCCCAGGGTGATGTTCACCCCATCCATGAAGTGCAAGAGCTTCACAGGAATGAGGCCCTGGTCATGGTACATGGCCACGATGGCGTCAAACTCCCCCTGGCGGTGCCTCCAGAACAGGGTGTCCGCCGGGTAGGGGCCGGCCACCCTCAGGTCGCCCTCCTGGGCCCGGCGAACGGCCGGCAGGATGATCTCTTCTTCTTCGCGGCCGAACAGCCCTCCTTCTCCGGCGTGGGGATTGAGGGCCGCCACCCCCAGCTGCGGTTCGGAGAGCCCAAAATCCAACCGCAGGCTGCGGCAGGTGAGAAGAAAAAGCCGGTATAGGGCCTCGGTGTTCAGACGCCGGGGCACCTCCGTTAGGGCGCAGTGAATGGTGGCCAGGACCACCCGAAACTCGCCTCCGGCCAGCATCATGGCCACTTCCCGGGCGCCGGTCTTGGCCGCCAGCAGTTCCGTGTGCCCGGGGTAAGAATAGCCGGAAAGGTTCATGGCCACCTTGCTGATGGGGCCAGTGACCATCCCTGCTACCTGCCGACCCATGGATAGGTCCACCGCCCTGAGAATATAGGAGACCATAGCCGCGCCCGAAGCCGGAGTGGGACAGCCGTATTCCAGGTCTTCGGGAGCCAGACGGGACAGGGCCAGCAAGTCCAGGCCCCCCGGCTCAAAGCGTCCTTCCCCGGCGTTGTCGATGACGTTGATTTGAAAGTCAGGGGCCAGCTGCCGCCGGGCCCGTTCCAGGGCCGGAAGATCGCCGATAATTACCGGCCGGCAGACTTGATAAATAGCCGGGGCCTTAAGAGCCATGACCAGGATTTCCGGGCCCACCCCCACCGGGTCGCCCATGGTCAGGGCTAAGATAGGTCGGTCAATTTGAGGCATAAGTTACCTTCCCATATTGAACGCCTTGTGACGCCGCAGAATTTTTCAATCCCGCAGAAGAGAATTTTTTTCTTATTCCTCCACCCGGATCACCCGAATCTGAAGCCGGTTTCCTTTAACGGTTACTTTGAGGAAATGGTAAAACGCCGCCGTGGGAACTTCCCGGTAGAGTGGCGCCCCGGCCCCGCCGGAGATGGTGTAAGGGACTCCCTGCAGTTTCCCCGTAAAATAGGCATGAATGTGGGCGGTGAAGACGTGGGTAACCCGGTATTTCTTAAACAGCTTAACAAGCCGGGCCGCGCTGTCCGGCCTCAGGCAGTGGTGGTGGTCGGGGCCTCGGGGATCGGAAAGGGGAACATGCATGAACACCAACCGGGTCAGGCAGGCCCGGGCTTTCTGAAGTTCACGTTCCAGCCACTGGAACTGGGTCTCGTCCGGCCCGGTACTTGCCGACGCGTCCAACACCAGGAAGTAGTGTCTGCGAACTCGGAAAGAATAATACCGGGGGCCGAAAATCCCGGCGTATATCTCGGCCCCGTTATTTTGGAGCTCATGGTTTCCCACCGCCGCCAGCAAAGGGATATGCAGATTTCCCCGCGCCTGCTGAAAAAATAGGTTGTATTGGTCCAGGTTGGCGTAATCCACCATGTCCCCCAGGTGGATGGCAAAAGCGATGCCTTTATCCTGGCTGACCCCTTCCAGGAGTTGCTCGAAGACCGGCGGGTTGTTGCGGCTGTCGCCAAAGACTGCAAAAGTGAAAGGCTCTTTGAGATTGAGGGCCTTCAGCCGGGCCAAGTTGTCCGGATTCCAGGATCGGGCTGGGAGATCCCCCTGTGCCCAAAGGCTGGGAAGCGAAGGAATTGTCAGGCAGAGAAATAGAAAAAGGCCAATGATCCAAAGTTTGCCCCAATATCTCGAGTTCATGGCAAATTCTCCTATCCTGAAGGGGCATGATTGATCACGTCTGCCTTTAGGAGGATTGTACCCTTAGGCAGATGCTTTTTGGGTTTAATCCTGGTTTTAATTTTCTTTTACCATTTTAGAATGCAGCAAAGAGTTCAGCTTTTATAGATTCTTCGGTCGCTCCGCCTGGGGGAATTTTTCAAAGCTCTTTCAATTCTGATGTCATGAAGGGGCAGGGCGGACTCCCAGATTTCCCCCCATTATTTCCTCAAATATTGTATATTTGGAATGATTTTGCATGAGAGGGGGGCGCATGTCAATGACTGAAAGCCGCAGCCGGCTTAAACAGGCAAAGTTGGGCTTCATCGGCGCCGGGGCCATGGGAAGCGCCATTATCCGGGGACTTCTGGGGGGAGGTTGGGTCATCCCGGAAAATATCACTTTTTATGATCCCGACCCCTCCCGGCGGGCCGCCCTGGCCACCCTGGGGTTGAAGGCCGCCAAAAACAACCGGGAGGTGATGAAGGCCCCGGTGGTGGTGCTGGCGGTGAAACCCCAAGTGGGCCGGGAGGTTTTAGCCGAGATCCAGGATCAGGCCGGGCCCCAACACCTGATCATCTCCATTGCCGCGGGGGTGACTCTTTCCACCTTGCAGAGCGTTCTTACCAATTCCCGCCTTATCCGGGTGATGCCCAACACCCCGGCTCTGGTGGGCGCCGGCATGGCCGCGGTGGCCCCGGGACACCTGGCCACCCCTGAAGATGCGGCTCTGACTCTTGAACTCTTCGGCGCGGTGGGCCAGACCGAGGTGGTGGACGAAAAACACCTGGACGCGGTAACCGGCTTGAGCGGCAGCGGCCCGGCCTTCGTGGCCATCTTCATCGAGGCCCTGGCCGACGCCGGGGTGAAAGTAGGGCTGACCAGACCTCTGGCCCTCACCCTGGCCACCCAGACCGTCCTGGGCGCCGCCCGCCTTATCCAGGAGGGCAAACTCCACCCCGGCGCCTTGAAAGACCAGGTGGCCTCCCCCGCGGGCACCACCATCGAAGGAATTCATGTCTTGGAGATGGGAGGCTTCCGGGGGATGGTGATGAGCGCGGTGGAAGCCGCGGCGCTGAGGGCCCAGGAGTTGGCTCGGGGAGGAGGATAGGAGTTATTTGGGGGAGGGCGGGGGAATTGATTTCCCCCGGCCCTCCCCCAAAAATTTTACCACACCCTCACCAACCGCAGATGGATGTCCACCGCGAGGGCGGAGTGAGTGAGAGCCCCCATGGAGATAAAGTTGACGCCGGTGGCGGCCACTTTGGGGAGGCGCTCCAGGGTCATGCCGCCGGAGGCTTCCAGGATGGCCCGGCCCTGGACGATTTTCACCGCTTCGGCCATGGCGGCCTCATCCATGTTGTCCAGCATGATGATGTCCGCGCCCGCGGCCAGAGCCTCTTTCAACCCCTCCAGATCGGTGACTTCCACTTCGATTTTTAGGGTATGGGGCGCGGCCTGGCGGGCCTGGTTGATGGCCGCAGTGATGGATTCGGTCGCGGCCAGGTGGTTATTTTTTATCAATACCCCGTCATAGAGTCCCAGGCGGTGGTTGCGGCCGCCGCCCAGGCGCACCGCATATTTTCCCAGGACCCGCCACCCCGGGGTGGTCTTGCGGGTGTCGGTGATGAATACCGGATACCCGGCCACTGCCGCAGCCATCTTCCGGGTGAAGGTGGCGATGCCGGACAGGCGCATGAGGAAGTTCAAGGCGGTGCGCTCGCCGGTGAGGATGGCGGCCACCGGCCCGGTTATCCGGGCCAGCACCGCGCCCGGCGCCACTTCCTGGCCTTCCTCCACTTCAGCCTCAAAATCTATAAGGGCGTCTAACCGCCGGAATACCCGTTCGGCCACGGGCAGCCCCGCCACTATTAGAGTCTCTTTGGCCCGGATATGGGCCTCCCCCTGGAGGTCCGGCGGGATGAGGGCCTGGGTGGTGACGTCCCCGGGGCCCAGGTCTTCTTCCAGGGCCAGGTCAATGAGGCGGTCGATGTGAGGTGATGAAGGGAAAGAAGTCATTTTCAGTTCCCGGTCTCCCGTCTCCGGTCTCCGGTCTTCAGTTTCCCGGTCTCCGGTCTTCGGTCCATTAATCAATTTCTTCCGTCCAATTGATGGTACAGGGAAATTCCCAGGAAGAGTCACTCTGACTAACCTCGCCCGCCGCATCCTGATAACAAGCCGCGTCGCACTCCTGCCGCTGGGAATCCCAATAAGGGCAGCGGTCATAGAGGCAAAAACCCATATCCGGAATGGGGCAGGTGACCTGGTCTGGTTTATCCAAAGTTAAAATTCCAAGATGGTTTTTCTCGTCCCCAACCTTGAGTGGCACAGGCCTCCGGCCTGTGACCAGAGTAGTAGATGAAGCAAGCTAACCACAGGCTGGAAGCCTGTGCCACTAATAATCCTTTTTTTCATTTCGACAGGTAACTGCAATTTTCGCCGCAACCTATCAAGGGAATTGCACCCTTCCCTTTTGCCAGAAAGCCCGGTCCAGGGGTAGGTCGTAAGTCTGCTCCGGCTCCCCGGGGTTGGCAATCTTGACGTAGACGCGGGGCGCCTGGCCCTGGGGCTGGGCTACGATCCAGGTGGCCAGGGTGCGGGTCGCCCGGGGTTTGCCGCCGGTGCGCCAGATGCTGTTGTCCGGGCCGTCGTCGCGGTCCTGGCTGAAACTGATGAAATCCTTTAGGGTCAAAGGCTTGCGGCAGCCGGCCAGCAGTTCCCAAATCCGCGCCTGGCGCACCCAACTGCTCTCTTTGAGCAGCCGGTTGGCCCATTCCAGGCGTCCATCGGTGTAGTGGTTGGTATGGCCCAGCACGCCCCGGTCCCGCACCGTCACCACCACCTGGCCGCCGGGGGCTACCTCCACGGTGGCGATTTTCTGTCCGTCAGCCAGCATATGAAAGGCCGGGTGGCGGGCGAAAATCTCCTTCCGGGCCAGGGCCGCGTCCACGCTGGCGCAGGCGGCCAAAACCTTTTCCGTCAGGCTGACCGCATCCCCCCGGCGCTCCCGGGCGGGGAGGCTGCTGGCGGTGGCGTCCACCACCACCAGGCCCTTTTCATTGACCCCGGCCACCGCCGGTTGTTTTACGGAGGTGGCGTCAATCAGGCCCAGGAACCTGAAGCCCCCGGGGGGAGTGAAAATTTTCAAGGCGCTCAGCCGGGGTTGGCGGTCCCGATTCTTGGCGATGAGGGTGCCGCCCCCTTCCACCCGGCTCCCCGCCGCGGCAAATAAGGTGCAGGGGTGGGCGGGGACGGCCCCCACGAGCAGTCCAATTGTCCATGGAAGGAAGATGCAGATAAAAGGCCTGAGCCAAAACCGATAACAATTGGTCATATAAAAAGATTGGTGGGGCGGGCCTCCGTGCCCGCCATAACTTTTTGTGGACATTCAGTATTGGGCGGGCAGGGACGCCCGCCCCACCGGGTTCTCTTCCGGTTCCCAAGCCTGCTTGGAACCAAGGAGAAAGCAAAAGCGAGACGCCTGTGCCACCGGTGCAACTCCCGCCCTCATGGGGGTTGGGGAGGGGGTTGGGGGAGGGGCAGGGGCCCTCGGCCCCTGGCCCCTCCCCCAATAATCTCAGCTCTCCCCCACCCACACTACCCCAAAAACTCCTTAATCCGCTCCCGGTGCACTTTCAGCTTATTCAGCTTCTCGCTCCAGCTTTGCAGCCGTTCCTTTTCTTTCTGCACCACTTCCGGTTTGGCCTTGGCGATAAAGTCCTCGTTGGACAGCTTGCGCTGGGCCTGGGTCAGTTCCTTGGCGATTTTCTCCATTTCCCGGGCCAGGCGCCGGTCTTCCTCGCCAAAGTCGATTATCCCCTTTAAAGGCATGTAGATTTCCACCTGATCCACCACGGCCTTGGCCGCGGCCGCGGGGGGGCCGGAGTCAGGGTTGAACCCCAGTTCCCGGACCTTGGCCAGCAATTGCACCGATTGCCGGTGGCGGCCCAGCATTTCCAGAGGACGGGGCGCGGCGCAGTAGCAGGAGACATCCACCTGGGACGCGGGGGGCACGTTCATCTCGCCCCTTAAGTTACGGATGGCGGTGATGGTTTCCATTACCAGTCGCATTTCCTCTTCCGCCGCCGGGTGGAGCAGCCGGTCATCCGCGGCAGGATAGGGGGCCAACATGACGCTGCCCGCCGCGCCCGGCAGTTTCTGCCAGATCTCTTCGGTGATAAAGGGCATGAAGGGGTGGAGCAGCCGCAAAATATGGCTCAAAACCTCCACCAGGACCCGCTGGCAGTGGCGCCGGGTTTCGGGGTTCTGGGTGTCATGGAGCTGCGGCTTGATGAGCTCCAGATACCAGTCGCAGAATTCATGCCAGATGAACTGGTAGAGATTATTGGCCGCCTGGTCGAAGTCGTAGGAATCGAGAGCCGCCGCGTTATCCTTAATCACCTGCTGGAGGCGGCTCATGATCCAGGCCTCCACCGTGGTGAGGGGCAGGTCATCGGGAGGTGCCGCCGGATCAAAGCCCTCCAGGTTCATCAGGGTGAAGCGGCAGGCGTTCCACACCTTGTTGGCGAAGTTGCGGTACCCGGCGATGCGCTCCTCCGACAGGCGGATGTCCCGGCCCATGGCCGCGAAGGCCGCCAGGGAAAAGCGGAACGCGTCGGTGCCGTATTGGTCCATGAGGTCCAGGGGGTCGATGACGTTCCCCTTGGATTTGCTCATTTTTTGGCCTTCCGGGTCCCGCACCAGGGCGTGGATATAAACCTCATGGAAGGGCACGTCTTTCATGAAATGGAGGCCCATCATCATCATCCGGGCCACCCAGAAGAACAGGATGTCGAACGCGGTGACCAGCACCGTGGTGGGATAAAAAATTTTCAGCTCCGGAGTCTCCTCGGGCCACCCGAGAGTGGAAAAAGGCCACAGGGCCGAGGAAAACCAGGTGTCCAGGACGTCGGTTTCCTGGATTAACTGGGAACTGCCACACCGGGGGCAGGCGATCAAGTCTTCCCGGCTCACCAGGACTTCCCCGCATCCCTGGCAGGTCCAGGCCGGGATGCGGTGGCCCCACCAGATCTGCCGGGAGATGCACCAGTCCCGGATGTTGAGCATCCAGTCGAAGTAGCTCTTCTCCCAGGACTCCGGGATGAGGCGGGTGCGGCCTTCCTCCACCGCTTTAATGGCTTTTTCCGCCAGGGGTTTCACCGCCACGAACCATTGCTTGGAGATGAGGGGTTCCACCACGGTCTTGCAGCGGTAGCAGTGGCCCAGGACCAGGTGGTAAGGCTCCACCTTTTCCAACAAGCCGTCCTGCTTCAGGTCCTGGAGAATCTTTTTCCGGCAGGCGAAGCGGTCCAGACCCTGGTACTGGCCCGCGGCTTCCGTCATGATTCCTGCTTCATTGATGGCCTTCACCGCCGGCAGATTATGCTGCCGGGCGATTTCAAAGTCGTGGAAGTCGTGGGCCGGGGTGATCTTCAGGGCGCCGGTGCCGAACTCCAGGGAGACGTGGGGATCGGTGATCACCGGGATTTTCCGGCCCAGAACCGGCAGCCGCAGGGTGGCCCCGTGAAAGGCCAGATAGCGGGAATCTTTGGGGTTAACCGCCACCGCGGTGTCACCCAGAAGGGTCTCCGGCCGGGTGGTGGCCACGGTGAGGTGGCCTTCCCGGTCGGCCAGCCGGTATCGGATGAAATAGAGCTGGCCGTCCCTGGGCTCGTGCTCCACCTCCAGGTCCGCCAGGGCCGTCTGGCACCGGGGGCACCAGTTGATGATGTAATCGCCTTTATATATCAGGCCCTCTTCATAGAGGCGGACAAAGACTTCCCGCACCGCCCGGGACAGCCCCTCGTCCATGGTGAAGCGCTCCCGGCTCCAGTCGCAGGAGCAGCCCAGGCGCTTTAGCTGCTTGATGATGACGCCGCCGGATTCCTCCTTCCACTGCCAGACCCGGCGGATGAAGGCCTCCCGTCCCACCTTATGGCGGTCGAGCTTTTCCGCGGCCAACATCCGTTCCACCACGTTCTGGGTGGCGATGCCGGCATGGTCCGTGCCCGGCATCCACAGGGCGTCAAAACCCTGCATGCGCTTCACCCGGATGAGAATGTCTTGCAAAGTGTTGTTCAGGGCGTGGCCCATGTGCAGCGACCCGGTGATGTTGGGCGGCGGGATGACGATGCAGTACGGGGGCCGGGCACCATCGGCCCGGGCGTTAAACAGCCCCGCTTCTTCCCAAAACGTGTACCACTTGGCTTCGATGCGCTTGGGGTCGTAAACCTTGTCCAGAATTTCCGCCATGGTTATTCCTGTAGAAAGATATTTGGGGAAGGGGGCCAGGGGCGGAAGGCCCCTG
>Ga0194125_10009979_pt1 | contig 13056 bp, 15 predicted proteins | sample TA2KigC250mmetaG_FD_148626 | JGI IMG/M metagenome (GOLD analysis project Ga0194125, IMG submission 148626) | Freshwater microbial communities from Lake Tanganyika, Tanzania - TA2015034 Kigoma Deep Cast 250m | ecosystem: Environmental > Aquatic > Freshwater > Lake | place: Tanzania: Lake... | reverse complement strand
GACCCCAGCGAAGAATCTCTGTGCCGAGACGAGACCCTTCGCTAGATTCACGCCGCAACTGACCTCTCGGGGCGACCCGCTCAGGGTGACAATAGCGACTTTTGCGGTATTGCGTATAAACCATCCTCAGGTGAGGAGGCACTGTGGTTGAAAACCAGAGATCGAGCTCGACCTCCTTTGTGGTTCGATTCGTGTACCCGTAGTTGAGAGACACGGATGCGCCAATCTCCATGACTTGCTCGGGTGATAGACTCACCCCAATAGATGGTCTGACGTCGACCTCGCTGGCTATCTCGCGTTCCAACTTCCTGCCTTCGGCGTACCCAAAATAGAGCGGCATCTCGCCCGCACAGTTATCGATGGGAATATCGATCTGTTCACCCGGCGCATCGTAAACTCGCATCTCGCGCCATGTTGGACGATCGGTACACCCGGCTGTGAGGCCCCCTACCAATAGCAGAAACACAAGCCTGGTGAATAACACCGACGGACGCAAGTGGGACATGGGCGGTCTCCTTCCGTGAGTGTTTGATGACAACCCCGCAGTATCAAGCCAAAAGCAGCTGACAGTGGCGAACAACCTGTGATATGCCCAAGCAGCCCATCGCTTCCCTGGGAGAAGAGCGGAGTCATCAGTCCAGTCATGATCGGGTCTTCATAGTTACGCGGCGTGGATCATGTTTTCCCGCGCCAAGCTGTTGCATCTCGTCCGCGTACTGCGTCACCTCATCACGATTCAAGAACCAGTCCCGCCCACGTTTCCTCGCGCTGAGTAGACCACGGAAGATAGCCTTACGGAAGTAACTGGCGCTGTAGCCCGTAAGTTCAGCGGCCTCACCGGTGGTGATCCACTGACTCTGGTCGAAGTTGTCGGCCATACCCCTCAGTGATGTTATCACCCAGTCAAACGAATCAATTGAGTCAATCGATCAATCGAAGCTCGATCCGTTGAGGAGGGAAACAAAAAGCCCCACCGGATGGGTGGGGATGGAACGTTGGGGGCTATCACTGCGGGGCCTAGCCCCAGATTCGCTCAGCCCCAAGCCTCAGGGGTGATGATGTCACATACGGGGACGACGGGGCTTCGCCGCTACGTAAAAACGGCATTGAGTTCCGCCCTCCCCGGCTAAAAACCCCAGTTTTGTGAGGAAAACACCCACCACTTGCGGTGGATTATACCCGACCTCCGTACAAAGGCAAGTTCAGCCTTTGCTCACGGAGGTCGTTTTGTTTCTATCCGTAACCCATTCACGCGCCTTCTGCCCGGCCTTGCGCACTGGGCGATCCGGTAGGCAGCGCGCGCCGGCGCCCTGCGGCGCCCCGGCGCGCGCGGTCCGCCCGGTCAGGGCGCCGCTTGTTCTTCGGTCGCACCCGGCTCCGCCGGCGAGGCGTCTCGTCGCCCCAACTACTTTAAATGTGGGACCGGTTCAATCCGCTGTGCCGGCCCATAGTCTGGCGCGCCTATCGCCCGACGCGCCGCCGATCCTCGGTCACCCCGTGGAACCAACTGTCCAAGGAGGTCTCCCGATGTCTGTTGCCTCTCGCACTTCCGACACCCTGCGCCGCCTGGGCTGGGATCCCGGCTTTTCCAGCAGCAAGCTGGGCGAAGTTCAGGGGACGGCTATTGTTACGCAGATGCTCTTTTCCACCGTCGGGTTATGCACCCACGCCGAGGAGAGCGGCATCTCCCTCGGCGATGTGGTGCGTACGCCCCAGCGCAGCCTGCGGCCGCTGCACGTGGCCTGGCCGGGCTACGAGTACCTGGTCGGCGCCAACGTCAGCGCATTCGTGCGTCCTGTGGAGCGGTTGGATTTGCAGCGCTTCAGCGATAGCACGGAACTGCGCGCGCTCCTGTACGCGACTTTACATAAATGTCTGGATGGTGGTTCGCATCGCGTGGCCCTGGTTATCGCCCTGCCGGTGGAGGTTCTGCAGGACAAGGCCGAAGCGCAGCGCGTCGAGCGGGCCATGGGGGGCTGGCTCCTGGGCCGGCACGATTTCAAGGTGGATGGCGTTGCGACCGGCGTCGAGATCAGCCAGGTGCGGGCGAGGGTGGCGCAGCCGGTGGCGACCTGGTTCGATTGGGGCATGGACTGCACCGGCCAGTGGATCCAGGGTGCCGACGCCTTGCGCGCACCGACCCTGATCATAGATGAAGGCTACAACACGCTGGATGTCCTCGTCGTCCAGGGCGGGCAGGTCAGCGTGCGGCACACTGCCGGCGAAACCCTGGGGATGCGCCGGGCGGCCGAGCGGCTCGGCGAACTGCTGTCGCGCCGGCACGGTCTCGACCTCGACCTGCGCCAGGCCGATGGCCTGATCCGGCGCCTCGCCAACGGGCAGCGCGCCGAGGCCTATGTCGAAGGCCAGGCCGTGGATGTGACCGCCGAGGCCCGTCAGGCGCTCAGCGCACTGGAGGCCGATGTGGTGGCTTTCGTCGAACGGGCCGTCGGCCGCGGCCGGCAGTTTCGCGTCCTGCTGACCGGCGGCGGCGCGGTGGGGCTGGCCCCGCGGCGCCTCAACTGTTCCCGCACGCCACGGTGATGGCCGAGCCGGTGCTGGCGAATGCCCGCGGCCTGGCGAAGTTGGCCGTGCGGCCCGGCTTCCTGGGCTGAATAATGCGGTACACGGAATATGGGCCGGATATTGCCGGCCCGAGAAAATCCACGGAGGCAAACCGATGGCTGGGGTGAGCGGACGTTCGGGACGCCGGCGGCAGCCGGGCCGACTGTATCGTTTCAGCGTGCGCTACCGGCCCGGTGTAGATCCGCCGGAGTTGGCGGCGTTACTGGAGGCTGTGGCGGCGGCCAGCGGCGGCCGGCGCGCTGAGATGCTCCGCCTGGCGCTGTTGGGCGGCGCAGCGCAGGCACAGGCGTTGTCTGTGGATGCTGAAGGCGCGGAAGTTGGGACACTACTGGACGACCTGTTGGCGGCGTTCTGAGCCGTGAGCGGGTCGGTGCAAGGGAGATGGCCAATGTCAGACATCGAAAAACTGTTATTGCGCTTCAGGGCCGACCCGGTGGACCAGGGGCGGCTGGCGGAGACGGCGGTGGCGTATGGCCGCGACGTGCGGCGCTTTGCGGCCTGGTTCACCGGGCAGCGGGGCAGCGCGTGGACCCTGGCCGACATCACGCCAGAGGACGGCCGCGCCTATCGGGCTGCGCTGCAATAGGACTTGGGACTGGGGGCCAGCACGATCAACCGTCACCTGGCGGGGTTGCGGGTGTTCCTGGAATGGGCCGTCAGCACCGGTCGCCTGGCGGCCAACCCCCTGGCGCGGGTGAGCGGGCTGCCGATCAGCGCGCCGCAGCCCGTGTGGTTAGAGCGCAACCAGCAGGCGCAATTGGTGCGGGCGCTGGCGCGGGCCGTGGCCGAGAAGCGGGCCGCGCCGCGGGAGTCGTCCACAAAAGGGTTGCGGCACGCTGTGCGCGCTCAGGCGATCGTGCTACTCATGTTGCACACCGGCATCGGGGTCGGGGAGTTGGTCGCTTTGCGGCTGGCCGATGTGACGTTGACCGCCGGCGGCGGCAGCCTGTGCGTGTTCAGTCGCAGTACGCGGCCGGCGGCCCGCACCCTGGTCTTGAACAGTGAAGTGCGGCAGGCGTTGGCAGCCTACCTGGCCCTCTGTCCACTCCAGCCGGAGCAGCGGCTCTTTGCGGGGCAGCGCGGGGCGTTGGGCGTCCGTCAGGTGCAGCGCATCCTGCACAAATGCGCTTGGATCGCCGGCCTCCCGCCAGCGTTACTGACGGCCCAAGTGCTGCGCTACACCTTTGGCCGCAACCTGGTGCAGGCCGGGGCGCCGTTGGAGCAGGTGGCGCGGCTGCTGGGCTGCACCAGCCTGAATCCCCTGCGGCGTCTGGCGCCGGCGCCGCAGCCGGATGCGCAGCAGACCGTGGAATCCATCGTCGTCTTTGCGCGTGATCCGAGCGGTCCCGGTGGCGCCGCCGACTGAAGGCCGCGGCGTGCGCGTCGCAAGAGGAGACAGACCCTATGCCAAACGAAACATTCGTCCCGCCCAACGCTGTGGCGGCTGAGGAAGCCGTGTTGGGCAGCTTGTTGATTGATTCGAGCGTCACGGACGAAGTGGCGGGCATGCTCAAGCCTGCGGACTTCTATCGGGAGCGCGCCGGCCAGGTCTTTGCGGCGGCGCTGGCGCTGCGCGAGCGGCGCGAGCCGGTGGACTACTTGACAGTCATCGGCGAGCTGGAGCGCCGCGCGATCCTCAAGGAGGTCGGCGGGGCGTCCTACCTGGTCGGCCTGATCAACGTCACCCCGACCGCGGTGCATGCGTTGGCCTATGCCCGCCAGGTCAAGGAAGCCGCCGTCCGCCGTCGGATCATCGCCTTCGCCGGCGAGGCGGCGCGCCTGGCCTACAATCAGAGTCTGTCGCTGGAAGATGCTCTGGCGGCGGTCGAAGCGGGCGCCTTCACGCTGCGGGAAGACCTGCGGGGCGCGGAGGCCCTGCGGCCGCTGGCGGAGGTCGTCGCCGCAGTGACGGCCAACCTGGCGGCGCTCGTGGCCGGGCAGGCGCGGCCGCTGCTCACGACCGGCTTCAGTGGGCTGGATCGGCTGCTCGGTGGCTGGCGCCGCGGCTCGCTCAATATCGTCGGCGCGCGGCCGACCAGGGGCAAATCCGCTCTGCTGCTGGGCTGCGCGGCCCAGGCTGTCCGGCAGGGCCAGACGGCGCTCATCTTCTCGTTGGAGATGACCGGCGCCGAGATCGTCGGCCGGTTGGCGGCGATGGGGACCGGTGTCAACCTGTTCCAATTGACCACCGGCCAGGCGCTGCGGGCGCAGTGGCCGGCGGTGACGGGGGCGCTGGCCGGGCTGGCCGGGGAGCCGATTTGGCTCGACGACACCGGCGGCGTCGCGCTGCCGGAACTGCGGGCCAAGGCGCTGCGGCTGGCGGCCCGTGCGCCGCTGGGGTTGGTCGTGGTGGACTACCTTCAACTCCTCAGCGCCGGTCAGCGCAGCGAGAAACGCTACCAGGAGTTGGGTGTCATCAGCCGTGGGCTGAAGGGGCTGGCGAAAGAGCTGAACGTGCCGATCCTGGCCGCGGCGCAGCTCTCACGGGCCGTCGAGCAGCGCAGTGACCGCAAGCCGACCCTGGCCGACCTGCGCGAGTCGGGGGATCTGGAGCAGGACGCCGACGTGGTGCTGTTCGTGGATCGGCAGGAAGCGGACCAGGACTTCGCCCCGGCCGAGCTGATCGTCGCCAAACACCGCCACGGGCCGACCGGCAGTGTGCCGCTGCTCTGGCAGCGCCAGCGCGCCCGCTTCGTGGCGGCAGCCAGGTCATAGGGGGCGACCGCCGTGTTTCCTGGTTTCTACCGCCCGCGCAGCAACTACTATCGCTTGCCGAACGATTGGTTCGACGTTTGGCGGGCGGCGCGCGCCGCGCGGGACGGTGGCCGCATCGTCGCGCCGCTCAAAGCCACCGAGTACGTGGTCAAGTGGACCTGGGGCTACCAGAACTTCGACCGGCCTGTGCGCCTCTCCTGGCACCACTTTCAGTATGGCCGCGTGGTCGGCAAAGTGCGCCTGGATCGCGGCACCGGGCTATCGAGCCGCATCCTGGGCGAAGCGTTGGATACCGCGGTCGAGTTGGGCTTCCTGGAGCGCCACGGCGACGCGAAGCAGCCAACCTACCTGCCGCATCTGCGGCCGGCCGCCGAGGATGCCGCCGGCTTCCTGGCCGACGATCAGGACGTGGCGACGGCCGGCTTTGCGGCGCCAACGGCGAACTACTTCCTGGCGCCGGCGATCTGGATCGACCTGACCAGCGACGTTTCGTCCGAGGCGCTGATCCTGGCGACGGAGTATTTCTTCCGGCATACCTGGGGTTGGGAGGGGGGCTGGGAGCGGCCGTGCTGGCTGACGGCGGAGGAGATCGCCGCGGGCCGGCGTTATCGGTCCGAAGCGAGACAGGGGCAGCGCTACGACGCTGGCATCGGTTACTCCGAGCGGCGCCCTGCGCGATGCCCTGGCCGAGGGCGTCAGGCGCGGCTGGCTGGTTTGGGTCGAGGGCGAATCCGGCGGGCGGGCCTACGCCCTGCACCTGAAAGGCATGCAGGTGGCCGAGGATGGCCGGTTCCTGGGCATGGCCGGCGCTGAGGCCGACGAACGTGCGCCGCTGGGGGCGCCTGCGCCGCAACTGCCGTCCCGCCCAACGCCCAGCGCGCCGGCGGCGCCCCGTCCCGAACCGCCTGCCGCGGCCGACTCGGCGCGCCTGGCGCAACTGGAAGCCCAGGTGCGGGCGTTGACCGAGACGGTGCAGGCCCTCACGGCGGCATTGGCGGGCGCCGGGGTGGTCCCCGATGCGCCGGCCCCAAGTACAGCGGCCGCGGAAGAAAGTAAAGCAGCGCCGGAACAAAGTAAAGCACCTGCGGCGGAAAGTAAAGCGGGCGGCGGCGGAAAGTACAGCACATCTTATCCAGACACCGTAGACACTCCCCAGACACCACCAACAGACACGCGCGCCGCGCGGCCGGCAGCGGTTGGTGGTGGTGGCGAGGCGCTGCCCGACGACCTCCGCCAGGCGCTACAAGCCCTGAACTTCCGCGGCCAGCGGCCCCTGGCCGAGTTGGCTGCGGCGTACGGCCGCGAGCCGGGCCGTGTCGGCGGCTGGATCCGCCACATCGGCCAACACCGGGCGGAGTACCAGCAGCCGGCCGGCTTCCTGCTGCAAAGCGTCGTGCGCGAGGGTCTGGCCCTGCCCGCCGGCGCGGCGCCTGCGTCGAACGGGCATGGGGCGGGGGCAGCCGGTCCGTGCCCGACCTGCGGCGGCCGTGGCGCCGTCGTTCTCAACCTGCCGCCCGACGACCCGGATCACGGGCGGAGCATCCCCTGCCCCCGCTGCGGCGCACAGCGTTCGGGAGGCGACAGGCAACCTCAGTAGATCACAGTTTTAGGTCACGCAAAGCCGCCAAGAGTGCAAAGAGGCCTTGCTTTAACTTGGCGTCTTTGCGCCTTTGCGTGAGATTCGTGATCTACTGAACCTATCTCACAGAGAGGAGTCGTGAATGTCGAAGTTCTTGTATGAGGAGTTGACCGGCCCAATCGTGGCCGGCTACTACGCCGTCTTCTATGGCCTCCGCCAGCGCGTGGGCTACAGCGAGTTCAACCTGGCCGAGGCGTTGGCGATCGAGCTGCGCGGCCGGGGCCTGCGCGCCCTGACCCAGGTGGCGGTGCAGCGGCGCTATGCGGGCCGCAGCATCGGCTCGGACATGCTCGACCTGCTGGTGAACGATCTGATCCCGGTCGAGATCAAGGTGGCGGCGCGCCTGACCGGCAAGCACGAGGCGCAGCTGCGCACCTACCTGCTGGACCTGCGCCAACCGGTGGGCCTGCTGCTCAACTTCGGCGGCCGCCTGCCCGAGGTGCGGCGGGTCTACGAGCGGGCCAATGACCCGTCTGTTGCCGCAGCGGATCGCTGAGCCACACGCGCAATGTCCAAACCGGAGGCAATTACAGCATGAGTAATTGGTTGAGTCGAGGACGCGACCCCGACTACGAGGCACAAATCATGTGGGCGTTGGTGGCGGCCCTGGAGCGGGCCGTGGCAGATGCGCCGGTGGGAGATGCGGCTGCGCGCCAGGAGGTCGGCGCCGCGCTGGTCAGCTTGCGCCAGCAGGTCAGGGGCGATCCGCTGCGCTGGGCGGAGCGGTTGGCGCTCAGCCTGGTGCAGCTGACGTTTGTCTTGCGCGACACCGAGGCGGCTGTGGCCGAACTGCCCGCCATCCGGGCCGAGCGCGACCGCCTGCAGCGCCAACTGGCGAACTGGCTGGCCGATCCCCTGCAAGAACGGGTATGCACCCTGCAGGCGGCGTGTGAGCGCAGCGAGGCGGAGGCTGCGGCGCTGCGGACAGCAGCGCACAACTGGGAACGTCTGTCGGCGGACCTGGCGCGTCGACATGCCGCCGAGGTGGCGCAATTGCAGGCCGAGATCGCCGATTTGTCCATCATCGTCGGCCGCCTGCAACTTGGCACGGCGCCAGCGTTGCCCGACAGCGCGAAATGAGCGCCGCGAAACTCTGAGGGTGAAAGTGTATGGGGACTTCATTGCGCGCAAGTCTCATTTCGCGCAGAAGCTGGGCGAGGGGGAGTCATGGTGACCACCAAGAGCATTGCTGCCGATCTGGCCGACCTGGATGAGCGGTTCGCGGGCTGGCGCGCGGCGCTGGCAGCCCTGGCGCCGATGGGGGTGGCCGACAGCGTCCACCTGCAGGCTGCCGCCGGCTGGCGGCGAGACCAGGTGGATCGGCTGCTGGCAGCGCTGGCGAAACGGGTAGCGGCCGGCGAAGCGCCTTTGTTGAGCCAGGTGACCGAGCGAATCGTGCGGCTAGGGCACAGCGGGCGGGCGCGCAAGATCTTCTTGCTGGAATCGGCGGGGGCCGCCGTGCTGCGGGCCAGCGGCGTGGCAGATGCTGAGGCATGCCAACTGAGCGATCCGACGGTGATCGGCCACGCCCTGGCGGTGATAGATGTACGCCAGGCGGCCCTGCAGGCGCAGCTCTCGGTAGCCACTGATCGGGTGTTGCGCGGCTCGTTTGGCTGCACATTGCGACCCGACAACCTGGTGACGCTGGCCGACGGCACGCGCCTGTTGGTCGAGAGCGAGCAGGTAGCAACTTCTCACCTGTTGCCGCGCCTGGTCGATAGCCTGCGGCGCAAGCTGAAGTTTTGGCAAGCCGGTGCGCCGCAGGATCTCCCGCCGGTGGTGCGCATCTTGCTGACGACGGCGCCGGGGGACTTCGCTCGCAGCCTGAGCCTCTGGCAGAGCGCCCTGCTGGCCGTCGCCGAGGAGCACGGGGCGCCGCTGCCCTGCCGCTTTGCGGTCCAGGCATTGGATGACTTTCTGCAAGCGCCGGATTGGGGCGAGCCGCTGGACTCCGAGCGCTGGCACATGTTGCGCGACCAGAGCGATCCCCGGCCGGGGGCAGGTCAGCGGAAGGGGGCTGGCGCTGTCGCGCTGACGGCGCCAGAGGACTTCACGGGACGCCAGGTGTCGCTGGTTCTGCGGGCGATCCGGCACACGCTGGAGGTGCAGGCGGCGACGTCTGAGGGGGACCGGGCGTTGCCTGCGCCGGATGCGGCGTTGTTCGACATCGCCATGCTGATCTACATGGCCAGCCACGGTCCGGGGCGCACGGTGCTGGCCCAGGCCGGCATCCCGTGGGCTTCGATCGCCATGCTGCGCCACTTCTTGCGTCTACGGCCGCGCCTGTTGGCGGCTTTGACGGCCGAGATCCGACGGGCTGACCGGGCGGGGGCGCACCCGCAGGCGGTGCTGCACCGTATGCTGCTGATCGCCGAGGTGTTTCTGCGTCACTTCGGATTTGGGGTGGACGGACCGCTGCACGTCTGGGCGGCGACGGCCGGGTATGGCGATCCGGACACCCGGCCGTACTACATCGGTGTGCAGATCCGCCGGGGAGCGCTGTTGCGCGACCCGATAACGGGTCTGTCCCCTGCGCCACGCGAGTTGGAGGTGACGCTGGAGGCGCTGCGCTGGCTGCTGAATGCGCTGTTTATCTACGCCGGCGACGTGGGGCTGCCGAGACCGGCATTTTGGTGAGGGGCTGAGGGGCAGAGGGCTGCTGTCAACCCGTCAGCAGTTGGCGCAGAGAGCGCACCGGCGCCCGGTAGCCGTGTCGGATCATCTCGGCCAACAGCCGATCCGCTTCCGGCAGCGCCAGGGTGCCGCCTGTCACACCTTTGAGCAGGATGCCAATCGTCCCCGACACGGTCAAGCCTTTGGCTTCGGCCATGCGGCGGGCGGCGAAGTCGTCCGAGAGGAAGCGACAGCCGCGCTGTAGCGCCACGGCCAGGCATTCAGCTTCGCCGGGGTCAAGCTGGCGTTGCAGGTCGGCGGCGGTCGCCAGTTCGGCCGCCGTCGGCGTGAGCACGGTCAGCCAGGCCCAGTCGCACACGGGCACCAGGCCAGCCTGCTCCCCGACGCGCAGTTCGGCCAGGATGCCGGGCGTGGTCGCCACGCCGGCGCCCAACACGGTGCGCGGGATGTCCGGTCTCTGGACGTGCGCAAAGTTGCTCAACACCGTGGTGTCGAGCAGGGTGCAGGGGTTGTTCGGAGTCATGCGTTCAGCCCCGCCAGTTCCTGTCGGGCCTCGGCGAGCGTGGTGACGCCCAGGTGCATGGGCAAGTCCAGGCGGCTCAGACGCTCGGTCAGGTCGAAGCGGTTGACGCCGAGCAGTTGAGCCGCCCGGCCCAGGCTGATATCGCCGTCGAGATAGCCAGAGATCACGCGGTTCCAGGCGGCCTGAATGTCGCCCTCGGCGCGGGCGACGGTGGCCTGCACCTCCGGCTGGTCTAGCCCGCGCGGCGTCAGGGTGGGATCGTTGATGGGCGCCGGGTGTGGAGGCAGGGCATAGAAGGCGGCAATGGCCCGCAGGCAGCGATAGTCGGCGGCGTCGAGCACGGCGACCTGCTCTTCGCCGTAGCTCTCGATGATCACCGGCCGGCCGCGGCGGGCTTGATCCACCACCTGGCGGGTGCGCCGCGCCAGGTCGGTCTTGCTGATGATGGGTGAAACGGTCATGATGCCTCCAGTGGGCCTTGCGTAGTATGTGTAGTTTACACAAACTGCGCAGGGATGTCAAACGCTGACGAGGAGCGGATGGACCCCTTCGGGGGAGAGGAGGAGCGATGCGCAAGGAGTTGCTGGTGATTGGGTTAGTGCTGGCGCTCGGCCTGGGCGCGTACCTGGCGCTGCGGCCGACCGAGGCGGAGGTGGCGGAGCGGTTGCGCCACGTGCAGGCGCAGAACGCCGTGGCCGAGACGCGGGCGGCGGCGCTGACACCCTTTGTCGTGGCCGGCGGGGGGCTGGCGTTGGCGGCCGTGGGCGGCGGGCTGGCCGGGGCGGCGTACTACGGTGTGGCGCAATTGCGCCGGCGCAGCCAGCTCATCTATGCCGATCGGCACGGTATCTTCCCGCAGATGCGCATCGCCGTCGCCGGCCAGGTGATCGTCCACGATCCCAACCGCCAGCCGGCGCCGACGACGGTCTATGCGCCGGACGGCCGTGGTGGGGTGGCCGTGACGCCGGTGATCCTGCCGGAGCTGCTGGACGCCACGCGGGCGGCCGTGGCGCAGGCGGCGACCGTGCAGGCGATCCGGGCCGGGGTGTCGGGCAGCGCCGGCCTGCTGCCGGAGCACGTCCAACGCACCGCCCAGCGCCTGTTCCCGGCGGGCGGCGACCTGCCGCAGGTGCGCATCGTGGGCGATGACATCCCCGGCGGCGCCCAGTACGCCGCGCTGCTGGCCGAGGCGCGGCGGAGTGAGGGAGGAGATGATGAACTCGACGAGCCTGACGCTGAAGCGTAGGCCTGAGCCGCCGCGCGATCCCGTGGCGGCGACGACCGAGGCGGCCCGGACGGTGCGGCACACGCTGACCCGGCTGGGCCACGCCGCCCGCCGGCAGGATGGCAGCCTGTGGGAGGTGCGCTTCCGGGATGTGAGCTACTATCCGCCGGCCGAGGTGGCCTTCCTGGATGTGGATGTGCAGGCGCTGCCGCGGCGGGTGACGACGCTGGCGCTGGCCGCGCCGGAGGTGCTGCACGAGTTGAGCACGGCGCTGGGCGGCTACCCGGTGCGGGTTGTCAACACGACCGGCCTGGTCTTCGTCGTCGAGTTCGCCCCGCCGGAGCCGGCCTGCCGGGCCGTCCAGCGCCTGCCGGAGCGCGTCGACCTGGACCTGGCGACGCGACCATCCGTGCCCTACGCCGTGCCGCTGGGCGTGGATGGCAGCGGCCGGCCGCGCTGGGAATCGCTGCTGCGGCTGCTCAACGTCCTGGTGGGCGGCGCGCCGGGCGGCGGCAAGAGCGGGCTGCTCAACGCCTGGCTGTCCAGCCTGACCCAGGCCCATCCGCCGGGCGAGCTGCGCCTCAGCCTGGTTGATCCGAAGGGCGTGGATCCGTACGGCTGGCGCGGCCTGCCGCACGTGCTGGGGCCGATTGTCGAGACGTCGGAGGAGGCGCACCGCGTGTTGGATCTGCTGCGCGACGAGATTGACCGCCGCAAGCCGCGCGCTGGGCATCCAGTTCGTACTGGCCACCCAGTCGCCGCGGGCCGAGATCATCAACGGCAATCTCAAGGCGGTGCTGAACACGCGCATCACCTTCCGCACGGCCAGCCGCGTGATCCTGGATCGCGCTGATGCCGCCGTAAGGGTGGCGCAAAATAATAGATCGCCCAACCGGGCGGGTATAATGGACGCGGTTCAACCACACCCTGACAAAGGAGTGCCACGCTCATGGAATTGACTGCCGACATCAAACGGCTGCTACAGGACGCCGTCGCGAAACTGAAGGGCACCGATCGCCGCACATTTATGGCCAAAACGGTCCAGGAATTGGGCCGCGGTGGTCAGCGGCGCGCCGAAACCGAACTGGGTTGGGACCGCACCACCATCCGCAAGGGTATGCACGAACTGCAGAGCGGGTGCGCCTGCCTGGATGCGTTTTGTCTGCGCGGCCGCAAGAAAGCCGAAGTCCACCTGCCGAACTTGCTGGCCGACATCCGCAGCATCGTGGATCATCAAAGCCAGATTGATCCGACCTTCCAGACGGAACGCTTGTATACCCGCCTCAGTGCCGCCGAGGTGCGCCGGCAATTGATCGCCCAGAAAGGGTATTGCGAGGCCGACTTACCGACGGTGCAGACGATCAATACGAAGCTGAACGACCTGGGCTATCGGCTCAAGACCGTCGCCAAGACGCGGCCGCTTAAGAAAGTGCCCGAAACCGACGCCATTTTCGCCCAGTTGGCGGTCGTGCATGAGGCCAGCGTCGCCGATCCCACGGTGCTACGCGTCTCGTTCGATGCCAAAGCCACCGTGAAGGTGGGCTTGTTTTCGCGGGAAGGGCGCAGTCGACTGGCGGTCGCCGGCTGGGATCATGATTTTGCCCCCGCTGCCCTTGTCACGCCCTTCGGCTTCTTAGAGCGTGTTTTGAAAGTAAAAACGAGGCCATCTTGCAGATTTGACAGTTTGACGGTTGTCTGGTGTCCTACTCCGACAGGCTGTGCCCAATCTCCTCT
>Ga0194125_10009973_pt1 | contig 13059 bp, 12 predicted proteins | sample TA2KigC250mmetaG_FD_148626 | JGI IMG/M metagenome (GOLD analysis project Ga0194125, IMG submission 148626) | Freshwater microbial communities from Lake Tanganyika, Tanzania - TA2015034 Kigoma Deep Cast 250m | ecosystem: Environmental > Aquatic > Freshwater > Lake | place: Tanzania: Lake... | reverse complement strand
CCCCGTAGGGCGCGCGGATGCGCCCCACGGGTCCGCTGACTCGCGACGTTCCCCGCAGGTGGCTCGGAGCATTCACCGGCCAATCGGCCACCGCCACGTTAGCGTCGGAGCAGACGGGACGGTGGAGGCGCCCACAGGGTTGCCTGCTCCAACCCAAGGGTGCGACTCTTCAGTCCTGCACGCTCAGGAAGGCCCGTCTTGCCAACCACCCGGCGAAAGACGCCGCTTTCCGACATGAACAGCACCCGAACGCCACCGAGGCCAAGACGCCGGCGCGGTCCTGGCGCGTGGCAGACGCTCCGGCAGTCTGCGCTTGACGCCATGGCTGGCAGGGCGCATTCTTCGACCGTCACGCGGGAGCGCATTTTCGCCATGCTGCCGGTCGGTGGCGAAAAGACGAAAGAGAGCTATCACCACAAACGGAAGGAACACAGGAAAGGAACCCAGGGGCGTGTGTCCAAGAAATTGCCTTTTTCGCCGACAGTGACAAGGAAACAACGTGGTCCGGCTTTGACGGCATGATCCGGCGGCGGGAAACTGCCCAAGAAGGTACAATCGCTCGTTGAACACGATCGGATACGAGAGATGAGAGAGTCAAGAATACCCGCAATCGCCATGGCCGGCGTCATCATCGTCGCCGTGGCAACAGATGCGGTCGCATCGTCCAATGATTTCATTGCATTGCGCGCCGCTTGTCAGGTTCTCCTAGATCAGCCTCTTGAGAAACGGGCATCAGAGACGGTTCTGAATACTGCACGGGATGCAACCAATTCTCAACTTCGGTGCAGGGCAATTGCAATCTGCACTCTTGCTGCAATCTTGCGTGATGATCCTGTCGAGTACAAGCTGTGCCTCACTGCCCCAGACTCATCCTTCCCGCCGAGTTCATTGACGCTTCGCGCAACCCCCGCCGATTTCTCTGACGAATGCCCGGTCTGTGAAGGTTCCGGGAAGGGCACGCGTTCCTGTACTGCATGCAATGGCAAAGGCACTTGCGGGGGGTGTCGTGGCAGTGGTCAAGTCACGCGGCCTGACTTCGACGGACCGTACCTTGCCAAATGCTTCACCTGCAAAGGCTCCGGACGATGCAATTACTGTCAAGGGGAGGGCAAGTTCCAGACAACATGCCACAATTGCGGAGGACGCGGGCAGGTGCTTTCCAAGAGCAGGGCGCGCACGGCGTATTTGCGGAGTGTTGAGGAAACATCTGACTTCTGTTATCTCTTGCTCCACCCGGAAATCACACGAGTCAAGGAGGCCGTCGAAACGGCCAAGAAACAGGGCGACGTGACCGCCGCGCTCGCCGTCTTGCAGAAAGTCATACAATTGTACCCAGAAGCCGACAATATCACCTCGGCAAAGGACATGCTGGCGTTGCTTCAGGAACAGCAAAGGACACAAGAGGGGGCTGAAGACTTCCAAAAGAAGGCAGAGCAGGAGGCAAAAGACAGACTGCTGGCCCACCAAAGGCAACAACTGAAAGAGGCGCGCGAATCAAATGACGTGCACACCGCCATCGACTCGGTTCAACTGTTCATCAAGAGCTATCCTGCGTCGCCATATATCTTGGAGGCGAAGTCACTGCTGCGAGAACTCCAGGCGAAGAAGGAACTGATTGACTCGACTGGATTGTGAGGGCAGGCTATGACGCCATCAAAACACACTGCGTACCGTTGGGCGAGACTCTACATCAAGTTTGTGCAGTTTGTTGCCCTCCTTTGTCTCTTGGTTGGGGCCACACTGTTCGCGGTTAGGTTCTGGAAAGGAATCGTGGCGTACCGACGAACGCTCTATTCGCCAAACCCTTCTATTCCTTCCAGTCTCGACAAAGTCAGGACGCAGTACAGGACGGCGAGCGAGATCCTTCAGTCGAAAGGAATCGCGGCGGGCGAGATTACCGCGAATATCTCAACTGTGAGCGACCTTGCTCCTCGCAATTCTTTACAACTACGGACTGCGGAAACAGTCCTCACCGAACTAAGACAGAGTCTCAGAACAATGCAGAATCGGTATTCCGATACCTTTTCAAGACCGATTGACTCTCTCATTGACACCCTTTCGGAGCATTCCCGCCAGATTCGCAGTAAGCTCACGCCGACGAATAACGCGCCCGCCGGCCGCGTCGAAGGGACCGCTCTATCGGTTACGCCACCCCAAACGCCAGAGCGTGCTCGGCTGTACCACGCAGTCTCACAGAGGGAGATTGACCAACTGTTCGATGTGAGAGACGCATTGACGTCCTATCAAAGTCAGACGACGAAGGATACCACCAGGAATTGTCTGACTGCGGCGATCAAGGCCGTGGAAATGTACGCAGCGGTGCTGCAAGCGGAATTACCTGTACCCATCACAGCGCCAATTGAGTGGAGGAAGCAGGAGCCTCAAATGCCGTCATCGCCGAAGATGGAACTACGAGTTGACGATTTGATTCAATCACTGCAACACCATAAGTCAGTGGTACAGACGGTGGTGCTTTCGGACTGGCAGGTTGACACTTCGATCGAGGATTTGCTCAGCCTGGTCCATCAGGAAGTTGCAAAGAGCAGGGATTGCGAATTGGCGGGGAGGGAACAGATGCTTGAAACGGGTCTGTCTTTGGGGAAAGTCTTTCTTTTGACCTTGGTTGTAGCGTTCTTGACAATGGTGATTGCCGATTTCCTTCAAGCAATCATCGACACGCCTGACCTCATTCGCGGAACAAACGACCCAAAGGAATAAGGTGTTCGAGAGAGGAGTTTCAACAACCAGCGGTCTTACGTCGCCCCTCGCCGCAAATGAGGCGCAACGGCCTCAGGGAACGAGCAAACGGAAAGGAGGAGGACTTTCCTCGGTTCGTTCTGGCGAACGGCTGAGGATCAACAAGGATGATGAAGTAGACATTCATCATAGGAGAAGCAAAATGGCCCTATTCGATAGACCGAAGTATGAGGCACCTTCCGACGACATACTCGTCTGGAAGCATGACAGTGAGGAACTGAAACTTGGCAGCCAACTCATCGTGAACCAGAGCCAGGAGGCGCTATTTCTAAAGGGCGGCCAAGTCTGCGACCTTTTCGGCCCCGGTCGGCATACACTCACATCGGCAAACCTCCCATTACTCAACTTACTGGTCGACCTGCCTTTCGGCGGCAAGACGCCCTTCGCGGCGGAAATCTGGTTCATCAGCAAAACGGTCAAGCGCGACCTGAAATGGGGCACAAACTCACCCATCCCGTTGATCGAACCGACGTTCAACTATCCGATCTCAGTCCGCGCATACGGGCGCTGGGGCTTGCGCGTGCAGGATTCCCGCTGTTTTGTCCTGCAACTCGTTGGTTCGCAGATCGCGGCAGACACCGCCAAGGTTGCGGAATACTTTATCGGCGAAATCAATCAACGCTTCTCTGCCGCCCTCGCGAGCTTCATTCACGAAGAAAAGAACTCCATCTTTGAGATCAACGTGAAACTCAACGAACTGTCCCGGTATGCGGCTGCGGCCATGACGCCGGAGTTCACTCGATTCGGAATTGAACTGATCAACTTCAATGTGGAGCGCGTAAGCATTCCCGACCACGAGCTGGCCAAGTTCCAAGAGGTGTCGGGTCGTCGAATGGAGATTGAGCAAATCAGCAAGGCGAAAGTGGGCGATGCGTACAAGACTGTTCGCACGTTTGACACCCTAGAGAAAACGGCGGAGAATCCGGGCGGCGGTGCGGGGGCGCTACTTGCCGGCGGGCTTGGTCTTGGGGTGGGAGTCGGCGCGGGCGCACCACTTGGCAAACAACTTGGGGACTCGTTGACTCTCGGGCAACAGGTCCAACATGATGTTGTTGGCCGACTTCAAACACTTAAGCGGATGCTCGACGAGGGACTCATAACGCAGAGTGACTTTGACGCCAAGAAGAAGGACATCATGGATTCGATCTGAGTTATTGCGACAGGGCTCTGAAACAAGGAAACGCGTGACCGCAGAAAACCCAATGCCTGTTGCCGCCCAATGCCCGAACTGCGGCGGTCCCTTGAGCGAAACATCGGTGCTCGCCCTTGCTCCCGTTTGTGAACGCTGCAAGACAGTGATAACCAAGATCGGCGGCACCCTGGGGATGACGAGCGCATACGGTGTAAACGATCCATCCATCACGCGGAAGCGGGTTGAGGCTGATTTGGCGGTGTTCTCAGAGTATCGAGCCAAGTACGTCGGAATGCGGGAGGCGTGCAAGGAAGAGTTGACCTGGGGTCTTGAGCGTTACGCGAAACTGCCGCCAACCCCTGAGCTATTGGGAGTAGAGCCAAGCCCGCAAGTCGGGGGCATCGTGACGTATGTCGGGACAGCGCTTTTGTTCTCGATGCAGGCAGCCTTGAGTTTTGTCGTGTTGGGCCCTTTCGTGGCACTCATATCTTGCCCCTTTATGGCCAAGAGGCCGGGAATGCTGGACCGCTGGTGGGGTGAAGGATTCATGAGCGGGATGCTCAAGTTTGCCCGCTACTGGGTTGCTGTGTGTCTTGCGGTTCCACTAGGACTTCTCGTGTTCAATCTAGTGGTTTTCGTATTTCAATCTATTAGGACGAGAATCGTAAATGGCACGCGGCCGCAAGAGAACCGACAGCGCAGGCGGGACTACCAGCTAGCCTATGCAAACGCGTTGAAGGCTGCGCAGCCAGTCAAGGCTGCACAGGATCACCGCCTGAGTTTTCGCATTCGCGAGTTGGACGGTCTCATTGCGACAGTCACGGAGAAGGAAGAGGCCATTCGAAACATACTGAGAAACCCTTTGGACAAACCGGCTGCAACGCTTGATATGTCAGGCGACGGTCTGGATGGACAACCTGTCACATGTCCGAATTGCGGGAAGACTTCGCTCTTTGGCCGTTTTGGAGTCAACTCCGCCAACAAAGGCCGCTGTCCGCATTGCTCCGTTCACGTCGACTTCGAGTAGCGACTGAGGGAGCTAAGCAGACAACGTCTTGTCGATTCGCTGCGGTCTGCTAACTCTGAAGCGTGGTTCTGTACCGTCCCATGTCTGGCTTGGAGCAGAAAGCCGCGTGGACGCCTCCATCGTCCCGTCTGCTCCGACGCTAACGTGGCGGTGGCCGATTGGCCGGTGAATGCTCCGAGCCACCTGCGGGGAACGTCGCGAGTCAGCGGACCCGTGGGGCGCATCCGCGCGCCCTACGGGGAATGCTGGAGGCGATGGTTCGGCTCTCAATAGGTATGACCATCGCGATCTCCGACCACTCAAACCGACTGCTCTGCTAACGGCCTCTTGCTGGATTCACTTTCCTTTCCGACTCTTCCTTCGCGGTCAATCGGAGTTGGACTCTTCCTCTCTCTTTGGCTCTCGCAAACTGGTCATTCATCCAGAGAACCTCGGTTCGGGCATAGTCCTTGCCAGAAGAATCGCGCGTGTGCGTTTCGATTGTGGTCTTCGTCCACCCTCGCTCAGGTGTGAGGACTTCGTCGTACAAATCGTTTTCGTAGCCACTGATTAGCAGCATGCACCTTGCCCTCTGACACGCTCCGAGCAGATCGGCATGGAATTTCCGGTCATTGGCATCGATAACGTAGCGGTGGTCTCGTTTCGTGTAGTATGGCGGATCGAGATACATGAGCGTTGCCGGCCTGTCAGCGAACATGGACAGCAACTCACGGGCATCCCGATTCTCGACGCGCACTCCCCGGAGACGTTCGACAACCTTCATGAGCCGCGCCGGCAGGTTGTACCACCTGTTGACGCGTGCCTCCTTGCCTTCACGCGCGTACGACTGAGAAAAGGAGAATCCGCAACGCGATGATCCGATTGTCGCGTTCACTGTCATCATTGTAGCAACGAGGAAGCGGCGGGCGCGCTCAAGCGGTTCGATCCCCTCTTGGGGCTCGCGGCAGCGCTCAAACTCCTCCCGTGCATAGGGGGTGAGAGCAATCGCGCGACACAAGGATTCAGCGTTATTGCGCAGTTGGTAGAAAAGGTTCACAATCTGGCCGTCACGATCATTGATGACCTCTATCGGAACAGGTTTCTTCGCCAAGGTGAGCGCCGCAGACCCGCAGAAGCCTTCCACCCATGCGTTGTGCGGGGGAAGATGCTTGATGACTTGCTGCGCTATGCGCTGCTTCGCGCCGTAGTAGCCGAACGGCGCGCGGACCGGCTTCGCTTTCAGCGTTTCCTCGGTGTGAGTTGGGGTTGTGTAGTTATCTGTCATTGCCAGAAACCTCGCGGGCGTGGAAACCCTCCCCTTGACGGAAACAGCGCAGGACATCGGGCTCCACGGCCCAGTCAGAAGCCTGTTTCAGGATCGTGGCGTGGGGATCCTGGACTATGCGCAAGTCGCCCAGCGCAAAACAGCCGCCCGTCTCAACGGGAACCAAGTAGAGGAAATACCAGGAACGAAAGACCTCAGCAGTGAGCACCTCGTTGCGTGTCCAATGGAACTGCAGAGTGGAACCCGAAACGGCCTTGACTTCGATATACCGGGGTTGTGGAGCAAAGCCTGCATCAATCGTGACGCTCCGGATATCGTAGCCGGCAGCAACATTACGGAGAGCTATGTGTTCGACGCACGAGGCAAAGGCAGCGCCTACCCGTTTGCGCTCGTAGGACATGACTGCCTCTTCGGCTGCGGTGCCGATGGCCGTCTTGTCGTGCAGGCTTGCCCCTAGTGCCAGGGGCGATTTCTTGCCGGCATCAGGTCGCGCCATGATGTAGGCGTCCAGGTGTCCTGGCTCTATACGGTAGAAGTCGCGGGCAGAATCATGGCCCACAACACCCATTTCCATGAGGAAGTTCCTAACGTGGCTGTGACGGTGGCGCGATTGCGGTACGGGGCGGTGTACCAACTGACCGTCAACGACGCGGAACCTCCGCAGATACCGAGCAATCTCCGTCCGATATCGGTTCTGTTTTGCGAAGAGGCGTACAAGAACCCAAGATTGATCGCCCGACGGGGTGGCTGTGGTGAGCGCAGCAGATGGGAGAAGATGCCCTTCCTTTTCCCGGACGGCATCAAGCATCGACAGGAAAGAGATAGTCTCTGGGAAGTGGGACGCGCCCTGGGCGTACCGCTTACGGATGTGTTCCGTCTTCGTGTACTCACACTCGCGCAACACGGACAGCAGCGACGTTACGTTACGCCACTCAAGCCCATCAAAAGGGTCAGTGCGTTGTTCCGAAGAGTCTCTCATACGCCTGCAATTCTTCATCCTCTGCGAACATGTCCAGCGAATAGATCGCGTAGTCCTGGTCGATGATCTCGCTCATGTGCTGTGCTTTTGCCTGCACGTTCGCGAGAATGTCGTCGTCGACGGTGTCTTGATACTGAAGGAAATCATAGTGTGCTGTCCGGTCTTCTGAACCTCCGACACGGTGAATCCGGTCCAGAGACTGGAGATACTGAGCACAGTTGTATGACAGGTCATAGTAGATGGCGTGTGAACATGCCTTGTGCAGCGAGATTGACTCCGCGCAGGCGGCGGGGTTCGCCACAAGCACATCGACACCACTACTGAGGGTAGTGAACTCCCTGATGATCTCTTCACGGGTCAATTCGTCACTGATGGCGAGCTTCTGAATCGGGGTTGCGCCGTAGATCAGCCGGACCCCGTGCCCGAGCGAAGATATGCGGTCCCGTAGTAGCTCAAGCGTCCGCACGAAATTGGACCAGACAACAACCTTTTCGCCGGCGGCCAGAAGGGCTTGGAGGAGGGGAAGGATGGCCTCCAGTTTGCCGGGAATCTCAAGCTGGTCATAGTGCTTTATCACGTCTGCAAGCGAGAGATCGGTTCCGAGGAGATTCTCATTGTATTCCGACACGGCGGACCCCAACAACACTGTGTAAGAGAGGCACTGGCGCAACCGCATCATCCGTCCACGGCGGAGGCGCATGAGCAAGTCAAGATCACGGAAGTAATCGGACTGCGAGACTTCCCTGATGCGGTCAAGGATTGAGTCGTAAACCAAGCGCTCGTGTTTGTTCATCCGAACCTGGATAGGTGTATGGAAGGATTGCGGAGCCAAGCCAAGATCGGCCTTCCGCACTCTGTAGAAAAGCGGACCGATGGCTGCATTGAGCGTAATGGCAGCTTCCGGCAACCGGTCCTTCTGCGCGAACAATTCGATCTTGTGGCGCGTCTGTTGCGAGACAGGTGGGGAGAGCGGCCAGAGCACATCGAAAAGATTGAAGGCATCCGAAAAGCTGTGAGGGAACGGGGTTCCTGTCAGGATTGCGCGACGGCTCGCATGGCGGGCGACATTCAGAACGGCATTTGCCCACGCGCCATCGATCTGTTTGATATAGTGGGCCTCATCCACGACGAAATAGAAGCGAATACCTTGCTGCTCAAAGAGGATCCGCACCTGCTCCCAGTCACGTTGCAGTGTCTGGAATGTGGTGAGATACAAGTCGCAGACCGACTGCTGGGTGACAAGGTACTTTGTCCGGCGTGTATCGACATCGCCGCCGGCAAGGATCTCGAAGGCGGGAGGGACGCCAAGCGTCTCAGTGTATTCGCTCCGCCACGGGCCGAAACAAGCGGGCGGGCCCACGACAAAGAGGGAATCCACCTCCCCGATGTCGCGCAGTCTCTGGAAAACCGACAGAACAACGGTTGTCTTGCCACTGCCGGGAACTGAGAAGTTGGCCCCGTTCTGAACCGAAAGAAGATGGAGAGCGGCCTTGCACTGGTGCTCTTTGAGCCGTCGGGGAATATGGGTTTTGAGGAATGAGAGAAACTCTCTGGTCCCTTGGGTGTCAAGCGCCGCATTCTTGAATTGGGTTCCCGCAGCGAGGGCTTGGGAAAGGGCGGTCTCGGCGGTCTCATGTCGAGCAAGTGATGAAGCGGTTATCTCCTCGATTTCATAGGGACATCCGCAGCGAGCAAGGTAGCTGGACACCTTGTGCAGCAATACGTCCGTTTCGCCAAGAGGCGCCACGAAGTGACCAGACTGGGGGTTGAATTCAAAGCCCCAGAAAGCCAATTGGTTCTCGTGCCGGGGCGCGAAATCGCCTTGTTCTGGACGAACGACAAGGCGGTTGCTCTGTGTGAAGACGCGGATCATGCTTTCTTGTGTGCCAGCTTCTTTAGTTCTTTCTCGTAGTGGTAGATCTCACTTTCCAAGTCGTTGGCGCGGCTCTTGATGTCGGCAGCGAGCTTGCGAGCCTTCGCGAAGTCGCTGGTGGCGATCGACCTGACGTCCATGTCCTGGTGATTGAGCTTCTTCAGCGCCGCTTCGAGCAGTTCGACCGGGGTCTCTTTCTCCTTCAGCGTCTCGTGGCTCTGCGAGGCCTTCCTTAGTTGCCAAGTAATGACTTGTTGATGCTTGGCTGCCCATTTGGCATCCAGTTCACTCAGTGTTAGTTGTTGTCCTTCCGCGCCAAGGCGTTCATCTCTGGCCAAGACCGGCTCGACTTCCTCGGCGATTCTCTTGATAGCCTTCTTGCCTTCCTTTGTCCGACAGTACTTCGGCAGATTCCGCATGATCACGTGGACCTTGTCCATCTCTGGCACGACACGGAGGCGAACAATGTCGAATGCGGCCTCTTCGATCACGCCGATCTCGTCTTCCTCAATCCCGTACTCAATGAGTCGTTTCGGGTTGCTGAAGCAGCGGTTGTACGTATTGCTGTAGTCGATGAACGCCTGCCACCGACCTTCGGGGTCTGACATGCCGGTGGAAATTGTCCTGTAAAGTCCGTCGCGTCGGAATTGCTTCAAGTAACGATCAACGCATGCCAAGGGATCAAGGTAGTTCTTTGTGTAGTCTTCCACGGCCTTGTCAATCTGGGCCTTTGTTGCTCCGGCGAAGCGAGGGTCGTCACGGAGTTGCTCTTCCAGAGAGAAACCAAGATCGATCTTGCGCTTGATTGAAAGTGCCCGGTCAAACCCGTAGTACTCGGACTTGCCGTCACTTTGGAGCTGGTAGCGATTCTCGATTTTCTCGATTTCGAGGAGGGTGGGTGGACCGCCTTCTTCGCCCTTGCCCGGAAGGATGACGACTTTCATGTAGGCGAAGTTCTCGTCGTCGGCGTATTCCTGATGAAGTTTCTCCATGACCATCTTGCGTCGGTTTCCATTGATGAGGAATCCATCGCACGTAATGATGGCGGGTTCCTGCTGGCCTGCGTGCATGATTGACTTGATCAGAACTGCAGTGCGCTCGGGGTCCTTCTCTTCAAGGAATTCCCGGATCTGGGCCTGGGCCTGGTCGTCCTTCTCATCGAGCACACCGACATTGCGCTCAAAGTCGAGTATATCGGACGCGATGCGACCATTGTTCTTCCTGTATCGGAGGATCTCTATGGGCACCCGCCACACGTCGCGTTCGCGGCCAGCGAGCACGTCGTCGCGGAAGTTGATGACCTCGGTCGAGGGTTTGGCAGTCTTGAGGCGTCTCTCACGGATTTCTTTGGCGAAGTCGTCGATGATCTCTCTTGGAGGGGGCTTAGTCATTGGTGGCATGCGTGTTTCCTCCTTGATTGCTGTCCTGTGAGCCGAACGTCGGCACTGAGGCTGCGGCGGGCCAGCGACGCTAGCCTCCGGTGCCTTGTGTACGCCCAGCATGGGCGTGAGCTCATGGGGTGCAAGTCCCCTATGGGAGGTCAGTATATGGAACCATGAGCCGAAGGCAAGGGCGGAAGGGCGACCGACCGTCCGAAGGAAGCCGGAGGCAAGACCCGCGACTGATCGTGCCCGGCCTCACTGGTTCCTTGGAGCAGACGGTTGCCTGGGGCCGTCCACATGACTGCCTGCTCCAAAGGACACGTGGGGACAAGCCTAACAGCGATCCCGATCAGATGTAGCGGGATGATTGATCTTAGACGCAACGTCCGGCGTGTGCCGCTCCGTGCCCGCCGCGGGCACGGAGTAGGCACCACGCCGTGGTTGGGTGGCTTCTCCTTACTTGAGCAAGTCGCGCCCCGCCTTGCTGCCGCACTGGGTGCAACGCCAGCCACCGATTTTGATGGAACAAAGAATCCAGATGATGAGCCAGAATCCGGCCGTGAAGATGGTGAGCAACAAGTGCAGGATATGGTTTGTTCCTCTTCGTCGGACCATCACCTGCTTGTTGCAGACCTTACAGAACCCCGTCGCTTCTTGCTGTGCCATGTACCTCTCTCCTTTCTCGGTCTTTTCACCGAACGGCGAAGCTGAGGCGCGCGGTTTGCCGCGTCGCCTCCGGCTCCTTGTTCGCCGATCCTTCTCAAAACGCCATTCAACGTCGAGGTGGCAAAGGTCGAGGGGCTACGGGCTTTAGGGGGCGCACAGGTGCTTCGGGTCTTGGGCTTGGACCACTATCCCCTTCGACTTCAGAATTTACGTCGGAGTAGGGCGCGTTTTCTTTCAGAAACTTGACCGGGTCGGTGAAACTTCGCACTGGACCGTAACCCAGTTGTGAAACCGGCGGCATCGTTTCGCTATTCCATATACCAAAGTGGAGGTGTGACAGATCTTTTTTTGTATCTGCATCAAGGTAAACGGCGACTGTTGCGATTGTCTGGTTCACCTCAACTCGTGTTCCGTCTCTAAGCTTTCGATCGGGAGTAACATGTCCATACAAGGCGTAGAAGTAATGTCCGCTGGCAAGTCGGTGTTTCAGCCAGATCAACGCCCCAGGTTTGCCTTCGCTGCCGAATCCGGGCACGTTCAGGTCAACTCTCCAAACAACACCATCGGAGATCGCTTTGACGTCAGTACCTGCCGGAGTTCTGTAGTCATGGCCTAGATGATTCTTCGCCGGACCCCCAAGCCAGCCACGGTACCCGCCCGCATCCGGGCATGGTTGAACAAACTTCGATTGTTGTCCCTCGACAGCAACCCCGACTGAAGAGAGAAGCAGGACAAGGCAACCAATCAGACGAGAGGACGCCGTTATCATACCTTGTTCCCCCTTACCGTTCGCCCCCCCTAGCACGTCACCTCAATTCTGCAAGACGCTCCATGTTGTCGTGCCTATCTGGAGCGTTGCGCCACTCTTCGGCATACTAATGATGTGCCTATTCATCACCTCACCAGGCGCATTGACGGTCCAATACACGCAAGAGTTCTGGGCGCGGCCCCGCGTAAACAGAGTAGGGTTATTCCCCCAATCCGCAAAACCACCCAGAGCCCCGCCCTGGAAATAAGCAATCTTGCCGCGCAGACAGACGGCGTCTCCTCGCTTGAGATTCATCAATTCGGTCTGATTCCCCTCGACCGCAAGTTCATTGACACTCAAGATCGGTACTTGCTCCGGCGACTCTAAGATGATTTTGCGCCGGCTCGGATACCTTGTGTCATTGACCTCGGTGACATCTCTTAGTCTGAAATAGAGCGTAGCGCTCTCGATAGTCTCAACCTCAGTAGTGAAATCCTGGTCTGCCGATCGAATGGCATCCTCTCGTTGAATACTTGTGGCACCACCGGCCAGCCGCGTCTGAATTGAATCTTGATACTGCGCAACAATCCTTAGGATCCGGTCGGCATCGTTCCCCAATGCCAGAGTTCTCTCGGTAGTCGACCGCCCTGTGTGCTTGACAGGTGCTGCGTTGCCCTGTTCCAGCGATTTTGCCACCTCATCTAGTGCTTTCCTCGTGCGAGTTGCACCAAGCCCGAAGAACAAGACAGGCGGCAGGATGATGGTCAGCAGCATCATAGCGATGCCCCCGGCCACTCGTTTCTGTGCCATCGCAACGATGCTGAGAACGAAAGCAGCCAAGAAAAGCGGCACATACATGATGAACGTCCAGAGCGAGAAGAACATCATGACAAGGCCGATGACGAAGCATGCGACCGCTCCGATAAGCGCGCCCTGCTTGACGTTTGTCGTGATATCGCGTTCCCCCTTCAGGAACTCCCCGCAACACCTGCACTTCTGGGCCGTCCGAAGGATGGCCTCCCCACAGTGGGGACATGGGCGCGTGTCTCCCGGAGTCTTGGGAGGCGGTGTGGCCATCTGCTTCTTCGCAGAAGTCGGCGGCGCAGCAGGTGGGGTCGGCTGGAGTCTGGGCAGTTGGATTGCCCCGTTGCAGGTTGGGCAGTTGATCTGGTCGCCAAGGAGTTCTTCCGGCGCCTCCAACGATTGTCCACAGTGGGGGCAGTCGAACTTG
>Ga0194125_10009968_pt1 | contig 13063 bp, 13 predicted proteins | sample TA2KigC250mmetaG_FD_148626 | JGI IMG/M metagenome (GOLD analysis project Ga0194125, IMG submission 148626) | Freshwater microbial communities from Lake Tanganyika, Tanzania - TA2015034 Kigoma Deep Cast 250m | ecosystem: Environmental > Aquatic > Freshwater > Lake | place: Tanzania: Lake... | reverse complement strand
AGGGAAGACCATGGATCCCAGCTTTTTTTACTCAACTCTGGTTCTCACTATGGTCATCGGCATCGTTTCATTTTTTGCCAAAAAGGGCGCCTGAGGCCGCTGGGGATAGTTCAAGGAAGAGATGATTGGACCAGTGTCCATGGAACGGTCTGACTTGAAACTTGGGGCTCCAGCATGGAAGCAGTTTGGCAAATGTCATGGATGGAGGTTCACCACTGGCTAGGTTCCCAGGGGCGGTTGGCGCTGCCTTTCGGGCTGGCCCTGTGGATCGCCTGGGGGGACCTCAAGACTCAACGCATTCCCAATTATCTCACTTTAGGAACCGCGTTGACCGGCCTGCTATATAGTTTCATTTTTCATGGGCTTACGGGCCTGGGCCAGGGAGTGGCCGGCCTGCTTCTGGGGCTGGCCCTCCTGATCCTTCCCTATTGCTGGGGAGGCATGGGAGCGGGAGACGTCAAGGCCCTGGCCGCTTTGGGGGCATGGCTGGGGCCCGGTTTAACTCTAGCCCTTTTTTGTTATATGGGCATCGCCGGGGGAGTGATGGCTCTGGCGGTTTTGTGGCGGCAGAGACTTCTGTGGCAAAAAGTGCGACTGGGATGGAGCTGGCTGCTTAAAGTCATGCTTTGCCGCCATGACCGGGTTATGCCCCCTCCTCCCCCGGACCGGCAAATTAAAGGGATCCCTTACGGGGTGGCCACCGCCATGGGAATGGCGGCTCTCCTGATCCTTGGCGCTTAACAGATCAACTCCGGCGGATGCGCTAACTCCGCCGGATAAATGAATTCAAGGGTAAAACCATGAACATGCCTAAGATTCCCAAAGGTATATCCTATGTATTGCTGTCGGCGGCAGCGGGTCTGGTGGCCACCTTCGCCGTCCACCGCTTCATACAGGCCAAGACCCTGGTGCCGGTGGTGCTCACCGGCCAGGTGGCCGTAGCCGCGGCGTCCGTCGCGCCGGGCAATCCTCTCACCGCAAACCTGGTCCAGGACGCCGTTTTTCCGCGGCACCTGATCCCCGCCCATTCCGCCAGCTCCTCTAAGGAAGTGGAAGGCCGGGTGGCGGCCACCCGGTTGGAGAAGGGGGAACCCATTCTTCTTACCAAGCTGGCGCCCAAGGGCACCGCGGCGGGACTCAGCGGTCTGCTGAGGGAGGACAAGCGGGCCCTCACCGTGAGGGTGGACGACGTCACCGGAGTGGCCGGCTTTATCCATCCCGGAGACCGGGTGGACGTGCTGGCGGATTTTAAAGTCCCCAAAAGCGACGACTACTTCTCCAAGACCATTTTGCAAAACGTGCCGGTGCTCACCACCGGGCAGATCTGGGAGGAGCAGAAAGGGGAGCGCAAGCCGGTGCTGGTGAACACCGTGACCCTGGAGCTGGCCCCGGAGCAGGCGGAGATTTTGAACCTGGCCAGCAATGCAGGGAAGATCCGCCTGGCCTTGAGAAACCGGACCTATGAGAAGGAAGATGCTACCCAGGGGGTGGCCATCTCCCAGCTTCTCAACTTCAAGCCGGTGAAAAATGAGCCGGCCTCCCCGCCCATCGCTAAGAAAGGCAGAAGCGTGGAAATGATTAAAGGCATTGACCGGTCTGAGGTTGAATTATAAGGGATCAGGGAATATAATAAGGTTGAGGTAGGGGGCAAGGTTGGATTTCCCTAGATATAAGGAGGTCCACTAATGCCTGGCCCCAACCCCTAAAGGAGACGGCAGGTGCATCCAGAGACCTTGAAGATTTCCGTAGTCTATGGGGATAGCGTTGAGAATCCCGACCAGAAGCAAGTCGTGGAGAGCCTGCCCCAACTCCGGCTGCTGGAGCATCTCACCAACCCCCAGACTTTGTTGGAAATGCAGGTGGGAGAAGCACCGGACCTGGTGCTGCTGAACCTCAATGGCGACCAATTTCTCCCGGAGTGGCTGACAGAACTGGCAGGTCGCCTGCCGGCCACCGGCGTGCTGCTTTGCGGCCACCAACGGGATCCGGAACTGCTTATTCAAGCCATGCAGGCCGGCATCCGGGAATTTCTGCCTTTGCCCTTAAATCGGGAAGACCTGGGAGCTGCGGTGGAGCGCTTTTTGGTCGCTAGAACCCGCCAGGTTCCGTCCCACCATAAAGGGGGGCGGGTGGTGGCAGTGGCCGGTCATAAAGGCGGGGCCGGAGCCACCACCCTGGCCGTTAACCTGGCGGTGATCTTGGGAGAGCTTACGGGGGAGAGGCAAGCCCTGGTAGACTTGGGCCGGCCTTTTCCCGATGTGGGCCATTTTCTGGACCAGGAGCCCAACTACACTATTTTTGACGTGTGTCAGAATCAGGGGAGCCTGGATAAATCATTTATCCAAAGCATCATGCAGTCCTGTGGGCCCAAATTGTCGGTGCTGCACGGCTGCGCCGACTTCAAAGAACAAGACAGTCTGGAGTGGGAGGCCCTGGAACGAGTCCTGACCCTGCTCCGGGGTTTATATAAATGGATCGTAGTGGACCTGGGGCACTGGCTGGATGGTTTATTTTTCCATGTGGCTCGGGAATCCGACCTGGTGTTGCTCATCACCGAACTCACCATACCGGACCTGCGCAATCTGAAGCGGCTGTGGCCCATCTTCCGGGAATGGTTTCCCGAAGGAGACAAGGTGCGGGTTTTAGTGAACCGCCATAATAAAGGGACCGCCCTGAGCTTGAAAGACCTGGAACAGGTGGTGCATCGGCCGGTCTTTCAGGCACTGTCCAGCGACTATGCTGCGGCGATAGCTGCGGTGAACCAGGGGAAGTCCCTGGGGGAAACCGCGCCCCGCTCCCGGTTTTACCAGGATTTGCAGACTTTGGCCCAACGGTTGGTGTCGGAAAGTGGCGGGCAAAAAGCCGCCGCAGCCAACCCGGGTCCCCGGCTATTACGGTTCTTCTCCCGGAAGTGATACCGGTTGCAGGTCCTTAGGTATCAAGGTTTCAGATTTTTGGCAAGGTGAGGATAATCAGAGGCTAATCAATAGGCTAACCGGTAATTTTGTAGAATTTGAAAGGGAACTGGGGTGAGAGGTCATGAATTTTTTAGGATACCAGCGCCGGGAAAAGAAAAGGTTGACCGACGCCGGCAGCGCCCGCCCATCGGTGGCGGAGTCCAAGGCAGTTAAGGCGGTCCCTACCCGGCGGGAGGAAGGCCGGGAGGTCAAGCTTTATGAAGTGAAAAAACGGGTCCACCACCGCCTCCTGGAACGTCTCAATCTATCCATGATGGAAGATCTGGACGACCAGGAGATGGCCCGGGAAATCCGCCAGGCCCTGGACGTCCTGCTCCAGGAAGAGGAGGAGCCTCTAAATCTTTCGGAAAAAACCCGCCTAGCCCGGGAACTGGAGTTCGAAATCCTGGGTCTGGGTCCCCTGGAGCCCCTCCTTGGCGACCCCGCCATCTCCGATATTCTGGTGAACCGTTTCAACATGGTGTATGTGGAACGCTTCGGTAAGCTGGAGAAGACGGACATCCGGTTCCAGGACAACGACCATTTATTAAAGATTATTCAGAAAATCGTGGGCAACGTGGGGCGGCGGGTGGACGAATCCATTCCTATGGTGGATGCCCGGCTGCCTGACGGTTCCCGGGTCAACGCCATCATCCCGCCCCTGGCCCTGGACGGCCCCATGCTCTCCATCCGGCGGTTTTCCGTCAGCCGTCCTTCCCTGGAGGACCTGGTTCAAAAAGGCAGCCTCACAGAGGACATGGCGGAGGTGCTCAAGTCCCTTTCCATAGCCCGGCTCAATATCCTGATCTCCGGGGGCACCGGGGCCGGCAAGACCACCATGCTCAATATCCTTTCCGGATTCATTCCCGACTATGAGCGCATCATCACCATTGAGGATTCCGCGGAATTACAGCTTCAGCAGGAGCATGTCTGCCGGCTGGAAACCCGGCCTCCCAACGTGGAGGGCAAGGGCGAAATCACCCAGCGGGAGCTGGTGCGGAACAGCCTGCGCATGCGCCCCGACCGCGTCATCGTGGGCGAGGTGCGGGGGCCGGAGGTCATTGACATGCTTCAGGCCATGAATACCGGCCATGAAGGGTCCATGGCGACAATCCACGCCAACTCTACCCGGGAGGCCCTGCTGCGGCTGGAGACCATGATTCAGCTTTCCGGTGTCCAAATCCACGAAAAGGGTATGCGCCAGATGATCAGCTCTTCCATCGATGTCATCCTGCAGTTGGTGCGCCATAGTGACGGGGGCCGCCGGGTCATTGCCCTGTCGGAAGTCACCGGCATGGAGAGCGGGGTTGTCAGCCTTCAGGACATTTTCGTGTTCGATCGCCAAGGGGTGGATGACACCGGCAGTATTCTGGGGATGTTCAAGGCCACGGGGGTGCGGCCCCGTTTCGCGGACCGCTGCCGGATATTCGGAGTTCCCCTCCCGGACCGGATTTTTCAGCCGTCCAAGCGGATCTCCATGCATTGAGGAGGGCACCCATGGGATTCATGAGCACCGAGCTGGAAATATATTATCTCCTGGGATTGGCTGGGGCCTTCGCGGTAGTCTTTTTCCTAATGACGGCCATTACTTACCTAGTCATTGAACCGTCCCAGCAGCGGCGGCGCCTGGACCAACGTTTAAAGGGCAATAAAAAGGAGCAGGAAGTCCGGGCCCAAATTTTTAAAGCTTACCAGGAATCCAAAGAAAGCGCCGTCCTGGCCGTCATGGAGCGTCTATTCGGCTGGGGCCGGGTGGAAAATCTCCAGCGCATGCTTTTCCAGGCCAATATTTACCTCAATCCCGGCGCTTTTTTGAGCGTGGTGGGCATCCTGGTCAGCTTTGGGTTCTTCGTGGGAGTCAGCCTTTCCAATCTTTTGGGAGGGGTGACTTCCGGAGCCTTCCTGGGGTTCTTGCCCATCGGCTTCGTGCGCTGGAAACAGAAGCGTAAAGCCAGGGCCTTTGAAAGGACCATGCCTGACGCCATGGACCTCATTGCCCGGTCCCTTAGGGCCGGCCATACCCTGAGCGGCACCTTGGAGTTGGTGAGCCAGGAGATTCCGCCCCCCCTGGGGACGGAATTTCGCATCACTTATGAAGAGCAACGCCTGGGTTTGAGCCTGTCCGAGGCCCTCCGGCGCATGGGAGAAAGGGTGGCCAGCCGGGACCTGCGCTTTTTTGTCACCGCCGTACTGATTCAAGCGGAAACCGGAGGCAACCTGGCGGAAGTTCTGGAAAATATCGGCTCCATCGTCAGGGAACGACTTAAGCTCAAGGGCAAGATCAAGGCCCTCACCTCCGAAGGCCGCTTCTCCGCCATCATCCTGGGAGCCCTGCCGATATTGACCTTTTTGGTGCTGCTCTGTCTGAACCCTAATTACATCTTATTGCTCATCACCGATCCCCTGGGGCGTAAATTCCTCATCGGCGGATTGAGCAGCATCTTCGTGGGGGCGCTGGTGATGAAAAAGATGGTGTCCATCAAAGTTTGAGGACTGGGAGATGGCAAACCTTCTCTGGCTTATCTGGATTGCGTCATTTTTCGCCATGTTTTACCTGATTTATGGGGTGCTGGTCTTCCTGGAAGACCGGCGCGCGGTGCGGGCCCGGTTGAAGAGCGCCTCCTCTGCAAGCATGCCGCTTTATCGGGGGGTGCAGCAAAATTCCTTACTGAAGCAGATGCTGGAGTGGCTTTCTTCCTTCGGCCGCCTGGCGGTGGCCAGTCAGGAAGAGGTTTCCAAGATGCGGGCCAACCTGATTCAGGGGGGGTTCCGACATCCCAAAGGACCGGCCGTTTATTTCGGATTGCGAGCCTCGGGGGCGCTGCTGCTGCCACTGCCTTTCATCCTGGCGGCATTCATGGGCGGCAAAATGGGCCTGACTTCCATGGCCCTGATTGTGCTACTGGCCTGGATGGGTTTTTACCTTCCCCGATTCATCCTGAACTTTATTACCCGACGGCGCCAGGACCGCATGGACAAGGCCCTGCCCGACGTCCTGGACCTGCTCATCGTCTGCATGGAAGCCGGATTGGGGCTGCAAGCCACTCTTAACCGGGTGGCGGAGGAAATCAGGCCCCTATCCAAGGACCTTTATCAGGAACTGCAGCTAACCAACGCCGAATTGCGCACCGGCATCCATCGGGATGTGGCCTTGAAAAACCTGGGGGACCGCACTGGGCTGCAGAATATCAAGTCCCTGGTGGCCATGATGCTTCAGTCTGAGAGGATGGGAGCCAGCATCGCCCAGGCCCTCAGGACCCATGCCGCTTTTCTTCGGGTGCAGCGGGGACAGAAAGCCGAAGAAAAGGCCGCCAAGCTGCCGGTAAAGATACTCTTTCCCATGTTGGCTTTTATTTTCCCGGCCATCTTCATCGTAATCCTGGGGCCCGCGGTTATCCAAGTTACGCGGAGTGCGATTTTCAAAAGCGGATGACAATGGCGCCGATGCCACTTTCTCTGATATGTAATGCTTTCCCGTCCGACAATTATACCAGTAAACCATCCGGGTCTGCGGGGGACCCGGATGGCTCTGTTTCGCTTTAGGTTATTTACATTAAAATAAAGGTTAATTATTATCTTAATTAAAATTATTTGACATTTGCATAAAATACTGCTAAACGTAGGTCCGGCTGGAAAAGTTCAAAGGCCGAGGTTACCTGGAAGGTAACATGAGCATCCGCATCCTGCTGGCTGATGATCACCAAATGCTTCGTCAGGGCCTGCGCACTCTGCTGGAAAGGGAGCCTGACCTGGAGATTGCCGCCGAGGCGGGTAACTGCCAGGCCGCGGTGCGGCTGACCAAGCAGCTGGCCCCCGCAGTGGTGATCATAGATATGGCCATGGCCGATAGCAACGGCCTGGAGGTCATCCGAGAGATCACCACCGCATCCCCCGGCGTCAAAATCATTGTCCTGTCCAACCACTCGGACCGCCGACTGGTCGTTAACGTCCTTAAGGCCGGAGCCGCGGGCTTCCTTTTGAAGGATTGCGCCTTCGAGGAACTGGCCCGGGCCATCCGGGAGGTGGCGGCCCGGAAAGCTTATATCAGTCAAGGGCTTTCCGATCTGGTGGTCCAAGATTACCTGGAAGCCCTGAGGGAAAGCGAGGCCCGTTTCCGCACAATTTTCGAAGACGCCCCCCTAGGCATGGCCCTGGTGGACCTGGACGGCCTCGTCGTGGAAAGCAATCCCGCGCTCCAGAAAATGCTGGGCTACACCAGGGAAGAACTGCGGCACAAGCCTTTCTATAACTTCACGGGGGAAGAAGACGCCCAACGTTGCCTGGATTATTTTCAGGAGATGCTTAGGGGTCAGCGGGCCTCTTTCCGGATGGAAAAACCCTTTATCCGCCCGGATGGCAGTCGGGCTTGGGGTCTTCTCAGCGTATCGCCTTTCCGGGATGACGCGGAACAACTCCGATATGCCATCGGCATGGTGGAGGATATTACCGAACAAAAGAAGAACGAGGAAGACATCCGCTCTTACCAGGAACAGCTTCGGTCCTTGGCCTCCGATTTATCCCTCACCGAGGAGAACGAGAGACGGCGCCTGGCCACGGAGCTTCACGACCAGGTAGGCCAAATCCTGGCCCTGGCTCAGATAAAATTAGGGGCCTTGCGGGAGTCTGTTTCCACCACCCACCTAGCCGCGCCCCTGGAAGAAATCCGCCGCCTCCTGGAGCAATCTATCCGCTTTACCCGTTCCCTTACCTTTGAGCTGAGTCCCCCAATCCTTTACGACCTGGGTTTTGAAGCCGCGGTGGAATGGTTGGCGGACATGATGGAGGAACAGCAAGGGCTCCACATCCAGATCAACCGGAATGGCTATCCTCCCCAGCCTTTAAACGAAGAGATTCGCGTTCTCCTGTTCCAGGCGGTGCGGGAACTACTGGTCAACGTAGTTAAACACGCCCAGGCCAGCCAGGTGCAAATTGCCATAGCCAAAGAAGGCAAGTATCTCAAGGTCACCGTAAGCGATGACGGCGTGGGCCTCTCCCCGGATGTGAGCCATGGTTTTGGCCTGTTCAGCATCCGGGAACGCTTGAAATACTTGGGGGGGCAACTGGAAGTGCTCTCCGCCCCCGGACAGGGCGCCCAGGTGGCCTTGATGGTGCCCCTCAAGTATTAGTTTCCCTAAGGCTAACGGACAAGAACCTAATATTAAGGCAAAAGAGGCTAAGAATAATTTTTCCTAAGCCTGTTCTTTTATAGTTTCGGCGGGGGAGCCGGTTTCCTGATTGCCATATTGTATAAACCACCACACTAAGGGTGAGTATCGTGACGGTCAAAATTCTTCTGGCCGATGACCATCAGATACTGCGCCAAGGGCTGCGCACCTTGCTGGAAAAGGAGCGCGACGTCCAGGTGGTGGCCGAAGCCCAGGACGGCCGCACCGCGGTGCGCTTGGCCAAAGAACTGGCTCCGGACATGGTCATCATGGACATCGGCATGCCCGACTTGAATGGCATCGAGGCCACCCGCCAGATAGCCCTCGAGGCTCCCGGCGTCAAAATCATCGGGCTCTCCATGTTCGCCGACCGCCGGTTCGTGGTCAATATGCTCAAGGCCGGGGCCAGGGGATATCTCCTCAAAGACTGCGCCTTCGAAGAACTGGGCCGGGCCATCCGGGTAGTAATGGCCCATAAGATTTATCTGAGCCCGGAAATCGCCCACGTGGTGATGCAGGATCTTTTCTATCCCGCGTCATCTCGGGAAATGTCGGTATTTTCCGTGCTCACCGCCCGGGAGCGGGAAGTCCTGCAGCTCATGGCCGAAGGCAACTCCACCAGTCAGATAGCCAATCAGTTGCACGTGAGCGTCAAGACCATTGAGACTCATCGGCAGCAGATAATGCAAAAGCTCAATATGCACAGCGTGGCCCAACTGACCAAATATGCCATCCGGGAAGGATTGACCTCGGTGGAGTGAGGGGGATTCAATCCAGTTTCCGGTTTTCAGTTTTCAGTTTTCGGTGGGGCGGAGTTTCCGCCCCTTTATGTTTTAAATTGATTTGAGGCAATAATAATCGGCCCGGTCGAATGAAAAATCCCTTGGCAATCGGGGGATTTTTTCCGTATATTGCCTTAAGCCAATAAGGGCAAAGGGTTTATGGAAAAGCCAGAATCTCCCGAAACCGAGGGACAGCCCCAGGTTGCCCAAGCACAGGCCCCGGCGGCCCCTCCGCCGCCCGCGCCGGAGCCTTGCCCTCCCTGTGCGTCACCGGAGGAACGGGCAGGCTTCCCCACCCATTTCGCCCGGATTTTTTTCGGGGCCATCACCCTCCTGGTGCTGTATTACTCGTATATTATCTTCAAACCCTATCTGGTGGACTTCTTTCTGGCCCTGGTGCTCTTTCTCACCACCAGGCCTCTGTATAACGCGCTCACCCGGCTCCTGCTGGGCCGGCGGGCCCTGGCTTCGGGCGTCACCTGTCTGCTACTGGCCCTGGTGATCCTGGTCCCCCTGTCCTTTATGTTGAGCATCATCGCCAACCAGGCCCTGGAATTTTCCCGGGCGGCCCGCCAGGGATTGGAAAGCGGCCACCTGTGGCAATGGGTCAGCACCAAGATCGACGCCATCCAGGCTTACCTGGTGCACCTCAACCTGCCGCTCCCTCCGGAGCAGATCAAGTTAGGGGCCATCGTCCAGGCCGCGGTCACCCATGCCAGCGAGTTTATTTACACCAACTCCGTCAGCCTGCTGAAAGGCTTCACTTACTTTTTGATGGACCTGGTGCTGGTGCTGTTCATCACCTTCGTCATGTTTCTCCAGGGGGATGATTTTATCCAGGAGATAAAGAGGCTCTCGCCTCTAGATGCGGTCCACAACGAAGAAATCGTCCGGGAAATGGAAGTCACCATCAAAGCCACCCTGTGGGGCACGATAATCGTGGCCGTGGTGCAGGGGGCTTTGGGCGGGGTGGGATTTTTAATTTTCGGACTGCCCCAGCCGGCCTTCTGGGGGGTGGTGATGATCCCCGCGGCGGTGATCCCGGTGGTGGGAAGCGCCACCATCTGGGGGCCCGCGGCCATTTATCTTCTGGTCACCGGACACGTGGGCGCGGGCGTGGGCCTCATCATCTGGGGCGGGGTCCTGGTGAGCGTCATCGACAATATCCTCAAACCCATCTTGATGAAGGGCAGCGGAGCCATGCCCAGCATTCTCATCCTGTTCAGCATCCTGGGGGGCATCGGCTACTTCGGCATGGTGGGGTTTATCCTGGGTCCCCTGATCCTGTCCTTCCTCCTGGCGCTGCTTCGGATCTACCAGAAAACCATCCTGGCCGCGGCGCCATCTGCGGCCCCGGCCCCGGGGCCGGAAAATCAAAAACCCATCGCCCCTCCGGGGGATGGGTCTTAGATACGGTTTTCGGTCCTCGGTATTACAAAGAAAGTTCCCGCTTCACCTCGGCCAGATCCAGGCCCTCCGTTAGGGGGCCCCGGCTCTCCAACTGCTCGATTTCCTGCTGCACCAGTTCCCGCTCCAAGTGGCGGTCTTCGTGAATAAACTGGCAATATTCCTCGAAGAGTTCTTTTTTCAACTCCGCTGAAAACGCCTGGCGCTGGGCGCGTTCTTCCAGGCCCAGGATGCTGTCCAGCAGGTAGAAATAGATGGAGCGGGCCTCCGCCAGGCGGCCGCTTTGGGCCAGGCGGTCGGCCCGAAGTTGGGCCCGCCGCAGCTTGCTTTCCGCGTCGGCCACGGCTCCGGGATCCGGACTGAATTCATCCACCACCCGGTCAATGGATTCCAGGATGTCGTCCAGCCCCTGCTCTTCTTCCTTGAGAATGTCCCGGGCTTCAGGCCCCCTTTCAGCCAGGTCCAGGATTATCTCCACCAATTCGTGCTTGGAGTATTTCTTCAGCCGTTCCTTCAGTTCCCCTTGATTTAAAAAGGCGTTGGGCTCTTTCACCCAGGCCCACAACAGGGCCAGCACATGAGAGCAAAGTTCCCCGCCTTCGGACTGGGGGCAGGAGCACTCATAGGCCAGGTGGTCGTTCTGAATCTTCACCGCCACCTGAAAAGGCAAGCCATCCTCCACCACCCCCAGGATGCGGTTGACCAGGCGGTAGCCGGACCGGACGTGATGCTCGTTCACCAGTTCCTGAGCCCGGGCCGTGGCTTCGGGGGGGCCGATTTGGTTTAGAGTTTGGTCATCGAATTCTTCAAAGCGCATGGTAAGCCATCAACGGTAGAGATATTTTTGTATTAAATTTAACACATCACCGGCGCATGGCAATTAATTTGTGGCCTTAAAGTGTTGAAAGAGAAAAATTTTTCAGGAGGTGAAAAATCTCTGGCTTTGGAGATAGAGGGCGTTGAGGCGGGCTTCCAGTTCCAGGCGGCGGCCTTCCAGGGACGGGCCCCGCTCTTGGGGTTGGACCCAAATGGGCGCTCCGGCCAGGATGACGATGGGGCTTAAGGGCCAGGGCAATTCAAAGCGGTCCCAGGAGTTGAACACGATTTTACGGCGGGCCGCCACGGCCAGGGGGATGATGGGCGCCCGGGCTTCCCGGGCCAGGAAGACCACGCCCTTTTGAACCACCCGGGCCGGCCCCCGGGAGCCATCGGCCACGATGCCGCCGCTGTGGCCGTTATGGAAATATTGCGTGATAGTCCGTAGGGCCTGCACCCCGCCCTTACGCCGGGAGCCGGAGACTACCAGGAAATTCAGGCCCCGGGCCACGTCGGAGATGAACTCCCCGTCCCGGCTGGGGCTGGCCATGAGCACCAGCGGCGGCCGGTGGGCATAATAAAACCGGGCGAAAGTGAGGGGCAAGAGCAAGTGACAGTGCCAGGAAGTGAACAAGACCGGACGGCCGGCCTTCATCAGTTCCAGGGTCACCGGGTCACCCGTCAGCCGGGTGGGACAGGTGCGCAGGTAGCCCTGCACCAAAAGCCGGGCCAAGGTGGGCCCCCAGCGGCGGAATAAGGGTGTTTGGCGCAGTTTCATGTTAGCTTTCAGCTTTCAGCCATAAGCTATCAGCTATCAACTTAATGAGATGCCCAATCTTAAAAGCTGAATGCTGACGGCTGAAAGCTGAAAGCTATTTTTTTGATGCCAACCTCTCTAAGATCTTGGGCGCATACAGGTCATTCTCCATAATCTGAGCCGACACCGGTCTCATCATGGAGAGCCTCATTACCAGAAAGTTGAGGCGTCGCATCTGCCGGAGCTTTTCCGCCTCGTCCTCCATATTGGCCACCAGGTCCTGCAAAGTAACCACTTCCTTGCGCAGCTCCAGCTCCGGAGGGAGACAGCCGGCGTTTTTGAGAATCCGGTAAGCCATGCGCAATTCTGGGGGGATGTGACTCTCATCCTCCAGCTTCAGGGGCTGGCCCCGGCCTTCCAGGTCGTCAAAAAGGCCCGCGTCCATGGCCTCCAAGATGCGGTTTTCGGCAATGCGTTCAAAAAAGTTCATGGGGATTATTTATAGCACAAACTTAAGGGATTGGGGGAGGGGGTGTGGGCTTGCGCCCTTAGCCCCTCCCCACATATCGCCCCTCTACCTCCGCCGCTTGCGGGCCCGTTCCAGTTCCCGTTGCTCTTCCCGGCGGCGGATGGTTTCCCGCTTGTCCACCTTTTTTTTGCCCCGGGCCAGGGCGATTTCGATCTTGGCGTGTTTGTCCTTGAAATAGAGCTTTAAAGGGATCAGGGTGAAGCCCCGTTCCTGGACTTTGCCCAGCAGGCGTTTGAGTTCTTGTCGGTGCAGCAGCAGCTTCCGGGGCCGGGTGGAGTCGTGGCTTTCCGTGGGCGCGTGGGAATAGGGGCTGATTTTGGCGTTGTAGAGAAACAGTTCGCCATCCCGGAAGCGGCCATAGGCATCGTCAATGCTGGCCCGGCCTTCCCGCAAGGCCTTGACCTCGGTGCCCAGCAGCACCAGCCCGGCCTCGTAAAAGGAGTCAATGGCGTACTCGAAGTAGGCCTTGCGGTTGCGGCAGATGATTTTCACGGTCTCTTCGGCCATAATTTGCAGCTTATTTTAACCTGAAAGTATTGCCCCGCACAGGCTGGAAAGCCTGTGCTACTGAATCCGAGTTTCTGGTTTTTTCGCGAAGATTTTGCCTGTAACACCTTGATTTAATTAAAGTAATTAGGTCATTTTTTAGT
>Ga0194125_10009957_pt1 | contig 13075 bp, 7 predicted proteins | sample TA2KigC250mmetaG_FD_148626 | JGI IMG/M metagenome (GOLD analysis project Ga0194125, IMG submission 148626) | Freshwater microbial communities from Lake Tanganyika, Tanzania - TA2015034 Kigoma Deep Cast 250m | ecosystem: Environmental > Aquatic > Freshwater > Lake | place: Tanzania: Lake... | reverse complement strand
GGTACATCATGAAGAACCGCGACGCGTCGCTGCGCAAAGGCGGCATCTGGCCGGGAGGGCAATGCTGGCTGATCTGTTCGAGGAAAAGCCTGGAACTGGCGCGCCGCCCTCAAAACATCCCGATGGTGCGCAAGCTGTTCGAGCCGACGATTTACTTTTCCGACACTATCTTCGCCTCGCCACCCTACGAGTGCTTCGACCCGCGCCATCCGCTCAGCCTCAACGACGACTTAGAAGAGAAGAAGAAGCTCTGCGACTATCTGCGGCGGCAGTTCGGCTTGTTCGGCAGCGAGGACGGCCGCGAGTGGGGCGTCCCGCACGCCGATTACTTCGAAGGCTTGCTGTCGCACAAGACCCGTTTCACATACTGGTCCAACCGGCCGCCGCACGACGACGTGGTGATCCCGCTGTTTCACCTGGTTTATGCCGACGCCGTTCAGATCTACGCGCACCAGAGCGACCGGCCGGCGCCCGATAATCCGTCCTCGATTCTCGACCATATCCTTTACGCCGAGATGCCGGTGTATTACTTCGGCGCTCACCGCTACTGGACCGATCCGGCGAAGGATTTCCAGCCTCCGGCGGGCTCGGAAGCGCGGATGGTCTTCGCCCGCGGCGGACGCTATCCGCCGACCGGCCAGTTCATCAAGAACACTTACGAGGTGCTGAGCCCGCTGAACCAGGTGACCGCCCTGCTGCCGATGACGGAACACCGCTTTGTAACTCCGGACAGGCTGGTGGAGACAAGCCGCTTCGGCGAGGACGTTCGCGTCATGGTGAACTACGGCGAGTCTGACTACACGGCCGGCGGCACAGTGCTCCCGCGGTACGGTTTCCTGGTGGAGAGTCCCACCTTCGTGGCATTCCACGCGCGGCGCTACCAGGGAGTCGAGTACGCCGAACCGTCGCTGTTCGTGATGCGGGCGCTGGATGGAAAGCCGCTGGCGGCGTCCCGCCGCGTGCGCATCTATCGCGCCTTCGGCGATACCCGGATCGCCTGGCGCGGAAAGATCCTCCGGGTGATTACGGAGTCAATCGTCGATCGGTGAACAGATGAATAAACGCCTGTTAGTCATTCCACTCGTATTGGTTGCCGCGGCGGCGGCGCAGCAAGGCCCGGAGGGCGCACCAGGGCTTGCGAAAGGCGTCCAGGCGCCGCGACCGGCGCCAACCTGGCTTGATCCAGACCGCAGCGAGCCTCCGCTCACGCGCTACCGGACCTTCCATAGCTCCGTCGCCGGCCAGGAGGTGAGTTATCTCATCTACCTTCCGCCGGACTATGAAACGAAGACGGAGGCGCGCTATCCGGTTGTCTATTGGCTGCACGGGATAGGTGGCGGACAGCGCGTGGGCGCGATGTCCGGTCTGGTTGCCCGCATGGACGCCGCCATCCGGGCAAAGACCGCGCCAGCGCTGATCATCGTCTTCGTGAACGGGATGCGGGACAGTTGGTACGTCAACACGGCCGACGGCAAGCACCCTGTAGAAAGTGTGATCGTCAAGGACCTGATCCCGCACGTCGATGCGACGTATCGTACGGCCCCGGCGCGTTCTGAACGCGCCGTGGAAGGCTTCTCGATGGGCGGTTTTGGCGCCGCCCACCTCGGCTTCAAATTCCCAGAACTCTTCGGCGCCGTTAGCATCCTGGGCGGCGCGATGCTGCCGGCCACGGGACCCGGCAAGTTCACCGCCTTCGGCGCCAACCAGGACTACTTCGATGCCAACAGCCCGCGAAAACTTCTCGAAAAGAACGTCCAGGCGATCCGCGGGCGTACCCGGATCCGATTAGTGGCCGGGGACCAGGACAGGGCCGTCAACAACGGCCCGCGGTTGTTCCATGAGTTCATGGAGCAGATGGAAGTCGCGCACGAGTGGATCCTGCTGCCCGGAGTCCCGCACGACGTGCGGCAGTTCTACCAGGCGCTGGGTGAGCGGACAGAGAGCTTCTACGCGGAGGCGTTTCGGGACGGCGGCCGCTGAGTCAGACGGCGCACGGCACAGCCACGCACTGCCGCGCCCTGGCGTGCTTCTTCTCCAGACGCGCCGACAACATCCTGGAAGCCACACTCTCCAGCACGGCGAAGGCCGCCTGCCGCTCTTCATCCCCAAAGCATTCGTCGAGATCCTGGTGGAGAGCGGCGGAGGCGGATTTCAGGCGGGCGAGCAACTTGCGCCCGGCGACTGTCAGGAACACCGCTTTCGCACGTCCATCGCCGTGGCGGGTCTCGCGCCGGATGCTTCCGGCGCGCTGGAGGAGCGCCACCATCGCGGCGACAGTATTGGGGTCCGACGCCAGCTTGCGGGACAGATCCTGCTGCGTGACGCCCTCTTCATCGGCGAGAACGCTCAGCAGCGCGAACTGGTCGGCGGTCACCCCGTAGCGGCGGAACAAGGAGTCGAAGGCGCGGTGCATATTGAGATAGGCGCGCCGCAGCCTCATAGCGGGAGTTTCCGAAAATCTACTCATGGTCACTTAACGCAGTCCGGTTCGCGCTTCCTTGACCTGGCCGGCTGCCGTCACCGGATCATCTCCTCCCAACTCACCTCGCGCCGGCGGTCCATCGCCATGCCGCCCAACAGCGAAGCCAGCGTGCTGTCGCAGGACGATGCGACGTTGTTGACCGGTTTCCCGGCCAGGATGCCGCCGAAAAACGCCTCCACGGCGTCGATGGTGATCTCACGCCTGGACTCCACGGTCACGTAGTCGCGAGTATCCGGGCGATAGAGCTTGTAGTACTTGCGGTGCGTCTCCACCGCGCCGAGCGTGCCGTAGATCACCTCGCGAATATCGCGATAGCCGAGCGGCGGCAACTGCGTGCCGAGCAGCCAGGCCTTTGTCCTGTTCGGGTAATAGTAAGTCACGTTCACGTGGTCGGCGATATCACCGGAAGTCCGCCGCAGGCGCCCCCCGTCGCCAACCGCCTTCAACGGCCGGGCGCCCGCGTACCAGTTCAGCACGTCCACGCCGTGGCAATCCTGTTCGACGATGAGGTCCCCGGAGCGGTCCTTCCAGGCCACCCAGGCGCGCTTCTTGTATTCCTCGAGCGGCATGGCTGGTTGCGGGCGGCTTTGAAACGCCGCGGCGCCATAGACCCAAAAGGCGGTCATCAGCGTGATCTCGCCCAGCCGCCCGTCGCGGATCATCCTTTCCACCGCCAGGTACTCCGGGCTGAAACGCTGCTGGAAACCGAAGACCTGGCTGCGGCCTCCGCCCGCCCGCCCGGCGGCGGCCAGCACCCGCTTCACGCCTGGCACATCGGCCGCGACGGGCTTCTCGCAGTAAACGTGCTTGCCCGCTTCGACGGCGGCCTCGAAATGCTCCGGGTGCAGGTAGACAGGAGTGGCGATCAGGACCGCGTCGAGACCGGCGCCCGCCAGAAGGTCCCGGTGGTCGCGATGGGCGGGCACGCGCGCGGCGCCGGGCACCTCCGTCTTCGCCAGGTCAATCCGGTCCGGATAGACGTCGCAGATCGCGGCCAGGCGCGCGCGCGGGTCCTGCGTCATGAGCGTGCCCACCAGGCGTCCCCGATTGCCGGTGCCGATGATGCCGAACGAGACCGCGGAGTTCGCCGACGAGCCGAAAGCCGTGCCCGGCGGGACGATCAACAGGTTCGCGGCCAACGCTTCCCGGCGGTTCAGCTTATGCATAGTCTCTCCGGAACTTCACCTGGCGCCAAGCCAGACCGGACTCGACCAGGCGATCTCCTCGTCCTTCTGCATCACGCGGACGTAATAATAGCTGTAACCTTCGATCGGCGCATTGTCGATGAAGGTGAGATCCGCGCTGCGCGACTCCGGCCGGTTGACGTAAATGAACTGGCCGTTGCGGCAGACCTCGACCCGGTCAATGTCGCCGGGACAGCGCAAGCGAATCCTGACCTCTACAGGCTTGCCGTCCGGCGCGGGGATCTTCTCTCCCATCAGACTGCCGTTCACCCGCACGTCAAGGAAGATGCGGGCGGCGGTGGTCCCGTACGTATGGCGACGGCGGATGGCCTCCAGGATGGACTCGCGCGACATGTCGGGGGAAAACACGGCCGCCTTGCCCCGCCCTCCGCCATGGTCCGGGCTGGCGATAACGCCCACCACCGTGCCGCGCGCCCAGACGTCCTGCAGGTACCAGCCCGATTTCGGAACGGCCCGCTGCGTGGCCCGCGGCGGATTGAGGTACTCGTAGGAACCGCGATTCTGGAAGATCTCGGCCACCGGTTGAGCGGCCTCGTCGGTGTAACGCCAATCGGTGGGCACGTTACCGGTGTCGGCGATCTGGTGGGGTATCTGCACGAAATCCGCGTTCATCTTGCGTAGTTCCGCCCACAACTCAGCCGGCGTCTGCCCGGTATCGGCGTTCCACCACTTGGGGAAGAAAGGGTCGGAAAGGATCAGGTTGCGGTGGCCGTAATAGCCGAAGGGTGTCTCCTCGGGATATTTCTCGAAGCTGGATGTCCATTCCATGGCCAGGAAGGTGGTCAGCCGCGCCGGATCTTCATTTACCCGCGCCATCTTCGCCGTGTAGTGCCACAGGTAGGGGACGAAGTTGTAGTCGTGATCGGTCATGCAGGCGAAGTCCAGGCGGTGGATGTCGCGCCGCACCTGGTAATTCTCATCCACGCTCTGGTCCCCGCAGCGGTTGCAGACGGAAATGTCGGAGTGCGTATGCAGATCGCCGAACAAGAGATGGAGCTTCCTGCCCTGGTAGTCGATGGCCGGCATCTCGGCATCCTCGCCGTAGGAGACGCGAAGCTGGCCGGCTTCGAAGTTGCCGTCCGGCTCCACCAGGGGTTCCAGCGCCATCGAGGGAGCCAGGGGCGCCGCGGCTCGGAGATCTTCCGTCACCAGGACGATCGTGCTCTTCGACTGCGGCGTCCGTTCCGGGTTGTGGTTCCACGTTTCGGGGAAATCGTCGGTTTGAAACGCCATCAGGGCCGTATTGCCCTCGATGAGGATGGCCGGCCGGCGGTCCATGCCCTTCCATTTGGTCAGGGCCTTCGGTTGTTCCCAGGACTGGCCGTTGTAGCCGGTGAACCACACCTCCCAGCCGCCCCGCGGCAGGCGCGGCCTCAGATAGGCCACCCACAGGCGCCCCGACGCGTCGAAGGCCGGCGCGGCGCTCTCGGCTCCCCGGCCCGGTGCGTTGGAGGCCGCGGCCGGCTTCTCGAGAAGCGCCAGAGGCGAAGTCTCCCGCTGCCCCTTGGGCGCGAGCAGCCCGTTCGGAGTGATCTTCGCCAGCAAGACGCGGCGCCTTCCGGCATTGCCCGTCCGGTAGGCTTGCGTGTGCGCGTTTTCGTAGAAGACCCAGGTTTCGTCCTTGTGGCTCAACAACAGAGGATTGCGGTCCATCGTCGCGGCGCTGGTCAGGCGCTGCTCCGGAGCCCAGCCGCCGTTTACCCGCCGCCGCAGGTAGACGTCATAGTTATCTTCGCGGAAACTGTGCCAGGCGATCGAGAGAGCGCCGCGCGTGTCCGCCGCGATGGAGGGACCATAGTTGGACCGGCCGTTCTGGCTGACCACTTCCGGCGGGGAGACGCTTCCGTTCCGTAGCGAGGCCAGCATCACCCGCCGCGCCCCGTCGCGGTTCGACTCCCAGGTGACCCACAAAGCACCCTTGCTCCAGACCGCGTCGGGCTTGATGTCGACGGCGGAGTCGGAGGTCACCGCCACCGGGCGGCCAGGACCCTTCTCACCGCACGGCACGGCGTAGATGTCCCAGCGCCGGCCGCGTTCGGCGGCGTAAACAAGATACGCCCCGTCGCCGGCGGCGACGATCTTCGGGTTCAGAACGGCGGCGCCGGATCCCTCGCCCGCTCCCCAAGTGTCCAGGTGCTCGAGTTGCCCGCCGTCGAAGCGGTAGCGCGCGATGCGCAACTCGTCGGCGCTGCCCCGGAAACCGTTCCAGGCCACATAGATGCTGCCGTCGCGGGCGCGCGCCATGGTGGGCTCATCGTTGAAGCGGCCATCCTGATCCACCAGCGGCATCTCGGCCGCCAGGGCGCTGGCCGCAATGAGCACAACAGATCCCAATCGCATCGCGCTACTCCTTAACTTCCATAGCGTACTGCGCGGAGCATTGCTACGTCAACGTACAAAAGTTCGAGAAAGCGGCGGAACGCATCGGAAAAGGCTTGACCCCGGCCGCGGCCTGCCATATGATCAAGGGCAAGAGAGTACGTGTACGTAATGAATCAGGAGACCGCCATGACACTGCATTGCCTTAGCCGCCTTTCCTTCTTGGCAGCGTTGTTCGCAACGCTGGCCCTTGCCCAGCAAGCCCAGATCACCGGCCGCGTGACCGACGCCACGTCGGCCGTGGTGGTCGGCGCCGAAATCAGCGTCAGCAGTCTGGACACCGGCGTGGTCCGCTCGGCGAGCACCAACGAATCGGGCTACTTCACGGTTCCCTTGTTGCCGGCCGGACGTTACCGGGTCAGCGTCCAGCAGGCTGGTTTCCGCACTGCCCAGAGCGCGGAGTTCAGCCTCGACAGCGGCCAGGTGTTCCGCCTGGACTTCCAGCTTCAGCTCGGCGAAGTCACCGAAAGCGTGACCGTCTCGGGCAGTTCCACCCTGATTCAGACCGCCACTTCGGATATCAGCACGGTTGTGCCCAACCAGCGCGTGGTGGATCTGCCGATGCGCGGGCGGAACTTCTTCTCGCTCGTCGCGCTGGTTCCCGGCGTGCGGCCGATCGGCGGCTTCAATGAACTGCCGGTGGCGGCCTGGGGGAGTTCGCAGGCCTCGATTTCCGGCGGAGCGCCCGGCGTCAACAACTTCATGGTGGACGGCGTCGCGGCCGAGGGCGTAGCCTCGGGCGCGTTCAACGTGTTTCTCTCGGTGGACGCGATCGAGGAGTTCCGCATCATCACGCGCAACGCCAGTGCCGAGTACGGCCGCACCGGGGGCGGCGTGATCAACGTCGTGAGCAAGTCCGGCACGAACGAGTTCCACGGCACCGTGTTCGAATTCCACCGGAATCGCGTCCTCAACTCCAACAGTTGGTTCTCGAACCGGATCGGGGTGGACGCGCGCCCGCCGCTGATCTACAACCAGTACGGCGCCGCCGTGGGAGGACCTGTCCGGCGCGAGCGCACGTTCTTCTACTTCAATTGGGAACAGGTGCGCCGCCGCAGCACCGGCCAGACCTTTCGCAGCCTTCCGACCGAGTTGCAGCGCCGCGGCGATTTCTCCGATACCCGCGCCGCCAACGGCGCCCAGATTCGCGTCTTCGATCCTTACACCACGCGGATGGATCCGGCCCGTCCGGGCAATCGAATCCGGGACGCGTTCCCGGGCAACATCATCCCCGCCAACCGGATCAGTCCGGTCGCCCGCGCCGTGCTGGCGTACTACCCTGCCCCGAACACCCCCGGCCAAGCGAACACGGAGGCAAATAACTATTTCGGCCAGGCATCCTCCCCGCTGGACAAGAACTCGCTGGGCATCAAGATCGACCATCACTTCACCGCCGCCCGCCGCGTTTCGGTCCGCTACACGGACGACGTAACCCAGCTTTCCGCGGCCAACTTCTTTGGGAATATCGCGGAACCCAACAACGTGGGCTCGCGGTTCCCACGCAAGTCCGCCACCGCGAACTACACGGACACGATCAGCCCGAGTCTGCTCTTCGAGGCCCGCGCCGGCGTCAACCGCTTCTTCAACAGCCGTATCCCGCGCGCGTTCGGGTTCGACGTCTCCCAACTCGGCTTCCCCGCATCCTTGAACAGCCAGGTGCAGTATCCCTTGTACCCGCGCTTCACTCCCACCGGTTTCTCGGCGGTGGGGCCGAACCAGAGCGACTTCATCCGGCAGTCGAACGACGCCTGGACCCTGGCCGGAGCCTTCACCAAGATCAAAGGCGGCCATGTGTTGAAGTTTGGCGTCGAACAGCGGCTGTATTTCTACAACAACAACCAGAACGGGCCGGTAATGGATTTCGCCTTCAGCCAGACCTTCACCCGCGGCCCGGACCCGAACGTCGCGACGGCCACCGCGGGCAACGGCATGGCGACGTTCCTGCTGGGCACGCCGACCAGCGGATCGGCGCGCCGCTGGGCCACCGCCACCTACAAGGCGACAAATTTCGGCGTCTACATTCAGGACGATTGGAAGGTCCGCCCGTACCTGACGCTCAACCTGGGGCTGCGCTGGGAATTCGAAGGCGCCATCACGGACCGCTTCAACGCTCTCACCAACTTCGACCCCAATCTGGTCAGCGAGGTGGGCGGCGTCCGCTTGACCGGAGGGGCGATCTTCCCGGGCGTCAACGGCATCGGGCGCGGTCAGCGCGACAACCGCTTCACGGACTTCGGGCCCCGCCTCGGCTTCGCCTGGCAACTGAATCCGCAGACGGTCTTTCGCGGCGGACTGGGCCTGTTCTACCTTCCCGGCACGGGTTTCTTCGTGCAACTGGGAACCACCGGCTTTGACATCGTCACCGACCTGGTTGCCTCGCTCGACGGAGGCTTCACGCCGCACGACACCTTGAGCAACCCCTTCCCACAGGGCATCAACCTGCCGCCCGGCAGCCGCCTTGGAGCGCTGACCGGCCTTGGCGCCGGCCTGAACGCCAGCATGCGGAATCTCCAGACGGGCTACTCGCAGCAATGGAACGCCAATCTCCAGCGCTATCTTCCCGGCGGCTGGATCGTTGAGGCCGGCTACTCCGGCAACCACGGCGTTCACCTGCCGGCCGGGCGCACGCTGGGTTATTTGCCGAGCCAGTTCCTTCCGTTTGGCACCGCCCTGCAGCAGCAGGTCCCAAATCCGTTCCGGGGGATTATCACGGTGGGGACGCTGAGCCAGCCGACGGTAACCCGCGACGCCACGCTCCGGCTTTTCCCGCAGTTCACAGCGGTGAGCGGGCTCGCCTCCTGGGCGAACTCGAACTACCACGCCTTCACCCTCCGCGTGGAGAAGCGGCTTTCCCAGGGCTTGTCACTGCTGCTCTCCTATACCAATTCCAAGTTGATTGACGACAATCTCGGCAACGGCGCCAACACCTCGGCGCAGTTCTCCGGCGGCGGAGCCAATACCATTCAGAATTGGGACAACCTGCGCGCCGAGCGCGCCATCTCGGTCAACGATCAGCCCCAGCGGCTGACGCTGACCGCCAGTTATCAATTGCCCCGGTGGGAGAATCTGCCTCCAGGACTCCGCCACGTGGCCGGCGGCTGGCAGTTCAACCCCATCCTCAGCCTGGAGAGCGGCGACCCCATCGCCATCAGCGCCCCTGCTCCGGCGCTGGGCGGGAACCGGCCCAATGTGGTCGGCAATCCCAATGTCGAAAAGCCGACTATCGACCGCTGGTTCAACACCGAGGCTTTCGCGGTGATCCCGCCGTTCACCTTCGGGAACGCTCCGCGCAATCTGCCCAGCACGCGGACCGACGGTACGTTCCGCATCGACCTCTCACTGCAGAAAACCTTCCTGCTTCACGAGAAGCTCCAGCTTCAATTGCGGGGTGAGTTCTTCAACTTCACCAACACGCCGACCTTCGGCACACCGGGAACCAATTTCACTGGCGGCGGTTTTGGAGCGATCACCTCAACCGCCTCAGCGGCCAGGGACGTCCAATTAGGTATGAAGTTGTACTTCTAGCACTGCCCAAGGCGCTGGCGATACTGGCGGAAACGCATTCCTGGAACCACTGTCCTGCAAAGAAATAGCGACCACTCACTATGCGACTCTCCATGTGCCCACAGATCGCGCTCGCGGCGCTGGCCGCGTCCTTGATTCCGTCCCCGGCGCCGGCCGCCACTGCGCCCGGGCCGGTATTCGTGATGGCGCTGGGATCGGCGCGCCTGGCCGTGATGGAACGGCTGGCCGCGCAAGACCGCATGCCGGCTTTCAAACGGCTGCTGGCGGAAGGCGCGGTCGCTCCCGAACTGCTGAACCTGTACCCGAACAAGAGCCACACGCCGTGGCTCGACGCGGCGACTGGCGCCACCGCGGGCGCCCACCGGGTTCTCAGCATCATGACCAGCGAGAGCGGCGCGCCGCCCTTCCGGCAGGACTTGCTGGGCGTCGTCCGGCAGTCCGAGTTCCTCTGGGAAGCGGCTGAACGGCAGGGCAAACTCCCGATCGTGCTGAACTTTCCCGACGCATGGCCATCGCGCCTGACCAGGGGCATCCAGATCGGAGGCGCATCGCTCAGCGTGAACGCCACTTTCTACACCGGCGCGGCCGAGGCCTATCGCGGCCCGATTCATCGATTCGCGCTTGCCGCTGATGAGCTGTTCTCGACCGAGGCCGCGGAGGGGCATACGCCGATGAAACTCGTGCCCCTTGAGCAATCCGGCGCCCGGCCGCCGGGAGTCAGCGCCGGACTCGCCGCCCGGTTGGAGCTTGGCTGCAAGGACCCCGACCGGGAAATCGCCCGCAAGCCGGCGCTCTGGCTGGTGGCGCCGGCCGGCGGCAGCGCCCCGTTGATCTACCTGGATGGCGCCTGGGCCAAGCCCCCTGCGACGGCGCAGGCCGGAAGCTGGACGCAGCGGATCGACCTGCGGGTGGAAAGCACCAGCGGCCCGGTGGATGCCGCGCTGCGCATCAAGCTGCTTTCGCTGGACGCCAACGCCGGCAGCGCGCGGCTCTATGTCACCCCTTTGAGCGCGATCCGCGACGGGAGAGTTGCCCCACCGGGGGCGGCGCCGGAACTGGCGAAGCTCAAGACGATTCCGATCCCCACTCCAACGTTCCTCGAGCCATACTCGGCGCAGAGGCTCGATCCCAACAGCCAGCGGGAGCTGCTGGCCATGAACGGCGATTGGTGTCTGGAGGCGCTGCGCGAGCTGCTGAAGCGCCCGTTCGATCTCTTCGTCTTCCACACCAACGACGTGGACTGGGCCGAGCACGCCGTCCTGCGGCACTACCGCAACGGGCTGAGCCGGCAGGAGTGCAGGCGGCTGGTGGAGGGAGTCTACGAAGACCTCGATAAGCTGCTGGCTGGCATTCTCGCCGCCCTTCCGCCGCGCACGACGCTGTTGATGATGTCCCAGCACGGCGTGATCGATCCCTGGGATCAGCGTCCCAGCCCCTCGACAATGGACCTGCTCGAAAAGGCCGGCCTGCTCCACCGGCGGGGCGCCGCGGTCGATTACGAGAAGTCGGCCGCCTATCCCGGACCCGAGGGGGGATTTGTCTACGTGCGGCCGCGCAATCCTCAAACGCCGGAGCAAGAGGCTGAACGGGAGAAGAACCTCCGCGCTGCCATCCGTGCCCTGGCGACGGCGGTGGACGGGCCGTCCGGACAGCGGGTCTTCTCCGTGGTGCTGCCATGGGAGGACGCGGCGCCATTCGGCCTGCATGGCAAGCGCCACGCCGACATCCTGGCGCTCCGCCCGGCCGAGTTCGGCGGGATTCACGGCGCCTGCTACCCGCTCACCGCGGGCGGAGAAAGCACTCTGAAGGGCTTCTACCTGTTCTGGGGTGCCCGGGCGCGCGCCGGCATCCGCGAGAATCGCCCGGTTGGGCCGGCCGACATTGCTCCGACCGCCGCCCACCTGCTCGGCATCGAGCCGCCCGCCGACTCCTCGGGCGGCGTCCTGCGCGGGATGCTGCGATGAGGTCCGGACAGCGCCGCCGCCCGTCCCGGCGGCGCGAGCTTCTTGGTGAGGTATAACCGCATGATGAACAACAGGCAACTCTTTGGCCCACTCTTCTTGCCGGGACTGATTCTGTGGTCCTTCGCCTCAGCGGCGGCGCAGACGCCGCCCGGCGCCGTGAGCGCCGTCGAAGCGCCGGAATGGGTGAAGCCGCCGATCCAGGCGATAAACGTCAGCCACCACACGTTCCCGAGCCGCTTCGCGGGCGGGCCGGTCAGCTACCTGATCTACCTTCCTTCCAGCTACCAGGCAAGCGGGAAACGCTACCCGGTGATGTACTGGCTGCATGGCCGCGGCGGTTCCCAGCAAGGCATACCGGGCTTCGCACAGCGCCTGACGAAAGCCATCGAGGAGGGCAAGGCGCCGCCGATGATCGCCGTCTTCGTCAACGGCTTGCCACAGGGCGGCTACCGCGATTCCCAGGACGGCAGGCAGCCGGTGGAAAGCGTGACGATCCGGGAGCTGATCCCGCACATCGATTCCACGTATCGCACCGTAGCTACGCGGGAAGGACGGCTGGTCGAGGGCTTCTCGATGGGTGGATCGGGAGCGGCCAAGTGGGGCTTCAAGTTCGCCGATATCTTCGGCTCGATCGGAATCCTCGCCGGCGCGCTGCACGGCAGGGGCTCGCCGTCACCACTGCCGGCGGGCCTGGCGTTGACGGCGAGAGACGACCCCTGGGCGCTGGCGGAGGAATATGCGGAGCGGGTTCGAGGCCGGACTTCCATTCGCATCATAGTGGGGAGCAAGGACGGGCTGGTGAAAAGCAACACGGCGTTTCACGAATTGCTCGACCGGCTCGGCATCGATCACCAGTTCGAGGTGATTGAAGGCGTGGGACACACGCCCTGGCCCCTGTATGACGCGCTGGGCGACAACTGCTGGGCATTCTATTCCAAGGCATTCCGGATGGAGAAGTAGACGGGCGACCGCCGGGCGCCCCGAACGAACGCGGAAGCGAAGGCGGCGCCCACGATCACGCCAGCCTGTGCCTATCCTAAACGCCGAACTGCATGAGAACATGGAGTCTGCGTGTCCTCCGTAAATCCTCCTGTCTGGCGTTCAGCGTACTTCACGTGCTGGCCGCCGCCGCGCCGGCGGCCTTCAAAACCCGAGCCGCACTCCATCAGGAGAACCTCGCTCTTCGGCACCAACTCGGCGTCCTCCGGCGTTCGGTGAAGGGGCCAAAACTGACCGCCGCGGATCGCTTTCTGTGGGCATGGCTGTCCAGGGCTTGGGCTGATTGGCGCTCCGCCCTTGTCATCGTCAAGCCTGGGACGGTGATTGCCAAAGGTTTCCGCCTGTTCTGGACCTGGAAGGTCCGGCATGGCCAGCCCGGACGGCCGCCAGTTCCCCGAGACACTCGGGATCTGATCCGCAAGATGAGCCGCGAGAATCCACTCTGGGGAGCACCGCGCATCCACGGCGAACTACTCAAGCTCGGCATCGACATCGGGGAAACCAGCGTCGGCAAGTACATG
>Ga0194125_10009955_pt1 | contig 13076 bp, 11 predicted proteins | sample TA2KigC250mmetaG_FD_148626 | JGI IMG/M metagenome (GOLD analysis project Ga0194125, IMG submission 148626) | Freshwater microbial communities from Lake Tanganyika, Tanzania - TA2015034 Kigoma Deep Cast 250m | ecosystem: Environmental > Aquatic > Freshwater > Lake | place: Tanzania: Lake... | reverse complement strand
CCGATATTCTTTCGCTTACGCGCCTTATGGCTTCTCGGATTCTGGATGGCGCTTGAATTTTATCAAGCCTTGAGCGCCTCGCCAGGCGATTATGTAGCGCACTGGGCGCATATTGGGGGCTTCTTAATCGGCGCGCTGTGGACAGTTGGACAGCGGAGTAGTAGATGGTTAAAAAATTGAAAAGTCGAAAGTATTACAGTTGTCAAGCCTTGCGGTTGACAGCATGTCGGATGGATCTCCAAATCTGCCTGTATGACGGGCGCTCCAGCCTGATGGTATATTCTGTAAAAAAAAGCAAAATATTTCACCAAAACCCTTGACAAAGTCTTTTTTATATACATTTTTCCCAGAATATGAGTAGTTTGCTTTGTCCTATTGGTTTATAGATTTATCAGTATATTAACTGGGGTGGAATATAGTTTATGTTGTGATTGTTCTTCCCCCCCGCTTGCGAGGGGGAGTAAGGGGGGGGTGTTATTAAAAGTCATTTACACCCCCCTTTCATCCCCCCGCAAGCGGGGGGAGAAGAGACGCTGTATTACGACTATCATCATCGCCGCCGGCACCGGCGTCAATTACAAATCATCGACTATAATGCCCGTCAATTCAAATCGCCGGCAGGTTTTGAACCCGCCCACTTAAAAGCCCCGCTGGAGGGAATCGCTGGACTCTATCCAATAGGGCTTTACAATTTGTAATTATAATTTTAAATTTGAATAATTAATCCAAATAAATCAGGATTAAATCAATGTCTTTTACAAAATTAAAACGCACACACCACTAACTGGCGATAATCCAATATCTGGAGTCGAAGTTAAAATCCATTTACAAGGGCAAGAGCCAGTAGTCTATGAGACAGTAGACGGTGAATAGTCGATAAATCCGGACCTCGAACTACCGTGGCAGGCAGGTATGACCGACGAAGAATTTAGTTTGGAACCGCCCGGACAAGAAAATCCTGCTCAACTTCCCGGACCAGGAATCCATACATTTTATGTTCAAGCTCTTCCCTAGCCTTCGTGAATCCATATTATACAAGCCTCGGGATTGCGAATTATATCTGTGCAAGCTGGAATCTATTTAATATGATGTATTAAAGGCTTGTCTAGACTTCCGCCTTCGTGTTTGTCCTATAATGTAAAAATGCCAGCCATAGACTTGCCGTAATCAACAGCAGAGCATTATATATACTGCTTCTGTTGCCAATCACGGCCGGTTGGCGGCGAAAACAGTATTATTGGACAGATTTCTGCGCGGGAGTGACGACTACTTATCTACTGGATCCCCAGTTTATTTATTGGGAACCGCAAGATACTACTTTAAAAGTATTGCAGAACGAATCGATAAGGTTTTTAGTTCGGATGAGAGATAATCAAGTCGATACATTATCTTATTTATGGACATTGACTGATAGCATAATTGCCCGTGACACCTCGGTAACTATACAATTCGATGAGTTGGGCGAATTCACCGTTCGATGTCGTGTATCCGATGATGAATATGTATCGGTCATAACTTGGCATATTTTGGTGTGTGAATTTTTTATCGCCGAATATTTTCCGGAAAATAATCTTTTACAAGTTCGTCGAAATACTTCCGTCCCCTTCTCCATCGACAGCGTCGCTTACATCGACGACGGGCGAGGACGCCCGGCTTACCGCTGGACGCTCATCGACCGGCTGGACGACAACCGGCGCGCCGAAGCCGGGCAGGATTCGGCAGCAGACATTATGTTTGAGCGGAAAGGACGCTATGCCGTCGAAGGGCTGGCGTATTTGGGAGACTCAAGGGACAGCGTAACTTGGGAGGTCGAAGTGCGCGGCATTATCCGGGCATATTGGCCTCGATGTGAGGTCGTGTCGATTCGGCCGGGTGAGACGATGCTGTTCGGCGTGGCGCCGTTTGTGCCGGAGGACAGGCGTCCCCGCCTGTCCTACCGGTGGCAAGTGGACCAAGTGGACATTATGGACGAAGATTCATCTGAAGTTCGGCTGGTTTTCCCGGATACAGGCAGGTTTGAGGTTGGAGTGTTTGCGGTGGACTCGATGCAGGTGGACAGCGTCAATTGGGAACTTACCGAGACCGACAGCCAAAAATGGATTGTAAATGTCGCAGTTCCCGATTGGATTGTTCACTCCAAATTCCAAATTCCAAATTCCAAATTCGATATTGTGCCTAATCCCTTCAACTCGCTGGCGGAGGCGAGGTTTGAACTTGAGCAGTCTGGCGATGTTAAGTTGCAGATGTTCGATATTGGCGGGAGGTTGGTGGCGAAATTGGCAAATGATGAATTCGAGACCGGCCGGCATTCGATAACCATCGACGGCGCGCGCCGACCGGCGGGGATTTATTTATTGCGGCTGCAAACGAATAAAAGAACGTTTGTCCGCAAAGTCGTTCTGATGCGCTGATAACAATGACAATGTCAATGACAATAATAATGTTAGAGGATATTAGTATTGACAATGTAGGTTAGCACACGCTTTGTATCCTGAACGAAGTGAAGGATCTCGTTCCTTCTTCCAGACTAGATGCTTCACTGCGTTCGCATGACACACTAATGTATGTTAACCTAACTTGCCGATACAGATATTCATTAGCATTGTCATTGACATTGTCATTATTTTATTCGATATCCAATTGTTCTGGAGTTAAGAAATGATGGGCGTAATCGATATGTAGTTTCTGGTCGATGAAGAATTGGACGACATCAGCGTCGAGTTCGCCGTCTTTGACCATAAAATTGATTATTTTCAGCGCTTCGGATAATTTGCGGGGTTCTTTTTTATCATTGTAGGGGCGGTCTTTGGCGGTCAGGGCTTCGAAGATGTCGGACAAAGTCATAATCCGCGCCTGCAAGACGATTTGGTCGCCTTTGAGTCCGAGCGGATAGCCCTTACCGTTTAACTTCTCGTGATGCGCCCCAGCAATGTAAGGCACATTCTTTATTTTCTTGGGGAAAGGCAGTTTTTCGAGCATCTTTATCGTCACTAGCGCATGATTGTTGATAAGCTGGCGTTCTGCGTCGGTCAAATTGCCTTTCTGAATTAAAAGATTGGTTAATTCATTATCATTTAGCAGATACTCATCGCCATTAGCGGTTTTTATTGTCTCACCGGCGATGGCTCGCAGGCGGTCTAAAGTAGCCGGCGGCACCCACTCCTGCGTAACATTGCAGCCGCGCACAAATTGAAACTCTTCATCCAACCGTTTAATCTGTTCATTGAGTTCCGAACTGTTTTGAACCTGCCCGTCGCTGCCGACCTGCGCCTTAGCGACCTCAAACCTCATCCGCACTAACTCCATACGGTCGAAAATCGTCTGCAGTTTCGCGCGCTTGTCAACGACATATTCCGGCGTGGTGATTTTGCCGGTGTCGTGCAGCCATGCTGCCAGACGCAACTCCCACAACTGGTCTTCATTGAAGAAAGTATCTGCAAAGGAACCTTCCTTGACTTCGTTCATCCGCTTAGCGATGTCCATCGTAAGGTTGGCGACCCGTTCGATATGTCCACCGGTGTAAGGTGATTTTTCGTCGATGGCAGAAGCGATAGTCTTAATAAAGGAATCGAACAGGTTGCTCAAGTCTCTTATGAGGCGGGCGTTGGTGATGGCGACGGCGGCTTGAGATGCCAGCGCCGAGGTTAATTCACGGTATTCCGGGGCAAAAGGAATGACTTCGCCGGTCTCCGGCTCGCGGGCGTTGATAAGTTGCAGGACGCCGATGATTTCGTTCTCGTGGTCGCGCAGCGGTATGACCAGCATCGACTTCGAACGATATTTATTTTGGGCGTCGATTTTACGCGTGTTTTCAAAGTTGAAACCCGGCGCTTCATAGACATCCGGGATGTCAGCGATATTGCCGCTATTGGCTACATAGGCGCAGACATTTTTATTGTTGGGCTGTCCGTCGATTTTCAGGCAGACCGGAGGCCAGGTGATAGGCGCGCCCGTAACTCCCCCCATTCGCATATTGAGCGTTTCATTCTGCGCGATGGCGATGCGCAGCGCAGCGCCGTCGGCGGTTACTAAATAAAGCGTCCCGCCATCAGCAAAGGTGAAGGCGCGAGCCTCATCGACAATCATTTCGAGCAACTGGTCTAAATTGCGCGTGCCGGACAAAGCCACGCCGATTTTCGCCAGTTGGTTGAGATGTTGAACCTGACTCTCTGTATAGTCTTTGAGACGGGTTACGACATCGTTCAGCAAATCGTTTATCTGCCGGTTCGACGACAAACTATAGATTTTTTCAGGAGTGATTTGGTCGGACATTAAATTAAAAGTTTAAAGGTTTAAGGTGTAAGTTAATGCCAATTCTAATGATATGATATTCTAAATAAATATTAACATTGGCATTCAACCGCAGGCGGCTAAGACGAAGACCCTCTGCACGCCGGTTCTTTCGAGGGCTTCGATGCAGCCTAGAGCGGTAGCGCCGGTGTGAATGACATCATCGACCAGAAGCACAGTTCCCTGCGGCGGTTGGTTTAAATTTGGCTGCGGCGCGAAAGCGTCTTTAAGATTATGACGACGTTCCTCATCGGAAAGCCGCGACTGCGGCGGACGATGCTTGACGCGCCGGATGAAATCGGTTCGCAGCGGAAGACTTAATCTTTCAGCAACCGCTCTGGCTAAAATCAAGTTTTGGTCGTAGCCGCGCTCGCGGATGCGCGCCGGATGCAGCGGAACCGATGTAACCGCCGAATAACGGCTGATATCCATCCAGTCGGCAAATCGACCGGCGGTTTCGCTGCCCAGCCGCGCCGCGATATCCTCCCGACCGTAGAACTTCATCTGATGCACAAATTGCCGCGCCGTATCGCTGTATTGAAAAACCGCCAGACAAGCGCCTTTGAGCGTGGTTTCGCTGCGCCATAGATTTTTGCCCGCCAGGGGTAAATCCCGCCAGCAAATATCGCACATCCAGCCGCTGCCGTTAATCGATTCACGATTGCATATCGGGCAGTAGCCGGGAAAAGGCAGCGCCGATAATAAATTGAGCGCCGAGTGTAGCAACCTTTTCACAAACGTTCTAATTCCACAGTTATTTTGACGAGCGCATCGCCGGGCTTAATCTCCACTGTTGACCGCCAAACTTTACAAGCAGGATTACGCAACTCTATAGTGTATTTGCCGAATGGCAAAATAATCGGGCTGGCGCGGGGCGTTGAGCCATAGTCAACTTTATCTATAAAAATATATGCCCAAGGCTTGACCGATAAAAGTTGAATCTGTCCGAAATAATCCCAGAGATTAATATCGAGTTCGACGCGCTCGCCGGGTTTCAGAAAGATCGTTTTTGACACTGGCTGAGGAAATGCCAAATTGGTAAAGACAAATTGATGCTCTCCTGGCGTAAGTTTAATGTGAATTTTATGCTCCGCCGAACCATAGGGAACATTATCCACCGTAACATTCGCCCAAGGTTTGCAGGAAATGCTCACTTGCGCCGGCAGGTTAGGGTCGATGAATTCTTCAGTCTTAGGCTTAGGCTCAGGCGTCGGTTTATCGCCGGCAATTTTCGCAGAGTCTAACGTAATCTTTTTACTGCCGCTTGACGGTTCGGCAACGCGGCTTTGGTCCGAATTTAGATTTCGCTCGACGCGTGTTGTATCGGATAGCGATACATTAGGTAATAACGGAGATTGTCCTTCCTCTGTTTGAGATTGTTTGACAGCGTTAACATTGGATTTGACAGGATTCAACACCTGGCGCGAGAGTTGGGTGGTCGGCGAGTCGTCCGGACTCAATAACATAGCAAAGAAGACCACCAGCGCAATCGCCGCCAGCCCTACAAAAACAATATTCCAAACCGAAACCGGACGCTTGAAGTCGATGCGCGAGATGGTCGAAGATTTGCGAGCAATGGTCGTGGCCGGCTTCTCGGCTTCCACGCTGATAAACTGCGCGATGACCGAATTATGTAAAGGTATATTTAATTGCGCTGCAATCCGTTCGACTTCGGACAAGGCTTGCGCGGCGGTGGCGAAGCGCTGATTAGGATTGCGCTCCATCAATCTAGTTATCAATTGGTCAACTTCAGGAGGTATTTCCGGGATTAGAAAGGCCGGCCTCGGCGGACGGCTGGAGAGGATATTCTTGAGTATCTCGGAAAAATTCTCGCCTTGGAAGGGCGTCTGTCCGGTGAGGACTTCATAAAAAGTCGCGCCGAGCGAATACAAGTCGCTGCGCTGGTCCGGCTGCTTGCCGGAAATCTGTTCCGGCGGCATATATGCCGGCGTGCCGACTAATTGTCCTTGATGTGTTATCTTCTCGGCTTCGGGATGGGTCGCCAGTCCGAAATCAGCGATTTTCACCTGCCCGGAATGCGAAATGAGGATGTTGTCCGGTTTTAAATCGCGGTGCACGACATCTTTGGAGTGGGCGTGCGCCAAGCCTTTCAGCGCAGCCGCGAGTATCGGCAACGCGACTGTATGGGGAATTCGTCCTTTAACCTGAACTAGTTCGCCCAAACTCAAGCCTTCGACATATTCCATCACTAACAGCGTCTGCGCCGGATTGGGGTCGTAGCGATAGATATCGACGATGTTCTCATGCTTGACCAGCGCGCAGACCTGCGCTTCGCGCTCGAAGCGTTTGCGTATATCGTCGTCCGCCGCTGCCGACGGATGTAACTGCTTGATTAGAACCGGCCGGCCCAGACTCTCTTCAGTGGCGCGGTAGATGGTGCAAAGGCTGCTGTGAGCAAGTTCGGAGTCGATACGATAGGCGTCTAATCGCCGTTCCATCATCGCTTCTTTACATCCCGAATTTTCATTTTCTAACTTCCCACCTTTTCATCTTTCATTTTACTCGCGTTCCATTCGTTCAATTTATAATGCAGCCAGCGCAGTGATACGCCCAGCGATTCGGCGGTAAGAGTTTTATTATCGCCATATTCTTTCAATACTTTAAGCACAATATCGCGCTCGAAGTCTTTCAAGGTGCGTCGCCGCAGCGATAATTGTTCGGCTTCAGGAATGAAAAGGTCGCCGACATCGATAGTATCGCCTTCCGATAGAAGATAGGCGCGTTCGATGGTGTTTACGAGTTCACGCACATTGCCGGGCCAGTCGTAATTTACCAGGGCTTGAAGCGCACGCGGCGTGATGCGTTTAGTGTTTTGTCCCCTCTTGGCAGCGACACTTAAGAAGTGATTGACGAGCAGCGGGATATCGCTCTGCCGTTCGCGTAGCGCCGGTAGTTTTACCGTGATGACATTGAGACGGTAAAATAAATCCTCGCGAAACCGGTTCTGTTCGACTTCTCCTTTGAGCGATTTATTTGTGGCTGAGATTATACGCACATTTACGCGGCGGGCTTCGGTATCGCCGACGCGGCGGATTTCACCGTCCTGCAGCACACGCAGCAATTTGGTCTGAATGGTCGGGCTGATATCGGCGATTTCGTCTAAAAAGAATGTCCCGCCGTCGGCGATTTCGAACAAGCCCTTCTTATCGGCAATCGCCCCGGTGAACGAACCTTTCTTATGCCCGAATAGTTCGCTTTCGAGCAGCGACTCGGCAAGGTTGCCGCAGAACTGGGTGACGAACGGCCGGTCGCGGCGCGGACCATTGTAATGCAGCGCGCGGGCGACCAGTTCCTTGCCCGTGCCGCTCTCGCCCTCGAGTAAGACGGAGATGTCCGAATGCATCACCCGGCGCATAAGATTGAATACTTCCTGCATCTTGGGGCTTTGTCCGATGATTTCTTCGAAGCGCCAGCGCTGCTGTGCCTCATCCTGCAGTCTTAAGGCGTCGCGGTAGAGTTCCGAGTAACTGCGGGCATAATCGATAGCGATAGCCGCAATGCGGGCGAAGATATCGAAGAAATTCAGGTTTTCATCGGTGAAGCGCTGTCGGTTGCTGCGGCTGTCGATGTAAATAACGCCAATCACCCGGTCGTGCATGAACAACGGGGCGCAGATAACGGAGGTAATCTGATGCAAAACAACACTGGCTGCCTGTCCGTAGCGCGGGTCGGCTTGAACATCGTGCACCAGTATCGGCGCCGCGGTCGAAACTGCCTTGCGCACGATGCTGCTCGAAAGTTCGGTGAGGCTGCTGGCGCTCTCCGGCGGCAGGTTGCGCGAAGCGACGACATTCAACTGCCCGGATTGCTGCAGAACTATCGCGCCGCGGTCGGCGTCCATCATATCAACCGCTAGAGCCAGCACGGTGTCAAGCAATTTGCCGACATCCTGCCGGTCACTCGTGGAAGCGGAACTGTTCATTTAATAAGATGCATATTATAAGTATTTGGATTTTGAATTATGCCGGGGCGGAATTCGGTCTGCAGGATGCCGCGCACCGAGCGAGAGCGGTTGCCGAGATAATCCAGCGCCCAGACTTCCCAATCGTAGTATAACTCCGGCAGATAGTCCTCGCAACGGTGCCTGGTGCGCGGCGGTATAGCCGGCGTGACCATCTTTTGATATACGACCTGGTTAGTGTTGCGGTTTATAACCCGGACTAAGTAATAAAATGCGGCTGTATCAGGAAAAGATAGCGTCCAATCGAAGTTCCAGTTGAACTCTGGCTGATGTTCAAAAGGCGGTGCAATGAGTCTAGGGACATCGTGAATGACGCGCCATAAATAGGTCGGCAGCGAGGTGGTCGTATAGCCGGCGCGGTCGGTGGCTTCGAAATAAACCGGCTGCGATATAACCCAATCCGGCTTGGCGGTCGGGAATCTGGCCGCAGGTTCTTCCGCCCGCCAAAACCCCGAATCCGGCACATAAGCCAGTCTAGCGCTCAAGGTTTCCAGCCGCCATTTAATCGAATCGAGCGTATGCTGCCCGTCCGCGTCGTCGACCCAGGCTTTGAAGTGGATCTGATAGACAGGCAGGCTATCTTCGTAAATTTTATACACAAACGAATTTACCGAAGTCGAATCGAACGTCGGCAGGGCATCCAGACGGATAACTGTGGAAGTCAATGCGCCTTGGCGGATTTCAACTACGACCGAATCCAGAGCGTAAGTAACCTCGAAGCCGGCGTTGCGGAAGGCTCGCAACCAATAGCGTCCGACTGGCACCTCGCTGAAGTTGGCGCGCCCGGAATTGTCGGTATAAGCAAAGCGTCCCAATTCGTTCAACATAACGGTGGCTTTGAATATCGGCGCTGAAGCCAAAGTTAAGACCTGTGCCGTCAACCGGCCAAAGGTTGGCGGCAGGGCTTTCAGTTTCAGCGTATCGCGCCGAACCCGCTGGTCTTGAACGTCGATTAGCAGCGAGTCCAAGCCATAAGGCTCCAGTTCGTTTTCGCCGCGACGCTCGGCGAACACCTGCCAGCGCCCCGGCGTAACCGAGTGAAATTCAGCCGTGCCGGCGCTGTCGGTTAGTTTGGACAGACTCAGTGCCGGCAGCCGCACTTCGGCATTATAAATCGGCGCGGCGTCAGCCGAGTCGAGAAGGACGAGGCGCAAACCGCCGGAAGGTTTATAGCGATAGTTATGCGGGTCGAGAGGATTGTCGCGCGGTGGGTCCCATTGACAGCCGATGCAGAAAATCAATATCGCGGACAGATGTAACAGGCAAATTTGGCTCTTCATCTTCATCTCGCGTTTGTATGCTCATTAATTGGCGCAGGTTAAGGCTGATACGCGGTCTTGATATGCAGGACTGTTTCCTGTTCGCCGAGCGCCATAGTCAGATGCAGATTTTTAAATCGCAAAAATTGCTTTTAGGTATGCAATTCTTGCATAATGTTCAATATAATATTTCTTATTTATCAATGCAAGTATTTCACAGTAAGAATGACAATGACAATGATAAAGCCAATGCTAATGTCAATGATAATGATAACTATACCAGTTCTCGAAATTCTTTTCCGGTATTGGCTGTTGCAGGATATCCCCATCCTGCAACAGTATATCCTGACGCAGTGTGGGGACACACTGCAGAAGACTAATTGTAGAAAAGACTTTCAAGAAAGAGATAAAAACATATAACAGCAAAGATTATAGATGATAGCAAAACTCATAAAAAGCATTTTAGACTTGCTATTCTAATTCTAATCACCATCATCATTGTCATTAACATTGGCATTGACGCTGTCATCAGCATTGGCTTTTAAAAATCATCCCGCCAGCCGATGACGCGAAATTTGTTATCGCGGCTCATCCGCACTGAAAAACGGGCATAGCCCATCAGCGGCGCTTCGCTGCCAAGCGTTAGATTGAAACGGACGACAAATTGCAATGTTGAATCGGGATAATTAAAATATTCGGTTTCAGCGGGGATAAAATTCCATTCGAGGTCGATGCGTTGGTAATTGCGGAATAATCCGCCGGTGGCTTTGAGGTCGGTCTCACGGAACCAGCGGTCGAACCGTGAATGTTCTACATTGTAGAAGTCGAACACGAAATTCTCGTCTAGGCAATCGGCATAGCGTAAGGAATCGCGGTAGTCGTAAGCAAGTGCGAAATTATGCAATAGTCCGCCGACATCGCTTTGGTCGCTCCAAGTCCGCGCGCCGGTCTCGCCTTCGACCGGCGCAAAGGGATTGAGACAAGCGGACAACAACGCGCTCAATAAAACGCCGTAGAGACCAATTTTCATTGCGTTTGTTTTAAAATTTGGCTTTCAAATCGCTGAAACAGGAATGTCCGGCGCGGCGCGCATCGACCCAGCGCAAGATATACCAGCCGCCGTCGATGACCTTGCGCAGATGCAACTCCATCCGGCCGGCTATTTCGCGCGGCGCGGCGCTGCGTAAATGACCTATATACAGGGCATATTCCGCGCTGATTTGTGCTGAGTCGGCTATGACGACCTCCCGTTCAATATTCATTTCGACGCTGATTAGGGAGTCGAGCGGAAAATTCCCCGGATTAAATAAACTCTGGGCGAACTTCTGCTCTTGAGCAACGTCCCAATCGTCGAAGAAGTGCGGATAGTCGGCGGCGGTTTGTGGGTCGGGTGTAAATTGATATTGATAAGCCTCATCCGGCCCGCTGATAAAAGACTTGGCATAATCCACACTCGAGCGGCGCCCGAGCGCCGACGACAGGTTATCGACGACAAGGCGCGGCTGTGAAGGAAAACGCCAGCGGCCGCCGTTCGACCCGGCTGGCGGCTCCGGCGAACGCGTGCTGAATAATTCGCAGCCGGTTAATATAACAAATCCTAATATGCTCATTCTCTGCAGCATATTTATAAATTAAGATTTTAAAGGATAAATATCAAGCGCATTTGTGGAATTTTCTGACACACTTATAAGACTCCATACGCCTTTATGGGTAGATAGGTTTATCAGCAACCGGGTTCTTTTATCGAAATTATCGGCATCTTACTAAATTCCAATTTGAAAATCCGGCGGCTAAGGCTTGACTTGAGGGTGTTTATTATTTAATTTATATTGTTTTGTTAGATAGAAAAGAGACGCGGCTATTCGCTTCGTTCAGCGTGGATTAATCTTATTTCGCTCAACTATTTATGTTCTTATATATAGCTGCGGGTTGTATTATGAGTGAATTTCCAACACTGAAATCATCGGGAGTAATATCGGAAATGGGCTTGTCCGAGCGCGAGCAGACCATTCTGCGCTCGATTATTTATAATTATATTCTGACTGCAGATCCGGTAGGTTCACGTACCCTCGCCAGGCGCATCGGATTTGAACTTTCACCGGCGACCATACGCAATGTGATGGCCGACCTTGAGGAGATGGGTTTGTTGACGCATCCGCACACCTCAGCCGGCCGTATTCCGACGACGCTGGGCTACAGGCTTTATGTCGATAGCCTTATGCAGGCTGAAGGTCTCACTGACGAAGAACGGCGCTCCATCGAAGCACAACTTGAGCCTGTATCCAGCGAGACCAGCGGCATCATCGAGCGTGTTGGCGAATTGTTAACGGAGGTCTCGCGGCTGCTCGGTTTTATCTTGACGCCGGATCTGAGCAGCGGCATATTAGAGAAGGTCGAGATTGTGCGCGTGGCAGCCGGACGACTGATGATTGTCGTCGTCGTCAAATCCGGGCTGGTGCGCACTATTATGCTGGAGTTGAATAGTCCCATTTCCGACCAAGAAATCGCCGGCGCAGCGCGGCTGATAAACACGCGTTTAGTTGGGCTGCGGTTAGTTGACATACCGCAGTATGTCGAGCGGCGCCTCGCTGGCGAGTCGGTCGCTTCCAATGCCGTAGTTCGATTGTTCCTCGAATTCCCCGAGCGCATCTTTGCGGTGGAGAACCTGACCGAAGTGCGTCTTGGCTCGACTAAATATGTCTTCGACCAGCCGGAATTCACCCACGCCGACAAGATGCGCGGCATCATCGAACTAATCGATAATCGGGATGTCATCGTTCACCTGCTCAAAGACCGCCAGCCCGGTATGTGCGTGACCATCGGCGATGAAAATCCTAAGGAACAACTGCGCGATTTCAGCGTTATCACCTCGACCTACCGCATCGGCGAAGTTTGCGGCACGCTCGGCATCATCGGCCCAACACGGATGAACTATGGCAAACTTATGGCGCTAGTCAACTTTATGGCGCAATTAGTCGGCGAGAGGGTGGGGCTGGAATAAGGTCCGAATGCCTTTAGAAATATTAAGGGGGCAAATTACAGCGAATTTCTTTTAATTGAATTATGGGCGATGACAAGCATCGCCCGTACGGGCGAACCTCGTGTTCGCCTTTTTAAAATATACTATAAACCGCCCATGTTAATAAATACAGTCCGCAATTGTCTTAACAAAGACGATTTCATCTATACTCGTCATTCGCTTGACGAAATGGCGAAAGAAGAATTAAGCCGGATTTTTGAAGAGGATATCGAATATTCTATAATGACTGGGGAAATTATCAGCAAAATCCCGACGACAAACCTTATCCCAGTTGTCTAATAGCAGGTTTTGATGGTAACCATAGACCGATACATATTATATGCGCATATAATAAGGCCTCAGATTCTGTAATGGTCGTAACCGCTTACAGACCGGATCCAACTCGCTGGTTGGATTACAAAACAAGGAGATAGCAATGCAATGCATTATTTGTCATAGCGAGGATATCGTATCTAAAGTCGTTCAAGCAGAAATCAAGATTGATGACGATATTATGCGCGTCCCC
>Ga0194125_10009948_pt1 | contig 13083 bp, 9 predicted proteins | sample TA2KigC250mmetaG_FD_148626 | JGI IMG/M metagenome (GOLD analysis project Ga0194125, IMG submission 148626) | Freshwater microbial communities from Lake Tanganyika, Tanzania - TA2015034 Kigoma Deep Cast 250m | ecosystem: Environmental > Aquatic > Freshwater > Lake | place: Tanzania: Lake... | reverse complement strand
CCCCTTTGTTCTTTGTCCTTCGATTGTGGTGCCCGTGGCCAATTGGAATCCGTTAACAGTGGCAACCTTATGCCCTTGACAGGAAACCTCAACCCATGGGAGCAGGAAAAATAGCAAGGCGATTCCGAAAAGCGCCGGGGAAATATTCTTCAGCATTGTTAACCTCCTCCTTGAGTAATGTTTTGGCCCCATACGAGCCTGGTTTCCGCCTTAGAATTGAATGCCCCCATAGTTCTTATGGTCTTTCTACCCAAATGATCCCCTGAAATGAACCGCTCGTACTAAGGGTTACTCTCACAAAGGAAAATTTCACGCCGTCATTTGACCTTCTTGTAGCGTTTGCACCCACAAGCAGAACAGATGAGTTCGTGACTGCTTGAGTCGATGGGTAGCGGTAGTGATCCCATCAGAGGAACGCCGCTTATTACGAGTGTTCCTTTGTCGTCAAGTGACGCAGGGTACGTTGTGCCTGTCTCATCCGTTACTAGAAAAGCGCCTTTGTTCTCTTCGATCTCAAAAAAATCGCCTACACCTCCGGATGAGCACTCCCATCTGCCAACGTAGTTCGAGCCTTTCGTCCCGCAGCCAACACCTGAGCCCACAATTGCCGCGAAAGCAACCAAGCACAACAGGGATAAACTCCGAATATGTCGCATGATGAAAGCCTCCTCTAACGGTCTCTGTCTTCGATCCCAACTTTAGCAGAATTTATCATCAGGGTTGAACATGTCATTTAAATCAACCGAGTTTTTGAAGAATATGGTGGGAGAAAGATTAGCTGATAAACTAACTAACAATATGAACTGCGTGCGAGTGCTATTGAAAAAACAGGGTGGGGAAAATTTAACTCCTTGCAGAATCCGAAAATCCAACTTCACCCTCCTCTGCTTCTTGCAGCAAATAAGCACGACGTGAAGTAGATCCAGTTCGGTTGCTCCTCAAAGGATGCTTAAACTTTCTAAACTATTTTGACGAGGACGAGACAAAATTTATTGGAAAAGAAAATAGAATTCCTCTTAATTTTCAGATCAATCCCGAGCTTTCCCCTCATTCGCATGTATCAATATCAAGAAAATATTCAAAAGTCAATAGAGGGTTTTTTGGGGGTTTTTTGTCGTGGATTTGTCCGAACAAAATTATTAGAAGGATAATTATATTAATGGGTTACATGTGCCTATTTTTTGTGCAAGATGGTCGCGACGGGTCATATCTAAGGCAAGAGGTGAACTATTGGATTCGAGACATTTATTTTATGGAGAGCATGGTGAGTTTTTTGCATTCCCATGTACCTTCAACCAATCCCGATCATGTCCTTACATGGGGATTTTTCCTCCATTTCATAAACACTCACAAATCTCCAGTTTTTTTCGAGGCTCGCCGACATCGTGAATAGCAAGAAGGATATGATCGAGAACTTTCAAGTCTGCCTCAAGGACCGCCTCCCGCAGGGATCTGACAGCATCGAGACGGTTTCATGACGGCGCAATACGAGTTACCGATGCCTGCCCCGCTTCGACTATTCTTCAGGTACTGACTTTTCAGGGACTTCATTGTGGATTGAGTAATCCCCAGTTTTCCACATTGATTAAGTGGTAATAAGGCAGGATTCGGACTCGGGTGCCATTGATCTGTATTTGGGTGAAGAGATCCAGATTAACCACCCATGCCTGGCTAGGCTGGTAGGCCGAGATGAAACTCCTCAACGCCCTGCCGATCTGAGGCTGTCGCATGTGCCGGTACTTCACTTCTACCGGGATGAGAGCGCCGCTCGCTTCTACCACAAAATCGACTTCGGCCTTGTCCTTCGTTCTCCAGAAATGAAGAGCTGCCGGTTGAGCCCTTGTCCCCTCCCAAAGCAGACGCCATACGAAGTTCTGGAAAAGTGACCCCAGGTTTCCATCACGGGTTAAAGCACCGTGAACTCCGCCAATGTAGTTGCGCAGACCCAAATCATGGAAGTAAAAGACCGGCGACTTAGTGAGTTCCTTACGCGGGTTTGTAAAAAAGGGAGTCAAGGCTCTGAGAACAAACGTTTTCTCAGCGTTCCACAGGTACGACTTAAGGGTAGGGATGGAGATGTTGAGCAGGGTTGCCAGTTCGGAGTAGTTCACAATCTGACCAACCTGGTGTGCCAGGAGCCTGATCATCCGACTGAAGGCTTCTGGCTTCTCGACCCGAAGAAGTGCCACGATGTCCCTTTCCAGATAACTGCGGTAGATCTCATCGAGAGTCCTCCGTTTGTCCTCCAAGCGTGCTTGTGTGACAACTCGCGGATAGCCTCCGAAGCTGATGTATTCGAGAAGAAGCTCTTCTGAACGATTTTCTTCCACCTCGAAGAATTGCTGCAATCGATCCTGATACCGGTAGTCTGTCCGATAATTTACAAACTCCGAAAAGGTCAGGGTCGGCAGTTCAAAGAGGCGCTTTCTCCCTACCAGGGACTCGTGGATCTTCTCCTTGAGCTCCAAGCTCCCCGAGCCCGAAACCACCAGTTTGTACGGAAGCCCCTGGTCAAAGAGCCCCTTCAGGAACAACCCCGCATTTTCCTTGCGCTGGATCTCGTCGATGAAGGCAACTCCAAATTCGCTCCCGAACTCCAGGCGCAGTTTGTTGAGAAGAGATTGTTGAGATTGAAAAAAAGGCTGGTCCGCTTCCACGTCGAGATTAAGGAAGATGGTCCTGGTCCCTTGCTGCCGCACGCGGTCTTCTACCCAGCGCATGGCCGTTGTTTTTCCGGCCTGGCGGGGCCCAATAATGAGGCTGATCTCTTTATTCGATAAATCTTCAAGGATTTGTTGAAATATCTCTCTTTGAATCATGTAGTTATTTTAACCCGATAATTATGAAAGTTCAATGCTAAAATTCTCGGGATGAAACAGGAGGTAATACCCAAGAATTTACTCTAACAATCCAAAAAACGCACTTAATGATTTCAATGACTTAGATGCCTATAAAACGACATGTCGAAGATCATGCAGAATTACCAATTCTTTAAAATTTGCGAATAGTTACGGATTGCTTGAGGAGGTGTTTACAAAACAAAAACAAGCAATTTTTCTAAACCCTTGATTCTTCGCCTGGTTTCTCTTAAATGCTTTAAATGATTAGCTTAAACCCGTTTCTATTTAGTTCAGTTTTTTCCATCTACTTCAGTCTTTTTGAGTTAATTTTAGCACAATTTTAGCACAGAACTTTAACTATGACAAACTGATTTTCAGTCAGAAGGTCATCTTCTTTCCCAGACGGCCTATTGGGATCTGCTTTATCAGTAATTTCGACGAGGCACCGTGCCAGACACGTCCAAGAGTTCAAGAAGCGAGGATGACCGGGAGATAACTCAATTCAGCCGTTGAAGTCTTGATCCAATCTGAGTAACAAGATTAAATGCCCGATCCAGGTCAAATCGTTGAAAATCTTTTTCGCGGAGAATGGGTTTCAGCTCAGTCTCCAGTTGCCTTCTTAACACCTCTTTTCGTGCAGAGGTGATATTCACGGGATCATTCCCGGGAACAGTTAGTTTCCTCATGACCAAGTCAAGGAAGTCCTTCTTGCTCACATTAAATCCCATTTCTTGGACAGCATAATCGATATCATAAAAATCTCGGATCGCCAACTCTGTCCTCGTTAATGCGGCCCGGAGTTTTTCAGCATATGCCTCCTCTGCGGACATACATGAGACGGTGAACTCCTGGACAGCCGGTTTACGAGAAAACGGATCATTAAGCAATGTTTTTACCCGACCCTTTTGAGGCGAGGTTAGGAGTTCCTCGCGCAACCCTATTTCAATTTTGATTGTGGCAGGTACCTCCCTAATAGAAGACCGATATTGAACCTGTGCAATGTACTGGGTAGAATTATTCCACCCCGTTAAATTTTCTAAAATAGTGAAAACCGGGAGAACATCGGAAATACGTCCCATCATCTTCTTCAAAGGTTCAATCGTCTTCCGCCTGAGGGAACGGGAGGAGTCAGAGGGTGTTGAGATCATAAAATCAATATCTTCGCTGAGCCTGTAGAATTCCCCATAGACCTTGCTGAGACAGGTGCCCCCTTTGAATACTAACGAACTTTCATCTGAGTAAAGGAAAGAGAGTAAAACGGAAGAGAAATAATCTTTTTCAACCAACTGAGAATTTAACCCTGTCATGTTGGCCGTATATAAGAGGGCTTCTCTAAAAAAGTCCTGATCCTCATGGACGGTTATTGGAGAATAATTTTGGGTTTGCATTAATAATGAGCCCCCAATCTTTATTTACTGACCCCGTTGCCGGGCCACCTGGTACCCAGGGAAACAGTGATTTCGATGAGCGGAGTTTTCGCTTTAGCTTATTGAGTAGCTTCCGGTCCACACCCAGAGTCTCCAATAGATATCCCAACCGCCTATTGGTTCCTTGATTTCCGTATTTAATGGCCATCTTGATTAAATCCTCAACAAGGGCTTCATCTTTTTTAAGGCCCTCAGCAATCCACCGGTATGCTCTGGGAATTGTATTGAATCGTGACCAATCATACACCGCATCCAGGAGTGTTCTTGTCTTTGACGCCATAATCGCCTTGGACCCAGTTTCTGTTTTGAAAACAATTGTCCCCCCTAACCGGTTGTCTGCTGTCTTAATAAATGAAAATTGGAGGTTACCTATCCTGCGTTCACCGTAAATGCGATTGTTATAGACATATACCCTATTTGGAACCTGATCACTGAACTCATAAAAGTTGAAAGCATTTGGTCCGCTGACCTGGTATTGACCTTTCAAAACTTCCATGAGTTTCTCTAAAACCAGATATTGATCGGCCCCGTATTTTCCTCCAGGAGGTACGCGAGAGGGGACCAGGTAAACCCCACGTGTTAACCTGATAATCAATCCCGTCCGTGCCATTCTGCTTAGGAGCTCCCATTCCTGTTTTTTGCTGATGCCAAGGATATTGGTGAGCTCTCCCGTGCGCACCAGCACCTTTCCCCTCATTTGGGTGTAGGCAAAAAGCTGAATCTCTAATGGACCTAATGCTATCTCCTTGTTTCTCATTCTATTATTTATTCCTTGTTTATTAAACAAGTTATAAATAATACATTAAATAACTCTAGTTTTGCACCTTTGTAATTGAAAATAGAAAGCTCTTACCCTATTATTTGGATGAAAAGATGCCATCAATTCAATACCAAATAAAGGAGGTAAGAGCTTATATGAATTCTTTACAACTTCCCGATTCATTTGTCAATCTGGCAAAGGAGCTTTTTGTGGTATTCAGTTGCTACAGTCAACCCTACTTTTTAGTCATCATTCGAGGACTCCTTCTTTCTCCTCAGAGAAAGACAATCACCTCTTGTATCAGACTGGGAGGGGTGAAAAACCATTTCTCCTCTGTCCATCGATTCTTAAGTCAATACCATTGGGAACCTAAACGGCTGGCCCTTTTCCTTACCAATCTGATAATTCAAAAGTTGGGAATCTGTCAACTCATTCTCGTCATCGATGACACCTTGGTGGCCAAATGGGGGAAGAAGATCTTTGGCCGGTGTCTCCACTTTGATCACCCTGCCAAAGAAAATGACCCAAAGTACCTCTTCGGCCATAACTGGGTTGTGATTGGACTTCTTTACTACACGAAGATCTTTTCCAAATGGCTCTGTTTTCCTCTCTGGGCTTCCCTCTATATCACTAAAGAGAAATGTCCTGAGGGGAGACCCTTTCAGACCAAGATCGAGATAGCCCTTCAGATGCTTCAAACCCTCAAAAGTGCTTTGCATCTATGCCTGACAGTCGTAACGGATGCCATGTATATCAAAGCTCTTTTGATTAGATGGGCCATTGTGAACCAGGTTACCCTGATCGGTCGGGTCCGCAAGGATGCGGTCCTCTATGAACCCGCTCCAGAGAGAAAGAGAAAGGGCCGTGGCAGACCCAGAAAGTATGGCAATCGGATCAAGGATCTGCTTTCTCTTCCTTTCAAGAAGGTCACCCTGCGGCTCTATGATAAAGACGTAGAGCTTCGTTATCATTCGATGAGGGCTTATTATAAATCCGCCCAAACATTGGTTCAGATCCTTGTCGTCCTCTACCCGGATAGAACGGAGCCCGCCCTTTTCCTCTGTACCGACCTTTATCAAGCCCCTGAAGAGGTGCTTAAACTGATTGCTGCTCGGTTTAAGATAGAAGTTACCTTTCAATATCTCAAGGAACAGGGTGGCTTAACCCACTGGCAATGTAGAAAAGAGAAGGCGGTCACTCGGTCAGCCACCTTAAATACCTGTGCCCTTAGTCTCTTGATCCTCTGGAGTCTTTTAGAGTCCAGTGTGGTTCAGCCTGAGCTTTGGGATTACTGGCCCTGGTACAGGCAGAAGGACAGTATTTCTATCTCCGATATGCTCCGCCAACTTAAGGCAAAGAGTATTGAACGAACTATTTTTACTACTTTAAGTCCTGATGGGCATAAAGTTAAAAAAATTCAGGCCCTCGTAAATACCTTAAAATTGGCTGCTTGACCAATTTATTGCCGCCAAAAAGGTGCAAAACTAGAGTTAAATAATAAAAAGTCAATAAATTGCTTCTGCCATTCCCCAAGATTGAGACATCGAATATACCATTTCGGCTTCCATAGAAAATTAAAAGAATCCCCCCTCCCTGGTGTAACGGGTATCCAACCTGGAGAAGGAGCCGTTCATTTCGCTGCCAATACCTTTGGGGCATAGCTGTGCGCGAGAATAGACCCAGGGGCAAAAAGAACATCAGGCTTAATCAATCAGCATTTCTCCCTGAGGGCAAATCTTTCCTTAACCCTGAACACCTGACGTCCCTCGAGATGGGGATACCCCCAATGACTAAAATCTACCCCCGAATGACCAATTTAAGGCTTCCACCTACCTATCTTCAAACAAGGCAGGTTTTAAGAATTGAAGATTTCCGTTAGCTACCATACATGCGGGTTCAATATATGAGAATCAAATTGAAACATTTTCAGGAATCTGGAAACAGAGGATAGATAGCAGATATCGTAACCTTACAAGCGCACAAAGGGTGTCCTTGGCGCGCCTGGTCAGCTAACCGCTTGGGCTTTCAGTAGGCCACCTCCCTGCCCACCCCTATGAGTCGTTATACCGGGCCTCCTCTCCATGTTCCCTCCGGTCATAGGTTTTCTCTGTCCCGGACAAACTCTTATTCCAAAAAAAATTGTGGGAGTGTCAATGTTTGACTCTTCCCCACGATTCTTTCGGGTTCCCTCCTGCGGCTAGGCAAGATCTCGCGAAATTAGCACCGTAGTACGGGAAAAGCATGGGTGCTTAACGGAAAATGTTAAGGTGGAAGATTCTTGAGCATGTGATATGCATGATTTCGATGATTTCTGAAAACTCAGTAGCCTTCTATTAACCACTTTAGAGCGAACTGTATCGCCTTGTGCCTTTTTTCTATGTTTGGGCTCTTCAAGCCTATCCAATATCTCTTCTTACCGTCAATCTCTGAAAAACCTTTTTCGAGGGTATCTCTTTTAAATCTGTCGAGGAAGTTGAACAATTTTTCATATCTTGACTCAATTTTTTTCCGCAAAAGTGTCAGATCATTCCTATCGATGAGGAACCGATTTATCAATTTGCTGTCGGACATATCTGTGATGATTGACAGCAGGAGGCTATTGCTGTCTATCCCTTTTAAGGTTGGATGGCTGCTTAAATAGGTGTTTACACCTAAACCGTCAGGCATATCCTCCTCTAAAGCTTTGTCCCCTGATAACGCTTGTATCCGGTTTATCACGGATAAAGGATCTCTGAAAAATGAGCGTACCTTTCGTTCAAAGCAAACAGCCAGTTGTCTTGGATATGGCAGAATGAAAAAATCAGGTTGTTTGGTTGTGACAGCCCCATATTTCGACTTGACCTGACTGAACAACGGAAATACTTTGCCTTCTCTTATACTCTCTATGATTAAATCGACTGAGTGCACGTCTTTCAGGAGACGCCTGCAGCGCACAATTAGGCGGGGAATATCCCGGATGGCCCCAAGATATTCCAAAAAGATCGTAAATGGCTTATTGGGATTCACCCATTCGGGAATGCCATGAACGGACAATAGGTAATTCTTTAAATCTTCGTCGGATTCGATGTTGATATCTCTGCCAACAATGGTATTGATACTCTGCCTTAACTCATTTGCTTTTCCAAAAAGGCCGTTACGAAATCGGTAAAGTTTCTCTTTATAGACCTTCACTCCGTTGTACTCCAAATACCCAAGGGTCTTGCACAGCGGTATGGTCAAATCAACATATTGCTTCATTAACCCCTTTGCTCTCATCTCGTTCTGCAAAAACCTGTAAAGCTGAAAAGAAGTTTCAGCGTCTTTGCAGGCGTGCTGTGCGAGTTTAGTTACCGGAATATCCCATGGAGATTCTTTCTTACCAAGCATTTCTTTATAGGATGGTTTGCGTTTTCCTAAAAACTTCTCAGACAGAAACCCGAGATTGAGAAATTCCAAATCTCCATAACATTCAAAGGCACCAAGCATCGTGTCGAAGTAAATCGACTTTAAGTGGATGCCATTTCGCCTTAATAAAAGATAGTCATACTTGAGATTGTGCCCAATAAACTTCTTGTCGCTGCTCTCCAATTGTGTTTTGATGACACTTGCCACCTTTTGGGGCGAAATACCTTTAAGATCATGATCCAGCAAAGGAACGTAACAACTCCAACCATCATCAAAGGAGAAAGCGATTCCAAAAAGGGTTGACGACCGTGGATCACTGCTACTGGATTCAGTGTCAATCGCGACCTCCTGCGCAGTTGACAACCTACGTCTCAGGGCTTTCAGTGTTTTTTCTCTGTTTATTATTTCATAAGAAGAACCCTCTGATTTGGCTTGAATGGTGTGATTCTCTTTAGAAGGCGGGCCGAGGAGACGCGTGAGCGAGTGCAACCCCAGGCTATGAAGAAGTTCAACATTTTTCTTGGTGTTCAGAAGTTGCGGAAATCCCCCGCTCTTGCTGATTAGCTTATCGTTCCCTTTTTCAGAAGGTGTGAGTATTTGATATCGAGCCAAAATGATGCCTTCGTTTTCAGTCAGACTTGCTCGAAGTCCTGGGTTTGGAAAAGAAGATCGCCCTTCGAATATTTCTTCCAGATTGCCAAATAAGTCAATCAGCCTTACGGCTTGATTTCTCGTAATAACCGAATCCTTTGGGCCTCTCGTAAGAGCAAGGAAGGTTGGTATCCTGTCAGGGGTGACACCATATTTCTGCAGCACTGTATCTGAAAATAAGTGATCATATCCATTGGTGTCATTACTTCTGACTATGCATAGGTCTTTACGGGCGAATTGGAGCAACGCTTCGTTCTCTGAATAGATGGCCCCAGCAGTAGGCGCGTATTTATGACAAATGTCAACGATGGATGACTTTATTTCGCTGATCAGCGGAATGCCCATTTCCGGAATAAGTTGCACGGCCTCTTTGATTTCCTGCTCGGACGCTCCCGACCAACATTCCCGTGAGATCAATACAACTGGGGTACTTATCCCCAGCTTAAATCTCAGTGTCAGTAGATATTTGAGGAACCCATAAAGAAAAGTATTATCTTTGCCGCCTTCAACAATTAGGGGTGTGCCCAAGAACGTTTTGTGCGTTTCTTCAAAAAGTGAACTTGAATCAATGAGAAAGATGTCTCTTTCTTTCACCATTCCCTATAGCTACCCGATCTTATAGTGTCACGATCTTGGAAGAAGTCGATTTCCCAGATCTTTTTCCCTACGCGCTTGGGGTTTTCCTTGAAGTATTCATTCCTCTCTCGGAAGTGTTGGGATATGGAAAGCTTCATCTCTGTTTCAGACTGATAGTCTGAATTATGGATGACAGATTTCTTCATGGCGCTAAACACGGATTCAATGACATCGAGAAATTGGGAGGAGGTCGGCAGAGGAATAAATTCGATGATCGGACCTTCCTTCAGCCTCTCGGTTTCTGCGTTAAACAATTCGAGCCATGAAACAAGAGCATCCGAACTGTGCCAGGAGGCACAATCCCAAGTCAAGTAGAGCTTTTTCTTCGAGTAGTACTGATTGTAAAGTATTTCAACGAGGCTAATCATAGACTCGCTGTCTTTCGACCTGATGTACTTCCATGTCACTTGATTAGTTGTGGCGCTCAAGGCGCCGGCCAGCGACACAGAACCTTTCCCTACCTGATTCTGAGGATATGTTGGCACCTCGTTAGCCTTTGCATATATCCTCCCCCCATATTTCCGCACTTTAAGAGGCCCCAGTTCGTCGATGAAAAAGAGCAATTCATCCGGACCAAGCGAATGGAGAGTTGTTAATAGGTTATCAACCTTTTCTCTATAATCTGGGTCGGGACTTGTGAGAACCCTTCGAGCTTTCTTAATTGTATATTTGGCCCTCCTTAAAGACCTCGATACTAACTGGCAAGAAATCTTCTCATCGTACTTTTCATTGTAGACTTTGGCTAACGAAAGCAAATTCCAACTGCTTCGATTGACGCCGAAGTATTTCGGTTTGTGATGAATAATTTCGATCAGTCTCTTTTTGCGTAGCTCCAATCTTTCTGATCTTGCATCTTTGTCACTTTTCCTTTTTCTTGTGATGGCCTGCCACAGGCCGCTCATTCCATAATAGTTGAAGGTAAGTATCCATTCCCGAATCTGCCTGACGGACCTCTCGATCTTTTTTGAAATCTCTTCCGGAGTCATGGATCTGCTCTCAAGTATGGTCACGGCCATTTCCCATCTTCGCTTATCCTTTGATCTTCGCCATTTGTCAAGAACGTTTTTGTCTTTACCCGCAACAAAGTCGACTTTGAAGCTCTCATTTGGTCGAAATTTCATTGCTTTTGATAGGGGAGAGTTGATCCTTTTCCCATCAGGTTCTATATATTCAGTTCGTGAATCAAGCTCTCCATCAGAGTCTTGTAGGTCATACTGCATCAGGTCTTCGCCCATTGTTCCTATGATCATTGGAAGGCAATTCTTATTGGTTGTTGGTGCGATTCCTGTGACGGTAAGCAGGAAGATGTGGTCGTCGCCGAAATCGGAATTGTAGACGATTTGGTCATTTTCGGATAGTTCTAACAAATGTATGGGGATTTTCGTCGAGCAATGATTCTCGAAAACGTCTTCTACAACCTCCACAGCAGGGTGATCGTCATGACCCAAAAAAGCATAACGCTTGTCATGGACTGTAAAGCTGTAAAGGTGTGTATTGTCCCATCCAAGCACATGCTGTATGAAATCATTTAACTCGCTGAGAGTCCTATCCCCCGTGATGTGAATCTCCCTGTACCATCCTTTCAGAGGCGACGTGTCGCCTTGATACCCTTGCCCCAAATATTCAATACGTAGCCGGTAGCCCTGGCAGGTTGTTTCTTCTCTTAAGATCTTTGTGACCATTTTTCTGTTTATATGTAACTGTTCAGCGATTTGATATGCACTAAACTTTTGGGATCGGAAGAGGTATATCACTTGCTCAAGTATAGTCTTGTTCACTTAGAACTCCATCAAGAAATAAAGGGAGCGGGAAAAGGAATAAGGGAATAGAAGAGGCTCCTAACCCGGTGAGTCGTCATACCGGGTTCCCGTTCATGTCCCCTCAGTCGATGTGTTTCGACCTTCGAAGCAGGCCTCCTCATCCCTGCTGAATGGCCGAAATGGCTTCCTCGGCAAAGAGTTGTTCTTTATTCCCGCGATCTTCAAGTAGTGATTCAGATATCGTTGCGTTTCCTTCAAGGTTAACCCTTCGAGATGGCTTCGCTCGGCGACGCAGGAGGCAAGAGGTCTCGAACTATGATACATCAGCTTGTCGAGGAGAGTATTTTGTCCGCAGAGGATGAGCGGAACCAAGGGTTTAGAATCAAAATCAAATTGCAGCAGGGTATGAAGTTGTGCAAAGACCTCCATGCGCATCAAATGGGGCCGGTCGATCGAGAGAACAGCCTTTCCAGAACTCTCCTTGGATTCAAGAGGGAGCTTTTGGATCTGCCCATAGACGACGCTCTTGAAGCGCCTCAGGGGCAGACCCAAGAGACGATTTAAGTGGTACAACAGATCGGCGCGATCCGGGGTGGAAAGGGGGGTATTGTAACGTTTGAACAGGTTCTCAATCAGGGAGTCCACATCGCGCCTGATGGCAAGGGTTTTTCCCACCACGGGGTCTCCGGTTAGAAACAAGATGCCGTCACGCCGTTTGATACAATCAAACCCAGCCATGGCTTCCTTGAAAGGCTCTGTCTCGAAGACATCCTGGATCTTGAGATTTTTATCAAAAGGAAACGCTTTGAGTCCAAACCAAGCGAGCAGGTCTTTCATGGCAGGACCTCCCCTTTGTGAACAGGCAGATGAGTGGAGAACTACTGAGGTCGGATGGTGCGAGTATTCTCCTGCTTATCAAGCAGCTTGATTTTGCCTACACGCAGGCCATTGTCATAGAGATAGAGCTCTTCGGGGGCATTGACGGGGTGGCGGATCTCGACGTGTTGGTGGATATACGCGGCGGGGACTTCATAGAGAGCTCCCTTGAAGCTAATCGTGGCGTCGTGATTGACGACTCGTTCGTGGCGGATGAGAAAGATTTCATCCAGCTCCTCTCGGGAGAGCCTTCGGATGAACAATCGGCCCACGGAGCTGTTATAGCGGTCGATGGGCCTCTCTGCGATGCCGGCGTGTAGTTTATGGTGGTAGTCGTCCTTAAGCCAGAGAGCAAAGGCTTCGTTCAGTTCCCCCAGGGTGATGCTTTCTTGAAGGCCTGAAAGGAACCGTTCTCGGACAATCCGAAAAAACCGGTCTATCTTTCCACGGGAAGGGCTTTCATAAGGTTTGGAGTGGATGAGGGCGATCCCGGCCTGAGAACAGCTTCGAGTCAACAAATCCGAGCAGAAGGCCGAACTATCGACGTAAAGTCTCTTGGGTATTCCATAGGCCAGGAAGGCCTCCTTGAGGACGACCGTCAGGGCGCTAATGGTTCCCGAGGCACTGAAGGCATAGCGGCTGTAGGCGATATCGAGAACTGACCTAATCCCGATAAGCACAGATCCCACTTTTATTCTTCATTTAATTCACTCCTCACAAGTTCAATGTATTTAATTCTTTTTATTCCA
>Ga0194125_10009947_pt1 | contig 13083 bp, 6 predicted proteins | sample TA2KigC250mmetaG_FD_148626 | JGI IMG/M metagenome (GOLD analysis project Ga0194125, IMG submission 148626) | Freshwater microbial communities from Lake Tanganyika, Tanzania - TA2015034 Kigoma Deep Cast 250m | ecosystem: Environmental > Aquatic > Freshwater > Lake | place: Tanzania: Lake... | reverse complement strand
GTGGCGTAGGCCCCGGGGATCGGCTGGGCGTCGGGCGAGCCCGCGGGGTACTTTCCCAGGAAGATCCGCGACGGCCAGGGGCAGATCTCATAATGCCAGATGTGAGGCTGGAGCAGCGAGGCGATCAGCGTCGCCTTGTAGTTGACGCGGTAGTCGTCCCAGTCGTGGCGGGGATTGTCCTCGACCGGGTCGGCCAGGAACCACATGCGCCGGTTCGTCCCGCGCACCAGCTCCTGCATCACGCCGTACTCCAGGAACGCTCCTTCGAAGGTGCGTTCCGCGGCCTGGCCGTGGTAGACGTTCGGGAAGCGGGCCGTGCCGGTCCAGACCTGGGCGATGCAGCCGTCCACGACGGCCGAATCGATCAAGGACGATTGCGGCGACACCATCGAGATCTGCGTGTAACTGATCAGGCTGTGGGTGGGCACATAGATGCGGAGATCGCGCTGGTGCTTCTGGAAGGCGTACTCCTTGCAGGCCTCCGCCACGCGCCGCAGGGCCCGGCCGTACAGGTAGTGCTTCAGCCGACTGGCCTTGTACTGGGCGTCCGGCGAGCTGTCCGCACGCACGTACGGCTCGCGATAGTACAGTTGCCACTCCCGCGCGAAGGCCGGCGAAAACCCCGTGCCGGCCCAGAATTCCGGCTCTTCCAGGTGAATGGCGCGCACGCCGGCGTCGATCATGGGTTTGAGCTGCTCGGTGAGGTAATCGGCGAACTCGATCGACGGCACTATGTAGGGAACGCCCGGGTGGTGCATCTTCTCGCGGCCATCGGCCTCGATCTGCGCCAGGGACATGAGGTCCCGGCCGTGGCGGTCCCGGAAATCCTGGTAGTCGCCCCAGGCAATCCCGGTCATCAGGTGGGGCACATAGCCTTGGTCGACCCACGACTGCAGCGCGGCGATGCGACTCTTGTGTATCCCGTACACCATCACGAAATCGTTGCGCAGATCGTAGGCTGGGGTATAGGACCCGGGCTCCTGAAACCCGGTCAACTCCAGCTCCCGGTCCGTCACCAGGCGCGTCTTCTCCTGGGCAGCAAGCGCAGGCGTTGCCAGAGCGGTCACCAATCCAATCAGCAGTATCTTCTTTTTCACGGGCCCCACTTTCGTTGGCAGACACGGGCAAGATCGAGTTCAGCGATACGCCATCGGCTTTCAGCATACCACGGCAATCCGGGGACATCCATGCGCAAGCCGTTTCTCGGCGCCATCATCGAGACGCCCGGAACATCGTGCCGTAGATTCAAGCGCCAAATTCGAGCCGGGGTAGGGTGTGCTGTGCACACCGTCATCTCCGTTGCCGAAATTGGTGTGCACAGCACACCCTACACTTGGTGTTGGTGGTGCGCCCGCAAGGGCATGTTTTGAAGAGAACGCCTTGCGGCGTCACTACGAACGGCCTGGACGCGCCCCTCTGCCAAGACTGTTTCCCGGTTCGGAGCCAGGCCGCAAGATCGAGTTCAGTGATACGGCACCAGCCTTCAGCATACGAGGGCAATCCGGAAACACCCACGAGCAAGCCGTTCCCGTCGCGGAAGAGCGCGGGCAGGATGCCCGCAAGACGCAAGGGCGAGACGCCCTCGCCACGGCGGCGGTCCTCCGTCCTCTGTCTTCTGCCTTCCGTCCTCCGGAACTTGGCGCTCATTGCGACGGCGGGGGAATCGTGATGTCCAGGGTCCTGATCTCTCCCAGCGTGGACAGGGGTTTGTCGAGGTTGTCCGGGCGGCCGACGACGAGGATCTGCACCTTGTCCGGCCGCAGGTGCTCCCGGGCCGCGCGCAGCACGTCGGCCTTCGTCACTTTCTCGACGTTTTCCTTCGTCTTTTGCAGGAAGTCGGCGGGGTAGCCGTAGTAGGCGTAGGTCATCAGGCGGTTGATGATCTGGCCCTTGCTGTCGAAGTTGAAGACGAAGGAGTTCAGGTAGGCGTCCTTGGCCAGGGTCAACTCCTCGGTCGTCACCTCCGCCTGTGTCATCTTACGGACCTCGCCGAGGATGGCCTCGATGGCGTGGACGGTGCTGTCGAGCTTGGTCTGGCAACTCAGGAAGAACATCCCGGGGCGGTCGAAATCGGACCCGTAGGCGCCGCCGACGGAGTAGGCCAGGCCCTGGCGGGAACGAACGTTCCGGAACAGCCGGCTGGTGAAGCCGCCGCCGAGGATCTCATTCATCACCATCAGGGCATGGTAATCGGGGTCGCTCATCAGGCCGCCGACGTGGCCCATGCGGATGATGCTCTGACTCATGTCGTCCTTGCGAACCGCGTTGACGGTCGAGCGGAATTCGTACGGCACGTCCGGCACGGGCGGCAGCTTGACCTCGGCCTTGGGCCAATCCTGGAACGCCGCCTGGATCTTCGCGACGATCTCCTTGCTCTCGAAGTCACCCCAGACCGCCAGCATCACCTGGTTGGGATGGAAGAACCTGCGGTGGAAGGCCACGAGGTCGTCGCGTGTGATGTTGTCGATCGTGGCGTACTCCGCGTGGCGCGCGTAGACGCTGTCGGGTCCGTAGATCAGCTTGGCGTACTCGCGCGAGGCGATGGCGCCGGGATTGTCGTTGCGCCGGGCGATCGCACTGCGCGCCGAGATCTTGGCCAGGTCGATCTTGTCCTGGCGGAACGCCGGATTCATCAGCACGTCGGCCAGCACGGCCAGCCCCGCATCGACGTCCTCTTTCAGCACGGACATCGAGGCCCGGCCGAAACTGGCGCCGATACCCGTCTCGACCGAGGCGGCAATCTGCTCCAGTTGCTCGTCGATCTGGTCGCCCGTGCGGGTCGTGGTGCCGCCGGTGCGCATCACGGTGCCCGTCAGGCCCGCCAGCCCGATCTGGTCGGCGGGCTCGTAGATCGAGCCGGTCCGGATCAGAGCCGACATGTGGATCAACGGCAGCTCATGATCCTCCAGCACGAAAAGCTGCATCCCGTTCGGCAGCGTCAGCCGCTGCACCTCGGGCACCTGGATATCGCGCAGCTTCGGATACTCCAATTGCCTGTACGCCGGCACGCGCTCCGGGGCCGCCGGGGCTTTCTTCGCGCCGGCCTTCGGGGAGGCCTCCTTCTTTGAAACGGCCTTCTTCTTGACAGTCGTGGGCGGTGCGGTGACCTGGCTCCATCCCGCTTCCGCCATCAGAGTCATGCATGTCAGCACCAAAGCGATTCGCATGGTCCACGCGTTTTTCATGGTTGGGCTCCTGTTATCGCGTCGCGCCGGCGGCGGTCTCGATGACGCCGACCGTGCGGTTCTTCTTCGTGAAATAGGTCTGGGCCACCCGCTGGACATCCGCCGCGGTCACCTGATCGATCCGGTCCAGGATCGTGAAGAGGTTCCGCCAATCGCCCATGACCACCTCGCAGAACGTCAGTTGCGCCGCCAGGCCCGAATTGGAATCGAGCTGGCGAATGACCGAGGCCCGGCTGCGGGTCTTGGCCTTGGTCAGCTCCTCGGGCGACACCGGCTCGGTCTTGAGCTTCTCGATCTCCGCGTAGATCGCCTGCTCGCACTCCTCGTTCGTGTGGCCCTTGGCCGGCACCGCGATGAACAGGAACTGGCTGGGATACTTGGTCGGATTCAGCCCGGCATTGACGGACACGGCGATCTGCTTCTCCTTGACGAGACTCTTGTACAGGCGCGAGGTCCGTCCGACGCCGACGATCTCCGAAACGACTTCGAGGGCGGCGTTGTCGGGGTGATTCACGCTCGGCTGATGATAGCCGATCAGCACGATGGGTTGCGCCACATCCTCCAGGGTCACCCGCCGCTCGCCGCGCTGCGGCGGCTCCGCCGTCTCCACCGGCTCGGGCTTGGGCCCGCTCGGGATGCCCCCGAAGTACTTCCGGGCCAGCCGTTGGACGCTGGCCGGATCGACGTCGCCGACGATCGCGATCGTCAGATTGCTCGGACTGTAGTACTTCCGGAAGAAGGCCTCCGCCTTGGGGCGGGTCAGCGCCTGCAAGTCGCTCATGTGGCCGAGGACGGGCTCGCCGTACGGATGCGCCAGGTAGGCGATGCCCGAGAACTCCTCGAAGAGGCGCCCGGTCGGCGAGTTCTCCATCATCCGCCGCTCCTCCATGACCACGTCCTTTTCCTTGTAGAATTCGCGCAGCACGGCGTTGGCAAAGCGGTCCGCCTCCAGCATCATCCACAGCTCCAGCTTGTTCGAAGGCAGGCTGACGATGTACTGGGTGGCGTCCTGGCTGGTGTAGGCGTTGAACCCATTGGCCCCCTGCTGGGTAAGCACTTCCTCGTACTCGTCGTGCACGATGTGCTTCTGGGCCTCCTGCTCGTATTGCTCGAACTGCTCCTGGAGCTGCTGGAGGACCTGCGGGTCGGCCTTGTCGCCCTTGCGTCTCTCCTGCTTGAGGGCGACAAACAACTCGTCCATCCGCGCCATCGCGGCGGCTTCGGCCTCATAGTCTCTGGTGCCGACCGTCCGCGTGCCTTTGAACGCCATGTGCTCGAACAGGTGCGCCAGGCCGGTGATTCCCTTGACCTCATCGACCGCGCCCACGTCGGCGTAGGTGTGGAAAGAAACCACCGGCACCTCGCGCCGCTCCAGAACGAGGAACGTCAGACCGTTGTCCAGCGTGAACTTCGTCAGACGCTTCTCAAACTCCGCCAGGTCCTGTCCCAGCGCCGCCGGCCCGAGGACCAGCAGGATCACCAAGATCCACGCCGGCCTCACTCGCCTTTCAACTCGATCCGCCATATCGCAACTCCTTCTTCGTACCGTGAACGTGCCCGCGCCCGAAGGCCTGGTTCGTAGTGGCGTCGTCAGACGCTATCTTCATGCTCTTACGAGCACACTACAAACCAGCCTCAAGCGAGCACTGGCTCTAATTGTAGATGAAGTATACCGTCGCCCGGCAGTCCTTGTTTACTCTGACACGGACCCAATGGGCAGAAAATCCGTCCGGGAACACGTGATGCATATAGTTTTTCGGGGCGTCGAAGGACTCATACAACTGCCAGCTTCCGTCGCCCAGGAAGTCGATTTCGAGATCGAGGCGCACCGGCTCCTTTGCGTCGTGCGTGAAATGCACGACCTTCTTGTCGAAGCCGGTCATCAGGAATGGGTCCGAGACCGCGCCGGCTTTGACCGGCGTCTTCCACCACGGTCCGCCCCAGCCGGCCGGTTTGCCCATCCGCCACAGGTCGTCGATATTGCCGAACCGCAGGCCCGATTGCGGCTGGCCCTCGTCTTTGTCAATCTGGTCGGAGGCCATGACGAACAGGCCGCGCCAGGAGCAGAAATCGGGCACGACCCGCAGGTGCGAGCAGATGGGCCGAACGCCCCAGATCCCGCCGCCATAGGCGAACACGGGCAGCTCGTAGAACATGCCGTGCGCATCCATCAGCAGCCGCTGGGTCACCGCGTGGCGAATCCGCATCCACTCCGTGCTCCAGCCGTGGTCCCAGGTATGGCCGGCCTTGGGCAAGAGATACCGCTGCCACTGGCCTTTGACGAAGGCCCGCAGGACGACGCTGGCTTTCGTCCAGCCGATCGCGTAGATCGTGTGCCCGCCGTACGATTCGTTACGGGCGCTGCCATGGACCTCGACGAAGGGATTGCGCTCGACGATGGTCCATTCCTTGCCGGTCCATTCGGCCAGGCGTCCGGCGTCGCGCTGTTCCAGAAACTCCTTCTCGTCATAGGTGTTGTTCGCGACGACCACCCGGCCTTGGGCAGTGTAGGCGCTCTTGAAATGGGCCGCGGCGCCTACGATCTGCAGCTCCTTGACGAGATTGAACAGCTCCCGGGCCTTGAGCGTGTGAACGTCCACTTCCCAGAACCGCCCTTCCATACCCAGGAAGTACACCTTGCCGGCCGGGTCGGTCAGGTGCTCGCAGGTGGCCGCCAGGCGAACGCCTTTGAGATCTTCGATGGTGCGGACCTGGCCGTCGGCATCGATGGCGTAAGGCCCGATAAACGCCTGGCCGCTGGGCCAGTGGGGATATCGATTGGCGAAGGTGCCGGTCACCGAGGCCGGATGCCGCCGCATCGTCATATCGTCGCTGATCTCGTACAGGCCCAGGCCCTGGCCGCGAATGTGTGCCACGTAGCCCACGGCCCACAACTTCTGCCCCCAGGGGATCAGGGCCCCGATGCCCGCCTCGGTGTTGCTGCCCAGGCCCTTGGCCATGACCGTCAGCTTCGGGAATACCCCGTTGATGGGTCCCGGCTGGGAATGGGTTTCCTCTACGCCCTGGTCTTTACTCGTCTGTTCCAGATAGGCGTGCAGGGTTCCGGCCAGACTGCGCCCGAAGGCGCGGGCGCCGTCGGCCGTCACAGTCTGCCCGCCGGCGTTGGCATAGGGAAGCTCGAACGAGGCGGCCAACCACAAGCCCTCCAGACCGCCGGCCCACTGGCCGAAGCTGCGGTTGTCGCCGGTGTTGCTGCCGGTGTTCCACGCCTTGCCGAACGGCAGGTTGTCGGAGGCCCGGTAGACGAGCGGACCGCTCTGGAGCGTTTCGAGCAGCCGGCCGAACTCGCGCTGCTGCTGCTGCCAGATCCGCTCGTCCGCGCTGCCGACGATATAGATGACCTCGTTGTGTGGGCCGCGAATATGCGGACAGTGCAGGTCAAAGGCCACTCTCAACCGGTCGTTCGACCAATCCGGCACGAACGTCCGCAGGGCAGCCACCGACGCATGCACGCTTGGACCGATATAATCCCGATTGTGGTCGCGGGGCTTGCGGTTCTTGCCCTGGTCGCCCTCTTCCACGCCGTCTTTGTCCATGAAGGGGATCGCCAGGATTTCGACGTTGCGCCGGAACCAGTACCCATCCTCATGGTTGGCCAGGGCGCTCTCCAGCAGCCCCTCCATCACGTAGTTGGCCAGCGCTTCACAGGCGTGGTGGCGAGCCGTCAGGAGGACCCGGTACGGCGCATCGCCATCCAGCCGGCCCACGTGCAGACGCTCGACGCTCCGGCCGCCCTGGCTCTGGCACAGCTCCTGCACCGCGACGTGCGGGCTGCCCTTGTACCTGGCCAGAAACTCCTTCAGATTCTGCTCCTGGTAGGGTATCCCAAAGCTGAACCGCACCTCCTCGACGCTGGCGGGGAAAGTGTACTGGAAGGAGGCGCCCTGCACCGCTTCGGCTCCCAGCCACGACCAGGTCCGCCCCTGATCGGTGCTGACGGCCGGCCCGCGCACCCCAATGGGGTTGGGCCCCGAGAAGCGGAAGGTCAGGGTCCGACCGGTGTCGCGGGCATCCTGCCCGCGCTCCGAGGGCGAGACGCCCTCGACACGAGACACGCGGAAGTTCCAGTAGAACCACCAGCCCTCCGTATCCCGCAGGTCCGGCCGGAGGTGGACGGTGTCTCCCTCGATCCGCTCGACAACGACATTGCCGCCGGGACAGTTGGCGTCAATGGCAACCGTCTGTCCGGCCTCGCTCGCCGAGGTCCCGCCGGCCGTGGCGACCCAGCCGGTGGACAGAGCCACGAGCGCCAGAACTCGCAGGGTGTGTATCACGCCCCATTTTGCCCTGACGATGGGACGGCGCATGATACGCACCCTGCGATCAACGGCTGGAGTCTCGAAGATGCCGAATGAAGGAGGATGATCCATGTCGTGTCCTTCCAGTACTGGACAGCTCAAAATCCTTTGGTCGCACATCTGGCCGTATCCGATGACGGACTATACCCATCCCCGTCGGCCGCGTCAATCCGCAGTGTTGCCCCCCAGGCGATCGCATGTGACCGGTGGGCGAGGAAAAGGGGACATTCTGCTTTTCCCCTTCCAGGAAGCAGAAGTGGGAAGTTCCAGGCGAGGTGAAGCCGTGAAGAGAAGTCTTCGGAACGGGGCGAGGGTCTTTGGCGCGGATGTCTCGCGGGGATGCCGATCGCACTTCGGGAGCAAGACACCGGGGCCAAGGACGAGATAGGCCGGTGGGTCAGAAAAACGCCGGGGCCGGCTCAGTCCTGATCCGAGGCGCCGATGGTGGCTTTTTGATAGAGCCGCTGGCAGGTCTCGCAGTCGCAGATGCCGACCGTGCGCAGGTGGGAGATGCCCGCCAGGCGGCGGGTCTCGAGCAGCTTGGCCCCTTTGGCCTCCATCTTGCGGAAGGCCATCTTGGCCTCGTGGCTGTCGTGGTAGCCGACCGCATCGATAATGACGGTGACCTTCTTGTCCCGCTGCAACAATCCGAGGGCGGCGGCCTTGACCGCTCCTTCGGCACAGGCCCCGAGCAGCAGGAACTCCGCCGCATGCGACTCGCTGAGAATCCGGTCGATCCGCGGCTCGTCGAACGGGTCGGTGCAGCGTTTGTGCAGGATCACCTGCTGGTACCGCCGGAGCAGGTCCCGGGGCAGATCGGTGTTGCCGTCCGCCGCAAAACTGATCCGATTGCCCACCAGGGTATAACCGATCTTCATCTGGCCTGGCGTGCCGTCGACACAGTGATGGGGCTCGCCGTTATGACCGTTGAAATCGGGATAGACCTCACAGGTGGAAATGACGGGAATGCCCCGCGTCCGGGCCCAGGCCATCATCCGGCGAATGTGCGCCAGGACCCGGCGGTGGTTGCGAATGCAAACCACGCCCTCGGCCAGGAAGTAATCCCGTTGGGTGTTGATGTCGATAACGACTTGTCTGCGCTTCGCCCTGACCATCTGCATCATCCCCAAGCCTACCTTTCCGGGCGTCAGCGACCCCACCAACTGAGGATACGCGTGACTCTTCCTACGGGTTCGGGCCGGCCCACGCGGTGTTTCGCGTTGGACAGCCCTCACCCTCCTCCTTAATCGAGTGCCATTTGGCGGCACTTTAGTAACGGCCCGGGGGAAAAATCCGGCGGCGTCTTTCCAGTGCCGCGGCCTTCTCGTACAATGCGTCCCGAGAATCCGGCCCGGCACCGTTTCACCGGCAGTTTTCAGGGGATTTGGGGCCATGCGACGAGAGCTGAAAGAATACGCGGATGTCGTGCTATTGTTGGAGAATCCGGGTGAGAAGATCGATTTTGCGCGCCTTTTCGGACGCTCCGGCCCCGTCCACATCGAGATCGGCTCGGGCAAAGGGACCTTCCTGGTGGCACAGGCGCGGGCGCAGCCGGAGGTGAATTTCCTCGGGATCGAGTGGGCCCGCAAGTTCTACCGCCATGCGGTGGACCGCATCGGGCGCTGGGACCTGTCCAACGTCCGCCTCCTGCGGACCGAGGCGGCGACGTTCCTGCGGGACTCGGTGCCGCCCGAGTCGGTGGACTGTTTTCACGTCTACTTCCCCGATCCGTGGCCCAAGAAGCGTCACCACAAGCGGCGGTTTCTTCAAAGCGAAAATCTGGAGGTCCTGCTGGGCCGTCTCAAGCCGGGCGGGGAAATCCGCATCGCCACCGATCACGCGGACTACTTCGCGCAGATCCGGGCCGTAACCTCCGCCTACGGCGCCAGGCTGGAAGAAATCGGATTCGAGCGTCCGGCGGGCGCCCGCGCGGGGGAGATCACCGGCACCAACTACGAGCGGAAATACGTCCGGCAGAGCCGCCCGATCTACACAGCCGCCTTCCGCAAACAGGCATAGACCCGCGGCCGGCGGAAGCTCCAAATCACAAATCACCTGATCCGTCTGATCGGACGGATCGGACGGATCAGGTGCTTCCGCCTCCGGGGCGGCTTTGGTGCCTGGAATGTGGAATTTCCGCCGAACCTCCCTCCTATCCCTTCTTGGCTTGCAGACGCTGCGACGCGGTGGTGGCGACGCGCCGGACGTAGTCGTCGCTGTCCTTGGTGAGGGCCTGGATGTGGGCGAGGGCCGGACGGGCCTTCTCGCCGAGTTGGGCCAGGGCAATCACCGCGAACAGCCGGGCCTTGTCGGTCGGATGCTTGAGGGCCTCGACCAGGACCGGCAAGGCGACTTTCTCATCGCCCCAGTCGCACAGGGCATGGGCGGCGGCGATCCGAACGACCACGGAGGAGTCCTTCAGCCGCGTCGTCAGAGCCGGCTGGGCCAGCGACAGATCGGGTGGATATCTCACAGAGGCATGCAGACCGACCGCACCCCAATACCGAACCGCGGGCCGGGCATCTCTCAGGCACGCCAGCCAACTCGGCGTCGCGTTCGCGCCCAGGTGGTCGGCCTCCTTGACCTTGGCCAGCCGGGGCCGCAGGCCGGCCGTCTCGATGTCCTCCCGCCAGTGCTTCGTCTGGGTGGTGGTCACGCGTTCCCTGGCCGGATCGCCCAGCCGGAACGTCACGACGCCGCTGTCCCGGAACCCGATGCGACAGGCCTTGGCGTGCAGGACCTCCTGCGGCCGCAGGGACACGGGACGGACGTAGAGCTCCCAGCCGACGGGGCTCTTGACGTCGCCGCCGATCCGCCAGGCAATCGAGGCCCCCTGCGTCGGGCAGACGATCGTCACGGTTCCGCCGCCTTCGGCCTTCCGGCCTCGATCCGCGGTCATCCGGGTGAAGACCGGCTCGGCCGTCTGTTCGAACCTGCCGTCCGGGCGCTTCATCTCGTCGAACAGCGGCTCCGGGATCAGGCCGATATCCATCGTGTCACGGTGCCATTCGGTGTGGACGCGGCGCATCCGCTCCAGCACCTCCCGGTATTGGGGATCGCCCGCCAGGTTGTTCACCTCGTGCGGGTCGGCCACGATGTCGTAGAGCTCCTCCACGGGCTTGGTCGGCTCGAAGTACTGCTTCTGCGGCCCCTGGAGCCTGCCCTCCGCGTGCAGCCGGCGCATCTCGCGCATCGTCGGCATCTCGTTCATGTAGTTGATGTCCTGGCCGCGCGAGAGGTGCCACAGATAGTTGCGGATGTACTTGAAGCGCGTGTCGCGGACGCAGCGAATCAAATCGTACGCCTCATCCATCCGGTCGCGGGCCCCGAAGACGTACGCGCGCGGCGCGGCTTTCCGGCCGCCCAGGAAGGCCCGGCCCTGAATGTGCTTGGGGATGGCGATCCCGGCCATCGAGAGCATGGTGGGGGCAAAATCGATGAAGGCGATCAGATCGTCGTTCACGGTGGCCGGCTGGAGGGCCTCGGGGTTTCTCGGCAGGATGGTCTTGCGCCACTTTTCGGGAACGCGGACGATCAGCGGGACCCGGCTGCCGGAATCGTAGATCCAGCGCTTGCCGCGCGGCAGGCCCCGGCCGTGGTCGCCCCAGAACCAGACGATCGTGTCATCGGCCAGGCCGTCGGCCTCCAGTTGGTCCAACACCGCCTGGGCTTCCTTGTCCATCAGGGTGATCAAGTCGTAGTACTGGGCCCAATCGCGCCGGACCTCCGGCGTATCCGGGTAGTAGGGGGGCAACTGGGCCCGGGCCGGATCATGCCGCTCCCCCGGCCCCAGGCTGTCCAGACGCTTGAGCATCTGCGGGGTGCGATTGCGGATCTGGCTCTCGTGGGTGATGGTGAAATTGACCACCGCGAAGAAAGGCTTGTCCTTCGGCCGGTTGCGCCAGTGGGCCTTGTTACTGCACTCGTCCCAGGCCGTGAAGGGCGGATCGAACTGGTAGTCGGTCTTGCTGTTGTTCGTGCAATAGTAGCCGGCCGCCCGCAGGTATTCGGGGAAGCATTTGACGAAGTGCGGCGGGACGCCCTGGCAGCGCATGTGGTGCGTGCCGATCGTCGTGGGGTACATCCCGGTGATGATCCCCGACCGCGTCGGCGCACAGACGCCGGAATGAGAAAAGACGTTGTCGTACCGCACCCCCTGCGCGGCGAACCGATCGAGGTTCGGCGTCACCGCATACGTGTCGCCATAGCAGCCCAGATCCGGACTGATATCTTCCGTGCTGATCCAGAGGAAATTGGGACGGGCCGGCCCCGGCGACCGGCCGGCGGAGGGCGGATTCGCACCGCGGCCGGCCGCGGGAATCAAGGTCGCCACCGCCGAGCCCGATGCCACCTGCAAAAATGTCCTGCGATTCAATTGGCGCTGTGCACTCATTCTCATTACCCCTTTCCCCTTCTACCTTCTACCGTTGCTACTTCTTCCCTTTCTTCCCCTCTTGGGGCGTGCCGAGGAGACGGAGGGAATCCTCGAGCACGGGCAGGGCCTTGGTCTGAACGCGCGGGCTGCCGGCCGTGCCGGTGACCTCGATGCGCACGACGGCGCCCCCGAGACCTTCCGTGAGCGACTGGAGCACGGAGGGCCCGGCCGCGGCATGGCGGCTGCGGGCGGTCAACGTCAGGCTCATCTCTTCACTGGGCAGGTCCATCGTGCCGGCGCCGGCAAAGGCCGTGTTCCGGCCGGACAGATCCAGCTTCGGAATCAGCAGCTTGTCGCCCCGGATACAGGCATCGATCAGCATCCGCTCGAACGTATAATCCGTCGGCTCGTTCAGACGCAGAACCGACAGGACCGTGCCCAGCGGCGAGACCTTTCCCACCTGCATGTTCGCAATATCCACGTAGACGATCCCCTGCGGCCGCGGCGCCGCGGCACCAGGCAGCGGCGTCCCTTCGCCTGCGAAGCCCTCTCCCATACGGGCGTTGAGACTCAGCCAGGCATCCATCGTACCGCTGGAAGCGGCCGGCGGCAATTCGCGGCCCCCGCCCTTCTCGGCGCCCGCCGGCTGGCGCCCGGCCAGGAGGAACTGCTGCAAGTCCACGTCGTTGAACGCCACCTGGAGCACATACTCCGGTCCCGCGTCGCTCGTCCGGGACGACGGGCGCAGGGCGAGGGACGGGCCGACCTGGAGGTTGCCCAGCAGCTTGCCGCCGTAACAGCGGCCGACAAAATCCGCCGCGGTCCACGTCCGGGTGTTCGGATCGTAGATCGCCTCAAGGTTCATATCGGTGATCGTCTTGCCCCGAACCACGAGGCGCTCCGCGGCCAACCGGGCCCGGCCGCCGTCGAATCCCCGCTTCGTGTGGTAGGAGCCTTTCGTTTCCAGCACGCCGGACAACTCCATCGGCGACCCGGACACCTTCAAACGGCAAGGCCGGCGCGCACTCCCCGCCGGCGGAACGGTACGCTTCCCACCGCCCGGCCCCAGGTTCATCCGGCCCGCGAACTCCACCAGGATCTCGCCCTCCGCGCCCCCCCCACCGGTGTCCGCATCGCGATCCCGGGACACCTGCAGCGTCGTCAAATCCAGATCGAACGACCCTTCGGGCGCGAGCTCCCGATA
>Ga0194125_10009945_pt1 | contig 13085 bp, 9 predicted proteins | sample TA2KigC250mmetaG_FD_148626 | JGI IMG/M metagenome (GOLD analysis project Ga0194125, IMG submission 148626) | Freshwater microbial communities from Lake Tanganyika, Tanzania - TA2015034 Kigoma Deep Cast 250m | ecosystem: Environmental > Aquatic > Freshwater > Lake | place: Tanzania: Lake... | reverse complement strand
AATGTGCTCCTTCAAAATATAAGATTGGAGGAGCAATTTATTTTCCAGCAGAAATTTCGTTCATCGAATCTGTATATTCTTCAAAGAAATCTTTCTCCTCCGCTGTTCCAGAAGGATGGTTCAGTACAATGGATAAAAATCTCGACATTGACGAAATCTGGTTAGCAAAGGAGAATTATTCTGGTGTTATTAAAATCGTAGTCGTACATTTTCCTGTTCCTTTGGAGAAGCAAGAGCTTGAAGAAAGATTGCTAATTTCTGCTGAACTTAGTTTTGAGCTTATGAATAGAAAATTCGGGGAAAAGTTCGCTGTTGTTAGAAAGCCTGCCTTATTCGAATCGGGAAATATTTTATATTCTGATTACGAATTTAAATTCGAAAACGATCAATTTGCCCGCATCCTAATTTTTGAAAAGAATGGAAAAACTTTTGAGCTGTTTGCTTACACATCCGATTATAAAGCATCTCCAAAGATAGACTTGCTCGAATTTTACTCAATTCAGCAGAGCTTGCTTTCTACAATTCAGTAGTAAATTCTTTTCAATTAGAAGTTCATTATATCGGTGTAGATTACAAACGCCATAAAGAGCAAAAGAATTACAAATCCCACATTTTGAATTGCGATTTTAACTTTTGATGGAATTTCTCTCTGAAATATTCCTTCTAATAAAATTATAATTATATGTCCTCCATCGAGAACCGGAAATGGGAGAATATTAATAATAGCTAAACTTAAACTCAGCAGTGCAATAAAATTAATAAAGCTGAAAAGATTAACATCCGCTGTTTGTGCCGCCATTTGAGCAATACGGATCGGTCCGCCGAATGCTTTTGCGAATTCTACCTTGCCCAAAATTACCTTCCCAACTATGTTGAAAAATAAGAGAGTGTTTTCATAACAATTTTTCATTGCCTGCAACCCGGCACCAAAAAATGAATGAGATTCATATTCAACAGGCGCATCTATTATCATTGAACTTAAAATTCCAATTTTGCCCTCCTCGTTTGGTATGACATTCGTTGCGATTGTATCTTTGCCTCTTGCATACATCATCGGGATACTTTTTTCAGGGTTGCTGCTGATAATATCTATTAACTGTTTATTTGAAATTATGTTTTCATTATTCAAACTCACAATGACGTCTTCGCTTTTTAATCCAGCGTTTTCGGCTCGTGAATTTGAAGTTACTTGATTTATCACTACTTTAGTTTGTCTCGGTAACAGTGTTATCCCTTCTGATTTATCGAATTGCAATAAATTACTGTTTACTTGCAATGTCTTTAATTTACCATCTCTCTCAACAACAGCAGTAAATTCTTCACCAATTCTTTTTATGAAAATGTGGTTGAGTATTTCATCCCAATATTTAACTTCTTTGCCATCGACAGAAATTATTTTATCGTTCTGTTTAAATCCAGCAAGTTCTATCGCACTTTTTGAAGGAATGTATCCAACCTCGGTTGTTTTTAAGTGCTGAATAGGCTTGAAAATATTTACTCCCCAGAAAATTAAAAATGCGAGGAGTATATTCATTAATACTCCAGCAGAGATAACAAATAATTTTTTTCCTGTTGATTTAGAACGAAACTCCCATGGTTGCGGTTCATTATTTAAAAATTCTCTATCGAGACTTTCATCTATCATTCCTGCAACTTTCACATAACCACCCAAAGGAAGGATGCACAATCGGTAATCGGTGTTCCCTTCTAAATCAATATCCTTAGGAAGAGATCCAAAAGAAAATCCTTTGAGTTTGTTATAACCAAATAGTCGCTGACCGAAACCAACTGCAAAAGCATCAACGCGCATCTTGCTCAACTTAGCTGCAATGAAATGTCCGAATTCATGAACTGTTATTAAAATGCCAATTGTCAGTACAAAGTAAAATATCGAATTAAATAGTTCCATTTATTTCCTTAAGCAAAATTATTACAAATATCACGAGTAACTTTGTCACATTCAATAATTTCCTCCAAATCGGGATTGGAGTTAAATTTGTTTTTTTCCAATGCACTTTCAATAATATTTGGGATCTTATCAAACGTAATTTTTTTTGTTAAAAATTTTTCTACAGCGACTTCGTTAGCGGCATTCAACACTACTGGATATGTGCCACCGGAATCGAGAGATTTATATGCTAGATCTAAACATCTAAATTTGAGTAAATCAGGTTCTTCAAAAGTCAGAGTGGAATGTTTAGAAAAATCCATAGGTGAAAAATTATGATCCAATCGTTCAGGGTAGCTTAGAGCATATTGAATCGGGAGCTTCATGTCAGGAATTCCAAGCTGAGCTTTTATTGATCCATCAGTAAATTCAACCATCGAATGAATTATTGATTGAGGATGAACCAAAACATCGATTTTCTCATGACCAATTCCAAACAACCATCGGGCTTCGATAACCTCGAGACCTTTGTTCATCATTGTGGCGGAATCGATTGTAATTTTAGTTCCCATTTTCCAATTTGGATGGGCAAGAGCTTCATCGATAGTTATGTTTTGGAATTCATCAGCTTGCCGTTTTAAAAAAGGCCCGCCTGATGCAGTTAAAATCAACTTATTCAGACTATTAATCTTCTCACCGACCAAACATTGAAACACTGCAGAATGTTCAGAGTCTACAGGAATAATTTCAACTCCGTTTTCCTTTGCAAGCTCAGTAATTAAATGTCCTGCTACAACAAGCGTTTCTTTGTTTGCTAATGCAATTCTCTTTTTGTTTTTAACGGCTTCTATAGTTGATTCCATCCCGGCGAATCCGACCATAGCTGCGATTACAATATCGACATTATCGCTTTTTGCAATTTGAATCAATCCAGAGATGGGGAGAACTTCGCACCTTAATAAATTTTGTTCAGTGAGTTTTCCGTATGCCTGGTTATCAGTGACAACAACAGCATCTGGATTGAACTCGCGTGCTTGAGAAACAAGTAACTCAATATTCTTGTGCGTTGTAAGGTAAGAAACTTTGAATTTGTCTGGATACTTTGAAATAACTTCTAAGCTTGAACGGCCAATAGATCCAGTCGATCCAAAAATTGCAATATTTTGAATTCCGTTGTTCAGTAATTCTGTCTTCTAAATTAATTAAATATAAAAATTTCTCTTTAAATATGTTTCTACTGTTAACTTCGGTTGTTAATTTTCATGCAGTAAAGTAATATTTACTACGAAGGGTAAAAATTAATACACTATTGGACCAAGTATTTGGATTAGTATTCTAATTTTTTTAATTTTGCACTCCCTAAGTAAAACTTAGTATAAGAAAATGCTCAGTTAAATAGTTTTGGTTGTGCGCGTAACTCATGTGTTGAGCACTCCGACAGGTCGGAGGGGTCTTTAGTCTGAGTGATATTTTGTTTGAAAAAATGAATTTGGGCGCGTAGCTCAGGGGTAGAGCACCTGCCTTTTAAGCAGGGAGTCGTTGGTTCGAATCCACCCGCGCTCACAATGTAAAGCCTTGATAACTATTCAAGGCTTTTTTGCTTATGAAGAAACATTGGGTGTACATACTGATTTCGGATAGAGGAAGACGATATATCGGTTCAACATCAAACTTAGAGCAGCGAATTTCTCAACATAGTCGAAAGCATAAAGGATTTACAGGGACAAGAGAGGCTTGGGAGTTAGAAATTGCAGTGGAATGTGAATCAATTCTTGATGCAAGAGGATTAGAGTCAAAATTGAAATCATTCAAGAATTCTACAAAAGCAATTGAATATCTAAAGAAAGCTCAGGGGTAGAGCACTCCGACTTGTCGGAGGAGTCGTTGGTTCGAATCCACCCGCGCTCACAATGTAAAGCCTTGATAACTATTCAAGGCTTTTTTGCTTATGAAGAAACATTGGGTGTACATACTGATTTCGGATAGAGGAAGACGATATATCGGTTCAACATCAAACTTAGAGCAGCGAATTTCTCAACATAGTCGAAAGCATAAAGGATTTACAGGGACAAGAGAGGCTTGGGAGTTAGAAATTGCAGTGGAATGTGAATCAATTCTTGATGCAAGAGGATTAGAGTCAAAATTGAAATCATTCAAGAATTCTACAAAAGCAATTGAATATCTAAAGAAAGCTCAGGGGTAGAGCACTCCGACTTGTCGGAGGAGTCGTTGGTTTTCAGAAAATGTTGCCTTTGGAAGAATCCATCCCGATAAATTGGGACAGGCTCCGCGCTCACTTTCTAGCCCATTGTTTTTCAATGATTTAAGCCGATATAAAGTCGGCTTATTTTCTTTTAAAACCCGACTGTCCGTGAAATTGCGCTGTATTTTGAAATAAAAATTAAAAATTACTCTAAACTAAATTAAATCCCAGTTCATAAATAGCAGCTCTTAGACTTTCACTACCATTACTTGATTTGACTTTATAATAGTTAAATTCTCTCCTGACAGGATAGTTCTCCCGTTGACTCTCGAATTCATTGGTCGAGCTTCGTAACTTATAATCATCATCAAGAATATTGTAAGTCGCATTTATACAATCATAAATAATCTTATAAAGCGATTTTTCTTTGCTGTCAAACTCAATCAATAACGGATTATTTGCTGCCGGAAGGTTTTTTGGATACCAGTTATGCTCAAGTCCTAAATAAAAAAAACTATTTACTGCATTAACACAAACTGCAGTTCCGTTTGCTTTTCCCTCGATAGAATATCCTGCAATGTGGGGAGTGGCAATGTCAACCATATTTAAAAGCTCTTGATCAATCTGCGGCTCATTTTCCCAAACATCCAAAATACAGTTCGTAATCTTTTTATTTTTAATCGCATTTTTAAGTGCGTCTGTGGAGATAACTTCTCCACGAGAAGTGTTAATTAGAATTTTATCAGTATTAAAGATTTCAATTAAATTATGATCAAAGAGGTGAAATGTTTTGTTGAGTCCACTAATATTAAGAGGTACATGTAAAGTGATAATATCGGAATGTGCGATCAAATAATCTAAGGGGACAAATTTTCCGCTTCCTTCTTTTCTTTCGCGGGGGGGATCATTTAACAAAACTTTCATTCCAAAAATTTTACTAAGCTTCTCAATTTTGCTTCCGACATTTCCTACTCCTACAATCCCAATTGTCAGTTCGTTTAGCTGGAATTTTTTTTGATTAGCTAAAGTTAATAATGCTGACGCCACATACTGCATGACTGAATTCGAATTGCAACCGGGGGCATTAATCCATTTTATCCCATTCACATCACAAAAAGTTGTATCAATATGGTCGAATCCTATAGTGGTTGTTGCAATAAATTTAACAGAAGAATTTTCAAGAAGCTTTGCATCGCATTTTGTTCTGGTTCTAATGATCAAAGCATCGGCATCATTAACAACTTCATTTGTGATTAGAGCCGGATCGATGTAGGATATTTCTGCGAATGGTTCTAATACTCCCTGCAAAAATGGAATCTTTGAATCTGCGATTATTTTTATTTTATTTTTCAAGTTTGCACAATCAATCTTTTTTCAAATATAATTTAAATGCTGCATGAATGATATAAAACTTATTTTCGACGATTCTGATCTGGGTATGATAGTATCAAAGTGATATTTTATTTCCAACTTTATTCTTAAAAACTTAAATTAAACTAAAAGCAGTTGAAAATTGGATAAGAAACTAGAACAAAATCTTACAAAACTATTTACAGAATGGTGTAGCGAATCGGTGAAGGAAATCTCCCCTCTCCCGCTTTCTGGATCAGACAGAAGATATTTCAGAATTCACGGCTCACACAAAACTGCTATGGGTGTTTATAATCCTGACCGAAGTGAGAATATTGCTTTTCTAACTTTTTCCAGGCATTTCAAATTAAAAGGATTGAATGTCCCTCAAATCTATTCGGAAGATCTTAATAATCATATTTACCTTGAGCAGGATCTTGGTGATGAAACTCTCTTCTCTTTATTAGTAAAAACGCGAGAGAAAGAAAACTTTTCAGAGAATCTCATCAAATTATATAAAGAGATCATCAGCATTATGCCGAGATTTCAAATTGTTGCAGGAAAGGACTTAGATTATTCAGTCTGTTATCCACGCGGTAGTTTTGATCGCCAATCGATGATGTGGGATTTGAATTACTTCAAATACTATTTTTTGAAGCTTGCCAAAATATCTTTTGATGAACAGAAGCTGGAAGATGACTTTCAGAAGTTTTGTGATTTTTTGTTAGAAGCTCCACAGGACTTTTTTCTTTACAGAGATTTTCAATCCAGAAACATAATGATCTTTAATGAAAAGCCGTACTTCATCGATTATCAAGGAGGCCGAAAGGGTGCCCTTCAATATGATATCGCATCACTTCTGTTCGATGCAAAAGCTGATATCCCAAATCAAATCCGCGAAGAACTTTTAACCCATTATATGAACGAAGTGGGGAAGTTCATTAAGGTAGATTCCAAAAAGTTCATGCAATTCTATTATGGATATGTTCTTATTAGGATCACTCAAGCACTTGGTGCTTATGGATTTAGAGGATTTTATGAACGGAAGGAACATTTCTTAAAAAGCGTTCCTTATGCAATCCAAAATCTCGAATGGCTTCTGCAGCATGCTGATCTGCCTGTTCAAATTCCATCATTAATGAAAGCATGGGAAAAACTTGTTCAGTCTTCGTATCTAAGGCAATTCGGTGATGTGAATCTTAGACTGACAGTTCGAATTCAAAGTTTCTCATACAAAAGAGGAATCCCTTGGGATGAAAGAGGACACGGCGGAGGATATGTTTTTGACTGTCGTTCATTACCCAATCCCGGCAGATATAAAGAGTATGAGAGACTAACGGGCAACGATCGAGAGGTAATAGAATTTTTTGGAAAAGAAAAAGAGATGGAAGAATTTCTTTCACACACGATAAGTCTGGTTAAGCATTCGATTGAAAATTATCAAAAGAGAAACTTTACGGATTTGTTTGTATCGTTTGGTTGTACTGGCGGCCAGCACCGCTCAGTTTTTTGTGCGAATAAGCTTGCTGAACATTTAAAATCAAAATATGATATAACTATTGAAATCCGTCATCGTGAACTTGAATCTTTAAGCTGATCAGATATGCGAGCAATGATTTTAGCCGCAGGCTTTGGCACAAGATTAAAACCAATCACAGCACACACCCCAAAAGCTCTAATAGAAATTAATGGGACGCCTTTAATAGAATTACAAATAAAAAAAATTCTCTCTCTCGGCTTTTCGGAGATTATCATCAATGTTCATCATTTGGCTGATAAAATAATTGAGTTCGTTAATTCAAAATCCTGGAATGGAGCGAATATTGAAATTTCCACCGAAGAAAAAATACTCGAAACAGGAGGAGGATTAAAAAAAGCTTCATGGTTTTTTGCAGGTGATGAACCATTTCTTGTTCACAATGTTGATATAATTACAAACCTCAATATCCAACGAATGATCGATATTCATCAGGAAGCGGAGTCGCTTTCAACTATCGCGGTCAGACGGAGGAATACAAAAAGATATTTTTTAATCGATGAAGAAAAAAATCTCTGCGGCTGGAAATCGATCGACAAAAATGAAACATTATTAAAACGAAAACCAGTCGGAGAGATTTCAGAACTTTCTTTCATGGGCGTTCACATGATGTCGCCAAAAATATTTTCTTTCATGCCAAGTGAAGAAAAATTCTCTCTGGTAGATTTATACTTGAATCTCGCAGAAAAAGAATTACCTGTGAAGGCATTTGAAGATAACAACTCCGAATGGTTGGATATCGGGAGGAAAGAAAACCTGCTTATCGCAAAAAATATAGCCAATAAAGTCTTTCAGTGATTTAAGGGCATTAATAATAATAGTACTGTAAAAAAACTCCTTGACAATTTGATCCGAATATTATAGTTTCGGATAAAAAGACCTACATATCTGATTATACTATGTCAATAATATTTAGTAAGTCGTGCGAATATGGAATCCAGTCGGTGTTATACATCGCAAAAGTTTCTAACGGTCAGCCAGTCTTGCTAAAAGACATCTCTGAAACGCTCCACATACCTCATCATTTTCTCGGAAAAATTTTACAAATACTTACAAAGAATGGAATAATAGTTTCTAAAAAAGGACAACATGGAGGATTTGAACTTGGTTGTGATGCTTCAAAGACTACACTAATGGATATAGTACGTGCAATCGATGGTGATTCATATTTAAGTGAATGTGTGCTCGGATTTCCAGGTTGTTGTGACGAGAATCCATGTCCTGCTCACGACGATTGGAGTAAGTCAAAAAAGTCAATTTTTGAAATGCTCAACAATAAAACTATTGAAAAGCTTAGTAAAGAATTAAATGGCAAATTAGATCAATTAAATACAATGTTTAAAACCAAAAAAATTAAAAGTTATGATACCAACTGATATACTCAAACAGGAACACAGAGCTCTCGAAAGAATGTTGAACGTATTTGAAGCAGCTCTGAAAAAATCTGAAAATGGAGAAAAAGTTCAACCTCAAGTTTACTTCGATATAATAGAATTCATTAAAAAATTCGGCGATAAATGTCACCACGGCAAGGAAGAAGATTTATTATTTCCAGCAATGGAAATAAAAGGTTTCTCAAAACAGATGGGACCCGTAGCGGTTATGCTGTATGAACATACACAAGGGCGGAATCTTGTAGCCGCAATGACCAGTGCGGCTGAACGCTATGCAACCGGCGACGCCTCTGCATTGAAAGATTTAGCTCTTGCAGGAAGAAATTTCATAGGACTTTTGCGCCAGCATATTCAAAAAGAAGATAACATCCTTTTTGTTATGGCAGATCAACATTTCAATGAAGTTGAGCAAAATGAACTGCTTGCTAAGTTTCAAAAGGTAGAACAAGAAAATGAAGCTTGTGCTTCAAAATCAAAATTTATTTCAACACTCGAAAGTTTAGAGAAGGAATTTATTTCATGATAAAAGATATTTTTATCATAAGTAAAAAAGGTTCGGTGGGATTTCAGCTCCCCAGCAAATCTTTGTTTTTAACATTAGGATTACTATTCATGCTTCCTGCATCGAGTTTTGCACAAGAGACCGCAGATTTCTTCAAGCTGAATTGTTCAAGCTGTCATACGATTGGCGGCGGGCGATTAACAGGACCTGATTTAAAAAATATCACACAGCGAAAAGATAAAGCTTGGTTAGTCAATTTTATTCAAGACCCAAAAGCAGTGATTGATGCAGGCGATGCTTACGCACTCGAATTATTAAAAGAGTATAAAGGAACATTGATGCCAACAATCCCGGGAATAACAAAACTGCGGGCTGAAGCATTACTTAATTTAATTGAAGAAGAATCGAAGCTCGAAAAATCACAATTCGTTGGTGTTAGATTAAGCGATCGTCCATTCACACAAAAAGATATAGATGTAGGTCGTAATATTTTTATGGGAAAAGCCCCGCTTGTCAATGGCGGACCGGCGTGCTTTTCCTGCCATACAGTTCATGGAATTGGCGGTTTAGGAGGCGGAACGTTGGCGCCTGATCTTACAACTGTGTTCGAGAGATACGAAGGAAGAAAAACCCTTGAAGCATGGCTATCGGCACCAGCAACACCTACAATGCAATCAGTTTATAAAAATCAACCTCTTGATCCAGAAGAAATTCTCCCAATTGTCGCTTTCTTTCAATACACATTACAAAGAAATCCAGAAGACACCTCTACGGCTCGATTGAATTTCATTTTGTTTGGATTAGGAGGTGCACTAATTGTACTTGTATTATTTGATGTTATCTGGAACAAACGTTTTCGCGCTGTAAGGCGTCCGATGGTTCTTTCTAAAAAAATGGAGTCTGTAAATGAGTAAAAAACAATCTATTGGCTGGATAAAAGATGAAGTCAATCCAAAATTAAGAAGCTGGGAAGAATTTTATCGTAATCGTTGGCAGCATGATAAAGTTGTTAGAAGCACACATGGTGTAAATTGTACAGGCAGCTGCACATGGATGATCCATGTAAAAGATGGAATTGTAACTTGGGAGATGCAGGGACTTGATTATCCATCGCTTGAAAATGGATTGCCGCCGTATGAACCACGCGGCTGTCAACGTGGAATTTCTTTCTCGTGGTATCTTTACAGCCCTCTTAGAGTTAAGTATCCATATATACGCGGTGCAATGCAGGACTTGTGGAGAAAAGCGAAACTTGAACATGAAGACCCTGTAGATGCGTGGAAATCTCTTGTCGAAAATCCTGAATCAAGAAAACGCTGGCAAAAAGCACGTGGTAAAGGCGGATTCCGAAGAACAACTTGGGATGAAGTGCTTGAAATTATGGCGGCTGCAAATATTCATACGATTAAAAAACATGGACCTGACAGAATTGCAGGCTTCTCACCGATTCCGGCTATGTCAATGGTCAGTTATGCTGCAGGCGCAAGATTAATGCAGCTTATTGGTGGAATTTCTTTATCGTTTTATGATTGGTATTGCGATTTACCATCTGCTTCACCAGAAACCTGGGGCGAACAAACTGACGTTCAAGAATCTGCCGATTGGTACAATGCGAAATTATTAGCTGTGATGGGTTCAAACTTAAACATGACGCGAACTCCCGATTGTCATTTTGCTGCAGAAGCTCGTCATAATGGTACGAAGATGTATGTCTTTTCACCCGATTTCAATCAAGTCGCAAAGTATGCTGACCACTGGGTGTCTTTAAATGCTGGGCAGGATGGCGCTTGGTGGATGGCTGTCAATCACGTTTTGCTAAAAGAATTCCATCACCAAAAACAAATTCCTTACTTTATCGAGTACACCAAAAAATATACAGACGCACCATTTTTAGTCGAACTGAGCGAGGAGAATGGAAACTATGAAGCCGGTCAACTTCTTCGTGCCAATCAAATAAAAAAATACTCAGATGTTGAAAACGGTGATTGGAAATTTTTAATTTGGGATGAAAAATCTAATGCGCCAAAAATGCCTATGGGAAGTGTTGGCGATAGATGGGGCAAGGAAAAAGGGAAATGGAATTTATTATTAAAGGATGGATTAGATGGAAGCGCAATCAATCCCCAATTAACCTTTCTAAAGAAAAATGATAAGATTATTAAAGTACGTTTCGATGATTTCGCCGAAGGAAGAAGTCTTTACAAAGAAGTTCCAGTAAGAGAGATAAAAACATCCGACGGGAAAAAAGTTTTGGTCGCAACGATCTACGATCTACTCATGGCACAATATGGAGTCGCACGTGGACTCAAGGGAGATTACCCGAAAGATTATGATGATGAAGAGTTCTCATTCTCTCCTGCTTGGTCTGAGAAGTACACTGGAATTGGCAGAAAAGATTTAATCCAATTCGCACGTGAGTGGGGAACAACGGCGGAGCTAACGAATGGTAAATGTACAATAATTATAGGCGCTGGAATCAATCACTGGTATCATGCGAATTTAATGTACCGCGCAGGTATTCATGCGTTGATGTTCTGCGGATGTATAGGAGTTAATGGCGGCGGGCTTGCGCATTATGTCGGACAGGAAAAATTAGCTCCTGGCGAACCGTGGGGCGCGATTGCATTTGCAAAAGATTGGTATGCCGCATCTCGCCAGCAAAACGCACCAAGCTGGCATTACGTTCACACAGATCAATGGAGATACGAAAAAGAATTTACAGATTACCACACTGTCCCTGCAAAGCAGGAACAAGGTTCTCTTGCGAAAGGACATGCAATGGATACACAGGTGAAAGCTGTACAAAACGGCTGGCTTCCGTTTTATCCACAGTTCGATAAGAACAGCATAAACCTGGCAAAAGAAGCTGAGAATAAAGGCGCAAAATCGAATGAAGAAGTTTCTAAATACGTTATTGAACAGATTAAGAAGAAAAAGATAAAATTTTCTGTTGAGGATCCTGATGCAGAATCCAACTGGCCGAGAGTTTGGTACATTTGGCGCGGCAATGCTTTAATGTCGAGCAGCAAGGGACATGAATACTTCCTGAAACATTACTTAGGAACACATACAAATACAATTGCAGAAGACATAGCAAAAGATTCGGTTAAAGAAGTTGTATGGCATGATATTGCACCTTCAGGAAAACTCGACTTGGTTGTTGACTTGAATTTCAGAATGGATACATCGGCTCTTTATTCCGATATCGTATTACCTGCAGCGACTTGGTACGAAAAGGGAGATTTGAATTCAACTGATATGCACAGTTTTATTCATCCGCTTTCAGCCGCAGTTCCACCATGCTGGGAATCGAAAAGCGATTGGGATATTTTCAAAGCAATTGCAAAAAAATTCTCTGAGATAGTTGGGTCTCATTTCCCGGAACAAGTTAAAGATGTTGTAATTACTCCACTTGCACACGATAGTGCGGCAGAAATTGCACAGCCGGAAATTAAAGACTGGCTGAAAAACGAAATTGATGCTGTTCCAGGAAAAACAATGCCGAATGTTTCTGTTGTCAATAGAGATTATAAAAATTTATACAATCAATATATTTCATTCGGTCCGTTGGTGAGAGCTAACGGATTGGGTGCGCATGGAACTAAGTACAGCATCGAAGACCATTACGATGAAATGGTAAAAACTCGGGCAACCGTTACGTTCGATGGAAAAACTTATCCATCTTTGAAAGACGACATTCACGTTTGCGATACGATACTCGCATTAGCAACAGTTACGAACGGCGAGCTGTCTTATCGCTCTTATAAAAACATGGAAGAAAAAGTCGGTCTGCCTCTTGCTCATCTCGTTGAAAAAAATCGTGGAGTAAAAGTTACATACAAAGAGCTTCAAAACAAACCGATGAGATTATTAAACAGTCCGATGTGGTCAGGTCTTACCGAAAACGGACGTGCATATTCACCGTTCACATACAATGTTGAAGCACTTGTACCGTGGCGGACTTTAACCGGCCGGCAGCATTTCTATCTCGATCATCCGGGTTACATTCAATTTGGCGAACACTTGCCGACATATAAACCGAAACCTCTTCCAACTCAGTATGCTGACTTAAGATTCAGTAAAGAAGCTGGTAAAACTAAAATGCTAAATTATCTTACTCCGCATGGCAAGTGGCACATTCATTCAACCTATGGAGACAATCAAAGAATGACTACTCTTTCGCGCGGAGTTGAACCTTTCTGGATGAATGA
>Ga0194125_10009942_pt1 | contig 13086 bp, 21 predicted proteins | sample TA2KigC250mmetaG_FD_148626 | JGI IMG/M metagenome (GOLD analysis project Ga0194125, IMG submission 148626) | Freshwater microbial communities from Lake Tanganyika, Tanzania - TA2015034 Kigoma Deep Cast 250m | ecosystem: Environmental > Aquatic > Freshwater > Lake | place: Tanzania: Lake... | reverse complement strand
TGTGGGTATAACTTCTTCCTCTTTTTTAAACTCATCAGCCCTATTAGCTTCTATTAAATTTATTTCATGAGCGTTTTTTGCAGCCTGAACAAATGCATCTGGAATTAGTGGGGTTACTGGTTTATTACTTTCTTTCATATCATTTGTATTTGAAAGAGAAATGCCATCTTCCTCATCCATCTTTTGGACTAACATCTTATCCTTATCGGTATCACTAAACCAATAGTCAATGATTTTACCATAAGAACCGATGAAAGCACCTAACAACAATAGAAGTAGTTCTTTCCATTCACCACTAATTGCAGTATTTCCGATGATTGCACCGAATATACCCATAATGATAATCATAAAGCCACCTAATACAATAGCAGTGATGAACCATCTACGTTTCATCATTGCGTTTAATAGGTCTTTGAAACCACTTGAGGGTTGTTTATTTTCTGCCATCTTTTCTTTTTTTTCTTTGTTTATCAGCATGTATTCCTGCCCATATAAAAAAGAGCACGAAAAATGCTGTTACACCAAATTTATACCAATCTATTACCACTCAGCTGGTTTCTCTTTAAACTCATCACCTTCTTTCTTTTTAGGTTTTGGAGCTTCTGCTGGTTTTTCTATAACCTTTTCTCTTTCAATAATTTTAGTTGTTCCTCCACCTGCTGATTGAGATTGGTTATTTGAATTGGTAATATTGATTACAGGAGCTGCTGCCGGCGCTGGAGCTGGTTCATCACCACCTGTAATTTTGGTTATACCCCAAGTTCCTAAACCCATTACTGCTGTTGTTGCAACACCAATAATAGTTTTTTTCATACCTGACCAGGTACCATCATTTGATTGTTCTAATTCTTCTGACATAATTCTTATTTTTATTTGTTAAACTTTAATAAATTGTTTTGTTAGTCTTTTATGATTTTCATTATCAAGCACTAATAAGTAATGCCCATTAGTTGCTCTTGTCAAATCAACCTGTCTAACTACAGTATAAGTATATTCATCACTTGCTACCCTACCAATATCCTTAACTTTACGGCCTTGCATATCAAATACAGACGCAATTGAAGTCATATTTTGTCTTGGGAATACTACCACTAATTCAAAAAATCCTGTTGTTGGATTAGGACGAATACTAGCTGTTATTTCACCCTCGGGTGTTGGTATTGATATGGCTCTTGAGGATAATACTACATAATCTGATTGTAGATTTACATTAAAATGGTCGCCATTTAAATCACTCGCATCCATCAAACTTCTTACATACACATTCGTCATAATCTCATTAGTTCCTATTGGAGAAAATTTTAACTTAAATGGTGTAGCATTTCCTACCAATGAACCTTTTGTTTGGTTGTTCATACCTCCAAAACGAATCACACCATTTACATCATCATGTGTTAGATATTGTAACCACGGTCCTTGTATATTTGAAATCAATTCTTCAAATCTTACTTTGGTTGGGTCATACTTCATTTCAAATTGTAAACCATCATTCTTTAAACCATTTGTATTAATATTGAAATTTGCGTACATAGCCTGACCGGTTGGTGCTGATACATTAGGAATAGTTACATCTAAAGGCCCTATGTAATTAGGTCTAGCTACTAAAGCACCACTTGAGTTATATACAGGTGAAGAATGTGTTCTATCAACGTCACCTAATATGAAATATTTAATATCTACGTTTGTCAGATTTACAGTACCTACACTATCAAAGATATAGGTTACACCATTTATGTATGATGCCCAATCATTCCATTGGTTCGCACCTAATGCTAGGGAATCAAAAGTATTCTTACTAAATACATTCATTACTTTTGTAGTATCTATTGGTTTAAGACCTGATACTGAAGCGTATATTGAATATGGGTCACCACCATCCAATGTACCTGTTTTATTTATATCACCTATAAGGTATGCCAATCCGTTTCTCAAATACGTTCTTGGAAATACTCCATTAACATCTGTATTAGTATATTCATCATAAGCCTTAACCGCATCTGCGATTGTTACTGCATTATCCCTTATGGAAGCCATTGGGCCAGGAAACTTTAATTGTAATTTATATCTTGTATTTTCATCAATATTATCTAAGGTATATGTACCATCTGCATTCACAGTTACTGAATCAATAAATGTGTTATTATTTGCCTGATAACACCATACTACTGGTCTCAAAGTCATAGATGGACCTAACCATACTTTACCTGATAGGGTTAGGTTACCCAACAATTTAATTGCTAATTTTTGGTTAGTTAATTGAGCTACGTTATCACCAATTGTGACACCATTAACATTAAACATACGAGCCCAATTCACAGTAATAGTATCTGAAACATAACCTGATGCTACATCATTTATTTTATATTTGTTATGGATAACATATCCGTTTGCGTTTATGGCTGTACCACTTGATAGAACTAAGAAGTTACGTCCAATAGTCCAATCAGAGTTAGAAGTGTAGGTATAGTTACCATTTGAGTAGGTATTAAACTTATAGTTATCCCAAGTTTTATAACTCACTGCAGGAGTCATACCATTCACACTTGCATCTACGGTTGTTGAAATGTGTGTCAGTAATGTTTTCTTATACTGCCAATCCACCTGAAAGGTACGAATGTCTGGTGTGCCGGGTCTATAATACCAAGCAACATCCAATGTATCACCTCTCCTTACGGTTGCCAATGTTTGAAAATGGCCGATAGCCGGTGTTTGAGAGAAGGAAGTTAATGAGGTAATAGTTAGTGCTAATAGAAATAATAATTTTTTCATTTATTAAGTTTTTCAATTAAATCAATAACAGTTTTTTTCAACGCTGAGCGGGCGCTTTGTTGGTTTATCCCGCCTCCTGTATCTATAACCATTGTTGAAGTTGAAATTTCAGAAGATTTACCAGTAGATAAAACCTCTTTTGTTTTCTTCCCAAACTTAATAAAATAACCTTTTATTCTTATAATTGTTTCATTGTTATCTTTGTGAAACACCGCCACTCCAGTTTGTGTAGATAATATATCAAAATAAATTATCTCCATTACCAACTGAAGTGTTGAATCGTTTTTTGCCACAATATCATACCCCTTATCCATAAGGGCTTCTTCCGCAATATTTTTTATGCCCAATGTCAGATTTTTATTACCTGCCATAGGTCCAATTTTAATATTATTAGTAACATTTCCAACAAAAATTTGTTGTTGTGAATATGCTTTACTAAATAATATAGTTATTACAGTAAAAAATAGTAAAACTAATTTTAGTTTCATAGCGGATTATTTCATAAATAAATATAAGATACCCACTTTAACGTTACTGATTTGTATTAAATATTAAAGATTTTTTAGTTTATATAGGGTAGTATATAATAATTTTTCAATATTATCTATTTCGTTTTGTATCCAGCTATGGTTTAATTCTTCAGATTTTCTACTGGCTTTTACAAAATCTACTAAATCCTCAAAGTAAGAAATGATATTTTCAATAGATGCATCATTATCAATACCTTTAACAGGTTTAAATTCAATTATACCTACCATTCCTTGATATGGTTCTACAATACCATCTACTATATTAGTAATTGCTTCATAATATTCTTGTAATGCCAAATGTGGTGCTAAACCTTTTGGAGTTACTCGTAAATGGAACACATGCGCCTGAGTACGGCTGTGTAATAACATTGAAACTAAATCCGTCATATAATGATACCTTTATAAGTTATAAATATTCTTCTTCCCAAAAATCATTATTTGGAGATGTAATCATTCCGTTATCTAAATAGTCATTTAACATTTTAACCTGATGTTTTTTCATTTCATTTACAACTTTTGTAATGTAATGTGTTTTACAATCAGTCATTTCTCTAATTAATAAGTAAAGATGTTTTTTATTAAAATTTTCTATATATCGGCTTCTACGAAATAGTTCTAAAACGGCATCTGCAATTTGTATATCTCTTTTTTTTGTAAATACTCTTGTCAAATTTTGGTCCCAATATTTTAACATAAGGTCTTTAAATTCAACCATTTCATCTCCTCTTTGTTCTTCTTTAAAATTATCTTCTGGATTCCAACTTTCTGGCATTTCTGAAAGAAGTGCTGTTTTTTTAAATCTTTTATAATTCCCATTGTTTTTAAGAATAAGATGATTTTTTGCAACTATACTAAAATAAGAAAATGCTTTTCCCTTTCCTTCCTGAAACATATGAATTTTTTCTATAAGTGTTGATACCACTTCCATTTGTACATCTTGTTTACTTACATCAAAGTATGAGAATTTAAAAGTATTAAGAATATTCTCAGCGAGTTTTTCAAATGGATATTTTATACTTTCTTCGTAAATTTTATTTCTTAAACTTATATCTTTTGTTTTATTATATTCTATAATGGCCTTTTCAGTATCCATTCCAAAATATACTCTATCTTTCTTTTTCCTTGGCATATTTAGATTTGATTTTTGTAAGTTTCAATTGTTTCCTTTAATTCTGAAAACACAGCTCCAACTTCGTCATCAGATTCAAAAGAACCTCTTATATCAATATCTCTCATTTGTTTGAGCATTGATTCTAATTTATCTTCAGTTCTCATTTGCCTCATATCATACCCCTCAATATTATCTCTAAGTTGCTCATTTTGTTTAACAATATTAATACCTCTGATTAATAAAAGGATATTAAATATTATTGATGCTGGTAGTAAGATTATTAATAAAAACCAAATTAGGTAATCCATAAAATTTAATTAATATACAAATATACAACATTTTATTGAGAATACCAAATTTAGGCTTCTCCAATTATTCCACCAAAGTTAAGCATAATTGGTGGTGTTTCTTCGCTTTTTATTTTGTTGATTGCTGATTTTAATTTTTTTAATTTTCTTTTAATTTTTATATCAAGCTTATCATTATTCAAAACACCGCTTTCCTCTAATTCTTCGATTAGACAATCCATATGTACCGACAAGGAAAAAATTTGTCTTTGCTGGGATTCTATTAATTCTGTTAATGTTTTTATTTCCATATTATACCAAAGAGCTAGAATACATTGCTCTTAAATCTTGTGTAAGTTTTGAATCTGCTTCGGATTTATATTCATGTCCAAATGCTTTCTTAATTGATATTGAAGCATAACCCATAGCTCCAGCCATTCTTATACAAATTCTTTTATATTCCCAAATATCCAAATCGTTGGGTAATTTAAATTTTATTTCAGAAGCTTCTCTATTTTCAGAATCTTCGGTGATAAATATTAGTTTTGCCATTTCTCACAATTTTATATTAATGTCCATCCTTTTTCTATATATGAATCTACTTTTTTAGATTTTATAAATTCCATTTCACCATTAGGTCCTTGTAACATAACTCTTTCATTACGTCCAGGTTCTTTATCTTTTTTTATTAATGTTTCTGAGTATGCTCTTTGTGGACTTGTAATATCAATACCATCTATTGCATCTAATGCTCTTTGAACCAATACTGCTTCAACTAAAGATACATCCCCAAAAAACTCATCTGCATCTTTCCATTCAGTCTTATCCGATTTAAATTCAATCTTACCTAAATTATCCGTATCTATTACAATCCAAGGATATCTAATTGTTTTTCTTACTTTTTTATTTTTATATGTATCTTTTTCAAAATAAACAATTGGTTTATCAGATACTTTCAATATTTTTGGATTTACCAATGTTAATTCATCTTCAATATTTCCCAATCTTACAGTGATTATTCTTTTATCAATATTAACATCAGCAGCATTAAAAACTAATCCATCTAAATTTGAAATTTTTTCTTTGTAAAACAAAACTTCATCTGATGTAATCGGCCCTTCACTAATTTTTTGTACTTTCATTTTTTTTATTTTTATATTCTTCTATTTTCTTTTCCACAAATTCAATTGATTCAGCATCCTCACTATTAAATCCCATATAACCCATATAATAACGTATATTATTTGGGCTTTGTTCTAATTCTTTTTTTATTTTTTCTAAACTTGGTAGGTATTTTATTGTTTTTGTCATTATTCTAAATCGTTTGGTTGGTTTTTATAGATTCTATAACTATCCTCATCAAAATGCTGAGTACTTACTTCAAATACAACTGCTCCATCTGAAAGTGCTGTTAATTGGTGAGGTAATCCCTTTTTAATTTCTACTACATCACCTTTCTGAATTTGGGTATATAATCTTTCTCCAACTTCGGTATCAATCCAATCAAATTGAAATGCCCCATCTTGCACATACCAAGTTTCATCTTTAATCATATGATAATGCATTGAAAACTTATCTCCACTATTATTGAATACTAATAATTTACCACAATAATCTTTATCATTGTGAATCCATAATTCGTATCCCCATTTTTTTTCTACCCTTTTTGGGTGTTGTATTTTTATATCAAATATCATAATTTTAAAGAATTTAAAGCTTTTATATATCCTAATTCTCCTTTAACAAAAGAATTAAAGGCTAAACTTATTCTTGGAGTTTTTGTTTTTTTTACTTCAACTCTGTGTTGTAGATTTGATAAAAACAACAAAAGTTCTCCAGTTCCTACCTTAAAATCTACTTCATCAGTATTATAATCATTATATGATTTTGGATATATTTCAATCATTTTGTAATTATTACTTCTGCTAAAAGTTATATTATCCGATTTTTTTTCTGCATTAATATATAAAACACCACTTACTAAACTGTTTGGATGTGTATGTATATGATGATATTGATTATTATATGTATAATTTATCCAGCTTTGAGTTATATAGATTTCAATATCTGAAATTGGATTATAAATTTTGTTAAAGAATGTATTTAATGCATTAATACAAAAAATATTAATATCTATCAATTCTGCGTTTTTTAAAATATAACTATCATCCGTTGATTTATTTCCAAAATTTTTATTACAATTATTTTCGCATTTATTTACAAAATTTAATTCTTCATCTGAAAAGTTTCTTCCAATATTAAATTTCATAATAGGTGTTGGAAATATATCGTATATTTTATGTTCCATTAATTATTTATAGTTGCTTTAATTGTTGGATGGTATTCATAATCTTCTAAAATAAAATCTGATGGATTTGCGCAACAAATACCATCAATCTTTATATTGGTTTTTAATTGTGGTAAATCAAATGATGTTCTACCTATTTGTTCCTTAGCTTGTTCAATATGATTAAGGTATAAGTGTGTATCACCTAAATTACCAATTAACTCATCAGGAATCATACCACATTCGTTTGCTAAAAGATGGAGTAGCAATCCGTAGCTTGAAATATTAAATGGTAATCCTAAAAATGTATCTACGGAACGTTGATTCCACATTAGAGATATTGCTCTAGTTGGTATATTTTGTAAATCACATCTTTCATCTGTAACTGCTTCTAAAAATTCAAAATCTCCGAGTTTAATTCTCTCTTGTAAACTCAACTCTCTCGTCCAAACTTGAAATCCATAATGGCAAGGTGGTAAAACCATTTGGTCTAACTCACCCACATTCCAAGCACTAACCATCAATCTCCTACTATCAGGATTTTCTTTTAAATTTTTTACCAAATCCCATATTTGGTCAATTTTATTATTGCTACTATTCCACTGTCTCCATTGCTTACCATATATTGGTCCTAATTCACCCCACTTCTTTGCAAACTCATCATCGGTTTTCATTTGGTTGATGAATTCTTTTTGTGTATAATAGTCAGGAACACCACCTGTTTGTTTATTTAACTTTTCACCTTCTATAAGGTAGTTCTTATAAGCATCACCATCCCATATGTGGTTGTTATGTTTATGAAGAAAGGAAATATTAGTTTGACATGTAAGAAACCAAAGTAATTCAGAAGTTACTTGCTTCCACGCAACTTTTTTTGTGGTAAGAATTGGAAATCCTTTTTGCATGTTGTGACGGATAGTATAACCAAAAATTGATTTAGTACCCATCCCAGTTCTATCTTTTTTTTCAACACCAAAGTTGATAATAGTTTCTAAAAGTTCTTTATATTGTCTATCTAATTCGTTTCCCATTAGTTTATAATTTCATCAATATCTACATTGTGTTCTTTAAGTATATCCCAAAATTCTTCATAAATTGCATCTAATAAATCTTCTTTTGATTCATACTTATCTAATTTCCATTCATGCCCTTTTTTAGTATTGTATGCAAACTGAAATATCGCCGATGCCATATCGGTTGCTTTTACTGCTCTTTTGTGTGCCATTATATCATCTGGTTCATTTAGGTCGAACTCTAATATTCCTTTTGCCATCTTGTTTTGATTTAAAAAATGAAAATAATTTTGATTCTAAGTTTTCCATTTGTGTCATTGCTATCCACTTACCTAATACACTACCACCAATATAAAATGGTAGTACCCACATATCACCCCTTAATAAACTATCCAATGAAAAATAAACTGAAGCAAGTGATACTAAATTAATCCATACTGAATTAAGCATCAATCTTGTCAGTTGATTTTCATAAGTAAATTTAATTTCCAATACCTTAAAGATATTGAACATTATTTGAAAGGTTAATATAGCTATATAGTTCATCATATTATTGCTCCTTTTGGAATATTTGTACAAAAATAATTTGTTGTTAATACCCAGCGATTTTCGTTTGACCTATTTAGTTGAGTTCTATGTCTTAGCCAACCAGGAAACATAACTACATCCCCTGTTTTTGTTTTAACTTCTTTCCAATTTGAAATTTCATCATCAATTGGATATGGATAAAATGTGTTGTGATATTCCAATGGATTTTTAAACTCAATATATCCACCATTATCAGGCATATACAAATATGTACTTATTGCTACAACAGCAGGTCCGTGATGATGAAGTGGAGTAGCTCCATTTGGAATATGAAGATTAATCCAACTATTTAAAATTTTATATTCATAATCTTTACTAAATCCGTATTTATTTATAATCACATCATAAACAATCGGTGTCAACCAATTATAAAAATGTTTAAATATTGGATTTTTATGTGGTATATCTAATTCTGATGCATAATCTCCACCTGCCCAATTAGTATCATTATATTGTTTATTTTTTAATGATACTCTTTCGCAAAATTCTTTTACCTTTGGCCAATCAAACTTATCATAGTTTACTTTTAAAACCATAGGTGGAAATGGAGTTATATCGTACATTACTTGCTCACTCATTTTATAAAAGGTAATATTGCTAATTCTTTTGCTTTTGCTTCAACCATAACATCAATATCTAAACCATATGTGTTTGGTAATTCTTTGATAAGGTCAGCATGTGCTTGTGGTTTATTACCCTCTCTTGCTTCTGAATAATGTACCTCTTGTCTAATACCTTCCGGCCAAGTTGTTGCTGCTAATTTAAGTGCTTCTTCTTCGGTTAATCCACCTGTACAAAATTTGTGATGATGATAATCAAATACAATTGGAATACCAGTATTTTGATGAATATAAATAAGGTCTAATACTGAATACATTGTAGCCTTATCATCATTCTCAACTGTTAATCTACTACGAACTGATTTAGATAAACGTTTGAAGTTTTTGCAAAATCTATCCATAGCGGATTGCTTATCACCATAAACACCATTACAATGAATGTTTATATTATTGAATGGAGTTTTGGATAAACCCATCAGGTCAAATATCTTAGCATGAAGTTCTAAATCTTTAATAGCTCCTTCAACAACAGATTCTTTTGGTGAAGTTAATACAACAAACGGACCTGGATGTGAATTGACACGCATGTTATGAAACTTAGTATAATCACCTGCTTTTTTTAAAGCAGATTTAATTTCTTTGTAATCTTTTAATTGTGTAATATCAATATGGTCACCCCAAGGAATAATCGTAGAAGATAATCGGAATAGTTTAATACCATTTAATCTATTCCACTCTAAAATTTTAATGATATCTTTTGCATTAAGTAATGCCAATTCTGATACATAATCCAATCCTTTAGTTTCGAAAGTTTTCTTAATCATAGCACGATTGGTACTAACTTTTTTACCCATACTCATATTGATACATGCGTAACCTAAATTCATTATTTTCATATAAATTGTTGTAATACAAATATACAAAAATAATATGATACTACCAAACTTTAATAAGACTTTGTTGTAAAATCAGTTGGATATTGCGAAGGTTTAATATGTTTTATCCAATAATTAACCGCATTTTGGTCATTAATCCAATTTTTACGGTCATCCCAATTAAAGGTTGCTCTTGCATAATATGGAAGTATATTTCTCATTTCCATTTCTCTATTTGGATGTGCTGTCACAGTGTTAATTATCCCATCACCATCGGTATCTATGCCATCAATCGTACCATCCCCATCTAAATCAATGGGACGTGGAGAATAATCGGTTTTTAATTTTAATAAATCACTATCGGTGATTTCTTCACTAACTGATTCTTTATATTTTTCAGATACTTCAACTAAATCTTCTTTCTTCTTTTGTTTATCACCATATACTTCGTATTCTTTACTTTCAATTTTTTCTAAAATATTTTTTTCTTTACGTTTCATTAATAAACTATTTAAAGCAATAATTAATGCTACCGCTAAAGGGTCAAATACCAATACGATAATAAAAATAAAAAATTTTACAACATCATTAAGAGGAACACCAAATGCCTCTGCTACAAATCGGAAACCACCAACTTCTCTTTCTAATTTAATATTATTATTTTTTATTGAATTAATAGAATCTAATGCTACATTATTTTGTTTTGATAATTCATCAATACGTTTTGAAATAGAATTAATTTCTCTATCCGCATTACGAATCATTTGCGAAACTCTTAATGTAGATTTTTCTTTATCTATTTGTTTTGATAAATTTACTTCTTGTGAGTTACGAATATTTTGCTGATTCGTTAATAGGGTTGTATATCTTTCAATCTCTTTTTCGTTTTTTACAATTTGGGTTTGGTAAACTGCTACATCCCTTTCAACTTTTTGTATGGAAAGATTTTGTTGTTGAAAAGCATTTGAAAGGTAACCAAATATACCAGCTGAAGTAATTAGCATTAAAGTTCCAACTGATATAGCTAAATACCATTTGTTAAATCCTTTTAAGTAATCCCATTCTTGTTTTAAGTAAGTTGCTGCTACTAATTTAGCAAGTTCTAAAGCACCGGCCATTATCATAACTGATACTGATGCACCAGCAAATAATATACCCAATCCTGTTACTGAAAAATAAGCTGCACATCCAGCAACAAATATGGCGGATACCCCTACTAAAATCTTTAACCAATTCATTTTTGTATTAAGATAAGTCAACAATATTTTGTGTCAACTCAACCAATCTTTCAATTTCTTTAGAAAATCTTTTTGCTTCTTCTTGATTAACTGGTCTTTCACCATTTAACATTTCAGAAATAACTTTAGCTCTTTTAGCAATTGCTTCTAAGTTCTCTTGAGCTCTCATTTTGTATTCAGGTTTCATAAAAACTATTTGTTTATTTATTATTATAAATATTGGACAAATAAAAAAAGGGTGGATTTTGATACCCACCCTTTTGTATTTTATAGGATTACCCTATTGAAATTGTCCTTTTTTTAGGTTCTTGCTTTTCTCTTTTTGGTACTGTTAGTTCCAATACCCCATCTTCAAACTTAGCTTTTAATTTATCTAAGTTAAAGATTTTACTATCAGCTGTAAAAGTTCTTTGGAATGAAGAACGTTTAACTTCCTTACGAAGATATACGCCGCCTTCTTTTTCTTCCACCTTTGAATTCTTTTCACCTTTTAATGTAATGATATTTTCTTCTACATCAATTGTGATTTGGTCTTTACTTAGACCAGGAATTTCAGCGATAATTTCAATTCTATCAGAAAAATCTACAATATCACATTTCGGATATGCATTTTGACTGAAAGGTTGTAAACCTAATTCCTTGTTAAACTCAGGAAAACTTTCTGAAAATACTCTATCTAAGAGAGTATCAAATGGAGCAAAAAACTCATCCCTATTAAAGAATGCTGGTGCCATAGGGAAAGCACGATTGATTTGGTTTTTCATTTTTTTACCTTTTTAAGCGTTAAATCTAAATCCTCTTTTGAGTGATTTAGGGTTGATATACCATTATGGTACTATCTTTATATAAGTATAGTGTAATTAAAATTTCACACCATTTTTATATTCATTACTTTCTAATCGGCAACTCATATGGTCTGCCCAATGTATAAGATATGGCAATTCGGTTTTTAATGCAAAATCTTCTGTATATGAAATGAAATACTTTTCGTTAGCTTTATTATACAGCCCATCTGCCAACATAATACCTAACATTTCTTTTTGAGTAAATTCAATTCCATATTTTTGTAACAACCAAATAGCTCTATGTGTTACATCCATATAATGTAATTCACCATTTTGAGTAAATAAAGAACCTTGATTTTTACGATGCCAATCACTTTGCTCAGGCACATAATATGGTTGTGTACCATCACCCAATTTTCCTAAGTCGTGATGAAGTGCGGCAAATAATAATTCTTCTACTTCAAAATCCATAACACCACCACCTTCTTTGAACTGCTTCATCATTCCAATAGCGTTTTTACAAACATTCATTACATGGTCAATATATCCACCAATGTAAGCTGAGTGAAAATGTGCTCTACCACTTGCAGGTGCTACTGTCAACTCCATACCTAAATGGTCTTCGGAGTACATTACCAATAGTTTTTCTAAACGTTCAGGTTGTTTACCGAATGCTTTCTTTACGAAGGCTATAAATTTATCATAGTTTTCCTTCAATTGTTGTTCAGTATAATCTCTCATATTACAAATATACGAATTTATTCTTGATTTTCCAAATTTTCTTCAATATCTTCACCACAAAGAGCTGAATAAAGTATATCCAGTTCTTCTTCACTACTACAAAATCCCAATCCATCCATGTCTGATATTTCAATAAAGAAATGCCCTGGTTTCAATCCTATTTCTTTCAATATAGATTGTTCATCGGTTGAATTAGAAACCAATAAAGGTGAAAATTCATCATCTCTATATTTAGGAATCGGTAACGAATAATAATAAAATTCACTACTATCATCCGTATCTTCATCCAAATTATCATCTGA
>Ga0194125_10009931_pt1 | contig 13096 bp, 9 predicted proteins | sample TA2KigC250mmetaG_FD_148626 | JGI IMG/M metagenome (GOLD analysis project Ga0194125, IMG submission 148626) | Freshwater microbial communities from Lake Tanganyika, Tanzania - TA2015034 Kigoma Deep Cast 250m | ecosystem: Environmental > Aquatic > Freshwater > Lake | place: Tanzania: Lake... | reverse complement strand
ATTACTCCTTGGCATATTTATTGTTCGAGAATGGCTCTAGAGTCAAATATTGCCCTATTTTTTGTTATTTTTGGAATTTACCTTTTTTTTCTTAGTCTTAATACTGGCCATTTTTTACTGATACTCATTGGCTTTGTTTCGTGGGCATTTTCGGTCTACGGTTATCATACCGAGTGGGGATTTACCCCCATGATTATCATTTTCTTGCTTCTGATTTATTTTAGAAAAATCAAAAGAAAACCCATTTATCTACTCGGTATCTTTTTATTTCTGGCGCTGACAGCCCCAATCTTTATTAATTATCTGAATAATTTGCACAGTTACGCCCGCGCAAGTACCGAAATTATCCTAAAGGAGCCGACGCTCAATAGGACTCTTGCTAGCCATGAATTTAATTATTTCCAAAAAATCCTAGTGTTAATAGGCGCCGTTTTGGGAAACTATTCACAATATACAGAAGTAGGTTATTTATTTTTTGACGGATTGAATGTCATGCCCAAAAATGATCCCTTCCAGTCGGGCCTTTTTCTAATTGCCTTCCTGCCGGGATTCTTTTTTGGCCTCGCGCGGGTGAATAAATTATTTAAAGAAAATTCGGGGTTTATTTATCTGTGGGCCATATTTTCTCCTTTAGTTCCCACCCTTACTATCGGTGGGCCAAACCTCGTTAGGAATTTAGTTTCGGCAGTTCCGTACACAATTATTATTTCCGCGGGGAATTATGAATTATGGCATTTGTTCAAAAGTAAATGGGTAAGATTTTTAATTGCCCCGATGTTTATTTCTCTCTCGTTTTTTTATTTTGCTATGATCTATTATCATAATTTCCCGATCGGCGCAGCCGAAGGTTTCCAATACGGCTATAAACAGATTGCTTCTTATGTCAAAGAACACTCGGCAAGATACCAAAAAATAGTGATTGATCCGAAATTTGGAGAAACCCATAACTATGACGGCGTCCCCCATCTTTATATGCCTTACTTTACCTATCTTGATCCGCAAAAATTTTTAAATGAAAGGAAGAATTTGCCCTCTGGCCTTTTTTTTGATAAATACGAAATACGCGATATTGATTGGGCTAGGGAAGTGATTGCCCCAGCCACACTTTATGTTGTTCCCCGCTCGAACTTGCCGGCAACTTTGGCGGGCGACCGCCTTGAACTAATCAAAGAAATTCGCTTACCGAATAATCAACCCGCCTTTTCGCTATTCGGCTCTTAAAAAGGAAGAAGTTGGTTACACGCGAATCCAGTTGTGCTAAAATATAATGGCGGAGATGAGCATCATAAAAAAGATAGTGGTGTTTCCCTGTCTGCAAATTTTTTTAGCGGCGGCCCTACTGCGGATTATTTTGGCCCCTTTTTTCTTTCATCCAGACATAAAAACAATTTTTTATATTTCCCAGTTTTTCGCAAATGGGGTCATCAATATTTACGAATACCTGGCCCAAAATCCCGAGAAGTTAATCCTGGGCCCTTTTGTCTATCCACCCTTAGCTTATTTTTTCTTTGGCTCAATTTTCCCCCTGATAAGAGCCCTGGCGGGACCAGCTTTTGGCCAGTGGCTGGCGATGGGCAACGAGGCCGTGGCGGTACCGCATATTTTCCGCTATCTATTCCTTATAAAGCTGCTTCCCTTCGCCTTTGAGTTTCTGGTTGGCGGGCTACTGGTAAAAATTCTTAAGAACAGCAGGGAAAGGCAACTTGCCCTGCTGTTTTGGTTTTTTAACCCGGTTAATATCTATGCGGTTATCTTAATGGGCCAGTTTGACGTCGTCCCGGCGTTTTTTACCCTTCTCGCTTTATATTGGGCGGTGGGGCAGAAGAAGCCCCTTTGGGGGGCCGTAGCCTTGGGCATTGGCGGGGCAATGAAATCTTACCCTCTCCTTTTTCTCCCCTTTTTAGCGATTGTCTGTGGCCGGGACTGGCGCCAACAAATAAAATTATTTATCCTGGGGGTTGCGCCGTACGTAATTTTTACCCTTCCTTTTGTCACTTCGCCTTCTTTTAGGGCCGACACCCTTATTTCCGGCCTAAGCCAGAGGATGTTCTTGCTGGGACTAGATATTGGTTTTGGAGAAAGAATTTTAGTTGTTTTATTGGCACTGGTTATCTTATTTCTCTTGGCTGCATGGAGAAGCGGTTCAAAGCAGGATTTGGCGGCGTACTTTTTGGCAGTTCCGCTTTTTCTTCTTGCCGGCTCTCATTTCCACCCGCAATGGCTTATTTGGGCGATGCCTTTTTTAGCCATTTTTATTGCTAAGGAGAATAAGCTTTTCCTTCCGGTTGTCATTTTACTAATGGGCTGGTTGGGCACGATATTGCTTTTTGATGATAAGTTTTTAGCGCTGGGATTGCTTTCTCCTTTGGATCCGGGAATTTTATTTCTGCCGCCCCTAAGAGAGCTTCTTAGTAAGATCTTTCAGCCCAGCTTGCTGCAAAGCATTTTCCACACTCTGTTTTCTGCCTCGGCAATTTGGATCGTTTGTTTAGTAGTAGCAGGGAAGCAGCATGAGCGAATCTAGATTGCCCTGGTACTTAAGCTTCGCCCTTGGCGTTTTATTTATTTTTCTTTCCCTTTTGGCAGCTTGGCTTGGCGTGAGAAACCGCCTCGATACAGATCAGTCCTTTCGGGATGCATTCGTTAGCTTTTCTCCCGGAAAGCCCCTAACGCAAACATTTACCGCAAGACATGATTTTATAAATATCGTCATCTTGCAATTTAAAAATCCCGGATTGGCCAATCGGGGAGAATTTCGTTTCTCGCTTAAATCAGAAGAGGGGGTGCTCTTAGTGGAGAGATCTTTTTCCGGATACAATATTGGTGATCCAAGTCTGGTAAGATTTCAGTTTGATCCAATTCCGGCTTCAAGAGGCGAGCGCTTTGCTATCGCAGTCGAGGCCGTTTCTCTTAACGAGCCGCCCATTGGTGTCGGAATCGGCAGGACAGGGGGCTTAAGCTTTTCGGCTTATTACCGAACGGCGGATAAAAAGGCTGGCCTGGCTGATCTTTTAAATAATTTAACCCAGAAGCTTTTGGGCGATAAAATATTTTTCGCTCTCTGGGCTTTAGCCCTTTTCTTGCTGGCGGGCCAAGGAGTTAAAGTAATCAGAAGGAAGTTATGAGAAAAATGCATCTTCTTGTGGTTATGGTGCTTTTTTTGGCTGCTTTTTTAAGGATCTGGAGACTTGATCTTGTGCCGCCCGAGTTATTTGGTGATGAGTTGGATGTTGGTTATCAGGCTTATTCTTTGCTCAAGACCGGCCACGACTACTACGGCCAATTTCTGCCGGCATACATTCATTCTTTTTCAGAGTGGCGGGCGCCACTTGTTATGTATGTTACTGCCCCTTTCATAGGGATTTTTGGCCTTAATGAGTGGGGCGTAAGATTACCTTCGGCCTTTTTGGGAATTTTGTCCGTTTACCTTCTTTATCTTTTAACCAAGAGACTCTTTAAAGATGAACTTATTGCCGCACTTTCAGCATTTTTTTTGGCCGCCTCGCCTTGGCATATACAATACAGTCGGGCCGCCTTTGAGCTATCTCTCCTGCTTTTTCTATTTCTGGCCGCGATTTATTTTACTCTTATTTCTTTTAAGAACAATTGGTTATTGCTCCCGGCAGCAGCTCTTTTTAGCCTAACCCTATATACCTACAGTACGGCCAATGTGCTGTTGCCCCTCATTTTGGCCTTAATGATTTTTATTTTCCGAAACGAGTTCTTGAACATGGAAAAAAAGAAAATTCTCCTCGCCTTTTTTATTTTTTTGGTCATGATAATGCCTATCGCCAGAGAGGTAATTTTTGGACACGCAGCAGAGAGGTTTTCCCAATTTAGCGTCTTTGGGCACCAGGAATATATCGGGCAGATCAACCTGGAGAGAGCCGCGGCCGGAAACACTTTAGTGGAAAAGATTTTTCATAATAAGCCCCTCGCTTGGGCGCGGGTAATTGGGTTGAATTATTTGAGCGCTTTTTCGCCGCTCTTTCTTTTTGAGCGAGGAGACGTAACTTTTCGCCGCTCAATTCACGAGATGGGAGAAATTTTTTGGGTCCAACTCCCCCTTTTAATTATAGGGATATTTTATTTATTAACCAGGGCCGAAAAACAAATGAAGAATTTTTGGCTAGGATGGCTTCTTATTGCTCCGATTCCAACCAGTTTGACTTGGGATGGGGCCAATCATGCCAGTAGGCTGTTTTTGCTACTCCCTCCGTTAATGGTTATTTCGTCACTGGGCCTGATTTATGTTTATCGAATATTAAGGCCGGCGAGGCTTAGAGTGATGGGAATAGCATTTATTTCTTTGTGGTTTTTCGCCGGTTTTATAATCTATAGCCATCGCTATTGGGTGCACTATGCCGCTGAATCGTGGCGCTGGTGGCAGTTTGGCTATAAGGAAGCAATGCGATTTATGAAAAATAACGAGAAAGAATACCGGACGCTTGTCTTTAATAATTCTTACGAGCCCTCGCTTCCCAGGTTCCTCTTTTGGTGGCAATATCCTCCGGATAAATTTTTGAAGGAGTTTAAGAGTGATAAAATCGAGAAGGATATCTTGGCGGGATTTAATGGTTTTAGTCTCGAAAACAGGTATTATTTTGGAACTTTGAGCCAAACCGGGGAAATCGCTTCTTTTATAAAGCCGGATCTTCTTTATCTGGTTTCGCAGAAAGACGAAGTGGGCGGCGATTGGGACTGGGGAGTAAATCCTCCGGCTAAGATTAAGGTTTTGAAGGCGATTAGGAATCCCTATGGCCAACCGATCTTTTACATCGTTACCGGTAAATGAAATTCTTATTTAAGCAAAAACTGGAGATACTGCTTTTTCTGATTGTTCTTTTAGGTTTTGTTTTGCGCTTCTGGCGGCTTGATACAAACCCCCCTTCTCTAAATTGGGATGAGGTTTCTCACGGTTACAACGCCTACAGCATCCTTAAAACCGGCAGTGACGAATGGGGGCGATTGCCCCTTGCGAACTTTCGTGCCTATGGGGATTATCCCTTGCCGGCGAATCTCTATCTGGCTATTCCCAGTATTTCCGTCTTTGGCTTAAATGAATTTGGCATCAGAGCACCCCATGCCTTGCTGGGCGGCCTGACAGTTCTTTCTTGTTTTTTTCTTGTCCAGGGATTGGGATTCGGTATTTGGGTAGGTCTTCTTGCCTCCTTTCTGGTGGCGATTGACCCCTGGACTTTGTTTCCCTCGAGATTCGTGGTCCAATCAAACATTAGTTTCTTTTTGATCACGACTGGCCTCGCCCTTTTCCTTCATCGCCGGAAAAAGGCCATCTTTCTGCCCCTTGCGGGTTTGGCGCTAGGAGTTTCTGTTTACGCTTACCATAATGCCCGGATTTTTGTTCCTTTATTGCTAGTAAGCTTAATTATTCTTTATCGGAGTGAATGGAGAAAATGGTGGCAAAAAAGGAGAACTCAATTTATTTTCGCCGCTACTTTGCTTTTGGTCTTTTTCTTGCCCTTAATACCCATTGCTTTGGGATCTGAAGCTCAAGCCAGGGCGCAGTGGGTCTCGATTATTGATCAGGGCGCAATTAACCACATAATTGAAAGCCGGGCGGGATCGAATCTGCCCCCATTCTTAAGTCGACTGGTTTATAATCGGCCAACCTATTTTTTAAGCCATTTTTGGGCAAATTATCTCGGCTATTTTTCTCCGCGGTTTCTTTTTTTTGCGGGGGGAACTCAGTACCAATTTAATGTTCCCGGGAAAGGGGTTTTGTATCCAGTGGAAATGCCCTTCTTTTATCTAGGGCTGGGAATTTTAGTATTCGGGTGTTTGCGCAAAAGTTTTCCCCCACAGAAAAGAACTCTTTGGGTAGCTTTCCTCTGGCTTCTTTTGTCACTTATTCCGGCGGCGATAACGAGCGGGAGCGGTCACGTAATTCGGGCAACAACCGTTCTCCCTTTGCCCCAGATACTAGTCGCTTTGGGCTTTTTCCAATTTTGTCAACCTTTTAAAAATAGAAGAGTGGCGGTTTTATTTTCGGTTTTTTTTATTTTCGCCATCTTTGCTTTGGCCCGAAGCTATTTAATGATTTACTTCGGTTCATATCGTCGGGATTACTCTTGGTCTTGGCAGTATGGCTATAAGGAGGCAGTTTATTATATTAAACAGAATTACGATCGGTATAATAAAATCATATTTACTAAAAAATACGGCGAGCCCCATGAGTTTGTCTTATTTTACTGGCCATGGGATCCAGATAAATACAAGAAGGACGAAAATTTGGCCAGGTATTTTCGTACCGGTTGGTATTGGGTGGACAGTTTTGCTAAGTTTGAATTTGTCAATGATTGGGAGATTAAAAATGTCAAATGTCAAATGTCAAATGTCAAATGTTTGCTGGTTACTTCCCCAGGGAATTATCCGGAGGGGTGGAGTAAAATGAAGACGATAAATTTCTTGGATGGTAAACCAGCCTTTGATATTTTAGAGAAATGAAAGCGGTTTTTAAAAAATATTGGCTATTAATCATTATTGTTTCTTTAGCCTTTATTCTTCGGGTTTATAAGCTGGGAGAGTACCCGGTAGGCATAACCTGGGACGAGCCAGCCCTAGGTTATAATGCCTATTCGATTTTGAAAACCGGCAGAGACGAATATGGCAAGCTGCTGCCAATAACTTTTAAGTCTTACGGCGACTATAAGCCAGGACTTTTTGTTTATTATCTTGTCCCTGCGATAGCCATCTTTGGGCTAAATCCCTTGGCCATTAGATTGCCCTCGGCCTTGGCGGGTGTCGGGGCGGTCATAGCGATTTTTTTCTTAGTCAAAACGGTTTTTTCGTCAAGGAAAGAGGCTACCATCCTGGCCTATCTTAGCTCTTTGCTTTTGGCTATTTCACCCTGGCATTTGCAATTTTCCCGCGGCGCCTGGGAAGTTAATTTAGCTCTTTTAACAATTATCCTGGGGACAATATTCTTTTTGCGGGCTATCGAGAAGGAGAAACTACGATTTTTTATTCTCACTTTTCTTTTTCTTGCTTTTTCCTTTTATGTTTATCATGGCGCAAAAGTATTTTTAATTGTTTTTCTGGGGGGGTCGCTGATATTAATGGAGCACGGCTTGCTCGGCCTGTCGTTGTCCAAAAAGAAAATTGGCATAATCCTTTTGGCGCTTCTTCTCTTGCCGCTATTTACTTCTTTTAGGGGGAGCGCCAACCGTGCAAAGGTAATGAGCCTTTTTTCTTACCCAAGATCGGAAAAAGATACGGAAGCGATTTTATCTCAAGAAAATGGCGCTAAAGGGTTATATTTCCTCCTTTTTCATTCCGAGGCCTTAAACACCGGCCGGGGAATAGCCGAAAGATATTTCAACCATCTTACGGGAAAATTTATTTTTTTTGAAGGCGATTGGGCTTCGCCCAGGCACAGTGTCCCCTATATGGGAATGATGTATTATATCGAACTTCCTCTCCTGCTTTTGGGAATTTTTTATTACCTAGCAACTAAGAAAGAACGCAAAGAAAATCTTTTAATCTGGTGGCTTTTGACTGGGCCAATTCCGGCGGCCATTACCCGTGACCAAATTAGTGGCGTTCGGTCTTATTGGATGGTTATTCCTCTTATTATTTTTGCGGCAACAGGAATTTGGTGGTTTTCTAATCAGCTTAAAAAAGCGGGAAAACTGTGGCTTGCCTTGGGGCTATTTTCTTTAGTGCTAGGCTATCTTTTTTGCTTCACCTCTTATCTCGATCTTTACTACCTGCACTTTCCGAAGAAGAACTCGGCTGGTTGGAATTATGGCATGGAAAGGGTAGCGCAGATAATTGCCGAGGGGAAGAAAAAATACAGTAAAGTGGTGATGACCCAGAAGTACGGGCAGCCCTACATGTTCTATCTCTTTTATACTAAATATCCGCCACAAAATTACCAGAAACAGGCGTATCTTAAAGAAAACCCCTGGGGAGACGTGGGGACAGTTGATAATCTTGATAATATAGAGTTTAGAAATGTTTTTTGGCCCACTGACCGAAATTGCAAAAACTGCCTTTTTATTGACGACGAGTTTGGCCTGCCGGCCAGTGATGCCTTAACGACACCCGGAGCGAAAATTCTGGAAGAGATAAAATTTCTTGATGGCCGGCTTGCCTATCGGGTGATAGAAACACGATGATGACAAATTTCCAAATTTCAAAATTTCCAAATTTTAAAGCGCTTTTAATATTACTCATTATTGTCTTGGCGGCTTTCTTGAGGCTCTACAAACTCGATCAATTCCCAGCCGGCTTAAATGCTGACGAAGCAGCCATCGGTTACAATGCTTATTCATTATTAGAAACAGGCAGAGACGAACACGGAAATGCCTGGCCGGTTCATTTTAAGTCTTTTGGCGATTACAAGCCCGGTCTTTATTTCTATTTGACTCTTCCATTTGTGAAAGTTTTAGGCCTTAATATTTGGGCAGTCCGGTTGCCATCGGCGATTTTGGGGACTTTGGGGGTCTTAGGGATTTTTCTATTAGTGAGAGAACTTTTTAAAAACTCAGCTATTAGCTATGAACTATCAGCGATCAGCTCTTTTCTCTTAGCTATTTCTCCTTGGCATCTGCACTTTTCCCGGGGCGGATGGGAAACTAATGCAGCCGCTTTTTTCATTTTAGTGGGGGTGTTCGGGGTCCTTAGGGGGCTTAGGTCACCTAAGTTTTTTGTTTTTGGTTTTTTGTTTTTGGTTTTCTCTCTTTATACCTACCACAGCGCCAGGATAGTTGTTCCTCTTTTGCTGGCAGGGCTCTTTGTGCTTTATAAAGACATGTTATTTAAGCAAATAAAGTGGGTGGTCTTGGGGGGCAGCTTGACTTTAGTTTTATTACTTCCGCTAATGCGGGACATTTTCAGCCCGGCCGGTATTTCCCGTTTTTCTGGGGTGGGATTTCTGGCGGAAACCGGACCGCTTTGGCGCATAAATGAGCTTCGGGGGGAACATCAGTCGTGGAACGCACCGGCAGTTCGTCTCTTCCACAACAAATTGATGGCCTACTCCCTCTCCTTTTTAGAGAATTATTTCGATCACTTTCACGGAGAGTTTTTATTTCTTTCCGGGGATGAAATCGAGAGGAATAGAGTTCCGGAAACCGGCCAGATGTATCTTTTCGATATTCTTTTGCTCCCTTTAGGAATTTACTTTTTGTTGAAGAACCGACCGCCCGGCTGGAAAGTAATTTTTCTTTGGTTAGGAGTATCGCCAGTGGCGGCAGCGCTGACTTTTCAAACCCCTCATGCCATAAGAGCTCTTAATATGGTTATTTCTCTGGTGGTAATCTCGGCCTATGGCCTAGTGAGTGTCCTAGCGTGGATTAAAAAGAAGCATTATCTAATTTCTACATTGCTATATGGCTGCATTGCTATATTGCTGTCCTGGAACGCGGCCCGCTACCTCCACCAGTACTACGTTCATTACCCAAAAACTTACCCGGCGGCCTGGGAGTATGGATTTAAAGAACTAGTTGGTTATGTTAAATCGGCAGAGGACAACTATCAGAGAATTTACGTAACGGACAAGTATGACCAACCATATATCCTGTTTCTTTTCTATTTAAAGTATTCTCCACAAAAATTCCAAAAAGAAGTGATCTTAAGCCCAAGGGACAAATTCGGCTTTTCGACAGTCAGAGATTTTGATAAGTATCACTTTCAAGAAATTCGCTGGGAGGAAGTAAAAGATCAAGAAAGCAGCTTAATCGTCGGGACCGGCCAGGAAATACCCGAAAGTGCTAATATAATTAAGCAAATCTACTTTCCTGGCGGAAAAATTGCTTTTAAAATTGCCAAAGTATGAGTAGAAAAACCAAGATTTCAGTTGCCCTAGCGACTTACAATGAAGAGGACACTATCGGGCCGTGCCTTGAGGCAGTAAAAGACCTGGCGGGCGAGATCGTTATCGTTGACGGCACTTCTGCCGACAAGACCCGCGAAATCGCCAGCAGGTATGGAGCGAAGATTATTATTACCAATAATCCTCCCGTTTTCCATATCAACAAGCAAAAGGCGCTCGAGGCCTGCAGGAATGAGTGGATTTTACAGCTTGATGCGGACGAAAGAGTCAGCCAGGAATTGGCGGCGGAGATCAAAAGAGTTATCGAAATGGACGACAGACAAATCGAGGATTACCAGCAGAGTTTGCCTGACCGCAAACTTTTTTTGAAGCATCAGGAGTTGTTGATAAAGAGAGACGGACAAATAGGCACAGTGAGCAGCGAGTTTTGCGGATTCTTTATTCCCCGCCTCAATTACTTTTTGGGTAAGTTTTTATGGTATGGCGGAGTTTATCCAGACGGGGTTATTCGTTTAGTTAAAAAGGGGAAAGCCTATTTTCCCTGTAAGAGTGTGCACGAGCAGATCGTAATTCGGGGCCGGGCAGGTTGGCTGCAGAATAGTCTTTATCATTTCAACGACATGACTTTTAAAGATTATCTTTTACGAAACAGCAAATATATCAACCTGATCGTTGGCGAGTTAAAAGAGCGGCGGCTAGAGAAAAATTTGGTTAGCCTCGCGGATTACTGCTTAGTTAAACCTATTTGGTGGTTTTTATTAACGCAAGTGCGGCATAAGGGAATATTGGATGGTTTTCAAGGAGTCGTTTTTTCCTTTTTTTCTGCCCTGCGCTTTCCGCGGGCATATTGGCGATTTTTAAAAAGTAAGTCATGAATAAGATAAGAGTTCATATTGACGACCGGCCCCTTAAAAACGGGAGCGCTTTTCGCGGAGTGGGCGAGTACACTCGCAATTTAATTAAAGCTCTTAGCAAAGAAGAGAGTTTGAGCATAGTTATGGCAAATGAAAACCCCGACATTGTCCATTACCCGTCCTTTGACCCATTTTTCTTGACCTTACCCATTTTAAAGAAAAAGCCTATTGTGGTCACGGTTCATGACATTATTCCCCTGGTTTTTCCAGAGCATTTTCCGCCGGGGATAAGAGGGAATATTAAGTTTCAAATTCAAAAAATTTCTCTTGGAAATGCCGCCGCCGTGATTACCGATTCGGAAAACTCAAGAAAAGACATCGAAAAATATCTCGGATGTCCGGAAGAGAAAGTTTTTGTTATTCCCTTGGCGCCGGCGGGAGAATTCAAGCAATTAACAATTAGCAACCAGCGATTAGCCGTTTGGGAGAGATACAAGTTACCCGACCGCTTTATTTTATATGTGGGAGATGTTAACTACAATAAAAATATTTTGGGGCTAGTGGGAGCTTTCTCAAAACTCAAATCTCAAAACTTAAAACTACTATTAATAGGCAAAGCCTTTGAAAACAGAGAGCTGCCGGAAGTGAAGGTTACACTTCAATTAATTGAAGAGCTTGATTTAGTTAATGAAGTTAAGGTACTGGGTTTTGTACCAACCAAGGACTTAGTGGAAATTTATAATTTAGCGACGGTTTACTGCCAGCCGTCTTTTTACGAAGGTTTTGGGCTGCCGGTTTTAGAGGCGATGGCCTGTGGCTGTCCGGTGGTGGCGGCCAATACCGCGAGCTTGCCGGAGATTTGCGGCAACGCGGCCAGGATGGTCGACCCACATGATGTTGCGGACATTGCTCTCGGACTAGAAGAGGTAAGCGAAGACGAAAAGATGCGCCGCGATTTAATCCGAAAAGGTCTAAAACAAGCCGGAAAATTCACCTGGGAGAAAGTGGCAAGGGAAACAATTGGGGTATATGAAAAAGTTCTTTCGAGAAAATAAAAAAATTCTCAAATTCGTTTTCTGGGTGTTTATTGCCTGGCAGCTGGTTATGGCGGGGATTATTTTCTTGGGATCAAGAGCTCTACCGAGTTCCAATCAATATATTTATACGGAGCCAAAAGTCATCTTGAACCCTCCTTTTTTGTGGAGCAGGGCCAATTTCGACGGGATGCATTATTTGGATATCGCCAGAAAAGGTTACGGGGTTTACCAACGGGCCTTCTTTCCGCTTTATCCCAAATTAGTTAACTCGCTTACGCCATTTTTTGGGGGGAGAGATTTGGTCGCGGGTTGGGGCATTTCCCTAATAAGCCTTCTTCTGGGGTTAGTGCTATTGGCTAAATTGGTAAAATTGGACTATAAAGAGAACATAGCAAGAAGAGCAATTATTTTTCTTCTCATTTTTCCGACTGCCTTTTTCTTTTCAATGGTCTATACCGAATCATTTTTTTTATTCCTGGTTTTGGCTAGCTTTTATTTCGCCAGGATTAAAAAATGGTGGCTGGCTGGTATTTTCGGGGCCTTGGCAAGCGCGACAAGGTTGGTAGGAATATTTATATTGCCTGCCCTTTTAGTTGAATGGGGAGAACAGCGTAAAATTTCATCCGCCAAAACGGCGGATCAAATTTCAAATTTTGCCCCTATTTTCCTGATTCCGCTTGGACTACTTTACTATATGCGCTTTTTGGCAATCCAATATCACGACCCCCTTATGTTTCTTCACGTTCAACCGTTTTTCGGGGCGGAGAGAGTAACGAAGATTATTCTTTTGTACCAAGTATTTTGGCGATATTTAAAGATGTTCTGGACAGTAGATAAGCAAAGCCTAACTTATTTCGTTGTTTCTCTAGAATTTTTGGTTGGCTTGGGCTTTTTGGGACTTTTGTTTTTTGGCTATAAAAAGAAAATACGACTTTCCTATCTTGTCTTTGCGGCGTTGGCTTATCTTTTGCCGACGCTTAGTGGCACTTTCTCCTCAATGCCAAGATACGCCTTGACGCTTTTCCCCTGCTTTATTATCATGGGATTAATAGAAAACAAAATGGTCAAGGCCCTATTTTTTACTATTTTCTTTTTGCTATTTGCTATTTGTGCGGTTCTTTTTACCCGTGGTTATTGGATAGCTTAGCTAACGATGAACTTAAAGAAAAAAATTCGCAATATCCCTGACTTTCCCCAAAAGGGGATAATCTTTCGTGATATTGCCCCTCTCCTTGAGGACAAAGAAGCCCTGCAAGATATGGCAAGAAAATTGGCGGAGAAATTTAGAGGGCAAAAAATCGATAAGGTGGTGGGAATCGATGCGCGGGGATTTATTTTGGCGGGGATTTTGGCTGACCGCTTGGGGGCGGGCATGGTGATGGTGAGAAAAAAAGGAAAATTACCATCCA